>Ga0316630_10000141_pt1 | contig 17738 bp, 32 predicted proteins | sample OWC_May_M1_C1_D6_FD_207658 | JGI IMG/M metagenome (GOLD analysis project Ga0316630, IMG submission 207658) | Wetland soil microbial communities from Old Woman Creek delta, Ohio, United States - OWC_May_M1_C1_D6_A | ecosystem: Environmental > Terrestrial > Soil > Wetlands | place: USA: Ohio...
GATCTCGGTCGTGACGTCGAGGGCCTTCCGGTCTTCGAGCCGAACGCCGTCGCTGCCGACCCGCACGCTCAGCTCCTGCCACGCCCACAGCGACCGGTTTGCGCTGCGAAGATGGCGGGCCTCTGTCTCCCAGTAGACCGGCCACAGAGTAGCCAGCGTCGGCGAATCCGCGCCAAGCCTTGGATCTGTCAGGTGCTCTTGCAGAAGCTTGATGGCTCGATGGACTGCCGTATCGGTCAGCTCGGACATGTCACGCCCTCTGTGCTCCACCGCGCGAGTGGTCCAGGCTTTCGGCCAGACCCCCCATCACGGCGTGACCGTCTGCCCTCGCGCGAGCACAGAGTAGGCCCGCGCGCCAGGTTCGGTCAAGTCCAGCGCACGCACGACGAGACACAGATCACACCGCCGAATTGCGGTGAGCCGCTTCACGCGCAGATGCGCCCGTGTTGTCTGGACCACCCCCATCTCGACGTCCGCAGGTGCAGCAGGTGTTTGACGTCGCGGCCTGGTCCATGGCCGCTGTAGTGCCCGCCCCGCGTCCGATTCGCGGCGACAGACGAGCGTGGTGCTACAGGCTCTGTATGGCTCGATTCAGCGCAAACCGAATGATCCTTGCGTCTCGTTCCGACAGCCGTCTCGGCGGAAGCCTGCGCCCGGCTGGCCCATCGACGATGTCCAGAATGGACTTCATCCCAGGCCCAAGATGATCGGTAAGCGCCGCGATCTGCTTTTCGATCGCTTCCCGCACATTCCCTGCGTTCGCAGCGGTCCCGAATTCTGGGTCGTATGCATCAGACACTGGTCCAGGCATGTTCGTTCCTTTCGTTGGTTGTTTCGCTCAGTTCCCGCCCCGAGGCTGAACTCGGCGACAGACGGGCGCGCTCCGGCTGGACGCGGCCAGGCTTGGCCGCCGCGTAGGCTCGCGCGGTCTCGGCGGTGCCGCGGTCCCTTTGGGCCGGGTCGTCCACCCAGACCTCGCGGAGCCCATCAATCGCTCGTTCCACGTCCGTGGCAACGTGCTTGACGATGTTCGATCCGTAGGTCGACATCAGCGCGCGAGCGATCTTCAGTGCCTCGGCGAGGTCGCGATCCAACTTCCAATTCACCTCTTTCGCCAGGTCTACGCCGAGCTCGGCGAGGATGGGCGCGGCGTAGTCGATCCTGGTCTTCAGGTCGTGGATCTCGGTTCGGTGCAGGTTCGGGGCGGCTTCCTGCCCTCGCTTGAATTCTGCATCGAGCTTCTCCTGAATCTCCGACCGACGCAACCACTCTCCACCCTTGCGCATGCTGTCCACCTCGGCCGCAGCTGCGCGCGCGATGGCGGCCATGAACATCCTCGTGGGTGCCTTCACTTCCTCGATCGGTCGCGCGGTCGGTAGGCGCTTGAACCTGCCCTCGTGGTTTTCCACCTCGAAGATTCCCCAGGCTGGCGGCACCGGATCGCTCGGCCGGACCAGGTTCTTCGGCACGGCCAAGCTCCAGGTGTGGCAGTAGACCCCGATGGCATCTGCCTTCGATGGGTCGTCCAACTCGCGCTTGAGGTCAGACCTGGAAACCTTGATCTCGAAGCCTCGGATTTCGAGGCCGCGCGACGGCCACAGGTTCAACGCCAGAGCATCCGCGCGCCGTGAGGCCCTCCCACCTGTTGCATCGGACACCTCGGCGAACACGGACCACTCTGGCGCCGCATGGGCAGCAACGATTGCGTCGTAAATCGAAGCGGCTCCCTCGATGGCGATTGGCTTCTTGCCATTCTCGTCGAGGGAGAGCTGGTCCGGAGTGGAGGTCATGCTCCCCACGACCGCAGCTCGGTGTTGCCGGCTAGGTACAGCGGGTGCCGCGGGTGTCCCTGCTTGGTGACGCCCAGGCAGTGCAGCTGCTTGCCGGCGGCGGCCGCGAGCTCGGCGATGCGCAGGGCCCGGCGCTCGACCATCTGGAACGAACCCCAGCCCACTACCACCAGCTCGGCATCGGCGAACGCCTTGGCGATGATCTCGTCGTTCGCTGGACCCACCGGGTCGCGCACGATAGGCAGGGCCCCTGGGTCGGTCGACCGATACGCGAACAGGTTGACCACCTCGAAGCGGGCGTAGCCGAAGCGCTGGGTGAAGCCCTTGCACCGGCGCAACGTCGGGTCGAGCACCGTCTCGTCGGCGGTGCTCGGATTCAACATCGCCCACACGACCGTTCCCGGCTTCGCCGTCAAGTCCTGCCACTGCCTCCACAGCAGATAGCGATACACGTCGTCGGGCGAGAACACGGCGCCGGCATCGAGGGACGAAGAGCGGGTGACGACGTTCACGGATCCCTCCTCACGCGTGCCCGCCACCACGCTTTCACCCGCGCCCACGTCCCGAGCCCCTCCAGCCGCTCCACCCGGGCCCCCAGCTCGGCGACCTTCGCCATGGACCCGGCGACCAGCTCTGTCATTGCGCGCACCTGAGCCTCGCGGATGACCGCCTCCGTTGGGTAGCGACCGGCAGCGCGGGTCTGGTTCGCCGCCTGCAGGCCGGCGTCTGTCACGTACCGGCGTGCGTGATCCTGGCACTGCCGGCGGACCGATTCCCAGGCGTCGCGCTTGCGGAGAACCATCAGTCCAGGTCCTCCACTACCGTCACCCGCGACGGCTCGATGGCCTCGATCCGCAGCTCTCCGCCCGTGACCCGGGTGCCGATGACTTGCCAACCGTCCGCGGTTGCGTACTTCACGAAGGCCTCGAACTGCTCGGCGTCCAAGCGCTCAAGCCCGTCCACCACGAGGATCTTCGCCTTGCTCATGCGCTTGGCCAGATCCACCGCGAACCGCAGCTGCTCGGCCCCTGACAGGTTGTCGAGCGCCCGCCCGTCCAGCGCGATGGTGCCGTCCACGAAGGCCAGTCCCGGGATGGCGTTCGACCTCGCCGCGAGCTCCACCGGGGCCGTGGTCGACAGCGTGGTGACGATTCGGTCCAGCCGCTCGGCCTCGGCCCTGATGTCGTCGGCAGCGTCTCCGACCAGGGCAGCGTTGGCCATGGCCACGTGGGCGGCGCGGGCCTCTTCGATCAGCCTGGCGTGTGCGTGGGCGCGCTCCAGCGCCTGCTCGGCGGCGGTCAGCTCCTCGGCCATCGGCGCCACGATGGCGGTCTCGGCCAGGGTCACCTCGAGGTCGCCGGCCTGGCTGCGCAACACTTCCGCCTTCTTGATCGGCTTCTCGTGACGCTCGTTCGCGCTCACGGCATCATTCACGCGCTCGCTGGCCAGCCGGTGGGCAAGCTCGGCGTCGCGAAGCTTGTCACGTAGCGCTGACACCTTCTCGCCAGCTGCTTTCCACTCGGCGGTGAGACGGTCCATCGTCTCCTGGTCGGTCCCCATCGGGGCGCCCTGCTCGAGCGCTACGGCGTCCGCCAGTAACTTGGCCACCTTGGCTCGCGTACCCTGCGTCCGCTGCTCCATCGCCGCGGCATCGGCCTGGCGACGTCGCAGGTCTTCGAGCGCGGCCACGGCTACCCGAACCAGGATCTGCTCGTCTTCGTTCAGCACCAGGCCCTCGTGCTCAGGCTTCGCTATGGCGTCTGCATGCGCGCGGGCTTCCTCGACTTTCTGGGAAGCCACCTTGGCCTCGGCGTTGACTCGGCGGCGCTCGTCGTAGAAGCGCTTCCGAACTTCGTCCACCACGTCGATCCCATGCTTGCCGGCCGGCACGTCGAGGTCCTCGCCGGTCCACAGGCGCAGGTCCTCGGCCGTCACCACGACGGGGCAGGCCGCGAGAATCTGCGCCCGGCGCTCCGCCGGCTTGGCCAAGTAGAAGGACAGCGGGTCGAGCGTCGAGCCCAGCATGGTGGTCAGCCGCGTCTGGGGCTTTGCCCAGCGATCCCCCTCGGCGGTGGTCACGGTCAGGGAGTCGCCGGCCTTGGTGATGGCCCGGCGGACCTTCAGGAGCTCGTCCAGGTCGACCAGGATCTCGGCCTTGTCGGCGCCAATTCTGATGGCCTCTGGGCCCACTCCCTGGGCGGACAGTGCAGCCGCGATAGCCTTGAGCACGGCGGTCTTGCCCTGGGCATTGCCGCCGGTGACGACGGCTCCGGCATCGGGAACGTCCGCAACGAGGTGGGAGATGCCGAGGAAATTGGTGATCTCGAGGTGTGTGATCTTCATGGGTCTCTCCTTCGTGGGCGTGGAAGGATTCGAACCTTCATCGAAAGGACGGTGATCGAGTTGTCCGCCTCTGCACTTCCGGTTGTGCTACACGCCCGGGCCCGCCGCTTCTCCAGGGCGGCGGGGTTGGAACCTACCCGTCGCTACCGGGCTCGCCGGGCGGCATCTCGATCTTGACCGTCGTCTTTTTCCCGTTTCCCAGGTCGAGCTTCGTGCGCTTTCCCTCCTCGGCCTCGGTTGGGGCGGGGGCGTCCTTGGGCGGATCCGGGAACGCCGCCTCGACGGTAGTGCCGCCGTCCTTGATGGCCGTCCCAAGCCCGATGAGAACCGTCAGCTCGTCGATCCCGATGTCCTTCTCAGTGGCGACGCCGAGCGCCGGACAGATGTTCTCACGCTTCACCTTGAGGTTGTCGACGAGCTTCGTGATGACCTCCTCGCGACGCTTCTCCAGGTCAACGGCGGTCCCGGCGGCGACCGAGCGAACGCGCTCCCAGATCGGATCGCGATACGCCTTCGGCACGACGGCGAAGATGGCATTGCGCCGAGCGATGGCGGCGGCGGCGTTGCCCGTCACCGTGATCATGTCCTCGCTGTAGCGGCGCCCGCTGCTCGTGAGGATGTTCCTGCGGACCTCGGTGGTCGTGCGCAGGTTCTTTTCGAGGTCCCACGCGCCGCCCTGGCTGACCACGCACCCATCCTCCACCGCCACGATCCGAGAGGCAACGTGCAGGTTACCCCACGTCGAGGCGATGATCTCGGCGAAGCGGATGGACTGACCGACGATGGGCTTCGGCTTGCCGTTCTTGTCCTTGCGGGGGAGCGTGTAGATGCACGACTCTGCCACGCCGCGGGTGATTGTGGACAGGGTCAACACCTCATTGCTCCACTGCTGCACGCCGCGGTTGCGGGTGAATCGCGGGTACTTGTGGGCGGCGTCCAGTTGGCATTCCACCTCGGATCGGTTGATTGCTCCGATGGCGGTCACGTTGACCGGAGCCACTTCCATCTCTCCGGTGGTGGGGTCGTATCGTTCCAGTTCGTCGGACATGTTCACCTGATCCTTTCCAGTCTGAGCTTCGTCTGCTTTCCCTGAGTGATTGCGCCGGCCGCTTCGAGTTCCGCGGCTAGCAGGCGCTTTGCCTTGGCCCCGTTGCCGCGGCCGGCTTTCTTGGCGACGCGGTCTTCGACCTCGCCGATCCGCACCGTCAGGCACTCTGCCAACTCCTCGGGCGGTAGCACCTGGTTGAGCACGTCCCACGCCTTGAGCGTGTCGACCTCGCGCGGACTGTTCTCCTCGACCAAGTGTAGCACGTGGCCGTCGCCGCTCAACACGTCGCCTCGCTTCTCGACCTCCATCCGCGTGCTCTTCTTCGCCGACTCCAGGACGGCCGAGAGCACCGAAAGCCGACGGTGGAAGTCCACAAGCTGGGAGGGCTCCATCGCGGTGACGTCGGGGATTCCGACCGTGGTCAGCACCTCGACGTCGCGCTTGACGAGCTGGCGCTGGGCTGGGCATGTGGACAGGCGCGGGCAGTGCGCGCAGTGGTCGCCGGTGCAGAAGCGACCGTCCCACTTCTCGATTCTCTCGACGATCTCTCGATACCACTGGACCGCGCGATCGCGACTCACCGTGTAGCTCTCTAGCTCCTGCGTGCGAGCCCAGGCGAAGTGAACCGTCACCGTGTCGATACCGGTATGGACCATCAGCACGAGGAATGCATAGCCGAACCCCTGGTGCTTGTGGCTGAAGTCCTTGCGGCCAAACTTCCAATCCAAGACGACGGCTGTCTTCTTCTCAGGTATGATGCTCAGTCGGTCAATGTGACCGGTGAGAAGCGATCCTTCATATTCGTCCAGAAGCGACCTCTCGGCCTCGCTGTTGGGCATCCACGCGCTGATGTTCTCGCGCCACATCTTGGCCGCCGTGAAGTAGCCGATCCGTGCGTCCTCGCTCAGCTCGTCGGTTAGGTACTTCGGCGCGTCGCCGCCGGGCCAGCTTGCCATGAGCCGGTGAGCGTCGCTGCCGTCGTCGGCCGCGTCATTATGCGTGTCGATGAGCACGCCGCCGTCGGTTCGGCCCGAGCCGGGGCAGAGCATGAGAAGCGGGAGCGATGAACAGCGCATCTAGAACCCCCTCGTGCGGTGCCATTCCCAGATGGCTTTTCCGTAGATCGCCGTCATCGCAGACTCGTAGACGTAGTGCTTGAAGTCCTCGTCCTCGTACTGCTCGGCCATCTGGCTGGTGACTCCGGTCATCACCATCTGCACCAAGTCGGTGAAGTCAGGATTTGGCAACGGCGCAGGTGGCCCCTTGGCTGGCTCTTCCCTCCTGCGAAGCTCCGCTCGCAGTTCTTCCGTAGAAACGTCCTTCAATCGCATCTCTTCCCTCCTGTCTATCTACTTGGGCTCGCCACTCGGATTTACGTGAGCGCCGCGGTCGATTTCAGTGCGCGCGCTCCGCCGGGGTGACGTACACGGCGCAGTCCACGTGATGGGCGATCCGGTGGATGACCCACATGAACGCGTCCTTGGCCGTCGCGAAGATGGCCGGATGCCCGTCGGCAAACCGGGCCACTTTCCGCCGTCGCTTGGCGTCCTCCTGGTAGACGACGAACATGCACAGGCGCTGCCTGACGACGTAGTTTGCGAATCGGTTCATGCTGCTGCACCTCCAAGGTCTCGGATCGTTCGCTCGATGAGATGCTTCGCGGCTTCGAGACCCCCGCGCTCGATGGCGGTGATGGCAACCCGCAGCCGCCGGGCAAGCGCATACTGGCAGGCGAGGCGCACGCGCTCACTGGTCGCCAGATGCGTGAGCGCCGACGCCAGCTCGCTCGGGGACTCGCGGTCCTCGTGAGCGACGGCGCGCATGGATTGCATGAGCGGGGTGGTCATGTCCGCACCCGGAGCATGGCCTCGATGGTGTTGAGGGCTCGCGCGGCCGCCTGGGGTGTCCCGGCCCTGAGGGCGTCCATCACGGTGTTTCGGACGGCGTCCAGCTTCGCCTCGTGCGAGCTGGCGATCTGCCACAGGTCGCGGTGGTCCTGGTCCGCGGCGGCGGCTACGGCCATCTGCTCTGCCGGCGTCTTGGCCCCGATGAGCCGAGAGAGGTAGCCGATGTTGCCCTTCGAGATCCTGTCCTTGACCGCGTCGGCACGGGCCCGGGCTGCCTGGGAGAGGGTGGCTACCGGCACGGCGACACCTGTGCTCCCGCGCGCGCCGCGAGCGTCTTCTGCACCTGCTCATCCGCCGGCATCTCGACGGTGACGCCGAGGGAACGCCCGAAGTTTCTGACCAGGTTGCCGAGCGCCTCGACGGGTGTTCCGCCTCGACAGACGTTGTCGCCTGCGGCTGCGATGAAGTCGGCGGTCCTTGCGGTCACGACGATCCGGGTTTTCATGGGCGTCTCCTGGCCAATGACAGTGCTACGTCGGCGTCTTTTCCGTCGGCGCGCATAACCGAGAATGCGCGGCGCTGACGACGATTGAGGCCGTTCGCTGCCCGCAAAACTCGCTGCTCGCGGGCCTTGGCATATGAGGTTTCGACATCGCTGGCCGGGGACGCCACGAATACCCGCGACACCTCGCCTCGATAGAGCGCCAACGGCGCAACGATGTCGAGCAATACCTTCTCTGCGACGGAACGGTGCCTTTTCATGATGCGATCACCTCCAGTTCCTGCGTGTCAGCGAGAGTTGACGGGCCGGTGGCGTATGCGCCCCGGCGGGCAGCGTGGGCCAGGTGGCGGAGAACGTAGCCATCCATGCGGGCGATGGCGCGCGAGCGGTCGAGGCGGCGCCAGATACGCAGGCCGAAGCCCTTTGCCTCGGCGCACACGTCCTCGGGCAGGTGGCGGACCATCATGGCGATCTCGGTCGCTCCGTCCTCGGCCTCGTGGCGCGCCTCGGCCTTGCACGCTGGGCACGCGTCGGCACCGTAGGCGCCGTCGTGACAGGCGTCGCAGCGGTCTGGCCCGCGCCAGTGGTCGTGCACGGTCACGATCGGCTTGTCGATGACCTCGCGCCCGCAGCGGCACATCCGACGCGCCACCTGCCGGTAGGCCAGCAGCATGTGCAGGAGGTCGTCGCCGGAGGTGAGGACGAGCGGGCGGGCCATCAGCGAGCCCTCCACATCAGGCCGCGCGCAAAGCCGACCGCGGGTTTCACGGGGCCACCGTCTCGGGCTGGAGCCCGTCGGCGTGGTCGGCTGCCTTGAGCAGGTCATAGGCCAGCAAGCGAGCGTCGGCGGCGCCCATGTAGAGCGAAACGCTTGCGAAGGCCTGGCCGCGCACCTCTGGATTGGCACCGATGGACACGTTCGCGCGGCATGCCGGCCCGCCTGGCGTGGCGTGGACGTGGTAGCAGGACGATTCGAGCAGCATCACGGCACCTCCGGTAGCAGGCTGTTGATGATCGCGGCGTGCGCCTCAGCCGCGGGGATGCGCGCCGCCGCGTCGTCCACCGCACGGTCGAACGAGTCCCAGATGCGCAGGGGGCCGCAGCCCGTGACGACGTGCCGGCCGCGCTCGTCCTGGGTGATGCGCACCCGGTGGTCTGCGTCGGGCCAGCGTACAGATTCCAGATACTTGGCGCAGGCCGCGTCGTCTGGAAAGAGCTTCTGGAACTCCAAGAGACTCTTTGGGAAAGGGAGGTTTTTCATGGCTTTGGATAGCTGACCTTGCCAGCTCCTTTTGTCCAATCCGCCGGATGATCCGTTGAGAGGTCGTTCAATTGCACGAACCCCCAGTCCTTTCCCACCAAGGCCAAAAACTCGGACTTGGCCGCCAGGATAATCCCGAGGAGCAGGCGTGCCGTGTCCGATTCGACATCCTCGTCTTCTGGGCCTAAATGCTTTCCGTGTTGCAACTTATCCAAGTACTTGTAGCCATTGGCTATTGTGTTGTGTAGATACTGTGCAAAAGCAAGTTGCGGCTTGGTCATCAGAACTCGAAGCCTCCGCGTTCTGCGTATCGCTCTTCGGCTTCCTCTTCTTGCCCAATCGCAACAGAACATCCTTCTCGGTCCAGTGCGGCAGCCATCGTCTGCCTCCTGTCGCGCTCGGGGCGCGGGTAGAGGGTGAGTTGGCCGCAGAGCCCGGCGTGCTCGCGGGCGCACTCCTCGGAGCAGACCCAGCCGCCGCTGAGCAGGTAGACGCGGGGGGCGAGGTAGTGCAGCTCGCGGTGGCAGGCGCGGCAGGTGTCCATCACGCCACCTCCGCGGCCTGGGTCAGCTCGCCGTAGAGGTCGCAGTTCAGCATGTCGCGGATGATCGGGAAGATGCGGTCGGCCACCGCGAACGCCGTCTCGCGGGCTCGCATCGCGCGGAGCACTCGGCGGCGGTCGGGGGTAACCACGGTGCGCTCGATCCACTCGTCGTCGAGGGAGGCCAGGGTCGTCGTCTGCGTCGTCGTCATGATGATTTAATACTAACCAAACCGTGAAGAGATTGCAAGAAGAAAGTGTTAAGAATCGACCGACGCACCGCTCAAACCTTGGCGCTGCGCAGGACCGGCCAGAATTCCTTGGTCGCCTCGATGCCGGCGGGGAACGTCTCGGAAACGGTCAGGGCCTGGATCCGCAGCGCCCTCTCCATCGACATCCCGCACACGCCACTGGCCGCCTGGGAGAGCATCGAGGCCGTGCACTCGACCCCTGGCTGCTCGCCGAGCATGTGCAGCGAGTAGCCGGCGGCGTTCGCGATCTCAACCACCCGGCTGGTCTTGCCCTTGGCGCGCGCCTTTTTCTGGTGCCCCTGCGAATGCCTGACTCGGACTTGGGAGATCATGTCTAAACGTTTACCAGACTGTTCAACGGATGTCAACCCGCGCGCTCCGGCCAGGGCCCGCTCGGTCCTGTCGCGCTCCTCGGCCAGGCGTGCGATCTCGTCGTCGAGCTCGGCCAGTCGCTGCTCGAGCAGCGCGATCGTGTCAGTGGCCACGCGGGCAGGCTACCCGGGAGCCACGCGGGCGTCAACCCAGGCGCGCCCCGCACCGCGCGCACCAGGCCTCACCGCGATCGTTGCGCTTGCTCGCGCCCTCGTGGTCGCAGTCGCGGATGGCCTGGCGGTGCTCCTCGATGAGCCGAAGCCCATGCGGCGGGGGTGGCGGCTGGGTGAGTGCGCGGGCGTGCTTCGCGCGGAACTTCGCGGTCCAGTCGATTGGGATTTCCTTGTCGGGCTTCACGTGGCCTCCTCGATCGTGACCTTCACGCCGGCCACTCCGCCGGTGGCGAAGGTGTCAGTCCAGCCGGCGATCTGGTCTGCCGTGTCGTTCTCGAGCACGCCGGCCGCAACGAGCCCGTCGAGCACGAGCTTCTTTCCCGCGGCGACGTTGTCTGGATCTCGACGGCGGCAAGTGCGCGACGGTCTCGGCTCGCTCCACTCGAACGTCAGGCGGACTCGGTGGAAGCGCGGGAGCCTTGCGGCTCGGGCGAGCAACGCGACGGTGTCGGTCCACTGCCGCTTGAGTTTCGCATACCCGTACCCACGGCCACCGAACCCCTTGGCGGACGCGATCATCTCGTTCTGACCTGGGAGCCTTCCGGGAACGGTGAAGGACGCGGTCACAGGCCCATGTACCTCGTCGCCTTCCGATCAGGAAGGCACGCACGCTTCCACTTTCCGCCGACGGCGCGAACCTGGTTACACTTCTCGCAGATCTCCCAGCGGGTTGACGGTGCTTTCGGACAGGCCGTCACGACGGGCACCGGCTTGGCGTGCTTGGCGGTGGTCACTTCTGCACCGTCTGCACGTGCTGAATGCCGGCGTCGTGCATGTGCGGCTGAGGCACCGGGAACAGCCGCGGAGCCAGGAACCCGGCCAGGAAGATCGCAATCGGAACCCCGATTGGGAGTGCCCATTTCCAGAACCCTAGCACGGCGAACAGCTTTGTTTGCTCGATTTGCAGCGCACCTATTGCAGTCTTCATCGCCTCGATGTCCTTTCGTACATGACAAATTGGTCCAGTTTCCTCGCACTTCTGTTGAGCCGCGTTCCCCACAGCAATCGCCTCATCTTTCGCGAGTGAGCGAACCGCCTCAGTGCTGATCGACGAAACCGGCGTCCGGTCAGCCAGGATTTCTTCCAGTGCTTCCCGAACGTCTTCTTTGAGGTAGTTTCGCTCTCCCATGTTGTCAGAACTCCTCGGCCTCGCGGCCGTGCTACGGGTGAATATCTCTACGCCGCCGATCGCGCCTCCGCATCCGTGACCAGCTGCTGCCAGTCGAATCCGTTGGGCGCCCGGCCTGCGGTCTGCCAGCAGTCGACCAGGCAGAACCAGAGCTCGTCACAGCAGGCATCGGCCCAGGGCTGGTCGAACACGAGCGACTCGCCCCACGTGTTCCCCGCGCGCTCGCCGTGCGTGTAGATGGCGTGCCCCCCCCAAGTCCCGGGTCCCTGCCCGGCCGGGAAGCCGCCGGCGGGAACCGTCCACTGCGGCCGACCGTGCTCGTCCGTCTGCCCCTGAGAGGCGGCCGGGAGCTGGTAGCCGCCGATTAGCCCGCCGCCGAGCCAACTGGCGAGCGCAACCTCCTCGGGGTCGGCTTTGTTCACCAGCGCATAGGCGACTGGCCTGGTTCCCCACATGCCATCGGCTTTCCACCCCTTGAGCATCTCGCGGATGTAGGCGCCGTTGTCGTTCGCGCCGGTGGTCGGGTCGTATCCGGTGCCAGCCGAGTAGGCGTCGCGGACCATGCCCGGGGTGACGATCAGCTCCGGGCGCGACGTGTGCTGGGCCTGCAGCTTGACCAGGTGGCCGGCCGCCGAGTAGACGCAGCATCCTGCCTGGTCGTTGAAAAGAGGGTCTGTGTCCGCACGCGGCCGAGCCATCGATGGAAGCGGCATCGCCGCCCAATCGGCGAGGCGTGGCGCCTGTCCGCGGTCGATGAGCGCGGCCTTGTCCAGGTACAACGCCAGCTTGAGATCGCGGCGGTCGGGCTGGAATGGCAGCTTGCCGAGCAGGCGGGTCATGGCGACCCCCTGAGCGTTGCGTTGGTGCCCGCCAGCCAGGCCCGCAACCGCTGCGCTCGAGCGGTCAGCTCGGGCCCGGCGGTGCCCTGGGCAATGCGTACGAATCCCGCGCTCTCGACGTCCCGGGCAGCGCAGATGAGGAGAGCCGCGGGCTGGCCCTGCTCGAGATACATCGCCATGCATCCGCCGGTGTTCTCGACGTCTCCGCAGGTCGCGACCAGCGCCGCCGCGGGGGCGGTGTCGAGATCCGTGCAGTCGTGGAAGCCGGCGAAACGCTGGTCGGCGGGCTCGGGCGGGACCGGCGGGTCGGGCACGGGGACAGGGCCTGTGCCGCAGGCGTAGCCGAGCGTGACGAGCAGGCCGAACAATGTTCCCAGCAAGACAGAGCGAGTCGTGGTCATCGGGTTTTCTTCCTTTCCAGTGCAGCCGCGAGCCAGGCCAGCGCCGCGCCGAGCGGGACAGTCACCGCCATGATGGCTATGACGACGAGGAGGCGCTTCACGGTGTTTCCCCACGTTCGGCGAGGCGCTTCCGCAGCTCGGCAACCTCTGCCTGCAGGCTCTCGATGTGCTCCGCCAGCACCTGCCTGGTACTCTCCCCGAGCCGCATCGCGAAAGGTCGCTCGCGCAGCTCGGAGAGGGCTTTGGTCACGTCGTCGGCGAAGCTCACTTGCCCACGTCCTGCGGAGCCCCCGGCAACCCCGCCTGCAGGACGCGCGCGAGCTTGAGCAGACCAGCGGCCAGCACTGCCACCTGCGCCGCGCGCTCCCCGGTCATCAGCCCAGCCACGGCCAGGACGATCGGCGCCGCGATGGCGAGTCCCGCTCCCCACGCTTCGGTGGTCGACAGCAGCGACTTCCACTCTGCGCCGGCTGCTCGCTTCTGGAGCGTGCGCACGATCGCATAGGTTCCTGCACCGATCGCCGCGAATAGCGCTGCCCAAGCCGGTGAGAGAGTACCCGCGAAGGCCAGCAGGCCAGTAGCGATGGTCGAAAGAACTGCGATGGCCAGGGTGATGTGCTTCGTGTTCATTGGTACCTCATACAGGCTCATGGACCAGACTCCTCAACATCGCTGCCAGCATTCAGGTTGATTCTTCGCATGTGACCTCCTAGATCTCTCTGAAGCACTGGAGCGTGTAGGTCGCGTTCACCCCGATCAGTGCCCCTTGCCAGGTCTGCTGGCAGACCGAAAACAGGTGCAGCTTTCCTCCGACGTACCACGGGCACGGGTTCTCGATGCTGCTCATCGTCGGCGCACCTCCCATTCCGATTGTGAGCACTGGATACCTCGGGTCCTTGGTGTACGTCGTGATCGCAGCATTGACGTGACCCCAGAAAATTCCCCACCTCCCGTTGGCTGAGCGGGCGCCCTGATATGGCGACTCCCAACGCCCGTTGCGGTACACCGGCTTTCCGACGGGGATTATCGAGTAGGCATCCGGTTCGCCGGCTGCTCCGAGGTCAATGATGTATCCAGCGCCTTCCCACGCCCAGTCAGTGAGGCCATCGCTCGACACGGCCCGACGCCCCTTGCACACCTCCCCGCCGATACAATGCGATGCGATCGTGGTCCAGTGGTCAAGCCCGCTCATCTCCGGCGTCCAGATCTGCGCATCGTAGATCATGCTGCCAGTCAGGATTGGATTGCTCTCGTACTCTGTCATATTGCCGGGCAAGTCGTCGATCGACGTCTCAGCCTGAGCCAGCGTCACCTGCATCGCGCACCCGCCTGGGATGGCGCTGCCATTGCCGTAGTAGTACATACGCCAGCCGGTAGCGGTCAGCATCAGATTCCCGGCCGCCACCCACCCGTTGTTTTTCGTCCCCTGCGAACCGGTGTACACGAGCGGTGCCGATCCGACTAGCTCCCAAGGCCCGAGCGGCAAGTTCGCAGTCAAGCATCGGATGAGCCAGATCGCCCACAGCGTGTTTCCGTCCAGATCCTTGTCGCGCGTGACGGTGGCGTAGGTGTACGCGCCGACCTCGCCGTGGATCTTCAGATCCTCTTCTTGTCCCGCGCGCCAGCCGGCAGTGCCTCCGGTTATATCTACCGCGCCGACATACTCCATCCATGGTGTAGTGATGACCTTCGATGCCCAGTAGGATGCATTCAATTCAGGAATCATCAGTGTTACGTCCTCGCGAATGCAAAGCACATGTCTGTGATTTTCGCGACGTGACCGAGGTTCCCGCGAGCAGTTAGGTAGCACGGATTTGTCCCGACGCCGCTCAAGTCAGTCAGCGTGTAGATTGCAACGCCGTCACAGTAGAAGGTCATCGTTGTCCCATTTGAGAATATCAGCCAGTCGTGTAGCACACCATTGTCGACTGGCATTGACGTCACGAGTGCTCCCGCCGCGTTCACGACGAGCTTGATTATCATGTTGGTGTGATCGCCATAAGTGTAGTATTCACCCAGGAGAGGGCCGCCAATCGCGCCAGTACCAGCCGCCTCTACAAGTCCGACAAGGCCGAGACGGTACGTGTCGGCGGACTCTGGCGTCTGGTACGCCGCGCGCCACGCGACTGCGAACGGATTTGTACGCGGGTTTGCGATAACTGGTCCGCCGGATAGCCACACGAATCCGTCACCGTGGCTTCCACCCGCGAATGTGCCACCGCCACCCTGCACACCAGCAGCGGTAACCCCAGTCGGCGCTGCGAGCACGATTTGCTCGACGTCGATCACGCGGAAGCCGGTCAGCAGGCCTCCCGTGTCGAGGGCAGCGATCCGTCGCGCCTGCGTGCGAGCCCAGCCGGGGGCATCGTTCGCATACGCCGTGAGCGCGGCCTCGCGGGTGGGGGAATCGGTCTCACCCTGGAGCGACCCCCCCGTGATGATCGGGCTCGCGATCGCGATGCCGCTCGGCAATCCCTCGGCGAGCTTTCCCGCGGCGTCGAGCGTGGCCACGCCGAGGGCCGCGCCGCGACCGTTCAGGGCCGCGACGTCCGCCTTGACGAGGGCCTCCCCGTCGAAGTCGAGCACCGTGACCTCGCCGGCTGCCACAGTGACCGCGTCGGCCACCACCCCGAGCGTTGCTGCGTCGTCGGCCAAGTTTCCCAATGCGGTGGCATCGTCAGCAAGGGCACCCAGCGCTGTGGCATCGTCCGCGAGGGCACCGAGGGCCGCAGCGTCCGCCACCAGCGCGTTGACGGCCGCCGCGTTCGACGCCGGGGCCATGGCCACGTCGGGCGGGATCACCACGACGCCGCCGGCGCCGAGCCCGTAGAAGCCCGTGGGCACGACGCCCGTACCGCCGGTCGCGGGCGTGTAGTAGGGCCGCATGTTCTCATGCGTGGCCTGCACCGTGATTGAGGTCGACCCGGCGGTGCCCGCCGGCTGCGCTGGAGCGCCCCAGTAGAGCGACGTCGACACGGCCGAGGCCGACGAGTTGAAGACCGCCGGATCTTCGTTCGTGCCCTGCAGAGACCACGTGCCCGCCGGCCCGGTCGGGTTGAGCATCTGGAACGAGACGGGCTGGCCGATCTTGCACGGGACCCACGAACCGATGACGGAAACGTTCATCCCCGTCGCTGCGGTGCCGTCGCTTGCCTTGTAGAAAGAGAGTGTCTTGCTCATGCGCATGCTCCTGTGACTGGCGCCGACTTGACGGCCGGTCCCTTCGGCGCGACCATGGCCCGATGTCCACGATTCGCGTGCTTGCTCTTCTGGGATTGATCGCGACCTGCTGCCATTGCGCCACGACCTCGACGACCAAGGATTACGCGGTAACCGGCGTGTCCTGGGATGCCTCGCGCGGAGGCCTGCGCCTCTCTGCCTGCAGGATCGAGACGAATTTCTTCCTGATGACGACGCGGATGACCGAGTGCCAGTCCTTTTTCCTGCCAATCCACCATGACCAGCGCTGAACAGACGGACAGGTTGACGGCAGGGAGAACCTGGCGGATCCTTGAGCCATGAAGATCCTGCTGGTCATCCTCATGCTCTCCGTCCAGGCCTGCGAGCTGGAAGAGTCCGACCCGCCCCCCGGCGATGATCCTGGCGTGCTCTATCCGGATGGCGTGGACGGTGCGGCTCCTTGCCCCGCCCCGGAACCCACCCGCTGCCGGCAGGGCTACACCCTGGACTACGCCCCGGACGGCGCCCGCGTCTTCTGCATGCGCCTCGCCGAGTGCCCCATCCTCCGCAATCCGTGCACCCAGGGCACGGCCTACGGCGACCCGGCCATCGTCGTGCTCTGCGAAGGCGCGTAATTCCGCCACGATCACTTCCACTCCTGGGCCGCTATGTGCGCCATGTGGTCAGGCACGTAGCACTTAGTTGACGTCCCGGTTGGTTGAACGTCCAGAGAGAGTGTATGCAGCGATCCAGGCGTGACGCTGAAAGCGGCAGCTATCGATACGTGGCCTGTCGTCTTTAGCCCGGAGTCGTCTTTGATTTGCGTTGTGCTGTAGTAGCCGATGTCTGTCGAGTCCAGCGTCAGTCGAATTGTGCAATACCCCTTACCCGAATCGCCACCACCCTCACGACCTTCAATCGACGTGCCTGCCGTGGCAAACGCGCTCGTCGTTGTGGCACCGATAGACATATTGATTATGTTGGTCCAGCTTGGACCGTACGCCGACTCAACACCGCTCCCATTGTGCACGCTGTACTGGTAGGTCATCTTCAGGCCGCTCACCCATCCGTCCAGCGTCCCAGAGCCGTCCGCGATTGGTATCTTGCTCGCCGTGGGAGTGGCCGTCGCGAAGTCGGTCTGTGTGGCTGTCAATGTACCCGCGAGCGTCTTCGTACTGTTCGGCAGCACGACCACCGATGGTGTGACGTGTATCGTAGGCGTCGCTGAAACTTCCGCGCTGTTGTATGTCGTGGTCGCCGTCCCGATCGTGAAGTTGACGGGCGAAGCGGCGAGCAGCGTCCCCATTGCCGAAGACGTTGCTGTAGCGGTGCTGGTGATGCTCAGGGTGACAGTGCCCGTGCGGAGCACGTCCAGTGCAGTAGCCGTGCTCGTATCAGTCCCTGTACCAGGGTACGCCCATACGGCGCCCGTGACTGCAATTTGATTGGCGGCCTTGACCGAGCCACCGACGGCGAGGGCTACTGATGTGTCGTACGCAGTAGCCACACCGACAGACCCATTGGTGTGCATCGACAGGTTGTCCACCCCCCCACTGGACCCCATCGAAAGAGACCCGTCAGTAGTGCTCTGCGAGATGCGGTACACTTTCCCGCTCCCGTTCGCAAGCTCGATGCTCAACGGCCCGTCTGAGTACCCCCCGTAGGTGGCCCCCAACAAACGGAGCCTCGGCGCGTACCCCTCCAACGTCATGCCCTTGACGTACACGTCGCCGGCCCGGAAGCTGAACACGTCCGTAGTCGTGTTCGTGCCCGTGCCCGCGTTCACCCCGCCGTACACCTCCAGTGTAGTCCGCGGCGACGTCGTATTAATGCCGACGTTGCTGCTGGTAGCCACCGCGTGGACGAAGGAGCCTCCGCTGTTCATGATCGAGAAGCGGCCGGTGTTGAAGTAGAAGCCGGCAGTGTCCGACACCCACGACGCTGGCGACCCTACAAACATGGAGGCCACCACGCCCGCGCTGTTGGTGGCGACGAAGCTCGGTGCTGACGTGCTGCCGGTGCCCTTCACGCCGACTGTTGGGTTGACGCCCGTCGCGAGCG
>Ga0316630_10000142_pt1 | contig 17707 bp, 16 predicted proteins | sample OWC_May_M1_C1_D6_FD_207658 | JGI IMG/M metagenome (GOLD analysis project Ga0316630, IMG submission 207658) | Wetland soil microbial communities from Old Woman Creek delta, Ohio, United States - OWC_May_M1_C1_D6_A | ecosystem: Environmental > Terrestrial > Soil > Wetlands | place: USA: Ohio...
TACGCCTGGGGCGATGACTACCACGAAGTGTTGCCCGCCCGCTTGCAGGAGCTGGCGGCTTTTATCCAGGCGCAGGTTGGTCATCCGGTTCCCTATCGTTGCTACACAGATAGCGGCCCGCTCCTGGAGCGCGACCTGGCCCAGAGAGCCGGTTTGGGTTGGATTGGCAAGAACACCTGCCTGATCCACCCCCACATGGGTTCTTATTTTCTCCTGGCAGAGGTTTTGCTGGGGATCGAGCTGCGACCAGACCCGCCTTTCGCCAGCGACCACTGCGGCACCTGCACGCGTTGCCTGGACGCTTGCCCCACCCAATGCATCCTGCCGGATCGTACCCTGGACGCCCGGCGCTGTATCTCCTACCTGACCATTGAACTGAAGGGGACTATTCCACTGGATCTGCGCCCTCAGATGGGACCGTGGGTCTTCGGCTGCGATATCTGCCAGCAGGTCTGCCCCTGGAATTTACGCTTCGCCACCTCCACAGGCACTTCCCAATTTACCCCCCGGCCCGGCGTCCCACAACCCGACTTAGGTCAGGAGCTGGCGCTTACCCCGCCGGCCTTCTCTCAGAAGTTCCGCCGCAGCCCGGTCCGGCGCGCCAAGCGTCGCGGTTACCTGCGCAATGTAACCGTGGCCCTGGGCAACTCCCGGGACCCGGCAGCCATCCGAACCTTGGCAAGTGCCCTCGCTGGCGATGAGGAGCCATTGGTGCGAGCGCATGCCGCTTGGGCTCTGGGCAGGCTTGGCGGCGAGGCAGCTCACAACGCCCTGCTAGAGGCGCTCGGGACCGAGGTTGACGCGGCAGTGCGCCAGGAGATCGAGCAGGCAGTGCGCTCTGCTGCTGGTTAGGCAGCATAATGCCAAATCCTGGTAAACTTAAACCACACGCCCATGCTGCTCCGTATCTGCCAGGCTATTCTTTTTTGCGTAGTGTTGCTGGTGAGCGCCTGCCAGCCCGCGCCGGTTATCCCATCGGGTGAGACCGCTGCGGTGCAGGTCACCCCGCTCTCCAGTCCCTCTCCGGTATGGACAGCGGATCCACCGCTGGCAGGCGATACGCCCCTCCCATCTCCTTCACCGGTCGTCCCAACCCCCTCACCCAGCCCAACACCCACGGTCCTACCTGTGACCACGCTGCTCTTCACCGGAGTGATCGTCCCCGCTCGCTGCGTCCAGGCTGCCATAGACGCGTCTGGGAACCCGGATTACCCTTATGAGGCGGTGCGGGAGGTGATCACCCGGGCTGATGTGGCAGTGGGCACGCTTAATGCTGTCATCAGCGATTTTCCCCCGCACACGGGCTGCGTACCTACCTACGTATTGGTAGGCAGCGCTGAAAACGCCGACGCCCTGGCCGAGGCGGGATTCGATGTGATGAGTGTTGCTACCAATCACATCAAGAATTGCGGTCCGGCTAACTGCGGCAACCGGCCTTTTCTGGAAACGCTGGATAACCTGCGCCGGGTGGGTATCCAACCGGTGGGAGCAGGGGTGAACCATGCTGACGCTATGCAGCCAGTGGTAGTAACGGTCAATGGCGTGCGCTTCGGATTCGTCTCGCTCGGCCAGATTGAGCCGATGGCCTTTGCCGGTGAGGAAACGCCGGGCATCGCCATCCTTAACCAGGAAAATCTAGAGGCTGCCATTGTCGCTGCCCGCCAGGTGTCAGACGTGGTCATCGCCATGCCGCACTGGGGTCCTGAAGACGTCGCCATTCCCAATGGGATCCAGCGCAACCTGGCCAGGCAAGCCGTGGACGCCGGGGCAGACCTGGTGATAGGAAACCACACCCACGTCGTGCAGGCCATCCAGGAAATTGACGGTGTGCCCGTATTTTACGGCTTGGGGAATTTCGTCTTCGACCAGACCTGGGCCGACGACCACCAGCAGGGGGTGATCCTGCTGGTCAGGTTTGTGGGGGATGAATACATGGGCTATGAGCTGATCCCAACCCACGTAGATGGGGACGGCCGGGTGACAATAGCCCAGCCAGACGAAGCCGAGCAGATCCTGGATCGCATCGAGGCTGCCAGCCAGGCCGTCAGGTGATTTCCCGTTGCTGGCAGGGCCGGCACACGCCGAAGAGCTGCACCCAGTGCTGATCCACCTGGTAACCACTTTCCTGGCTTACCTGTGACATCAGCAGGTCCATTTGGTCGCCTTCCCCATTGAAGAATTCCACCCGCCCGCACTGCTGGCAGATCAGTAAATGCTGGTGACCCGAAAACGCAGCGATGATTGCCTGGCACCCATTGGGACGGTGCACCCGCTGCACAAGGTTGAGTTCCTCCAGCTTTTCGATGGTGCGGTACACGGTCACGAGACCCAGCCGGGGATAATGCGCCCGCGTCTGCTCATAGATCTCCAGTGGAGTCAGCGCGTGCTGGCTGGTGGAGATGGTCTCCACAACCGCCTGGCCTGGCGCCGTTACCCGGTAGCCGTGGGTTTGCAGCCGCATCAGCCACTCTGAGGTGTTTCTGTTGGATGGTGATGACGCCGGGTTGCTCATGAGGCAGGAGCCCTTTCGCTGTGCGTCTTCTTTAGCGAGCGGGCTGCCCAGGTGAGCGCAAAAATGCCCGTGCAGGTCAGCACGATCGCCGCCCCGGATGAGACGCTCACGTAGTAGGAGAGATACAGCCCCAGAACTCCGGACAGGCAGGCGATCAGGGCTGCCAGCAGCATCATGTACGGTAGCCGGCGGGTGAGCAGGTAAGCGGTAGCAGCCGGGGTGACCAGCATGGCGACCATTAAGGCCACTCCCACGGTCTGCAGGGAGACCACGATGGCTAATGCGATCAGGATCAAGAGCAGGTATTCCAGCACTCGGTCCGGCAGGCGCAGTGTGGCAGCCAGCAGCGGGTCGAAGGACAGCACCAGGAATTCTTTGTAGAAGAGCACAACCGCCAGCAGGATCAGGCTGCCCAGCGCTGCGGTCAGTACCAGGTCGCTGTTGGAAACGCCCAGCACATCCCCAAATAGGAAATGCGCCAGGTCAACCGTGTAGTTACGCACGCTGGAGATCAGGGCGATTCCCAGGGCAAACATCCCCGAAAAGACGATGCCAATGGCTGCATCTTCCCGTAAGTTGGTGGCTTTGCTGATTGCGCCGATGCCGATGGAGCTCAGAATAGCTGCCAGTAAAGCACCCCAGAAGAGCGGCTCGCGCGCCCCGCCTCCCACCAGATAACCTACTGCCACCCCGGGCAGGATAGCGTGTGCCAGTGCGTCGCCGAAGAAGGCCATGCCGCGCAGCACCACATAAGTACCCACTGTGGCGCACACCGCCCCCACCATCAGCGCGGCCAGCATGCCGCGCACCATGAAAGCATATCCCAGCGGCTCGAGGATGATGTCAGCCAGTGTGGTCATGGCTTTCATCCTCCTCGCAGCAGGTATCGCTCAAGGCAAATACCTCGTCTTCCGACTGTACCAGCCTGAGGTGACCACCGTAAGCCTGTAGCAACAGCTCGGGGAGGAATACCTGCTTCGGGTCGCCGAAACCGACCACCCTGCGGTTGAGCAGCAGCACGCGATCGAAATGGTCGCCCGCCAGGTTCAGGTCGTGCGTCGAGGCCAGGATTGTCACCCCCCTCTCGTGGAGCAGGTCGATGATGTGCAGAATGTCTTCCTGCGAGGGAAAGTCCAATCCGGTGAACGGCTCGTCCATCAGTATCAGCTCGGCCTCTTGTGCCAGGGCGCGGGCGATGAACATGCGTTGTTGCTGTCCTCCCGACAGCTCGCTGATTTGCCGTTTTTCCAGGCCGGCCAGCCCGACAACATCCAGCGCGCCGCGGACGAACTCCCAATCCCTGGCTTTTGGCCAGCGCATGATCCCCAGCTTGCTGATCCGCCCCATCATCACCACGTCTGCCACAGTGACCGGGAATCTCCAATCCACCTGACTGCGCTGCGGTACGTAAGCTATGCAGATGTGTCCGCCTGGCTCATGCCCGTACACCTGCACCTCGCCCTGCGTCGGCGGCAGCACGCCGGCGATGACCTTGAACAGCGTGCTTTTGCCTGCGCCGTTTGGTCCCACAACTGCCACCCGCTCCCCCACATCCAGGCTGATGTTAAGTTCCTCCAGGGCGGTGTGGCCGTCGTAGCGCACCGTCAGCCCTGAGATCTCCAGGATGGGTGATCCCTGTTCGTGCGGGACGTGATACATGGGTAGGCTGCTTTTGGAGAGCTGTTTGAATAGGCCCATCTCGTTTACCTGAGTGCCTGCACAATGGCGTTCACATTGTAACGCATAAAATCCAGGTAAGTGGCTGCTGGCCCACCGGGCGGGCTCAGCGATCCGCTGTAGATGGGCACAACCTGGATGCCAGTGTCCCTGGCAATGCGCTCGGACAGAGCCGGGTTGACCGTAGAGCCGACCAGGATAGCCTTGACGCCACCCTGGCGGATTTTGTCTTCCAGGGCAGCCAGCTCCTGGGCAGATGGCTCTGCAAGCGTGCTGAACGCCGGTACAGCCGCGCCGATCTGCTCAAATCCGTAGCGCCTGGCGAAGTAGGCGAAAACCAGGTGGTCGGCCACGATCTTGCGCTCAGCCTGGGGGATCTGAGACACTTGCTCCACGATCCAGCTGTCCAACTGTTGTAGCTCTTCTAAATAGCGGGAGGCGTTCTTCTTGTAGGTGGCTGCGTTGGCTGGGTCTAGCTCGCTCAGGGATTGCTCGACCAAAGGCACCCAGCCGGCAACCATACCCGGGTCCAACCACACATGCGGGTCAAACCCGCCGTGCTCATCATCTTCCGGAGAGGCGGTGATTAAATCAAGTCCGTCGGAGAGCGGCACGGTCCGCGCCTCGCCTCCAGCGTTCTCAATCAAGCGCTGCATGAATCTCTCCAGGCCGGCCCCATTGACGAACAGCAGTTGTGCCTCAGCCACCGCGGCGATGTCACGCGGCGCCGCTTCGAAGTTGTGCGGATCTGTGCCGGCTGGCAGCAGCACGGTTAGCTCGATCTTTTCGCCGCCGATGTTGCTCACCACATCGCCCACGATGGTGGTTGTCGCCACCACGTTCAGATTTCCGCCCGCTGCCGGTGTCTGCGCCTGGACGGGCGCGCAGGCTGCGCAGAGCAAGATTAACAGGGGGATCAGCCATCGGGGCCGGGAACGTATGTGTAGCATTAAGCGCACTCTCGCAGGAAGTTGAAAATGAAAACCTTTTTCATTATAACTTAATAGATTATCTCCTGAGTAGCCAGCGTTTTCTGCTGGTGACGAAGGCGCTCCGGCTTTGGAAGCAAAGGTACTTCGCCCCGCAGAGAGTGCGGGGCGAAGCAAACAAGCTATCTCTTATCGAGTTTGTACTTAGGGTGTCCTTGTGGCTGTGGCGGTGATTGCCGCGGTTGGGGATGGCCCCGGCGTGCTGGTCGGCACCGGCGTTACCATGTTGACCGGGATCACCAGCTTCTGCCCTACGAAGATATTGTTGGGGTCATCCAGGTCGTTCTCCGCGACGATGTCATCCACCGTGCTGTTGAATTTCTCAGCGATGATCGCCAGTGTATCGCCGGTCTGCACGATGTAATCGATCAGCGTGCCGCGCCGCATGCTCAGTGGGATGGGCGAGGCGGTGGGCAACTGGGTATCCGGTCCGGGGATGGTCAGTTGATCGCCCACGCGGATCACCGGATTGGTAGGATCCAGGTTGTTGATGGCGATCAGCACCAGCAGGTCTACGTTAAATTTCTCAGCGATGGTGAACAGGCTGTCACCTTCGAGGACCACGTAGACGAACGGGCCGCTGGCAGTGGGCGTCAGGGTCTCGGTGGGAGTCGTGCTGGCGGTAGGCGTTTCGGTGGGGATCTCAGTCGGTGTTGCGGTTGAGGTAGGTGTGGATGTGACCGTGGGCGTCGGCGTGTCGGTTGCCAGGAAGGAGATCGCCGGCAGGCCCGGCCCGATCAACCAGAAGATGACCACTGCAACCCCCACTACCAGCAATCCAGCCGCAACTCCCAGCATGATGGGGGCTCTCTGCGCCTGCTGTTGCCGTTTGCGGTAGGCTTCGATCACGTCTTGGGCGGACTCTTTATCCTTATCGCTCATGTCATTTTGTCTCCAGCCCGAGAGCATTCCCGGGCTTGTTGCTATTCTACACTATTTTAGGGCAGAATCAGCCAGACAATGACGTAGTAGCCAATCACACCCGCCCACAACCAGGAATCGATGCGGTCGAATGCTCCGCCATGACCGGGGATGAGGTTGGAGGAGTCTTTGGCGCCCACCTGGCGCTTGATCATGCTCTCCCCAAGGTCGCCCAGGGTGGTGAACACTGAGAGGATCAACCCCAGCAGAGCGCCTGCCCAGAGGGTGATGGCGGTATCTGGTCCAGCCCAGATGCGCCAGGCGTACGCCAGCAGTACCGCCCCCAGCGTACCGGTGACCACGCCTCCCAGGTAGCCTTCCCAGGTCTTTTTGGGGCTCAACCGGGGGCTTAGCTTGTGCTTACCAAAGCGGCGGCCGATGAAGTACGCCCCGGAATCTGCAATCCACACCGACGGCAAAACCAGCAGCACCCACCACATGCCTTCCGGTAGCGCGCGCAGCGAGATCAGGTACGCGCCTACCCAACCCAGGTAGAAGATACCTGCCAGGGTGACGCTGAAGTTGGTGCCTGGTTGCTCCTGGCCGCGCTCGTATGCCACCAGGTGGCAAGCCATGCTGGCAAGCACCAGCAGGCTGATCATCCAAGGCCCGCTCGCAAAGCCGTCGATGTACCGCCCCGTAACCAGCAAAAGCACACCGGCTGGAATCAAAAAGACAGCGGGCTGAAGCCCGCCGGCTCGGAAGAGCTGCCCAAACTCCCAGGCAGCCAGGCCCAGGATCAAGGCGATCATCAGGGCATAGGGAATGCCGCCTAGATAGATGAGGTACAGCCCGATTGGCAATAGGACGATGACAACCAGGACGCGCTTAAGCAGCATGGGAAGTGCTGTCCTCTGAAAATCGAGATAACCCACCGTAGCGCCGGCTGCGCTGGGAGAACTCTTGCAGCGCAGCGTGCAGCGCCTCTTTGTCAAAATCTGGCCAGTAGGTCGGGGTAAAGTACCATTCGGAGTAGGCGCCTTGCCAGATCAGGAAGTTGCTGCCGCGCAGCTCTCCAGAGGTGCGGATTATCAGGTCTGGGTCCGGCACGCCAGCCGTGAAAAGATAGCGGCTGATCAGCTCATCGCTCACATTCTGCGGTTGCACGCCATCCTCGATCAAGCGTTGCACAGCGCACACGATTTCATCGCGCCCGCCGTAATTAAATGCCACGTTGAGCACCAGGCGGGTGTTATTTCGGGTGAATTCCACGGCGTGCAGCACCTTCTCGCGCAACACAGGGTTGAGGCGGTCCAGCCGGCCGATGTGGTGAAGCTGCACTCCCTGGTCGTGGAGCTCTTGGAGCTCGCGGTCGATGACATCCTCCAGGATGCGCATCAATCCCTGCACTTCCTCTTGAGGACGTCCCCAATTTTCGGTGGAGAAGGCGTAAATCGTCAGGTAGCGGATGCCAAACTCGATGCAAGCTTCGATGACGCGGCGCAGGTTTTCCGTGCCCGCGCGATGGCCTGCCAGGCGGGGTAATCCCCTCGACAAGGCCCAGCGCCCATTGCCATCCATGATGATGGCGATGTGGGTGGGAATTCTATCCGGCAGTTCGGTCTTCTCGTCTGCGCTCATATCCGCTCAGGAGGAGGCTTAAACCTCCAGGATCTCCTTCTCTTTACGCTCACCGGTGGCGTTGATCTCTTCAATATAGCGCTCGGTGATCTTCTGGAGCTCCTCCTCGCCTTTCTTCAGCTCGTCTTCTGAGATCATTTTTTCCTCTTCAAACTCGCGCAGGTCGCGAATGGCATCGCGGCGCACGTTGCGCGCCGCCACGCGCGCTTCTTCCACCCGGTTATGCACAACTTTAACCAGGTCGCGGCGGCGTTCTTCGGTGAGGGGGGGTAAATTCAAGCGGATGGACTTGCCATCGTTGTTGGGGGTAAGCCCCAGATCGGAGGCCTGGATCGCCCGCTCGATGATCTTTAATGTAGAAGCGTCGAAGGGCTTGATCAACAAGGCGCGCGGCTCTGGGACGCTGATCGTGGCTAACTGGATGAGTGGTGTGGGAGTTCCGTAGTACTCAACTGGCAGGCGTTCCACCAGCGCGGGGCTGGCGCGCCCCGTTCGAATGCCGCCCAGGTCCTCTTCTAGCGCCTGGATCGCCCCTTTCATCCGCGCTTCTGCTTCTCGGTAGACATCTTTAAGCATAGAGGCCTCCTCCATATATAGGATACCCGAAAATGCACTTAGAGAAAAGGGGTAAAATGCCCGATTGTGTTCTTAGATGCTCCGCCTCAATCCGTCACCAGCGTGCCGACGTTGGCGCCAAGCACCGCCTGGCACAGCACATCATCTTGCCACAGGTTGAGTACCAGAATTGGGAGGTGGTTATCCATGCACAGGGATATGGCTGTGCTGTCCATCACCTCCAGGCGGCGATTGATCGTCTCCATATACGTCAGGCGGTCGAAGCGCACCGCCTTGGGGTCGGTCATCGGGTCGCGGTCGTAAACGCCGTCTACTTTGGTGGCTTTGATGAGCACATCCGCGCTGATCTCCATGGCGCGCAAGGCAGCAGCAGTATCTGTGGAAAAGTAGGGATTGCCGGTGCCGCCGCCCAGGATCACCACGCGACCTTTCTCCAGGTGGCGGATGGCGCGGCGCCGGATATATGGTTCGGCTACGGCATGCATCTCGACGGCTGATTGCACGCGGGTCACCATGCCCAGGCGTTCCATTGCATCCATTAAGGCCAGGGCGTTCATCACCGTCGCCAGCATGCCCATGTAATCCGCTGTGGCGCGGTCCATGCCCCGGTCCAGGCCAGTGCGCCCCCGCCAGACGTTGCCTGCTCCGATAACGATGGCGACATCCACTCCCAGGTTGCGCACCGCACGCACACGCTCGGCGATGTCTTCTGCCCGCTTGGGGTCTATCCCGTATCCACTTTGCCCGGCCAGTGCTTCGCCACTCAATTTAAGCAAGATTCTGCGGTATTTTACTGCATCTGCCATAAGCGTTATCCCTCTCTGGTAAGAAAAAGGCCAACCATCTGGTTGGCCGATTTTCTATGTCTAATCTGCTGTGCTTTCCCCTAGCTCCCAGCGCACGAAGCGCCGGATGACGATATTTTCACCAATGGCGGCGACCTTATCCATGAGCAGATTCTGGATGCTCAGCTCATCATCGCGGATGTAGGTTTGCCGTACCAGGCAGACCTCGTCCAGGAACTTCTCCAGGCGGCCTTCCACGATGCGCTCCACCACCGCTCCAGACTTGCCTTCATCCAGGGCGCGGGCGCGGGCAGTGTTGCGCTCGTGCTCCAGCACGTCTGGCGGAATGTCCTCCGGCTTTACGAATTGCGGCGCCCCCGCTGCCACCTGCAAGGCCAGCTCGTGAGCGAAGCTCCGGAAGGCATCTGAGCGTGCTACGAAATCTGTCTCGCAATTGAGCTCGACCATTACGCCAACGCGCCCGTTTCCATGAGAGTAGAGCTCTACCACTCCTTCCGATGCCTCACGGTCGGCGCGCTTGGCTGCCAAGGCCAAGCCCTTTTCGCGCAGGTTCTCCACTGCCTTGTCGAAATCACCGCCTGATTGTTCCAGCGCCTTGCGGCAGTCCAGCACGCCAGCTCCGGTGATTTCGCGCAGCGCTTTAATTTGCTCAATTGATACAGCCATGTCTATTCCTCATCCTCGGTGTCGTGCTCTTCCTCAGTGTCGTGCTCTTCAAGCTCGAGTTCACCTTCCCATTCCTCGCCCTCTACTGCCTCAGCCTCAATGATTTCCTCTTCTATCTCTTCTAGCTCTTCTGTCTCAGCGATTTCTTCAAAGCCCTCAATTTCGAGGCCTTCGAAGATCACTTCCTCATCCTCGGCCTTGATCAGGACGCTACGGCCGGTGAGCTTTGCCAGGGTGGCTTCGCCCAGCAATTCTTCATCGGACAGCTCTGGTTCTTCAACCATCGCAACCGCTTTCTCTGCAACAGCCTCGATCTCCTCTTCCTTGCGCATGGCTTTGCCTTCCTGGCAGGCGTCGGCGATCTTCCCCACCAGCAGCTTGATAGCGCGGATGGCGTCGTCGTTAGACGGCACCACGTAGTCGATTTTGCTCGGGTCGCAATTGGTGTCTACCAGGGCGATCACCGGGATGTTTAGCAAATTCGCCTCGTGGATGGCGGTCTCTTCGCGGTGCACGTCCACCACGAAGAGCATATCGGGGGTGCGCACCATGCTGCGAATACCGCCCAGCAGGGTCTCCAGGCGCTCGATCTTGCGGGTGAGGATCAGCCCTTCTTTCTTGGTCAGGCGCTCGAAATCACCCTTATCGCGCATGCGTTCCAGGCGCTCCAGCTCGTTGATGCGTTGGCGGATGGTGCGCCAGTTTGTCAGCATCCCACCCAGCCAGCGCATGGTGACATAGGGCATATTGCAGCGCGTGGCCTCCGCCTGGATGGTCTCCTGGGCCTGGCGCTTGGTGCCGACGAACAGCACCGTACCGCCCTCGGCGACGCTGTCGCGCACCACGTTATATGCCTGATCTAATGCTTTGACGGTCTTCTGCAGATCGATGATGTGGATGCCGTTGCGCTCGGTGAAGATGTACGGCTTCATGCCTGGATCCCACTTGTGGGTGCGGTGTCCAAAATGCACGCCGCTCTCCAGGAGCGCTTTCATAGGAATGACGCTCATTTTAAGATACTCCTTTGCGTTGTTCTTCCGCCTCCGTCATTCCCGCCCGGCACCGGGTCGGCTCCGAACCGCGGCACGCCCGTTTGGGTCGGGAGGCGTGTAGGATGTGTCCCCATCTGGGACAATATTTCTCCCGCCGGAGCGGGAGCGGGAAGAAGTATACCACAAGGGTGGCGGATTCGTCTAGCGATTTTCCCTACCTGAGTCAGAGGGATAATTGGATCGCTGTGAGGTACAATCTAGCCATGGACCAAGCCGCTCTTGAAAAGCTGCTCGCCGGCCTGCCGCTGGGCGGGGTGCGCTACTTTAACGCCGTCGGCTCAACCAACGACCTGGCGGCGCGTTGGGCAGCGGCTGGCGCCCCTGACCTCTCCCTGGTGGTAGCCGACGAGCAGACCGCAGGGCGGGGTCGCATCCAGCGCCGTTGGTTCACCCCGCCGGGCGCGGCCCTGGCTTTCAGCCTTGTGCTGAGCCCTTCCAGCCTTGTGCTGAGCTCTCCCAGCCTGGTTTTGCACCAGCCCGAGGTCGGTTTCGCTGCTCAATTACCCCGTCTGACCGTCCTGAGCGCCCTGGCGGTGTGCGACACGCTTAACGCAGCCTTGCCTCCCATGCTCCCCGCACAGATCAAGTGGCCCAACGACGTGCTGGCGACGCGGCGCAAATTGGCCGGCGTGCTGGCGGAGGCTCACTGGCACGGCGAGCAGCTGGCAGCCGTCATCCTGGGAATCGGCATCAATGTTGCACCGGATTCAGTGCCGCCCTCGGATCTATTGGACTTCCCTGCCACCTGCCTGGAGGCGGTGCTGGAAAAACCGGTCGACCGCTGGGAGCTGCTGCGGGCGGTCTTGCTGAAACTGATCGAGTGGCGCCAGCGCCTGGATGAAGCCGATCTGGTCCAAGCCTGGGAGAGAAGGCTGGCTTTCCGCGGCGAGTGGGTGCGGCTGCTGCAGGAGAGCGCCACCCCGCTCGAGGGCCAGGTGCTCGGCCTGAACCCAGACGGCGCCTTACGGCTGCGCCTGCGCTCCGGAGAAGTGGCAGCCTTTATCGCCGGGGAGATCCGCCTGCGCCCCACGAATCAGGGCGAGGATCCGCCAGCGCAGGGGATATAATTGCCGGATACTGTTTGAAGTGGTAGAGTATTGAAACAGACAAATCTGGGAGGCAGACCATGCTAGACGATCTACGCAGAGATGCAGACGATACATCCTTCGAGGAGGAGACCCCCGTTTTCATCGAGCCCCCGCGCCGGCAAAAGCCGTTCCTGGGCATGCTGCCCTGGCAGCGCTTCGTCATCGCCCTGATGCTGCTCTTCATGACCTGCATCTTGAGCGCCTTCTGCCTGCTGGTCACCGAAAAGATCGTCCTGCCGTTTCTATGATTTTCTGAACCAGGGGGATTGCCAGATTAATCGTCAATTGGCACAGGGGCATTGTAAATCGGGCCAGTCAGCCAGATATCGGTTAAGGATTGCGCCCTACCAGGGGGATGTGCGCTCTCGGCCCCTCCTGCCAGGCGAGTTGAATGGTTGCATAATTGACTTCCTCGAAGTATTGCAGAAAAAACCAGTGTTAGCCCTCGGACGGGTAGCGTTGTACTTCAAAAGTATCCAGTGCAATGCGCGGCGACCATGAGCTAAAAACCATTTCCCCGCCTGACCACAGCCTTGCGCCATCATCCGCGCTGATATAAAAAAATCCATTCGCCGCTAGATGGCAGGTCGATGGTTCCGTCGTAATCCACGAAATTGTTCTGCGGCTTGACCATTCCCGCATCTCGCGTGGTCATGTACGGGGGTAAGATCCGGCATGAGCAGGCGAGGGGATAGAGGTTGGGATCAGCAGAATGAGCGTGTAGATGAACAACCATCCGATTTTGCAGTGTAGGTGATGATCCATTGGTAGCCTCTCTGAATTGATGGGCTCCTCACTTCACTGGGATCCAGGCGAGGAAGTCCAATGCCCGATACCCTGAGATTGGCTCATGTGGGTCAGTGAGAACCAGTTTTGGCTCCATATGTTCTGATTCTAGGTCTATTGTGTACAACCCAGCGTCTGTCTGGTAAGCCAGGTAGCGATTGTCCGGTGAGAAGGCTTTCAATCTGACATCTTCACCCGTCTTGTAAGGGAGCAGCTGGCGCTCCTTCCCGCTGGTCAGGTCTCGCAGCCGGGTGCCTTCCGTGCCAGCCGTAACATATGCCAGGCGGCTTCCGTCAGGACTCCAGACCACTCCATAATTCTCTGGCAGATCGATTGTATGAAACCCAGCCGCGCGCAGGCTCTCCACAGGCACCTCTGTGAACCCCCAGGCTTGCTGCCCGTCCGGTGATAGGGTGAATCCCAGGTATAGAGCGTCCACACTATCCATCAGGCGGTACAGGCTGCCGTCCTGTGGGTTTACTGCGTACAGCGAATCACTGGCCAGGTAAATATATCCATTGCCCATCCAGCGAAAGAAGAGGGCAGGAGCCTCCATCCCGAGTTTGAGTAGCGTCGGATCGCTTAACACCTGCCGTGGCTCACTCCCGTCAGCGTTCATCACCCACAGCTCGCGCGAAGCGGGCATTAGTCTAAGCGGGTCAAGGCTTGCAGCGCGGAACGCGATCCGCCTGCCATCCGGCGACCAGATAGCGTCCACAGGATACCAGTCTTCGGACGCTTCCACGAGTTGGCGTTTGTTGCTTCCATCGGGGTTCATCGTCCAGATCGAGTTGCGTTTCAAATCATCTAGGCTGGTGCCAGGGCCTTCAAACCAAAGGCTGTACAAGATCTGGTTGCCATCTGGGGAGACGCGAAGCATACTGGAGGGATTGCCGTCCCGCTGGTCTTCTGGCCAAACTGGCCATTGGAATGTATCCTGGTTGCTTAGATCGGTAACGAAAAAACCAAGCTTGGCATGATCCACATAGAGGATGCGCATCCCGTGAAAAGTACCCGGTGTGGCCTGCATCTCCAACTTGGGCAGCGCAGACACCGGCCACGGCGTAGGGGTGGGTGTGAGGGTAGGCTCCGGGGTGAAGGTGGGCAAAACGCTGCCCTGGCCGCCGGGAGGCGGGTAGGGCGGCAGGGTTGCCGTCGGGGTGGGTGTGCGTGTCGCGGTGGGGGTAGAGGTCTCGCCCGGCCCGGGATAGGCGCCCGGCGGGGAGTGCCCCGGCAAGGCCAGGCGGGCAAGCAGCAGAAATAAAAGCGCCAGGGCTGCCAGCAGGATCACTCCGGCCGCCCGGCGCAGGTAGATCAAGGTATTTTTCATGGCATCCTCCGTTAATCAGACAATCCAACAGGTGGATAAACGGAGTGCTACTGGTAAGCAATGCTATAACCGTTCAATATTATATTATTCCCCCCCCGCTAAATGTCAAGGAAAGAAAGGCCCTGCTCAATGAAGGCAGCGATCTCCCGCGTTTATTCTCCACCTGGCGGCTGTAAATCTGCCCTGGCCATGCGCGCCAGGGAGGCCACCTTATCCCCACCCTGTAAGTTGATCAGCAGTACGCCGCGCGCCGCCCGCCCCGAGCGGCTGATCGCCGCCACGCTGGTGCGCAGCACCACGCCGTTTGCCGAGATCAAGGAAAGGTCGTCGCCCTCCTGCACCACGCGGCAGGCGGTGATGTGCCCGATCTTGGGCAGGCTGTGCTTGTCAATGGTCTGCACGCCGCCCGTCGCCCGGCCTTTCGCCGCGTATTCGCTCAGCGGGGTGCGCTTGCCGTATCCATTGGCGGTCACGATCAGCAAGTCTCCGCCGGGCTCTACCACTTCCATGCTGGTGACGTAGTCGTCCTTACCCAGGCGGATGCCAGTCACCCCGGCCGCGGTGCGTCCCATCGAGCGCACTGCAACCTCATTAAACCGCAGCGCCTGGCCCTTTTCTGTGACCAGGATGATCTCGCTATCGCCGTGCGTCAGGCGCACCCAACCCAGCTCGTCTTTCTCATCCAGGTTGATGGCCATCAAGCCGGAGGGGCGCACGGAGGCAAACTCCGCCAGAGCGATGCGCTTGACGCGCCCCCTGCGCGTGGCCATCATGCAGTACTCCGCTGCGGCGAAGTCCGGCACGGCGACCATGGCAGTGATCGTCTCGCTGGCATCCAGCGGCAGTACGTTGACCATCGGGATGCCGCGGCCGGTTCGGTCAGCGTCCGGGATCTGGTAGGCTTTCTCGGAGTAGACTTTGCCCCGGTCGGAGAAGAAGAGCAGCGTGTTCAGGGTGCGCGCTGGCACCAACAGCATGACCTCGTCTTCCTCCTTGGTGGCGTGGCCAGCCACGCCGCGCCCGCCGCGGGTCTGCGCTCGGAAAGCTTTGGCCAGGACGCGCTTGACGTAGCCGCGCTGGGTGATGCTGATCAGCACTGCTTCATCTGGGATCAGGTCGGCCTCTTGGAACGCTTCGCTGGCGTCGTGGGCGATGTGGGTGCGGCGCTCGTCGCCGTATTTTTCAGCCAGCTCTTGCAAATCGGCTTTGATCACATCCAGGATTTTACGCGGGCTGGCCAGCAGATCTTCGAGGAGGGCGATGCGCTCCAATACCTGGCGCTGCTCGTCTTCGATCTTCTGGCGTTCCAGCGCTGCCAGGCGGCGCAGCTGCAGGTCCAGGATGGCCTGCGCCTGGCGCTCGCTGAGCACGAAGCGGAACATTAGCCTTTCCCTGGCTACATCGGCATCGGGGGACTGGCGGATGGTCTTGATCACTGCGTCCAGGTTTGCCAGGGCGATCAGCAGCCCATCCAGGATGTGGGCGCGGTTGCGGGCTTTTTCCAGCTCGAAGGCTGAGCGCCGGGTGATCACCTCCTGGCGGTGCTCCACGAAGATCTGCAGCGCCCGGCGCAGCGGGAGCAGGCGCGGCTCGCCCTGGTAGAGGGCAAGCATCTGCACGCCATAGGTGGATTGCAGCGGGGTGTATTTGTAGAGCTGGTTGAGCACCTTTTTCGGTTGGGCGCCGCGGCGCAGCTCGATGACGATGCTCATCCCCCTCCGGTCAGATTCGTCGCGCAGGTCGGAGATATCATCCAGCTTACCGCTGCGCGCCAGCTCGGCGATGCGCTCGAGCAGGCCAGATTTGTTGACCTGGTAGGGGATTTCGGTGATCACGATGCGGTGGCGGCTGGTGCCCATCTCCTCGATGTGCGCTAAACCGCGCAGCACGATGCGCCCGCGTCCGGTGCTGTAAGCCTGGCGAATTCCCTCCGAGCCGACGATCACCCCGCCGGTGGGGAAGTCGGGCCCTGGCAGGTAATGGAGCAGCTCATCGAAAGGCAGCTCTTCAGCCCGCTCGTAGTTATCGATCAGGTAGGTCAGGGCGGCGGCTAGCTCGCGCAGGTTGTGTGGGGGGATGTTGGTCGCCATGCCCACGGCGATCCCGGATGAGCCGTTGAGCAGCATGTTGGGCAGGCGCGCCGGTAAGACGGTCGGCTCCACCAGCGAATCATCGAAATTGGGGATGAAATCCACCGTCTCCTTCTCGATATCGGCCAGCATTTCCCCGGCTGTAGCCGCCAGCCGCGCCTCGGTGTAGCGCATGGCTGCCGGAGCGTCTCCGTCGATGGAGCCGAAGTTGCCCTGCCCGTCGATCAGCATGTAGCGCATCGAGAAATCCTGCGCCAGCCGCGCCATCGTTTCGTAGACGGCGGCATCTCCGTGCGGGTGGTATTTGCCCAGCACCTCGCCGACGATGCGGGCAGATTTTTTATAGGCTGAATCAGGGCGGATGCCCATGTCGTGCATGGCGTACAAGATGCGCCGGTGCACCGGTTTCAATCCGTCGCGGGCATCGGGGAGCGCCCGGGAGACGATAACGCTCATCGCGTAATCCAGGTAGGCGTAGCGCATCTGCTGGTCGATATCGACCTGTTGAACGGTGCCGATTTCCATAATTAACCGCTGGTCCTTCGAATATTGAGATAAAAGGTGTTTTGCCCTGGGCAGGGCTGATCAATTATACCCTTTAAGGGCTTGTGGGCGATCTCATGCAACGAGATCGCCCACAGCCGCGAAAGGAGGAAGGAGAGATGATTTTGCTTAGCTACGTAAGTAGCTGTCGATGCCGGCGGCAGCTTTTCTGCCAGCCACCATCGCTGTGACAACCAGGTCCGGACCGGTGACGTCGTCACCGCCAGCGAACACGCCCGGCCGCGAGGTGGCGCCGGTTTCAGGATTGGTCACGATGAGACCGTACTTGTGGGTCTTCAGGTCTGGGGTGGTATCCCCAATCACCGGGTCTGGCCAGTAACCCAGGGCCAGGATGGCAGTATCGGCTTCCACGATGAAGTTTGTGCCCTCGATGGGCACCGGCCTGCGGCGGCCTTTTGCGTCCGGCTCACCCAACTCCATGCGGATGCACTCGATCTGGGCCAGGACGCCGGCCTCACTGGCGATGAACCGGACTGGCTGGGTTAAAAACTGGTACTGTGCCCCCTCTTCTCGGGCGAGCTGGCGGTCTTTGCGCCCGCCGGGCATCTCTTTCTCCGTGCGGCGGTACAGGCAGGTGACTTGCTCTGCTCCCATGCGCAGGGCGGTGCGCAAGCAGTCGGAGGCGGTGTCGCCGCCGCCGATCACCGCCACCTTGCGCCCGATCTCCGGGCGGGTGGGCATCTCCGCGGGTAGCAGCTCGAGATCCACATTGGCGCGGATCAGGAACTCGGTGGCTTTGTACACCCCGGGCAGGTCTTCGCCTGGTGCCTCCATCGGGGCGTCGATCTCCGAGCCTACGCCGACGAACACGGCCGAATAGCCCTCGGCGAACAGGTCATCGATCTTCTTGTCTTTGCCGATATAGGCGTTACCCACGAACTCAACCCCCGCCTGGACCAGGTCTTCCCAGCGGGCAGATACGACTTTTTTGGGCAGCTTGAAGTTGGGGATGCCGTACACCAATAATCCACCTGGAGCTGGCTTGGCTTCTAAAATCGTCACCTGGTAGCCTTTCTGCACCAGTTGCTCAGCGCAGGCCAGCCCGGCTGGACCGGCGCCGACGATGGCT
>Ga0316630_10000144_pt1 | contig 17543 bp, 28 predicted proteins | sample OWC_May_M1_C1_D6_FD_207658 | JGI IMG/M metagenome (GOLD analysis project Ga0316630, IMG submission 207658) | Wetland soil microbial communities from Old Woman Creek delta, Ohio, United States - OWC_May_M1_C1_D6_A | ecosystem: Environmental > Terrestrial > Soil > Wetlands | place: USA: Ohio...
AGGTCTACGTGCTCGTTACCGAACCATGCTCCACCATATGCGGTCTGCAATGCAGCCATGGTGAACACGGTGGTAGCCGCATCAACGTATCCGTTGATACCCGCGTTGTTGGTGCCGTTGGCAACACCAAGGTCACTACGGGTGATTCCACCGTATGACGCAAAGGTGTTTCCGTTGTCCAGGGCGGCTTGCATGCCGTCCAGGTTGATGGTGCCCGAGTTGGTTCCCTGGCCATCAAGGAAGAGGTCGGTGCCCAGGTTCTTTGCCATCTTACCTGAGGCGTTGACCATCTTCGACTCCACGTAATTCATGGCCGCTTCCGGTCCACGGGCAAGTACATTGTCCGTGCCGAATAGGGTCACGTTTACGTAGTAATACTTGGGGTTGAGTTCCAGTGCCGTGTCGGTCTGCACGTAACTGATATTGAACGTGCCGCCTCTCTGGAAAGCTCCGCCGTTAAGTTCAGCGTATGCAATCGGATGACGGATCGTGGTACCACCCTCGAAACGCTCTGCGTTCCGAGTCCGCAGTCTAGTAAAGACCGGGCTAGACTTGTAGACGTTATCTACCAAGCGCGGGATGATATGCTTGTTCACCTTACCGGTGATGTCGTCCCATGTTAAGGCCATGATGTTTCCTCCATAAAGGCCGTTAAAGTTAAGTGAAACAAACTATGCAAATGTTCTATTGGCTCATACCAATTCACACTCGCCTTTGCTTGTCTCACCTTCCACTTCTGGCTCGGCCCTTGCGAGGCTTCCATTCATGGCTCTGGTAACGCTTAAGGCTTGTGTTGCAGGGGCGGGCTATAGAGCCGTGCGCCCGCCCCTATATACTGCTAGTACTTTCCTTCCTGGCGAAGTTCCTGACCGATAAGGTTGGACAAACGCCCAGATCCATCGGCAGCTACTTCATCAGGAATTCCAGTATCTTTCTTCTGGAGCCGAGCTTGAAGCGGTCCTATAACAGGCTCCCCGCTAGGAGCATAAGGTACGTTGGAGTTCTTCAATCTCTCCTGGTACTTTTTCTCCACGTCGGCTTCAATGTCCTTCCGCAACTTCTCCTCGCGGGACTTTGCGGTAACAACTTCGTAAGCCTGCTCAAGGTTGCCGCCACGCTTCTGCGCTTCCTCAAGCAGTGTTCTCCGGTCGAGATCGGTCCCGTACTCCTTCCGATGCTTGTCCTGAAGATCGATGATTCCCAGTAGAGCCGCACCAAGAGCATCTCCGCGTTTGTTGATTTCCTCTTCAAACTTTTCGGAGGTGAGTAGTTTGCCCTCTGAAACCATCTGGTTAAATGTCTTGACGGTGGTATCGAGTTCGCCAATTCTCTTATTGGCGTCCGCCGCTTCTTTGCGAGCGGCAGCGAGCTGTTTCTCAAGCTCGGCCTCTTCCTGGAAGGATTGGCCCGGTGAGCCCTGAGCTGACTCTAACGCTGCTACGCGCTCCTGAGCCGCCTTCAGATCGCTCTCCAGACTTTTGTACTGGTTGTTAGCGCGGTCGTACCACGCGAGGTTTTCCTTGTGCTTCGCTTCTTGAGCTTTGCGAGATTCGGCAAGCTCATTCATTCTGCGAGAATAGTCAGCTTGACGAAGGCCATTGTCGGCCATTTCAAGAAGCTCTTTCCTTCTCGCTTCTCGTTCAGTCGGGTCTTGAATCAAGGCCACGACTTTTTCGAGTTCCGCTGAGAGTGGCATATTAAATCTTCATTCTCTCATCTCCGTTATAGCAATCCCGAGTCTGTCAGCACCCACGATGGGTTGACGGCTACCCTAAAGCAGGCATTTGCGAGTTTCCGCCTGGAGGCGGAGGCGCGGGTCCTGCGGTGCCAGATTCTGTTGGTCCAGCACCTGGACCGCCCGGCTTTGGGGCAGTGCTAACAGCAGACACTCCTGTATCCATAATACTGATCGCCTTCTGCGCGAAAGGCGCGAAGGTCGGCTCGGCACCGGCAATCTGCTCCAGTACCTTCTTTACTGCGTCCACCTGAGCCATCAAAAATCCATGCGGATTAGGTGCCCCAGGTGCCGGTCCCTCCTGTGCCGGTGGCTTTAGACCAGCCATGCCTGCGCCAGGAGGAGGAGGTTGGGGAACGCCCATCTGCGACTGGATTTCAGGCCCCGGTAGAGGGGGTCTATCCATTCCAGGCAGTGGCATTATCCGACCTTACCTTTCCGTCCGCTTTCGGACTTCTGGTTTGCACTGGTTGGCTCGGTGGCCAGCGGCGCAAACGTGGCCGGGGATATGATGCCCGCAGGCTGGGTGCTATCACCATGGCCTTCGAACTTCTGTCCCGGTACAATTTCACCAACTCCGCCCTTGTCTTTTTCTGCCATTGTTTTTTCCTTTCGAAAGAAAAAAGTTAAGTGACAACTCCCAAACTCTATCTCCTGTGCCCGCGACGATCATGCTTGGCATGTTCGTCTAACCTGTTATACTTACGGGCTTTCCTGCGAATCTTCTTGCTGAACTTCTCGGCTTCCCGCACTTCCTTGGAAGGAGACTCTATCTTCTCTTCCTTGTCCTTATGCATTATCTCCGCCCTCTGGACCTGGACGCTTTGCGTCCTTTTGCCTTTCGAGATAAGCCTGCTTCAGACAGCGATATTGCAATCGCTTGTTTCGGATTCGTAACAACTGGGCCTTTCTTCGAGCCTGAATGGAGGGAGCCATGTTTGAACTTGTGCATCTCCTCTTGTACACGCTCGGACTTGGCCTCTTTGGATGCGTCTGGACCTAGTTTGGGCATTACCTTCTTGCCCCTCTCCTGGGCACCCTAGTCGATTTCTTGCGACCGGATCTGGCTAGTCCACGGGGTTGTACAGTGCCCTCGGAAACGCCAGCGTCTGCCCCGCCGCCACCTCCCAGGATGCTCATCATAGATGAGTGTTCGCTGCGGATATGATCGAGCACCTTTTTGTGCCTGTCTTTATCCTGGGCTAACTCCGCATACCGTCTAACCCTGTCGGCATCTTCCCTGAGCTGGTACTTCTCTTCCTCTTTTCTGGCACTTGTTGCCAGGGCGGGCTGGCTCATAGGTCTAATGCTCAGCTTCGCAACCTTCGGTTTTCTTGCCATAAAGCTCCAGGACCAGGGGACGACTCGGATGGATGAGAGATCCTTGCCACCCCCTGGCCACATCGGGAGTTGCCGTCAATTCTAGGATAACACGACTATGTCAAGCCCCCTAGTTACCTAGCCTTAGAGCGAGCCTTTTTGCGAGCTGGTTTGCGTACCACCGCTTCGCCCTTGTGGAGTTTCGCCGGGCCGCTCGCAGCCACCCTGCCACCCTGCTTATACCTCTGCATAGTAGCGGCACCCTCCTCCTTACGCTCGGCTCTCAAGAGTTCCATGCCCATCTTCCTGGCCTGCAACTCGTTGTCAGACAAGAGTCTAGAGTAATCGTCCTGGAGAGGGGAAGGGTTTTTGAGCTGGCCAAACATATTCCTTTGGCCATGATAGTCCCTGAACTCCTGGGCCTTCTTGTCCGCATAGGATAGCCAATCAGCCGACTTCTTGGTCTTTGGCAGACCTTCGCCTTCGTTACCTATTTGTGGCATGGTTACCTCCCTGCCCTTCTGACCTTTTCTCCTCGGTGCAACCGATAGAGGCCGGTCTTTTTGATTCTCCCGCCTTTGCGTTTGCTGCCCAGGATCATTCGGGACGCCTCGTCATAAACCCCCTTAGCCCCCCGCTTGATATCTTCCCAGGCAGTCGTAACGTTTTCTCCAACGCTTTTCGACTTGGGGGTACCAAACATATTGGCGTTATAGCCGGGCATGTCTCCGGTCATCCTCATATTTTTAACTGAGGACCGGACCCGACTATCAAGCTCTCCCCTGATATCATTAGCCATTTCACCTGATGAGGCGTACTTCCACGCCTTGCTAGCGGTGTCCTTAACCTTCTTGATGGTGTCTTCTGCCATAACTCACTCCGTTCTTTGCCAGCAAGTAACGTCGATGTTCTTGCTGCCAACATGCAATTTCCCGCTTGCTAACAAGACCCAGGTACCTATCCCCAAAGTCGCTGCGGGGTAATGCCCATCATTAAAATAGATCGTGCCTATCGGATACGCCGCCTCCATGGAGCCTTTAAGAATGCCCTTCCAGGTCCAAGCCATCTTAGCTCATTACGTAAACATCGCCTGTATCCAGGTTTAGGTACAAGTCGCCGACCAGGGCTCCTGGGACTACGCCGGGAACTCCATTGCCCGTAAACCATGTCGCCCCACGCGGCCCGGTGGGGCCGGGGTCACCCGCCGGGCCGGGGTCTCCTTGGGCTCCGGTATCCCCAGGGGGACCCTTGATGTTCATTACCTCATTCCAAGCCATATTAACTCCACGTCAATTTGTAGACTTTCCCAGTTTCCACGTCTACGTAATAATCGCCTTCCGCTGCCCCTGGGACTAAATTCGGGGGGCCAAACCCGTCAAACCACTTGGTTCCGCTCTCGCCCGGCTCGCCCTTTTCACCTTGAGGTCCCGATACAAAGAATGTGATGTCCGACATGTTGGAGCCCTAACTTATTATACCTCCAATGATTACGCCATCTCCAGCTTGGTCTGCATCAAAGTAAATCTCTGCAAGGTTGATGCCGTTAACTTCTACTGTAACCCCCGCACTATAAGCGGGCATGCTTTTATCAAGCGTACCCAAGCATTGGGATAGGGCAACACGGTCGTCAGTAGGCGACAGGGACACATATACAGTCCCAACATTAGCCGCAAGTCTTTGCACTGAATAAGCATGTACATAATACGGCAGGGCGGGATCGGGCCTGTTTATGGTTGCCCGCACCGGCACCCCAGGTGTTGTTACCACTACCTTACCAAGGGAGATGTGCATCCAAATACCTCATTCTGGCAAGTCTTTTTCTCTGAGCCACTATACGTCTTTTAGCCATAACCCATTTTACCCTAAACCAGTCAAGCACCCTTTCCACAATGGTTTCTGGCGTTGCCCTTTTCTCGGCCACAAAGGACAGGCCTCGATCCACTAAGGAGTCGCTGCCAAGCTGGGGGGTTCGTCTAATGTACATTTGAATCAGCTCTTAGGTCAGGACCGGATCTGCAACTCCAGCCGCAATGTCTGCCGCTCGCTTTGCTTTGATTGCGGAAACGATAAACGTCTTGACTTGCTGGCGAGCAAAGTCAGCTTTGGTTTGCGGGTTAGGCTCACCGTCGACGAGCGGCGGATAACTGTAGAGATAGCAGATCGCATCAACGATATCGGCGAGAGGAACGCTGCCCGTGTCAAAGGTGAAAGTAAGAGTTGCCATAATCTAGGATACCTCGATTCGCTCTAATGTACCACGCAAACCGGATCGGGATCGCCTCCGGTTCTATAGAATGCGCCCGCCGTTAATCCTCCCGCCACCGCTGCGGCGTTGTTCGCGTAAACGGGGAGACCCACAACATGAAGAACGCTTTTGGGGGCGGCTGTCCCGAGCCCGACCTTGCCGTCTTGGGCAACCTGGATCGCATACACAGTACCGGCTACCCTAATCTGAAAGTTATTGGTTGTCCCAGCGTCAACGTTTGGCCCTATCGCAACAAGCTGCGTGCCTTCTACCTGAAACAGCAAGAGGCATCGATGGTTCGCTCTGTTGGGGAGCATTTGGAAATACGTGTCGGAATTCGTGGCATCGTAAGCGTTGATGGAACCAAACACGTATGTGGTACCACGCACATCTAACGTACTCGTGGGGCCGTCCGTACCGATGCCCAGTCTTTTGTTTGTGGTGTCAACGTCCACCACCACGGCACCGTCTTTGTCCTGCACCCGAAACGCGGTGGTGGAGTTGGTGGATGGTTTGAAAATGTGTAGATTGGTCCAGGTGGGGGCTATGTTGACATCTAGGGCTGGAGCCCCGTCACTTCTCATGGAGGTGGTAGCCGATCCGTTAACAGCGGCAAGACCCACCGACGCGCTCGGATTGGCCAGACCCGTTGGGGTGCCAACCGCTACGCTCAGCGTGCCGTCCCCACCGGAGGTTTGTACAACCCCGTTTGTGGTTAGGTTGGATATCTTCGTTATGGTCGGGTTGTCTACTCTCATGTTCTACTCGTAAACCACCGTGAAGTCCGAAGCGTTCGCGGCTGTAACCACGGTGAGTCCAGTGTTGAATGGCAAACCCTTAAAGTCAATAGACACCGGAGTGTTCACGTTTACAACCGCCCTTACGGTACCCACCCATAGAATGGTTCCAGACGCAGCCGTGTTGTCGTAGATGGTTATTGTGCCCGATGCCGTGGGAGTGTTGCCAAAAATGATGCCGTGCAGATTCCCAGGACCGTACTTCAAAACGGTTGTGGCGAGGGTAGATATCCTGGACGACTGCGGCTGATTCAGCAACACCCCGCTCCTCAATATAGTAGCGGTCCACACCTCAAGCGTATTGTTGTTGGTGTTGGCCCCGTTGGTACACTCCATGCCGATCTGAAAGTTGTTCGTACCGGTTAGGGGTGTCGTGGTTGCGGACAGCTTGTGCAAAAGGACCCCGTCGATGAAGAACCATGCGGACTTGTTGGTCCAGTGGATCTCGTAGGTGTGGGGGTTGGTGTCAAGAATGTAGGTCCCGCCCAGCGTACCGTTAAATGAACCCGAAGCTACGGGAGTCCCATCGACCCCACCATCTCTGTTGTTCAGCTTGAGGGTGGTTCCATCGTGCTCAAAGAAGTACCCGTCCGAAGCGTTAAACGGTCCCCACCTCCGAGTGTTTACCCCAGTAACGGCTGGGCACCTGATGACGCCCCTATAATAGTTGCCCTGTCCACCGGAGTATCGCGCCGTCCTCACGCTGTTTACAATGACGCTGTTACCGGACCCTGTACCGGTCGGGTTGGTAGCGAGTGTCATCACCCTGTTGGTGACCGTGGCTGTTGCCGTTCCAGTCGCGGTGGTCAATCCCCAGAAGTTGGGGTCGAAAGTATTGCTAAACGAAGACCCCACAAGACGGGTGGCCTGAGCCACCTTCAGGGCGTTCATTGGGGTTACCTCTACCCTGGTATTGAAGTCCCCCTCGATTTCATAGACCCCTACCTTAAGGTTGCCCTCTTCCGATAAAGCCCTGGGGAGGGCTTCCACGATGGGGCATAACGCCAAGGCGAGCCTGAAGTAAGTCGTAGCCACAGATCCATTATTCGTAACTCTGATGCGAACGTTGGCTCCGGTGGCCTGAACCGTAAAACCAAGCCCTCCCTTGGATGCGTAATAGACGAACGCATCGACGATGTCCCAATTCGGAACCTCGTCCATGGCCTGATCGACGTATATGGTACAGTTCTGGTCGGTCTTTAGATTGACCTGGATACCCACGATACCGAGTGTGGTTTGCTTGGTACCGGTAAACGTGGCACCAGCATTGAGGTTAGCGGTGGAGCTATTGCCTGGGGATATTACAACGTTTTGGGTTAACTGAGAAAAGAACGACATTAGTATATCCTCCAGCCAGCACCATCGGAATATATGTGCATCGCCGAATTGTAAGGCAGGGTCTGCTCCACCTCGTCCTCTATGGTCTCAACCCCGTTTGGGTAAACATAAATATTACCATCGGAAGAGTTGTCTACAATAAATTCGGCACCGTCTATACCAACTGCGGTGGGAAGGGCTACGTACTTACCCGCCACGGATACTTGGATTATCCGGTTACCAACAGAAGCAGTATAGTCAACCGTGGTAGTAACTATATTTTGCCTCTGGGGACTGCCCAGGGTGGCTATGATGGTTCCGGTGGTAGACGCTAGGAACGTTACCGTAAAATCGTTTATACTGTTATGCACCACCGACTGGGGAATCAGCGCGGCCCCAGCGTTGTCTATGACATCCACAACGGGATACGCTCCAAAGTTGTGGATAACGTTAACGCTGGTCTGCCCAGTAAAGGTTACGGAGGTGTAAGCCGCCTGTATCCCCGCCGCAGGGGTGCTCCAGTTTCCAGTACCGTCCAGCCACTGATTGGCATTATTCGACAGTCTCGGGCAAAGACCGTGTTGGGCCGATGTGGTGTTTGCCGTGGTAACGTTGGAAAAAGTAAAATGACTTTCGTCTATTACGTCCCAGTACGGCGTTGCCCCGTCGTTGTGCAACACCTCGTTAGCACCGGCAGCGGTGGGCAGTCTGGTGGGGGCTCCCGCAGCTCCACCGTATATGATGTCGCCTAGAGCGGTCATCACGTTCGACATCTTAGCGTTAAACGTGGTCCAGTCCGCTGCGGTTAGGTATCCATCTGTTCCAGCCGTGGCCTGGGTTATCCCTATAGTACGGTCGGCAGAGAGATCCCCTCCACCCGTAAGCGGGGCAGTGGTGTTAATCTGCCTAGTGGTGGGGACGAGGGTGCTCGTATCCCCACCGCTGGGGATCGGGCCAATCTCTCCAAATAAACCCATTAACTACCTGCCTTAGGGCGATACCGGCCTCCGTTTAGCGGAGTGGTGATACTAATAGTTCGCGTTATCGGTACTACAGTGGCTGTCCACTCGGCCCCACCAGACCTCCCACTCTGTGCGTGGCCACATTGGGGTCGGTAATAACAACAGGTACCTGCACCGGAGCATGTAGTTCTATCTCCCGACCGCATTTATTGCAGCGGAAAGAAAGAGACTCCCCGGCTCTACCCTTGCATTCGTAGGCCGACTGCTTGTTTCTTTGGTCACACCCAGGGCAGTTAAACACGATGTAATCGCTGCCCTTAACCCGCTCTCGACTCCGGTAGTGTCTGTGTTTCTTGTACTCCACTCCCAGTTCGTTCTTGAACGTTTCCATAACTGTCTTGGTGGGGAAACCCCCACCTTTGTTGACGATCTTCAGGGCCTTGCCCTGTAGAATAACTCCCGACATGCATCCTCCGTTATGCCGGTGCGCCTCCACCAGGAGGACCGGCGTTTGCATTGGTCAAGATGCCAGGAGGCGGAGTTGCTCCGCCGCCACCACCTTGGCCTCCCATCTTCTGCCGAATGATCTGAATCAGGAACTCCTTGCCTTCCTGTTCCAGGTTCTTCCGCACACTGTCCTTCATGCCACCGAGGTCGAGGGCTTCGAGCATGTTGTCCCTGTCCATGTCTCCCATGCGCCGCAGGTTTAACATCAACATCTGTTGCGGCACTCGGCTGGACTTCAGCAGAGAGCCCGGCTGGATTAAGAACTGGAATTGACGCCAGTGCTCTTCTGCCGGTACGCCATCTGGAATCATGGTGCCAGGGTTGTAATCGAAGTCCTCAAATGTTAGCCCATCCTGTCCCAGGATCTGAATCCTGCGCTTCATTGTATAGAACTGAAATAGATTGGGCACGAATTGCTGGCCGATCTCTTTCAGGAAGGACTCTATATATCGCACCTTCAGCCTTACGAGTGTTTGCTGGCCTTCCTTCATTTGCTCAAGTGTATCCGCAGCCGGGATAATACCCTTCCTGCTTACCGAGCTTAAATCGATAAAGCCTGACTGGGCATCCAATTCTTGCTGCGCGTACAGCATCGTTTGGAAGACGAAGCTGGGCAGCACGGGCGCGGGCGCGTATTGTGGAGGAGCAATAGAGGCAGGCGAATAGAACACCTTAGCACCGGGCATATTTGGGTCAAGGTTGCGCTTGATAGCTTGACCAAATGCGTTGTCTGGTGCAACCAGTGGGGGGTTAACAGCTTTCTTCACAGCGTCCAAGATCCCCGCCAGGATGTTGTTCATGACATCCTGTAGGGGGATCTGGTTCCTGAACTCGGATACCCCTGGCCATTGCCAAGGAACCCTATTCAGGCGTAAAGCAGCAAAAGGAAACTGCCCATGCCAGAATGGGTTGGGTCCATCGTACAAAACGACAGGTCCGCCCATGCAGACGAGTCGGCCTCTCGGGTACAGCTTGTGTCCTGGTTGGACGGTGTACCCGTATTCCTTATCCATATCGCCTACAAAGACTTCCCTATCAGAGGTATTCTTCTGGTCGTCCCTGACCCAAAACTCTCTGTATAGAGCCATTGGAATAACGGAATCGCGGTACTGGGATGCTGATTGTCCGAAAAGCCGACGCATCTGCGGGGAGAGTACTTGCCAAGCCCGTCCCCACATGCCCTGTCCAGCGTTGGAAGACGCCGTGGATATGAACTGGCTGTACTCACGGTCAACAGGAACCGCAAAGCCTTTGGTTGGATATTTCTCCTGGAACCAAGATAGGGGTTTGGGGGTCCTGTAGATTACCCCCAGAGCTTTCTGGAGGTTATGTCCTGGTCTGATCGGGATGACATCCATCGCGCCGCAGGCAGTAAGCTCCAGCTCGCCTTCCCCGTTCTTCAGCTCGGGATTCCATACGAGGCGACCGTAACCAATAGTCAGGGCCGAATGGATGATAATCATGGCCATGGTCATATCGACATCTTCCGAGAAGAACCAGCCTCGAATGAGCTTGTTCAGGATCTCGGCATGCTTGTCGTATAACCGGTTATTTGCTTTAATCTCAAAAGATTGGCGAACATCGGTAAGATAGCTAACCAACTGAATTAGGTTAGTCCATAGACGATTCGCCACGGGGGAAGACTTATAGCTGGGGCGGCGTTCAACCCACTGTCTGCCCATCAAATAGTTGATGTTCCTGTCAATGTTAACGATCTCCTCGTATCGCTCAAGTTCGTCCTTGGCTTCCTCGAAGACCGCTTGGCACCACATGCCGACCATCCTGTCGTGCTCAGACAGGGTTAAAGGTCGGTCCATGCCGCCAGAATCGTAACTGTACCAGCCGGGCAGATTGGGCATAATAGTTCCTCATCTAAGTATACTGCGACTGTGTCAAGACGGCTCGGGGGTCTTGGTTTGCGGTGGGGGACCATCCGCCATCTTAACCCCGTGCTCGGCCTCAAGCTGCCGCAGTTGTCCTGTCCCGCGCACCGTAACCGGCTCGCCTTCTGGCAGGATGTTTCTGGTCGTAAATACCTCAAATATCTTGGGATGCGAGAGGGAGTACAGCCGATCCCCTACCCCGCCGCATCCGCCGCAAGACTCGTTCATGATTTCGTGGGTAAGGCTGGAGTATGACTCCCAGGTCCTACCGCACTTTCTGCACTGATACTCATAGATTGGCATCGACAGGCATCTCCTTTACGTAATAGATCGGGGACAGGAATTTAACCTCATTCCAGCCCACGCCCCCATTGTGGTCAATAACCGCCTTCAGGCGACCAAAGGCCTCCGCCTTGGCCTCCTCTAAGGTATCCACGTCCGTGTAGTAGGTGTACTCCACTACATCTATCCCTATATCGAAACAGTCGCCCTTCCGATATAGCCCCTGCTCGCCGGGGGCCGAAGCATAGGCAAACCGGGTATCGGGGTTCACGACACCGGGCGTAGTGTCCATGGCAAGCCATTGCCCGGCAATCATGCCCTTATACTCGGGTTTGCACTCTGCATGGAAAACCCCATCATAGGATTGGCACACATACACCAAGTCCCAAATCTCGATGGCCTTTCCACACTCCTTGCAAATGGGGGTATTGTAATCAGAAAGAGGGTTCCTTCGACACCAGTTTCCCTTCCATCCGGTCCACCTCCAGATATACCATCCGTGATAAAACCAGGGGCTCTCCATACTTGGATACTCCCCTGGGGCGTTTATCAGGTCTTCTTCCGGTATTCCAATAAACACATGCTCAACTCCCATTGGCCACCCCCTAGTAATACCACATGCTATCGAGACCATCCTCGATTTTGGCGTTCATGTATCGGGTTACGTCCATGCCATTCGCCTGGGCAATGTCGTTTATCGGGCCTACGTGCCGCTCGGGTATAACCAGTTGTATAATCAGGTCCCCTCCGACCGCACGGGGAGGCGCACCCGGCCCGCTCTTGGCGACCGACTTGGCATCCTGCATTCGGCGGAGAAGCTCCTGGTTGTCCTTCAACTGTTGCTGGATGGCATATACGGCCCCAAACAGCGTTGAGGAATCCCTGAATGTACCCAATAGCGAGGTCAACCTGACCATGTCTATGGGCGAGATAACCATGCCTTTTACCCCCTCGGTCGACAGCGGATTGGTGCTCTGCCCAATCTTGTTGGTCTCATCAGGGGGAGGCAAGGGCTCGTCCAGAACCGGAGGCGGAGTCTCTGCCCTGGGGGCAAGAGCCTTCTTCTGGTCAAGCATTTGCTTGGTCAGAATGCTCAGCTCTTCCCGGTCCTCATAGACGTGATTGTTCTTACATTTCAGAGGTTGTGTCGAGCCCAGGTGATATACCAGGGGCTCATCCCTCCCGTCCTGCAAATAGCATCGCGGGCACATGTCCTGTTTCTTTGGTGCTGCCATATCAACATCTCCTAAAGCATAAAGTAGTCGGGATCTGGCCCGGCCTGGGCCTGCTCCCGGTCAAAGATTGGTGAGAATTCTGTGTTTTGGTAGTCCTTCTCGCTGGGTGCTGCCTTCTCTTCTATGTCGTTTGCCGTGCGGGGTCGCAATTGCGTGGCACAATAATACGCAATCATATGCGTCATAACGCAATCGTCCGTCGCCCCGGCTCGGGCCGAATATCTCTCGGTGCCCTCTTCTTCTTCCACGAAGTCAAACATCTCGTCGATGTCATCCTCGCACCGGACGATAACTGTCCACTGGTCCAGGGCCTCACGAAAACGGCCTATGAGTTCGTTCTTGTTTCTGAAGGTGGTCTGCCATCCTATCCAGTTCGAGTATGCATTGCGGGCCTTGTCCTCTCGCATCCACCTGTACCACTTCGGGTACAAGAGTACTTTAACGAGATCGGAGGCAACGGTGGTGATGGTGTTACATTCAGGGGCAATTTCTGCGGTGTTGTAAAGATAGCCTACGGCGGCTAAGATGCGGGCGAACTGCGTGGGAGGGGCATAACCATGCCAGCGGGCAACCTGCCTCAATGGCTTGTTTATGTCCTCTGGTATGAGATAAACCTGGACACAGGCGGGGTCGCCCCCGTCAATGCCCATGCTGGGGTCCGCCGCTATGTAGTATCTCTCGTTCCCCTTGGGGAACTCCCATATCTGCAAACGCCCCTCATACTGAGGGGACAGCTTAAAAGTTAGATTGTCCGGTTCCAGGCGAATCTCGCCAATCCATTTCGGATCTCGGCAGAAATGGGTAATCATGTCATTGAGGCGTTTCTTCGAGAAGGCGCACCGACCGGAGGCCACAAAAGCCTCAGCCGGGGACAACGGAAACTCCTGGTGGAACTTCTCAGGGTCACCATCAGTGGCCTCGAACTCGGCCATCTTTTCGCGCCTCCAGGCCAGTTGACCATCCGTAATCCCGAAACGCTGTTGGTCCTTGACCTTCTTTACAATAGCCTCTTCTTCCTGCGTCCTGGCAAAGTTGGGCGGAACCGTGATGGAATACCCCGGCTCCCTGAACCACTCCATAAAGACGAAGTCCCACTTCAGTGTGCCACGCTCGGATGCGCGACAAATCCTATGCCATGTCGAATGCCTGCCTCGGGCCGTGGATTCCATGATTCCCACGGAGTGTTTGTAGTTGACCAATGATCCAAAAATGCCTTCGGTGATAGCATCACTGTTACGGTATCGAGCGACTTCGGCCAGATGAGCACCGTAAAGGGACTTAGAATAGGCTGCGCCGCTAGGCTGGTTGGCTGACTCGAAGTATAGGAGGGACTGCATTCCGGGATCGCGTATGCGGTCGGCATCTTTAACACGGTCGAACCCGATGAGTTGGTTTTTAACATCGTACCTCTTTTCCGGTTGGAGCCACCAGGGCAAGTTCACCCAGGCAGTCCTTGCCATACCAAAATTAGTGTCTACCCTGCTCTCTTCGTCCGACATGGAAAGGGCGTGAAGGTTGGGATGCAGGAAGGTAAGCCAACACATTAGAGCCACTGAAATGGTAGTAATGCCGAGCTGGCGGGCCTTCAAAACGATGATCCTGATTTCTTTTTGCGATTTGAACTGCCTGTCGAAGCAGTTTAGAAGTAGTTCCTGGGAGTCCCAGAAAGGCCACAGGGGCTGCATAATAGCTCCCTTGGCTCTAATGAAGTGGTAATTCTCTAGATAGTAGCGGGGGTCACGCAGACATCTGTTAATCTCGCCTACCACGAACTGGAGTTCGTTCTCGGTTAGCAAGTTCCAGGCTTTGCGGGCATCGCCTCCTGCCTCTACCAGTCTGGCATCGAGCTGTTCAATGGCCGCAAAGAGATCCTCGTTTTTACGCCTAAGTACTAGCTGGGGCAATTAAACCACACATCTCATCCCTCGTTTTCTGGTTTCCCGATGTCTGTACCAACGGCCTGTCTTACGAAGGCATCCAGCTCTTCCTGGGTCATTCCTTGACGGCGGAGATCCTCGACCCGTTCCTGGATAAATGCTTCCTCATCATTGTAGGCCTGGAAATCCCCCTCGGTCGCAGCAAAGCGCGATTTGACGAAGTCCTTGAGCGTAGCTTCGGCAGCGGGCGTCTGGGTTAATATCTGGCGCACCCCGCTGTTCTGGGTCTTAAACTCTCGCAGTATCCCCACCTCCATACTCAGAGCCAGGGATAGAAAGCGGAAGGCGACATACACTACCGCCGAGACACCCAGCAAGCAAAACCCAACCGAGAATAACAACACAGCCCATGTCCACACGCTGGACATTATAGACGCATCTTCCATAAATGTCACTGTATTAGGGGGTTAATAGGTTGCAGGTAGGGGATACACTCGCTAACCCCGGTGAAGGGGTCGCCCTCGACGATCTCCAGGCCAATGAGGAATCCCTCGTCATCGTAGTCCAGGTGAGCCCATCCATTGCGGAGGACCAGTTCTCCCTGGTGACGGCGCGGAATTTTGGTAACTTCAGGGCTTAGTTTTATATAAGTACGGGAATCGCGCTCTGCATAGATTGCACCCGCAGAGGGGTCCATCTTGAGGGGCTTGTTGTCTGAACTCAGAACGATCTTCATCGGAACTCCCCACCCAGTCCAAAATCTTCTGGACCAGACGTTTGAATTCCGAATGCGTGTGATACTGATAAAGTGCTTGAAGGGGGTTATACATTAGATTGGTCAGGGGGGCGAGATTCGAACTCGCGTGAACCTGCTCCCAAGGCAGGTGCCTCAGCCTCTAGGCTACCCCCTGACTGGGCCTTATACCACTTCTTTCCTAGCGCAGACGCCATTGCACGCCTGCGCCTTCGCGGCTCGCCGGGGTAATGCTCAGAGACCATCTTAAAGGCATCGGTCCTGCACGTATGTCTTCGTACCTGTCTACTTGCTTTCATAGCTGTTAATGATACCTTTAATGGCAAGTTAAAAGCAAGGGAGTGTGGGTCTTACCCGTAAAGTCTAGGCCACTCCCTGCGATCACCCCTAGCCGGTGCGTGAGGGGAACCCCCTATAACTTGGACTGAAGAGAAGCGATTTCAGCCTCAAGCTCGGCCCTGCGCTCGGAAGCAGGCTTGAGAGCCTGAACGCGAGCCTTGGCCTGACGCAGACGCTTTTCGATTGCGTCAGCCTGACGTACCCGAATGTCGCGGGCCAGAGAACGAACTGCGGTACCCAGCCACTCCGGTTCATCTGCACCCAGGGCCGAATACTCGGCCTGAAGTGCCTTACCCTCGGCGGACAAGGCTACCAGTTCGTCCAGGTCGTACTTGTCGGTGTTAAGCGACTTCAACTGGTTAATTGACATTGGCGTCCTCCTTTAGAACGTCTTTAAGGGTTAACAGCGGAGTGGCGAAGATTTCGTCGGCCAGTGAGTACGGATTCGTTCTCATGGTCGCCACCAAGTTAGGTAACGAGTAGAAGTCAACGCCCTTGCGGACATCGAATTCTGCTAGGTACAACCCATGCCTCTTGAAGGATTCGGCCAAGTCCGTGTCCCCACCGTAAGGCTGCGAATTGCCGCAGCGGTACAGGTACACAGGAACATCCTTGCCAAGCTCCTTCGTGAGCTGAGCGTACTCGTTTACAAAGTAAGGCGGAGTATTTTCAGCCGCGTCTGAAATAACCGCGATGCCGTCAATCTCGGCCTTACGGGCCATGGCAGACTTCAGGCCGCATCCGATGGACGTACCACCATTTGCATAAATGGCCTTTGTTGCAGCCTTAATCTGCTCATAGGTCTTGCCGGTAACATCCAAGAACTGGGGCTCGGAGTCGAAGAACACCAACGATACCCGCCCCTTGACCATCTTAGTCAAGATGCCAGCAACCTGCCGGGCAGTCTCGATAGCCTCCGACATGGAGCCCGACTTGTCGCCAAGCACCAGCCAGTTACCCTCGATGCCACCCAGGTTCTGGAGCTGCTTCTCCTGGAGTGCCACAACCTTAGCGCGGAGGCCCTCGTCTTCAAGCTGCTCCGCAGCTCGGGTCGTCTTCAGGGTTACCTTCTTCGACTTGGAGGCCCTGGTAACCGCCTCGTCAAAGGCAACTCTTAAAACAGGATCGGTGTTGACGCCGAGCTTCTGCAACATTTTGGTATTTGTCACCAGTTCAGCAGGGCTCATGCGTTCAATCAAAGCCAGGACCAAATCCTTATCCTTGGCTTTCGCACCAAGTGCTCCAATGGCAACCAGGAACGGAATCCTGCATTCCATGATTGTGCCTGCGGCCTCGATTGCCGACATCGACCTAAGGGCGGCAATCTTCTCGAAGACTGAGCCGGGAGGATAGTTGCCCAAAAACAATACCCTCTGAGCCCTAGCCGAAGGCTTAACGTGAGCCAGTGCGTACAGTTCCTTAAGAGTCCGCCTGTGCTGCACCGCAGTCCGGTCCCACCGACCCTTGTTTGCTTCCAGGTCGTGCAGGTACTCGGCGGTCAAAACGTTCAACGTCTTGCGGGCCTTGCTCCTCAGCTTCAGGTTCAGCCCGAAGCGATAGGCACGCAGGAAATCGCGGGGACGCAATAGCGCAAGGTGCGCCAGAGAGTTCTCCACGAAGTCCTGGGGGAAGTTTTCAGTGCCCAAGGAGATTACGGGAAGTGCTACGTGAGCATCCCTAATCTGCCCCTTGACAGCATCCCAGGCAATCAAGTGAGCGTAAAACTCAGGCTCCTGGGCCGCTGCGGCCCGTCCGGTAGGAACGTACTTCTGAAGGTCGCCGTGCTCCGACCGGGTCAATTCAGAGATAATCTGATTCTTGGTAAGTCCGGTTTCCATGACGGTAACTCCTCCCAGAGTTATAAAGGCGGCGAGTCGAACGGCGTCCTCCCTGGCTTTGCGGCCAGGGTGTCCTTATTGGTTAGCAGTCAATCGACGTGTAAGCCGTTCAGTAGCCGCTTACCTAGCGCGGTAAGTCGGCTGGCTTTATTGTTTCATCAGGTTGTAAACATGTAAGCCAACCAGTAACCGCTTTCTTACTGCCGGTGAGTCGGGGTGCTTTGTTTTTTTAACTTGAGCCCCCAATTGGTGGGGCTCCCAGGATTCGAACCTAGTACTCTTCTTTTCAGGAAGTGTTTTACCCATGTAAGCACTTCAGTAACCGGCATTCTAATACGGGGTAAGTCGACATGCTTTATACGCGCTCTGCCGTTGAGCTAACTCCCGAGATCGGGAGTACAGGAGTCGAACCTGTTACCTCGGTCGCCAAATGACATGTAAGCCTATCAGTA
>Ga0316630_10000145_pt1 | contig 17479 bp, 15 predicted proteins | sample OWC_May_M1_C1_D6_FD_207658 | JGI IMG/M metagenome (GOLD analysis project Ga0316630, IMG submission 207658) | Wetland soil microbial communities from Old Woman Creek delta, Ohio, United States - OWC_May_M1_C1_D6_A | ecosystem: Environmental > Terrestrial > Soil > Wetlands | place: USA: Ohio...
GCTGATCGTGCACAGCCCGTTCGGCAGCCGCATCAACCGCGCCTGGGGCCTAGCGCTGCGCAAACGCTTCTGCCGCAAGTTCAACTTCGAGCTGCAGGCGGCGGTGACCGAGGACGCCATTATTCTGTCGCTCGGCGAGACCCACAGCTTCGCGCTCGACGAGGTGGCGAAGTATCTCAACAGCCGCAGCGTACGCGCCGTGCTGGTGCAGGCGCTGCTGACCGCGCCGCTGTTCACCACCCGCTGGCGCTGGGTGGCGTCGATCGCGCTCGCCATCAAGCGCTTCCGTGGCGGGCGCAAGAACCCGCCGCAGCTGCAGCGCATCGAGGCCGAGGACCTGATCGCGGTGGTGTTCCCCGACCAGATCGCCTGCGCCGAGAACATCGTCGGCGAGCGCGAGGTGCCGGACCATCCGCTGGTCAACCAGACACTCGCCGATTGCCTGACCGAGGCCATGGACATCGGCGGACTGGAACGGCTGCTGGCCGCGCTCGAGTGCGGCGAGAAGCAGATCGTGGCGCGCGACCTGCCGCATCCCTCACCCTTGGCGCAGGAGATTCTCAATGCCCGTCCGTACGGCTTCCTCGACGACGCCCCGCTCGAGGAGCGCCGCACCCAGGCGGTGATGAGCCGGCGCTGGCTCGACCCGGCCGAGGCCGCCGAGTTCGGCCAGCTCGATCGCGCCGCGATCGAACGCGTGCGCGAGGAGGTGGAGCCGGACGTAACCAACGCCGACGAGTTGCACGATGCCCTGCTGCTGCTCGGCGCCCTGCCGCCGCAGGGCGCGTGGCAGGGGCTGTTCGACATGCTGACACGCGAGGGTCGGGCCGGCGCGCTGGCGGTGAAAGTGGGATCAGAGGCGAATTTTGCGTCATTAGTCGAAGCAGGAAATGGAGTGCCACAAAATTCGTCTCTGACCCCAATTTCACTGTGGGTCGCGGCCGAACGGCTGCCGATGCTGCGTGCCATCTACCCGGACGCAGCGTGCACCCCGGCGATCGAACCGCCTGCGGAGTTCAGCGCCCGCAGCTGGACCGCCGAGGAAGCACTGGTCGAACTGGTACGAGGCCAGTTGCAGGCGCTCGGCCCGGTCACGAGCAGGGCACTCGGCGCGCGGCTCGGTATCGACGGCTCGCGCATCGATGCGGCGCTCACCGCGCTCGAAGGTGAAGGCTTCGCGATGCGCGGGCAGTTCACGCCGGGCGCGGCCGACACCGAGTGGTGCGAGCGCCGGCTGCTGGCGCGCATCCATCGCTACACCGTCGAACGGCTGCGCGCCGAGATCGAGCCAGTGACGGCGGCGGATTTCATGCGCTTCCTGCTGCGCTGGCAGGGTGTGAGCGCCGACCCGAAACCGGAAGGCCCGCAGGCGCTGGCGGCGATCGTCGAGCAGCTGGAAGGCTACGAGGCCGCGGCCGCGGCCTGGGAGGCGGACCTGTTGCCGGCGCGCCTGCAGGGCTACGACCCGGAGTGGCTCGACAGCCTGTGCCTGTCCGGACGGGTGTCGTGGGGACGGCTGACTCCGGCCAAACCGGCGGCCGGGCGCGATCGCGTAAGCGGCCCGGTGCGCACCACGCCGATTGCGCTCCTCACCCGCCGTCACCAGGCACTGTGGCAGCCGCTGCTGGCGGCGCACGACGAAGACGCCACGCGCCTGAGTCCGCGCGCGCACAGCGTGCTCGGGCATCTGCGCGCGCACGGCGCCTCGTTCTTCGACGACATGGTGCACGGCGCCGGGCTGCTCAAGTCGCAGGCCGAAGAGGCGCTCGCCGAGCTGGTCGCCGCCGGGCTCACGCACGCCGACAGCTTCGCCGGCCTGCGCGCCCTCCTGATCCCGGCCGAGAAGCGCCGCAGCCTCAAGCGCGGCCGGCGCCGGGTGGCGGAGTTCGGCATCGAGGAGGCCGGGCGCTGGACGCTGGTGGCGCGTCCCACCGCGAACACGCGCGCCGAAACACCGACCGTCGAACATGTGGCGCGCACCTTGCTGCGCCGCTACGGCGTGGTGTTTAAGCGGCTGCTGGAGCGCGAAGCCGGCTGGCTGCCATCGTGGTACGAACTGCTCACGGTGTACCGCCGCATGGAAGCGCGCGGCGAACTGCGTGGTGGCCGGTTCGTGGGCGGCATGGCCGGCGAGCAGTACGCGCTGCCGGAGGCGGTGGCGAGCCTGCGCGCGCTGCGCAAGCAGCCGGGCGACGGGGAGCTGGCGAGCGTGAGCGCCGCCGATCCACTCAACCTGATCGGCATCCTCACCCCCGGCGCGCGCGTCCCGGCGCTGGCCGGCAATCGCGTGCTGTACCGCGACGGCGTGCCGATCGCCGTGCACAGCGGCGGCGAAACCCGCTTCCTCGAAACTCTGCCGGCCGCCGATGAATGGACCGCGCGCAACGCCCTGCTGCGCTCGCCGCTGGCACCGGCGGTGCGGGCGTACCTTCATTGAAGTAATACAAACTGCTTTGTCGCAAAGGCGCGAAGACGTAAAGGAGTCTTCTGGTCAACGGCAACAGTTCGTAGGTTGGGGTGAGCGCAGCGAACCCCAACGCGCGGAGGTGAACCAAGCCTGGCTGTTGTTGGGGTTCGCTGCGCGATGGGCAGGAAGCCCGAGTGCCGTGAAGCGCGAAAATGAAGCCCTACTTCGTTCGTCTTGCCTAAGACTATGCGAGAGCGGCCTCACCCCAGCCTACCGACTGGGTCGCAGGGATAACCTGGCAGTACAGCTGATCGCACCTTCCGCTACCATCGCTGGTTCTTCGACTTAAATATTCTTTGCGTCTTTGCGCCTTCGCGACCGGCTTTTATCTGCTCAATCCGCGCCACCATCGCGCACCAGGATGCGCTCACCCTCGACCCGCACCGCCAGCCGCCGCACCGGTTCCAGCGCCGGCGGGGCGGTAACCGCGCCGGTGCGGATGGCGAAGCGGGCGCCGTGGCGCGGGCACACCACTTCCTCGCCCTGGATCACACCGTCGGAGAGCGGCCCGCCGTCGTGGGTGCAGACGTCGTCGAGCGCGTGGTAGCTGCCGTCGAGGTTGAACAGCACGATCATGCCGCCGTCGTATTCCACCGCCTTGAGCTCGCCCGGCGCGACGTCGCCGACGCGCGCCACCTCCACCCAGTCGCTCATGACGTCGTCCTCACAGCAGCCCGAGCCGCAAGCGGTCGGCGACCGGGATGCGCTCGGTGGTCCACGGCGGCTCCCACACGATCTCGACCTCGCAGTCACTGACGCCCGGCACCTGCTTCACCGCCGCAGCCACGGTCGCGGGAAACTCCTGCGCCACCGGACAGCCGGGGGTGGTGAGCGTCATCAGGATGCGCACCCGCCCGCCGGGATAGATCTCGAGCGCGTACACCAGCCCGAGGTCGTGAATGTTCACCGGGATCTCCGGGTCATACACAGTGCGCAGCGCCGCGACGATCGCCGGCTTGAGGTCCCAAGGTGCGGTCGACACCGCAGCGGCAGCGCTCATACCTTGCCCTCCTCGAAATGGTCGGGCGCGCATTCCGCCGGGGGCGGCGGACCCTGGTCCTCGGTCGACACCGTGCCGGCCTTGCCGGCAAGCGCGGCATTCAGCACATGCCAGGCGAGGGTCGCGCACTTGACCCGCAGCGGGTGGTCGCGCACCCCGGCCAGGATGGCCAGCTTGCCGACGTCGGTGGCGGCGCCGTTGCGGGTCAGCAGCTCGTGCACACCGCGGAACAGTTTTTGCGCCTCGTCGACCCGCTTGCCCTTGACCGCCTCGGTCATCAGCGAGCACGACGCGGTCGAGATCGCGCAGCCGGCGCCTTCGAAGCCGACGTCGCGGATCACGCCGTCGGCGACCTCGAGATGCACGTGGAACTCGTCGTTGCACACCGGGTTGAAGCCGTGCGCCTCGTGGGTGGCGTGCGCCGGGCGCCGCTGAAAATTGCGCGGATTGCGGTTGTGGTCGAGGATCACCTGCTCGTACAGCGAGCGCAGCTGGGCGTTCATGGCAGCAGCACCTCCATCGTTTCGGCCGGCAGCCACCGCCCGGCCAGCTCCGCGGCCAGCTGCCGGCGCAGCGGCACGAGCCGCATGCGCGCCAGCACGTCGGCCGCGAACGCGTACACCAGCAGGCCGCGCGCCCGCGGCTCGTCGAGGCCGCGGCTGCGCAGGTAGAACAGCTGCTCCGGGTCGAGCTGGCCGGTGGCCTGGCCGTGCGAACACTTGACGTCGTCGGCGTGGATCTCGAGCTGCGGCCGGCTGTCGGCCTCGGCGTCGCGTGACAGCAGCAGGTTGCGGTTGCTCTGCTGGGCGTCGCTATGCTGGGCTTGCGGGTGCACGACCACACGCCCGGTGAACACCGCGCGCGCGGCGTCGTCGAGCACGCCGCGGTACCACTCGCGGCTGGTGCCGCGCGGCTGCAGGTGGTCGATGCGGGTGTGCTGGTCGCTGTGCTGGCGGCCGCGCGCGGCATACAGGCCGTTCAGCACGCACTCGGCGCCCTCCGCTTCGAGCCGCGCATACAGCTCATGCCGCGCCAGCCGCGCGCCGAACGCCACCGCATGCGAGGTGTAGCGGCTGGCGCGCGCCTGGCGCACCCGGGTGGTACCGACATGCGCGGCACCCTCGCCCTCGCGCTGCAGGCGATAGTGCTCCAGCGTCGCGCCCGCCTCGGCCACGACGTCGGTAACGGTGTTGGTCAGGGTGGCCGCGGCACCGGTGCCGATGTAGCTCTCGACCACGGTCGCCTGACTGCCGGCCCCGGCCAGGATGCGGTTGCGGCAGTAGACGGCACTGTCGTCGGCGCCGGTCGAAATGAAAACCAGGTGGATCGGCTGTTCGACCAAAACGCCGGGGCGGATGTGCACGATCGCTCCGTCCTGGAGAAACGCCGCGTTCAGGGCCAGCAGGCCATGGTGCGCGACACCATCGTGGCCGAGCCAGCCCTCGATCGACCCGGCGTCGCCGGCCAGCGCCTCGGCCAGGCTGGTGACGCGCAACCCCGGCGGCAGCGCGCCCGGGTGCGAATGCTGCGGTGCGTAGCGACCGTCGACGAACACGAACTCGTGGGCCTCGAACACCGCCGGCAACGCCGGCAGCACGGCGCTCGACGCCGGCGCCACCGCGAAGCGGCGGCGCGCAAGGGTGCGCACATCGGTGTACTTCCAGTCCTCGTCGGCAGTGGACGGGAAGCCGGCATCCAGGAACTGTTCAAGCGAACGCGTGCGCAGCTGTCGCACCCACGGGATGCACGCGCCCGGCAGTACCGACTCGCGCTCGTGGAACTGCGAGCGGTAGAAGTCGCGGAGATCGTTCGCGGCGTTCATGCCGCCTCCGGTCGCAGCCAGTCGTAGCCACGCTCCTCGAGCTCGAGCGCCAGGGCGCGGTCGCCCGATTTGACGATGCGGCCGCCGGCCAGCACGTGCACGCGGTCGGGGGTGATGTAATCGAGCAGCCGCTGATAGTGGGTGACCAGGATGAAGGCGCGCTCCGGGGAACGCAGGCGGTTGACGCCCCTGGCCACCACCTTGAGCGCATCGATATCGAGGCCGGAATCGGTCTCGTCGAGGATCGCCAGCCGCGGTTCCAGCAGTGCCAGCTGCAACACCTCGTTGCGCTTCTTCTCGCCGCCGGAAAAACCCTCGTTGACCGCGCGATACAGGAATTCCTCGGGCATCTCCATGAGCCGCATGTGCTCCTGGGCAAGCGTAAGGAAATCCATCGCGTCCAGCTCCGGCTCGCCGCGCGCCTTGCGCCGCGCGTTGACCGCCGCCTGCAGCAGATACACGTTGCTCACCCCCGGAATCTCGACCGGATACTGGAAGGCAAGAAACACCCCCTGGCGCGCCCGCTCCTCGGGCGCCAGCGCGAGCAGATCCGCGCCGTCGTAGCGCACCGTGCCGCCGGTCACCTCGAACTGCTCGCGCCCGGCCAGCACCTGCGCCAGCGTACTCTTGCCGGAGCCGTTCGGTCCCATGATCGCGTGCACCTCGCCGGCGTGCACGTCGAGATCGATGCCGTTCAAAATCGGCTTGCCTTCGACACTGACCTTCAGGTTCTGGATCGATAGCATGTCTGTTACCTCTCAAGAGGGTTTCTGGTTTCAAGTCTCAAGTCTCAAGTCTCAAGTTAAAGGCGGCGTTGCCGTACAACTTGAAACTTGCAACTTGAGACTTGAAACTGCAGTTAACCTACCGCTCCTTCCAGACTCACGTTCAACAGCTTTTGCGCCTCGACCGCGAACTCCATCGGCAGCTCCTTGAACACTTCCTTGCAGAAGCCGTTGACGATCATGCTGACCGCGTCTTCTTCCGACAGCCCGCGCGAACGCAGGTAGAACAGCTGGTCGTCGCCGATCTTGGAGGTGGTGGCCTCGTGCTCGACGATCGCGCCCGGGTTCCTGACCTCGATGTACGGGAAGGTGTGCGCGCCGCACTGGTCGCCCATCAGCAGCGAGTCGCACTGCGAGTAGTTGCGCGCGCCGTCGGCGCCCTTGAGGATCTTCACCAGCCCGCGGTAGGCGTTGCTGCCGTGGCCGACGGAGATACCCTTGGAGATGATCGTGCTGCGGGTGTTCTTGCCGATGTGGATCATCTTGGTGCCGGTGTCGGCCTGCTGGCGGTTGTTGGTGACCGCCACCGAGTAGAACCGTCCGACCGAGTGGTCGCCCTCGAGGATCACGCTCGGGTACTTCCAGGTGATCGCCGAACCGGTCTCGACCTGGGTCCAGGAGATTTCGCTGTTGGCGCCGCGGCAGGCGCCGCGCTTGGTGACGAAGTTGTAGATGCCGCCGCGACCCTCGGCATCGCCCGGGTACCAGTTCTGCACTGTCGAGTATTTGATCTTGGCGTCCTTGAGCGCCACCAGCTCCACCACGGCGGCGTGCAGCTGGTTCTCGTCGCGCATCGGCGCCGAGCAGCCTTCGAGGTAGCTGACGCTGGCGCCCTCGTCGGCGATGATCAGGGTGCGTTCGAACTGGCCGGTGTTGGCGGTGTTGATGCGGAAATAGGTCGACAGCTCCATCGGGCAGCGCACGCCCTTCGGCACATACACGAAGGTGCCGTCGCTGAACACCGCCGCGTTGAGCGCGGCGTAGAAGTTGTCGCCCGGCGGCACCACGCTGCCGAGGTACTGGCGCACCAGCTCCGGGTGTTCCTTCACGGCCTCCGAGAACGCGCAGAAGATGATGCCGAGCTCGGCGAGCTTCTCGCGATAGGTGGTCGCGACCGACACGCTGTCGAACACCGCGTCTACCGCCACACCGGCCAGCGCCGCGCGCTCGTTGAGCGGGATACCGAGCTTCTCGTAGGTCGCGAGCAGCTTGGGGTCGACCTCGGACAGACTCTTCGGCCGATCCTTGTTCGACTTCGGCGCAGAGTAGTAGACGATCGCCTGGTAATCGATCGGCGGATAGTGCACGTACGCCCAGCGTGGCTCCTTCATGGTGGTCCAGTGGCGATAGGCCGCGAGCCGCCAGTCGAGCATGAACGCCGGCTCGCCCTTGCGGGCCGAGATCAGGCGGATGACGTCCTCGTTGAGGCCGGGCGGAACCGTGTCCGACTCGACCTCGGTGACGAAGCCCTGGGTGTATTCGCGGCGGATCAGGGCATCGATGCTGCGGTTGGGCATGGCCATGGCGATCTCCAGTTCCCGTCCGGTCACCCGAATGCGTGGCCGGGCGGTGGTTGCTTCGCTTACTCAGCATGATATGGGCTTGTTGACTGTTTTTGTCAACTATTCAGACGTTGGCCGTAGTAGTATGTTTCGTGCAGGAAATCAGCGGGTTTCGTGAGTTTCGCTATCGATCCGGGAGCTTGCATGCGGCACGACCCATTCCCGACCATCGCCTCGGCCGACGGCCGCAGGCTGCGGTTACTGCTGTGGCTCGGGTTGTACGCGCTCGCGATGGCGCTGGTGGAAGCGGCGATCGTGGTGCACCTGCGGCACCTCTATTACCCGCTCGATCCGCAGCGCCTGTTCCCGCTCGTCCTGCTGAGCCACGCCGACCTGGCGCTGGAGTTGGCGCGCGAGCTGGCCACCGTGGTCATGATCGTGGTGGTCGCGGTGCTCGCCGAGCGCGGCTGGGCGCGGCGCTTCGCGGCGTTCGTGTTCGTGTTCGGGCTCTGGGATCTCGGCTACTACGCCTGGCTCAAGCTGGTCCTCGACTGGCCGCGCACCTGGCTCGAGTGGGACGTGCTGTTCCTGATTCCGTGGCCGTGGTTCGGCCCGTGGCTGGCGGCGGCGCTGATCGCGGCGCTGTTCACATCATGGGGTGCGTGGGTGCTGGCCGACGCCCGGGCGCTGCGACCCAGGGTGATCGACATCGCCGGGTTCACGGCCGGCGCGCTGCTGGCGCTGACCGCATTCCTGGCGCCGGCTTGGCCGCTGCTGGCCGGTGGCGAGGCCGCATTCCGCGGCTGGCAACCGGGAACATTTCTCTGGGCGCTGTACGCGCCCGGTCTCGCGCTGATGGCCGCGGCGCTGTGGCGCGCCGGGCGTCACCGGCCAGCCGTCGACACACAACGCTGAAACCGCATGACGGTGCTTTTCCGGTAAACTCGCGCTATCCGGACCAACCCTGGAGACCGTGCGTGCATATTCCGGAACTGGTCGCCCACCGCGGCTACCCCCTGCACTACCCCGAGAACACCCTGATCGGCATTGAAGCGGCGATCAACGCCGGCGCGCGCTTCATCGAGGTCGATGTGCAGCTCAGTGCCGACCGCGTGCCGGTGCTGTTTCACGACCGCAATCTCGATCGCCTGTGCCGCGCGCCGGGATCGATCCACGAGTTCACCCGCGAACAGCTGCGCGAATTCCGCGTACTGGAATTCGACCGCTTCGGTTACCGGTACGCGCAGACGCCGATCGCCACCCTCGCCAAACTCGCTGCCCTGCTCGCCCGTCACCCGCAGGTGCATGCGTTCATCGAGCTCAAGCGCGTGGCGATCGAGCACTCCGGTGTGCCGGCGGTGCTGGACGCGACGCTCGCGGCGCTGGCACCGGTGATGGCGCAGTGCACGCTGATCTCCTACCACATCCCGGTGCTGCGCGCCGCGCGCGAGCGCGCGGTGGCGAGCATCGGCGCGATTCTCGAAAAGTGGCACCACTGGGAAAGCGACGAGGTGAAGGCCATCCACCCCGACTACCTGTTCTGCGATGCCGCCGACCTGCCGCGCTTCGGCCACATGGGCCAGGCCAACACCAGGGTGGTGATCTACGAGATCACCGAGCCGGAGACGGCGCTGCGGCTGGCGGCGCGCGGGGTCGGTTACATCGAGACCTTCGCGATCGGCGAAATGCTGCAGGCGTTCGAGTTGATGCGCCAGGCGCCGGCATGACCCGGCGCGTCGACGTGCTGGTGGTCGGCGCCGGCATCCACGGCGCCGGCATCAGCCAGGCCGCGGCCGCGGCCGGCCACACGGTACTGACACTCGAACAGACCGGCATCGCCGCCGGCACCTCGTGCCGCTCCTCGAAGCTGATCCACGGCGGCCTGCGCTACCTCGAGACCGGCCAGCTCGCGCTGGTGCGCGAAAGCCTGCGCGAGCGCGCGATCCTGCTGCGCATCGCCCCGCAGCTGGTGCGGCTGATGCCGTTCCACATCCCCATCTATCGCCACAGCCAGCGCTCGCGCCTCGAAATCCGCGCCGGGCTGTCGCTGTACGCGCTGCTCGACAACCTGCGCCGCGACGCGTGGTTCAGCACCCTGCCGCGCCGTGACTGGGCGGCGCTCGACGGGCTCTCCACCGAGGGACTGCGCGCGGTGTTTCGATATCACGACGCCCGGACCGACGACGCCGCACTCACCCGCGCCGTGATGCGCTCGGCGCAGACGCTCGGCGCCGAGCTCGCCTGCCCGGCCGAGTTCGTGGCCGCGCAACGCCTCGACGACGGCTATCTGGTGCGCTACCGCGACGCCAGCGGCGAGCACGAGTGCCGGGCCGCGACCGTGGTCAACGCCGGCGGCCCATGGGTGAACACGGTGCTGGCGCGCATCGCCCCGACACCGGCGCCGGCCAACGTCGAGCTGGTGGGTGGCGCGCACATCGTGCTCGACCATGCCCTCGACCACGGCGCCTACTACACCGAGGCCGAGGACGGGCGCGCGGTGTTCATGCTGCCGTGGCGCGGCGGCCTGACACTGGTCGGCACCACCGAGACGCCCTATCACGGCGACCCGGGCGCGGTGCGACCGCTCGACACCGAGGTGCAGTACCTGCAGCGCACCTTCGCCCGTTACTTTCCCGGTCGTGATGTCAACCTGCGCGATCAGTTCGCCGGCCTGCGGGTGCTGCCGCGCGGCACCGGCCGCGCTTTCCATCGCACTCGGGAAACGCTGTTCGTCCGCGACGATCCCCTGCGGCCGCGCCTCCTGAGCGTGGTCGGTGGCAAGCTCACCGGCTACCGCGCCACGGCCGAGAAAGTGATGCTCGTGCTGCGCGGCGCACTGCCGCCGCGCCCGGCACGTGCCGACACCGCCACGCTGCCGCTCACCGACTGAACCGCATGGATATCGACCGCGCCGCGCTCGACGCGCTCGAAGCCACGCTGCGCCATGAGATCCCGCTGACCCGGGCCATGGGTGTGACCGTTGCCGGCTTCGGCACTGCCGGCCTCACCCTGCGCGCACCGCTCGCGCCCAACCTCAACCACAAGCACACCGCCTTCGGCGGCAGCCTCGCGACCCTGGCCACGCTGGCCGGCTGGGGGCTGCTGCAACTGCTGCTGCGCGAGCACCCGCCGGTCACGGTGGTGATCCAGGAAAGCACGGTGAGTTACCTGCATCCGGTGGCTGCCGACTTCGAGGCGCGCTGCGCCCTGCCGCCGCCGGACGAACTCGACCGCTTTCGCCGCACGCTCGACCGCCGGGGCGTGGCGCGCATCGGGCTCGAGGTTGTCATTCCTTCCGGTGAGGAGATCGCGGTGCGCTTTCACGGCCGGTTCGTGGCCTTCGACCGGCGTCGTTACCCGCAGGCCGGGCCGGCCTGACCGCCGGCTCAACAGAAATTCTGCGTGACGTAGACCTTGTTGTCGGGATGGATCTCGACCCCGATGCCTTCGCGGCGCCAGTGCGGGGTAAGGATGTTCCTGCGGTGGCCGCGGCTGTCCATCCAGCCGTCGACCGCCTTGCGGGCGATCTGCTGCGCCGAGTTCCAGTCGTAGTCGGCGACACCATTCACGACCCGCATCGAGTTGTAGAGCCGGCCGAGCGCGATGTTCTCGGCGCCGGCATGCACGAGACTGCCGACGCGGATCGCGCAGCGGTATCCGCCCTGCCGGTAGCGGGCATCGAAGTCCTGGCCCTCGGGGCTGTCGTGACTGAGGTAATCGCGCCTGGCCATGTCGCGGCTGTGCCGGAGCGCGATGCCCGCCAGCCGCGCGTCCCAGGCCAGCGCCGCTAGGCCGTGGCGGGCACGCTCCTCGTTGACATAGGCATGGATGCGCCGGGCGACGTCCGCGCCATCGATCGCCGGCGGCGAGCGCGACGGCTCCGCCATGGCCGGGCCGATCTGTGCCGCGGCGGAAGCAAGCCAGGCCGCGGCGAGCAACGTGGCACGCAAAGCGCACCCTGGGTACACGATGAGTTTCATCGGTCTGATTTTACCCTGTCGCCGGGTGCGCGCGGCCCACCCTGAATGTTGCGTGCCAGTGCATCGGCGCCCGAGGCGGTCTCCTCGGCACGGCAGAGGATGCGTTGCGGATAGCGGGTGGTCATGGCGCGCCCACCTTGCCACAGCCGCCGCGTGCTACCAAGACTCGACCGGCCAGCGCGGCCACGTATACTGACGCCCACGGCACGGACTCAACCATGGCGCGCACAACCGACCTCCCCACCCTGCCCAACCTCGGCCCGGCCAGCAGCAAGTGGCTGGCCGATATCGGCGTGCGCACGCGCCGCGATCTCGAGAACCTCGGCGCCGTCGAGGCCTATCGACTGCTCCGGGAGCGCGACTACCCGGCGAGCCTCAACGTGGTGTACGCGCTCGAAGGTGCGCTCCGCGGGATTGCCTGGAACCGGCTGCCGCTGGCGCTCAAGACCGAGCTCAAGGTGCGCGTGGCCGACGCCATGAAGCCGCGCTGCCGCTGGTGTGGCAGCGACCCGCTGTACGTGCGCTACCACGACGAGGAGTGGGGTGTACCGGTGCACGACGACCGCACGCTGTTCGAGTTCCTGATCCTCGAAGGCGCGCAGGCGGGCCTGAGCTGGATCACCATCCTGCGCAAGCGCGAGGCCTATCGCGAGGCGTTCGCAAACTTCGACGCGCGCAAGGTGGCGCGCATCGACGGCCGCCGCCAGCGCACGCTGATGAACAACCCGGGCATCGTGCGCAACCGGCTCAAGATCGAGTCCACCGTGACCAATGCCCAGGCGTTTCTCGCGGTGCAGAAGGAATTCGGCAGCTTCGACCGCTACCTGTGGGCGTTCGTCGGCGGCCGGCCGATGGTCAATCGCTGGAAGCAGATGAAGCAATTGCCGGCCCGCACGGCCGAGTCCGATAGCCTCAGCAAGGACCTGCAGCAGCGCGGCTTCCGCTTCGTCGGCTCGACGATCATGTACGCGTTCATGCAGGCGGTCGGCATGGTGAATGACCACACGGTCGACTGCTTCCGCCATCGCCCGCTGGCACGGCGGGCGGGGAAGACCTGAAGGTCGCTGGCGCGACAGGGAAAATTCGAGTTGCTGTGCGCACTGCGTATCCGTGCACGCGGAACCTGCTGCTTGTTCGCGTTGTCCTTTGCCAGGGATGAATTTCGTGGGGCGTGCAAGGAGCGCGGTTTCGTAGGGCGCAATGAGCAACGCGAATTGCGCCGCATGAAACTCACCCCACGGAAACCGCTGTTCCATCCGGGCTGCATGGAAGCTGGTGCGGGTGTTGGAATTGGTGGCCGCTGTGCGACGGGCGGCATATTGGCCGTTCGCAGCATCGCTGCCGGCGATTCCCGCCAAAGCCGGGATCCCGGCCTTCACCGGGATGACAGCGACGGCATCGCGGCGAGGGCGCCGCTCCTACCAACGCCGGCACGCCGTTGTATAGTTACCCGCCGCAATCGACCGCGATCCAGGATCACCGATGCCCAAACCCGAAGGCTACGTCAGCGCCGACTACCTGCGCCGCGCCGCCGAGCTCGGCAAGGCGTTCAAGACGCGCACTTATGAACTCATGCAGCTCGCGCCCGGCCAGCGGGTGCTGGACGTCGGCTGTGGGCCGGGGCTCGACACCGTGCCGCTGGCCGAGCGGGTCGGCGCCGCCGGGCACGTGACCGGCGTCGACACCGACGAGGACATGTTGCGCCAGGCCGACGAGCTGGCACGCGAGCGCGGTGTCGCCAATCGCATCCTCCACCGCCGCGCCGACGCCGGCGCGCTGCCGTTCGCCGACGCCGGTTTCGACGCCTGCCGCGCCGAGCGGTTGCTGCAAGTGTTGCCGTCGACCGTTGACCCGGCCGCGATCGTGGCCGAACTGGTGCGCGTCACCCGGCCCGGCGGTTTCGTGGTGCTGGCCGATGCCGACTGGGCCACGGCCTCGGTGGACTTCAGCGACGCCGCGCTCGAGCGCCGGCTGTTGGCGTTTTTCGCCGAACGCCTGCGGCCGAACGGTTTCGCCGGCCGTCAGCTGTACCGGCTGCTGCGCCGCGCCGGGCTGGACGAGCTCGCCGTCGAGGTGATGCCGCTGGTGCATGCCGACCTGTCGCAGTCGCCCTACGGCGAGTGGTTGCCGAAAGAGGCGGTTGCGGCCGGGGTTGCGACTACGGCCGAGGCCGAACGCTGGCGCGCCGAGCTCCGAGAGCGCGAGCAGCACGGCGAGTACTTCAGCAGCGTCAACATGGTGATCGTCGCCGGGCGCCGGTTGAAATGAGCCCCAAACCGCGGCTGTTGCTGTCGTGGTCGAGCGGCAAGGATAGCGCCTGGACGCTGCACCGGCTGCGCCTGCAGGACGCGTTCGACATCGTCGGGCTGGTCACCACGGTCAACGAAGCCTTCGATCGGGTCGCGATGCACGGGGTGCGCGCCGAGCTGCTCGAGGCCCAGGCCGCGGCCGCCGGTGTGCCGCTGTGGCGCGTCGACCTGCCGTGGCCGTGCCCGAACGCCGAGTACGAGGCGCGCATGCGCGCCCTCATCGAGCGGGCGCGTGCCGCCGGCATTACCCACATGGCATTCGGTGACCTGTTCCTGGAGGACGTGCGCGCCTATCGCGAGCGGCAGCTGACCGGCACCGGCATTGCGCCGTTGTTTCCGCTGTGGGGGCTCGACACCGCGCAGCTGGCGCGTGACATGCTGGCCGGCGGACTGCGGGCAATGCTCACCTGCGTCGATCCGAAGCAGCTGCCGGCGCGCTTCGCCGGGCGCGCCTTCGACGAGCAGCTGCTCGCCGAGTTGCCGCACGGCGTCGATCCCTGCGGCGAGCGCGGCGAATTCCACAGCTTCTGCCATGCCGGGCCGATGTTCCGGCAGCCGGTCCCGGTGACCCCGGGCGAGGTGGTCGAGCGCGACGGGTTCGTGTTTGCCGATCTGCACGCGGCCGCACGCGGCCCCTGCGCCGTGACCGGCTAGCGAGGCGCGCGCCACCGCCACAGCGGAATCAGTCCCGCCACCAGCCCGCCGCCGGCGGCGATCAACCAGTCATCGAGATGCAGCGGCCGGACGTGCAGCAGCGCGGCCAGCGACGGAACCTGCACCAGCAACACGGTGACAGCCACCGTGACGATGACCACGAACCCGGCGGTGCGCGTTCGCAGCCGACTGAGACTCGTGGTGACGCCGGCGCTCGCCACCGTCAACACCACCAGCGCCATGGCGCGGGCGTGCGCGACGTCATAGCCGGCGCCTAGACTGCGGTCGAAGCTGACCATCACCAGGCCCGTGACGATCGCCCCGACCAGCAGAATCGACCACCACTGCCCGGCATCAAAGAACCGCGCCCGCCGCTGGCGGCGCCGGGCCGCAAGGGTATCGCCCGGCGCCAGGTTCTGGAACACCAGCAGCGCGGTCGGGTGGATGATCATCTCCAGCCAGACGATGTGAATCGGCAGATACAGCAGCGGGTAACCGGCCAGCGGAATCACCGCGGCGGTGAGCACCAGCGGGATGTGAATCATGAGCAGATACTGGAAGCTCAGGCGCAGGTTGTCGAACAGCTGCCGCCCCTCGGCGATCGCGCCGACGATGCTGCGGAAGTTGTCGTCCATCAGCACGATCGCCGCCACCTCGCGGGCGCTGCGCGTTCCGCGCTCGCCCATGGCAATCCCGATGTCGGCCGCCTGCAGGGCCGGGACGTCGTTCACGCCGTCGCCGGTGACCGCGACGATCTCGCCCTGCCCCTGCAATGCCCGCACCAGCGCGAGCTTCTGCGAGGGGATGGCGCGCGCGATCACGTCGACCTCGCGCAGGAATCCGCCGCCCTCGCGTTCGAGACGCTGCATCAGCGTGTCACCGTCGATCACCCGCGGCGCGCCGGGTCCGAGCCCGATCTCGCGCGCCACCGCCGTGGCCGTGGCCGGATGATCGCCGGTGACCATGATCACGTGGATGTCGGCACGCTGACAGCGCTGCAGGGCCTGCGGCACGCCGGCGCGCACCGGGTCCTCGAAGGCCAGCAGCCCGGCCAGCCGAAAGCCGCGGTCCGGCTCGCCGCCGTACCAGTCGGCAGCATCCACCGTGCGCCACGCGCAGGCGATCACCTTGTGCCCGCCCGCCGCCAGCACCTCGGTCTGTTGCGCCCAGTGCCGCTGCGCCTGCGCGTCCAGCTGGCACAGGCCGAGGATCACCTCCGGCGCACCCTTGGACGCGATCAGCACCGACTCGCCTTCGCGCACCACGCCGGTTTCGCGCTTGCGATCCTCGGTGAACGGAAAGCTGGCCAGTAAGGCCGCGCCGCCGGCTGGTGCCGCATCGAGGATCGCCGCATCCATCGGGTCGCCGGTCTCGCGACGCGAGGCGCAGGCCGCCAGTACGAGCAGCCGCGCCTCGCCTATCGCCGGGTCCGGAAACCGGTGCGCGAGGCGCAACCGGCCCTCGGTGATGGTGCCGGTCTTGTCAGAGCAGATGCACGACACCCGCCCGATGTTCTCGACCACCACCCCGCGCCGCACCAGCGCCTGGCGGCGGGCGAGGCGATACACCCCCACGCCGAGGAAGAAGGTGAACACCACCGGGAATTCCTCCGGCAGTGCCGCCACCGCCAGCGTCAGCGCGCTCAGCAGCGCATCGAGCAGGCCATGCCCCTGCTGCCAGCGCACCCAGGCCAGCACCAGACATAACACCGCGGCCGCCACGACCAGCGCCTTCACCAGTCCGGTGACTGCCCGCTGCAGCGGCGTGCGCTCGTGCGTGCCGCGCACGGCGGAGCGCACGACCTCGCCGTACAGCGTCTCGCCGCCGGTGTAGACCACCACCATGCGCGCCTCGCCGGTGAGCGCCCGCGTGCCGGCCAGCCCCCAGTTGTGGCCGTCGACACGCGTGTCGGCGGCCAGCAACGGCGCCAGCGACAATGCAGCCTTGCGTACCGGGTAGGCCTCGCCGGTAAGCGCCGACTCGTCGACCTGCAACTGCTCGGCCTGGACGATGACGCCGTCGGCCGGAAACGAACCGCCGGCAGCGACCACGACCAGGTCGCCCGGCACCAGTTCATCGACCGGGACGGTGTGTTCGCGTCGATCGCGAATCACCGTGGCCGTCACGGCCAGCCGGCCGCTCAACCCGGCAATCGACGCCTGGGTGCGGCGGTGCAGAAAGGCATCCATGCCGAAGAACGGGACCAGCGCCGCCAGCAGCACCACCGCCTCGGTAGTCTCCCCGACCAGCGCGAACAACACGCCGGTGCCGAGCAGGAACCACAGCATCGGATCGCGCACCGTATCGCGGACCACCGAGGTCCAGCTGGTGGTCGCCGTCTCGATAATCGCGTTGGCACCGTAGCACTCGCGACGCGTGATCACCTCGGCGCCGGTCAATCCCGGTTCCGGGGCAGCCAGACGATCTTTCGGTACCATGCGATGCATAGCGGACCTGCGAGGCAGGATTGCCAAACGGCGTACCGCGCGCCGGTGGTTCGGCACAGTCTAGCGCGGCTGGCGCCCTTGCGCCCGGTCGTCACCGGGACCGCTCGGCCGGGCTTGAATAATGGAAGCGCTGGTGCGAAATTAGTCGCGCTCCGCTTCGGCGTTGCACTTGCCGGTTCTGCGAAACGCAGGTCCGGGGCTGAGCACAATAACCAATTGGCTGGGAGAAGACACGTCATGGTCAAACGACTGGTAGCCCTCGTCGCTGTTCTGAGCATCCTTTGGCTGACGTCCGGCTGTGCAATCAACAAGGCGACCGCATCGCTGACACCGGGCTCCAGCCTGAGCGGCGTCAAATCGTTCTACGTGGTGAAGCTGCCGGAAGACAAAAACGGGGTCGACGAGCTGATCCGCAAACGACTGGTGACGATGGGTTATTCGGCCACCGTCGGGCCGGAGAGGTCGGTGCCGTACAAGGCCGATGCGGTGGTGACCTACACTGACAAGTGGATG
>Ga0316630_10000146_pt1 | contig 17449 bp, 8 predicted proteins | sample OWC_May_M1_C1_D6_FD_207658 | JGI IMG/M metagenome (GOLD analysis project Ga0316630, IMG submission 207658) | Wetland soil microbial communities from Old Woman Creek delta, Ohio, United States - OWC_May_M1_C1_D6_A | ecosystem: Environmental > Terrestrial > Soil > Wetlands | place: USA: Ohio...
GTATCTCCTGTAGACCCCGGGTAGCAATCGTGCTTTTGAGAGGCGTCAGTTCAGCAACGCGTCGATAAAGCAGCCGCCGCCACCGCCGCCGCTACCACCGCTGCCAACACCGCCGCCGCCGCCGCCGCCGCCACCACCGCCACCACCACCGCCACCGCCGCCGCCACCGGTCGATCCTTGGGTTAACAGCACCTGACCCGCCCCGACGGAATTAGGGCTCACAAATCCGCGGCGGTCATATACCGAAATGACACCCGGTGCCTTGGGTTCCAGCATGACGTCCATGGTCTTGCCGGCGGTCAGGCGCAGGCTGTACTGTTCCAGCTGGTAGGGCAGTTCGTTGCCGTCCTCGCCGATAGGTTTGAAATAGATGCCGTTCACGATAGGAGCACGCGTTTCCAGGCCCGCATTGAGGAGCCGGACCAGGATCTTGTCGCCGACTTGAATGGATGCGGCGTTGATGTTCATGAGCTCCATGTCGGGAATGCCGTTGTACAGAAAGTACTTCGGCGCATAGCTGTTGGTGCTGGTCATCGACTTGCCGGGCCCGAAGTCGTCAGCGTCAACCGCTGCGTTCAGGAGTGGATCGACTTCGCTGAAAACTAGGATGCCCTGCCAATTGTAAACAGTGGCGGCATTGCCGTATGCTTTGTACTGGGCGGTGTCTTTGATCACGGCCCCATGTAAACCCATCGGCACTTGGACGGCCGCGTGCGTGCCGCTCTGGTAGAGGAACGTACCGGGTTTGAAATTGTTCCAGGTATAAGTTCCCTCGGCACCGGGCGCCGTCACTTGTGCGAAGGACTGGACCCGGCGTCTCCCCTGGGCGTCAGTGAAAAATTGCGGCGTCATGGTCGCAATCTGCCCGGGGATCACTAGGGATATGGGCTCTGGAAGATTGTTTTTCAAGTAGATGGTGAGGCTCGCATCGCCTGCTGGCACCTCCAGCAGCGGTCCGGGCGAGCTCGGCGAACCCTCTGTGGTTGCAAAATTACCGTCGGTGTCGCGCGTGAACCCCCACATCGTAACCACCTTGGTATCCGGCATCATCACCGTGAATTTTTCGGCCCGCAAATAGAATACCGCTGCTTCGGCGGTACCAGCTGAAACCACCGCCAGCACCCCCACCAGAAGAAGCAGATAGGTCGATATCATGGATGTCTTGCGCATCATCAGTGCCCCCCGTCAATTGGAGTTCCAGGCGGTTCGATCACGACGTGGGTCATCATCCCGCCGGGGAAGATGTCGTTGTTGGTCATTTCTTTCTCGTTGTGGGAGTGCCACATGAAGAAATAGCCGCCGTTCGGATTGAGGCCGCCTTGGCCCGGCGGCAGCGCGTCTACGACGCCCAAAAACGGGCTGCCGCTGAACTGGCCGCCGAAGGTGACCTCCTGCTGTTCGGGCAGGATCACCGGAAAGGGTTTGCCGTGGTCCGGGCAGTATTCCTTTGTCACGGGATCGAAACCGTCCGAAGCCGGGTTGGGATCGTTCACGGATATTCCGTTGCATGAGTGCTCGTATTCGAGACCGGTTCCGTAGACGTCCCAGCCCAGCTTCTCGCCGGTCCACGAGAAAAGGGCGTCCACCGTGCCTCCGGGAGCAATGGAAATGGTGAAGTCCGACACCGCCAGGTCGGGCCCGGCGTTGGGAGCGCTCTCAAGCAGCCTGCCGTCCCGCGCGATGATCAAGGAGTTGTTCCCGTGGTGATGGAAGGGGTGCAGGTCTCTTCCGCCGCCGATGACCCGCATCAGGACTTTCTCCCCGGGCAGGGTCCTCGCCATGGCGCCGTATGGCTGATTCGGCAGCCAGGGCACTTGATCGGGCAGCATGGTGTCCGGCGCGCAGCGGCCGTTGATGAACCAGTACACCGGAAAGAAGTCCGCCGTGTCTACGTTGTAGACCCCGCTGGCTACAGCCTGGTGGATCCGCGGGTCCATTTCCGTAAGCAGGAAGAGATGTTCGTAGCGGTACTGCGTTCCATCATGGCCGTAGGCCCTGGGGTTCATGTGGTCGAACCCGGTGGGCCTCACGATGATGGCGCCCACCAGCCCCATCTCCACCTGCAGGTCGGGACGGGTGCCGCTGTAGTAGGTGTAGGTCCCGGCATTCGTGGCGGTGAAGGTGTAAGTTACGGCGGTGACTTTATCCGGGGGCGCTTCGCGAGTCATCGCGCCGGCTGCACCCCCTGAGGCCGTCACCAGATGCCCGGGGAACACGATGGAGACGTTTCCGGCCGGCTGGGGTAGCTCGTTTTTCAGCGTGACGGTGATGGTATCCCCCTGTTTGACAATCAAGGTCGGCCCAGGATACTGCATCAGTCCGTTATCCAGTGCATAGCCCCAGCTGTAGATCGATCCCCCATCGGGAGCGCTGACGAAGCCTTCTCTGGCGACGAGATTGAACTGCGTCCCGGTTTCGCCCGAAATGGCGGCCTGGGCCGGGAGAACGCCTGCCAGCAGCAGCAACACAAAGACGCTCCCTATGACGACCCTCTTTGCGACTGCCTTGTCCATTTCAAACCTCCTCGTATGTTCGGCTATCGGTAGATGTTTGCCCATGGCATTCTTTAGTGCTTTCAGGCCTTACGGGTTCACGATGATTTCTGTCATCATGCCTCCGAAATCCTCGGCGTCGTTGCTCAGATGGTCCAGGTTCTTGGCATATAGGAAGTAGGTTCCCGGGGCGACATCCTTGGTGTCCAGGATGACGTCGACCGCCTCGCCTCCGCCCAGGTCCACCGAACTGGTGTTGTAGTAAAGATTCTTGCCGCCCGGCCCCCGCAGGATCCGGGCGCCCTTGCCGACCACTTTCATGGGGATGCCCAGCACGGACAGAGTATGAAAGCTCGTCGTCGACAGGCTCGAGATCCGCAAAAGAACCTTCTGCCCCTTGGTGGCGGTAATCCGGGCGTTGATTTTCTGGGAAGCGAGGCTGGGATAGTCTTCGGTGTCCGCCGTGTTCGTGAGCTCAGATGGATTGACGGTGTCCGGGTAGCCTCGGCCGTTGAGCATGGGGAAGCGGTCCTTCATCAGGGCGAATGGGAGCGGCTGGACGTTGAAGGACGCGTCGTGGAAATCCGGGTCGAAGCTGGCGATCTGGATGGGGTAGTCCACGTTGTAGCCGGTGGAACCGTCGCCGTCGTTGTAAGCGAATTTGGTATAAGACCTTCCCGAGCCGTCCGGATCCTGGAATTGGGTGCCGTCCTGCTTAGGGGTGACGTAAAGCTGGCCCAGCATGCCCATCTGCATATGCTCGGTGGCCTCCACGTGGCAGTGGTAGATGAAGGTTCCCGGCTCAACGTTGTTGTAGAAGTACGTCAGGCTGGAACCCATATTGATGACGATGGAGGCTTCCGGCACCCCGTCGAACACGGCCGCGGCATTGGGAAAGCCGTGGTAGTGCACCGAATGCGGATCGAAGAGGTCCGGCCGGTGGGTCATACCGACGTTGGTCAGGGTGAGATAGAGCTTCTGACCCTCCTTGACCTTGATGGTGGGCGCCGGGAAGTTGGCCGCTAGCATGCCCTGCATCATCACCATGTCGGGTGTGTGTCCCGTCACGTCGCTGAATCCGAAGATGTATTGCAGCTTGCGATTGTTGTCCGCCATGTTGATGAAGCCATCGCCGGCGGCGATGTGCATGCAGACGACATCGGGGTCATCGACATCCTCAGGATCAAGAACATTGCCGTATATATCTGTCGGCGGGATGCCGTTCCCGTTGGTATCATCCGGGCACTGGACCAGGACGGTCGCTCCGGCCTGGGAAACGACCAGGCCGGTGATCAGGCCTGCGGCCAGCATTACGAGGAAAACCCTCGCGCCTGCCGACGCAAGCCCCTTGAACTTCCGCAGGCGGCCCGCTGCCGCAATGAGCACGGTTATCATTAGGACTATGGCTGTGCATGCCAGGGCACCCCTGCTGAAAGACCCATCACTAGAGGCTACCGAAATCAGGCAGGCCCAACCGCCGCCACCGGATCCCCCGCTTGAGCCGCCGCCATCATCAAGAACCCCGATGTTGCCGGTGGCGCCGACACCCGCGGGTCCGGCATAATTTCCGGCCAAGAACAGGGGACCGTACTGGAGGTCGATGAAGTTGCCGCCCTCGTCCAGGGCCGCGGCCGCGGCGATGGGGGTCTGCCGGTCCTCAACCACCACCACGCCGGCCGTGCCGTTGAAATAGGAGAGGTTGAAAGCGGGAGCAGCTGTGGTGTTGGTGATGCCATCATAGACTGCACCATCCGGACCGGCCAGCGTAGTCAGGATACCCTGCAAGGGGTTGAGCTGGCCGGTTGCGCCCAGCAGACCCAGGTCCCAGTAACCCGGGAATAGCGCTTCCTGACCTGCGGCAGCCGGCGGCGGTTGCAAGGCGCCGAATGGGAAGCTCTGATTGATGTCGAAATGGAAGCTCCGGTTCCGCCAGATAATGTTCTGCGTGAGCACGGGGTTCGGGAAGGCGGAGAACTCCGGCCCGACCCCCGTTCCGATGGCCGCCAGCAAGGCGGGATCGTGGCCGCGGGAGACGATGCCGGCAGGCTGCGGCGCGGACACGCCGATCGTGCCGGTGGTGAACGCCGGCCCCGATGTGGCGGTGCTGTCGTTGTGGGCGATGGTGTTGGTGGTGATTTCCACCCGCGCCACGCCCTGGAGGGAAATGCCCCCTCCCGCCAGCCCGGCGATGTTGTTGACGATGAAGTTGTTGTTGATACTGATCAAGTCCCAGAGGGCCGAGTTGTTTGGCGACGCGGCCACATCCAGGCCGTTGACGGCCAGGAGGCGGATGCCGCCGCCGTCGCCGGAACCGGCGAAATTGCCCTGGATCTTGTTGTCCGTAATGGTCACCGACCCGGAGCCGAAGGACAGGCCTCCGCCGGCCGGCACGATGCCTTCGATGGAAATCCCTCCGCCGGACGCGCTGTTGACGGTCTGGTGGAAGGACTGGTTGAAGGCGATCGTGTTGTGGTCGATCACGCCGGGATCACTCAGCCCGTAGTGGCCGATGCCGGCGCCGGACATGGTGGTGAAGTTGCCGACGATGTAGTTGTCGCGGATCTGGTAGTTGTCGGCGCCGTTGTAGATGGAAACTCCGCCGCCGGCCCCTCCGGTGGCCCCTTCGAAGCCGCCGCCGGTCGAGCCGTTCTGGCTGATGTCATTGTAGCGGATGACGATGTTGTCGTTGTTGGCGTCCACCTGCTGGTTGCCGAAAGCGAAGGGCGTGACCGGGTGGCCGACGCGGATGCCTGCGCTGTAAGTGCCGTGGTTGCTGCGGATGCGGTTGTTGCTGATCTGCAGGTCATTGCAGTAGCCGTTGACCAGGATGCCGCCGCCGCTGTCCGCGGCCGTGATGGTGAAGCCGTCGATGCGCGGAACCCCGGCGGCAAACACATTGGGACCACCCGGCGCCGACGCCATTACGAGGATGCCCGGGCCTAACTCCGTGGGAAAGAGACCCGTATTGGGGAAGGCGGAGAAGGAGGGGTCCTGGAGCGGGAGGAGACTCACCGCGCCGCTGTTGACGAGGCTTGAAACCTTGGTGCGCCAGTTCGTGATCTTCTCCGGCGGGTTCTTCACGGCGTTGATGATGGTGTTGGCGCCCGAGCCCTGGAGCCGGACGTTTTTGTACAGGATGACCAGCTCGTTGTATGTACCGCTCGGCACCAGGATGAGGTCGCCGGAGGCGGCCGCGTCGATCGCGGCCTGGATTCCCCCGGCTCCTACGGTGGAGACTGTGCCGCCCGCATACGGCCCGACGGTGAGAGTTATCCCCACGATGGTGGACTGTCCGTTGTCGCGCGTCACCATCAGCTGCCCGGTAGCGACGCCGGCCGGCACCGTGGCCACGATCGTGCCGTTGTTCCACGAATCAATCGTTAGCGGTGTACCGCCGACAGTTACGCTGCCGTTGCCTTGATTGGCGCCGAACCCGTAGTCGCGGCTGACGGTGGGTTGCGATCCGACCTGGTTCGGGTTGTAGTCCGGATTCGGCACGGAGGTATTCCCCAGCGAGGTGATGGTAACCTGCTGGCCCGTGCCGGAAACAAAAGGCCCCGGCTGCGTCCCGTTCACCGCGGCGATCACCGGCGTCCCGTTCGGGAACTGGGCGTCCAGCGGGAAGGTCGTCTGGCCGGCGAAGGCCGTGAGCGGCAGCAGGGGAGTGTCCAGGTAGGTCGTAGTGCCGGGCATGAACATGAGGGTGTAGCAGGCGGTCGTGAACTCCCGCCGGTAATTCGGGTCCGGGAAGGTCTGCCCGGGGTTGTTGGGGTCGGGGATGGGCCCGGGGTCGTTGATGCACACCGAGTACATGGCCGGCGAGACCCCGCTGGGGTTCGGGATGTTCTTGGTGTAGGTGGAGTGGATGATCCCGTTGTAGGTCCCGTACTGGTCTGCATAGACCCGCGTGACCTCGTGGCCCAGGTAGTCTTTAAAGGCCACGGGGACCCAGGCCGCGGCGGCCTTCTCGGCAAAGGTCGGGTTGTTGGGGTTGAACTCGTTGCCCAGGTCGTTGTTGATCAGGCCCGTGAAATGGGCCGCGACGGGCACTTCGGTGAAGAGGTGGAAGTCAGTCGCAGCGTTCTGCCCCTGGGAGAGAATCACCTGCTTGCGGTCGCAAAGCGGGCGCGTCATGCCGGGCGTCCAGCCGACCACCTCGATCTGCTGATCCGGAAACAGGCTCAGGTACTGCGGAACTATGTGGGGATCGCCAACGCAGATCGCCGGCAGCAACAGGGGGCTCGGAGTGTAGGCGTCGCCGAAGTCGACGTTCTTGTCCTCCTCCTTGACGATCTCGTATCCGGGAGGCGGCACGGCCTGCACGATATATGTGCCGGGCAGAATGCCCTCGTCCTTATCGGCCTTGTATCCGGGGAACGCATAGCCGCCGTCGAACACCGCCGGACGCACTTGGTTCCAGTTGCGCAGACCGTCGTAGCACTTGTCGGCCAGTGCGGGATCGGCCGTGTTTCCCGGGCAGCCGCTGGGAAGATTGTCGTCCCAGCTGTCGCTGGTGGCGACGGCGATGGAGTCGCCGGCGTCGAACACGCCCGGTGTTTGTCCGGGGTAATTCCGGTCAATGTCCTCCGGGCCAGGGGCCCCAGTCCAAATCGGGTTAGGGGTCACACCATCCTCCAGAAATTGGAATTCCGGGCGCCAGTTGAACGGGTAGTTGTCCACGTCGGCCAGGGTGACCACGCCGTCGCCGTTCACGTCATCGATGATGCCGTCCGATGCGTTCAGCACACCGTTGCCGTTCCAGTCACTGTCTTCGGGACCGGGGAAGTTGCCCTGTGGCGCGCGATCCACATCGCCGTCAGGATAGAGGTTGACCTGCACGCGCGGGATTCCCGGTTCCCAAGGATCTCCTGTACCATAGCGCGGGTCGTTTTCCGCACGGGTGATGGCGTAGTACACGATGCCCGCTATCCCGCCGCTTTCACCGGGGTCGTAGATTTTTTTTCCCCACTCGATGCGGTTGGTCTGGCCCTGGAATGTCTGGATACCCTGCAGCAGGACCTCGCCGGTCTCGGCGCGCCAGAGCTGGCCGCCGTTATCCGGTTGGGCCTGGGGGTTGAGCAGCCCGTCATGGACCGCGGGGTTAGTCGCGCCTCCGGCGTCTACCACGACGGTTGCGCCGGTGGCCTTGAAGCGCGCGAAGTCCACCTCGGCGATGAGCCAATTGAAGAAGGGAAAGACTTCATCGAATGGAACGTAGCCCTCCAGGTCCGTCGGGAAGGACTGGTACATCGAGCCGTCGCGGAAGCGCAGGTTCACCGCCTGCTCGGGCATGCCCATTTCGCCGGGGTCGCGGATGCCGTTGCCGTTGCCGTCGTAGAAAACCCAGGAATCGAGTCGACCAAACCAAGAAGGCACGGCCAGCTGCCCCAGGTCTACGTTTTCATTGCTCACGTCCACGATCTGGAAGCTGATGATGAGGTCTAGGTACTTGTCCCACACGGTCACAAGGTAGGAGCCAGGGGGAACGTTGCTGATGGTGAACTTGCCGGTATCCGGGTCGGCGGGCTGGGCGTAGATGCCCTTGCTGGCAGGATCGTTCAGGCCGATGTAGACGTTCGCGAAAGCATTGGCCGGCGCGGTCCCGGCAATATCAGGGGGCCGGGACATGTGGAAGTTCACCACCTCGCCGGTGATGCTGAAGCTGCCGGTGAAGGCGGCGGCGTCAATGAACCGTTTCACGAACCCCACGAAAACGTGAGTGGTCGGCACGCCGAACTCAACCAGCAGCGAGGGCTCGTTCGCCTTGACCCAGGCGTCGATGCCCTTGGTGCCCTCGATGGTGGTGGTCTGCAGCCAGCCCTGGCCGGCCGGCGGGATCACTTCCACCGCGTATTTGCCGGGCGAAAGGTTCTTGAAGGTTGCATAGCCGTCGGCGTCTGTGGTGGCCGTGCCCATTGTGCCGACGGGGTTGCCGAAGGCATCGAGCATCTGCTGGCCGCCGGAGATACCGTAACGGCCGCCGGCGTCCTTCAGGATCACCTTGAACCCCGCCAGGCCCTTTTCCTGAGGCAGATTGGGGGAGTTGTTAATAGGGTAGTTGTCCTCGAACGCGAAGACGGTGATCTGGGCCGTAGGCAGCGGCAGCTTGTTGACCGTCACCGCTACCGCCGCCTGGTTCGGCTTTACCGGAGCGCCGCCGATGGTGTAGCCGGCGTCGGTGCCGGCGTTGTCCGGCAGAATCGAAAGATAGTAGTGCTTGGCCGGATCGGCGTTTGTTAAAGGGCTCAAGTCGGCCGAGGTTCCCTTGGCCACCACCGGCATATAGCTCTTATGGAACTCGAGCGTCTGCTGGCCCGGATTTTGGGCCTGAGGATTGATGTGGAAGGTCACGTCCTCCTCCAGCAGCCAGCGGTAGCTGCCGACGTTTCCGCCGTCAGACCCCGTCACGGTCAGGCTGAAGGCCTGCAGCCCGGCCGGGATGAAAAAGGCGGCTATCCACAGCCCGAGAAAAGCAATGAGCATCTTTTTCGTCTGCTTGGACTTAGTGCTGGCATAGGACCTTTTCATGTCACGACCTCCTGTTGAAGCGTATGGCTAATTCCTGAGAAGGGAGAAATGATATTGCTGATTCTGGCATCGCTCAGTTTACCTTCCTTCAATTGATGCTGGACCAAACTTTACTATCTTGTCTGCTGCGATGGTATGGGGTCTGCGCCCCATTTTTGCCTACTGAAACAGTAGAAATGGAACGAACGGCAGATAAGAATACCGGCTGGCATGTAGGGTGGATAAGGGGCGTGGCTCTGGATGACGAATTGATACAGCTCGCCGCTGCAGAGTTGGATGACTACTGAGCGCGCTGGTTTTTCTAGATCTTGGTAGTGATCAGGCCGTGCTCGAAAGCAAATGCGGTGAGGGCGGCGGCGTTGTGAAGATCGAGCTTGGCCATGATGTTGGCGCGATGCTTCTCCACCGTCTTTATGCTGATGTGCAGCAGGTCGGCGATTTCCTTGTTCTGGTAGCCTTCGGCCAGCAATTTCAGAACCTCCTTCTCGCGTTCGGTCACCGTGTCGAAGGCGCTCTTGCTCTTCAGGGTTTTGCGCCCGTCGAGGTAGCCGTCCAGAACATTTCCGGCAATGCCCGGGCTGATGTACTTCTTGCCTTCCAGCACACTGCGGATGGCTATCCGCAGCTCTTCGCGGCTGGAGTCTTTTATGGCGTAACCGTCCGCTTTGGCCTCAAACGCCTGCAGGACATATTGGTCGGACTCGTGGATGCTCAAAACCAAAATCTTGACTTCAGGCATCTGCGCCTTGATTTCTTGCAGGACCGAGAAACCGCTCATTCTGGGCATGGAGAGGTCGAGGAGGACCAGATCGGGCTTCGATTTCCGGATCAAGCGGATCGCCTCCAGCCCGTCTTCGGCCTCGCCGGCGATTTCATATTCCGGATTGGGCGACAGCATAGCCTTCAGACCTTCGCGAAACAAGCGATGGTCCTCTACGATGAAAACCTGCTTTTTCGAATTCATGTCGGCGACCTCCTTATGCGCTTCGGGCGTTTTTGACCGGGCGGTTGCCGTCTGAATATACCGCATTCATGTCGCTGTTTCGGCCATCTTAGCATATCAACCAGTTGCAGGCAATCCTGACCCTAAGAGCCCCTCCAACGATCTCCTGAAAAATACAGGATGAACCCCATTTGCCCAGCCGCCGTTGGCTGATAAATTCGTTTCAGGAGTAATCGGAAAGTCATGGAACCCTCCATCAAAATCACGGCGGACATGCCGTTGCGATCAGTCCGGATAAAAAGAAATTTCCGGATTCTGGTGGTCCTTTGGACGTTTGTCGTTTCAGGGCTGTTCATCAACGATGCGCGGCACATCCACCAGATGACCGAGGAGCTAGCGATAGCCGAGGCCAGGGCGTATGCGAGCAAAGACCAGGCGGTGCGGCTTTGGGCTGCATCCCACGGAGGCGTGTATGTCCCTGTTTCGGCTGCGACCCCTCCGAATCCCTTTCTGGCTCATGTTCCCGAGCGTGATATCCATACCCCTTCGGGCAGGGTCCTGACCCTGATGAACCCGGCCTACATGGTCCGCCAGGTAATGGAGCACTACGACAGCCTCCACAGCATCCGCGGGCGGATCACCGGACTGCGGCATTTCCGGGAAGAAACCGCGCCGGATGAGTGGGAAACCCGCGCGCTGGTGATGTTCGAAGGCGGGAGCGATGAAGCCCTGGAATTCACGGATACGGTCGACGGTCCCTACCTGCGACTGATGCGGCCGCTGAAAACCGAAGCGTCGTGCCTGAAATGCCATGAGGTTCAAGGGGATCGTGTCGGAACTGTTCGCGGCGGCATCAGCCTCGCGGTGCCCATGGGCCGGTATCTGGAGTACCGCCGGAAGGAACTCGGCACCCATGGGCTGTCCTTTCTGGCGTTGTGGCTGTTCGGCTTCGGGGCCATCGGCACTGCCGGCAGGAGGCTGCTGCGCGGCTTGCGGCAGCAGGATTGCGCGGAAGCGTCCCTCAGGGCGTTGCAGAGCAACTACCGCACCCTGATCGACAACTCGATGACCGGCATTTACATCAGCCAGGACAACACCATCAAATTCGCGAATGCCAAGTTCGCCGAAATCCACGAATTCAACCCTTCAGAAATCATCGGCAAAGACTCTCTGAGCCTCGTCCATCCGGAGGACCGCCAGGCCGTCCCGGACGTCTTGGGCAGAAGCCTCCGGGGGGAGGGCTTTCCGGAAGAGTATGAGGTCCGCTGCACCACCAAGTCGGGAAAAGTGATCTGGGTCCAACGCCGCAACACGGTGATCGATCACGAAGGCCGGCCGGCGATACTCGGCAACGAGATAGACGTCACGCGTCAAAAACGAGCCGAGATGGAGCTGAAGGCCTCCGAAGAGCTTTTGAAGCGGCTCTCCGGCCAGCTGCTCCAGTTCCAGGACGCCGAACGCGACGCCTTGGCCCGGGAGTTCAACGAAAATATCGCCCAGTGCCTCAGCGCCGTGAAACTACGAACGGAGGCCATGCTTCAGCCAGACGCAGGCGACGCCCCGTCGGTAATGCTCGGTCAATTGAAACAGATGATCGACGACCTGGAGACCACGGTGGCCGCCGTTCGGGTTATGACCAAACGACTGAGTCCGCTGATGGTGGAGGATATCGGCGTCATTCCAGCCATCCAATATCTGTGTCGCAGCCTGCGCCATGCAGCTCCGGGTCTCCGCATTCGGACGGATATCCAGGCGGACGAAAGCGTCATTCCCCTTTGGTTGAAAACGGACATCTTCCGGGTCTTGGAGAAGATCCTGTCGTCGGCGATTACGCAGGGCCGGGCGAGCCGCGTGAAAATCTCTCTGAAGCCGGGCGCAGGCGCGCTTAAATTGAAGATTCTGGATGACGACATAGACTGCAGTCAAAAAATGCCGTTGGAGGACGGTTCACAGAGAGGGATGGCCTTCGTTGCGGTCAGAAGCCGCGTGGAGGCGCGCGGCGGCACGCTCCGCTGGGGCTGCCGCCTTGGATATGGAAACGCTGTGGCGATTGTCTGGCCATTGAAGGCTGTTTGACCGCTTGACTCCGCAACTGACGGCTCACCATTTTGATGCGGCGGTCAGCTCACAGAAGGCCGCCGCGTCATCCCATCATTCCATGATTTCCAGGACCGCCATTTTCTTATCTTCTGCCGAAGCGGCAGTTATGATGGTGCGCAGGGCGTGAGCGGTCCTGCCTTAACGGCCGATCACTTTGCCGATGTCCGTTTTGGCCACGCGCAGTTCCAGCACCATGGTCTGACCCGAGGAGACCTCGCCGACGGATACTGAATCGGGGTTGTCCACCAGGCTTTGGGCAATGACCGTCACCAGATCCTTCACCGTACCTGGAGCTGTTGCTGCCTGTGGTGTCAGCATAAGACCTCCGCGAAACACCCAACGTCAGTAAAAGGTTGAATCGATTCAGAGCCTGTCCTGCCCGGCTGGAGTTTCAGGATTCGGTGAGCCTCTGCCTGAATTCCGGAAAACCGGTAGGCGCCGTGACAGGAGTAATAGCATCGGCAAGCGATGCAAGGAAACAGGGTCAAACCTGTAATTTATGCGTGGCGAGAACGTATCTTCGTATCCAATGTAGCAGAAGAGATCCCGTGAACCAGAACCCCTTCGCTGCCATAATCCGCTTGAAAATCTATCGAGGGATCACGTATTATCTCATTGAAAATCCAATGTTGCGTGTCTGGCTCTGTTTAGAATAGACGCCGCAGGATTATCCTGCGGCCGAGGAGGCATTTTGAGAACCGAGACAGCTCCGGCTCAGACTGCCGGGCCCTCTTGGGCCGGCCGAGCGGCGACCCTGCCCGTCTATGCAGTCGCCGCATCCACCCTGCTCCTCATCTGGTTCAGCGGCCTGGTGGAGGTCAGCTACGAAAACCGGATGATGGTGTTGCTGCTCAACATGGTGCCGGTAACGGCCGTATCGGCTGCAGGAGCCTGGCTGGCCATGCGCGGCTATCTGGCCAGCGGCCTGTCCGTGCTCCTCTATGTCGGCTGCGGCCTGGTCGCGATGGGTGCGGGCTTTGTGATTTCAAGCCTGATCATCGGCGGCTCCGAGGGACCCAACGATGCGGTCACCGTGCACAACCTCAGCGTTCTCTTGGCCTCCCTGATGCATCTGGCGGCGGCTGTGAGCGCCGGGCAACCGAGATCCAGCTGGATGGAACCGGGTGCACGCAAGGTTGCCGTTGCCCTCGTCGGCGTTCTGGCACTCACCGGGCTTATCTGGACAGCAGCCCGCTACGATTGGGTTCCGCCTTTTTACATCACCGGAGAGGGGACGACCCCGGTGCGGCAGTTGGTCCTCACCCTGTCGATTGCCGTTTTATCGGTGGCTGCCGCTCTCCTCCTGCGCGAGGCCATGCGGCGCGGCAGCATGGCGCTGCGCGTTTACGGACTGGGGCTCAGCCTCATCACGCTGGGGCTGGTCGACGTGTCGATTGCGGCCCCCGGAAGCGTTCTCAGTTGGACGGGGCGCCTGTCCCAGAGCCTCGGCCACGTCTATCTCCTGGCGGCCTGCGTGGTTGCCATCCGTGCGACCCTTCAAAAAGGTTTCGACATCAAGGCGGCGGTCGCCGACTACTACCTCGAGTCCGAATCCAACTACCGGACGCTGGTCGATGCCCTGCGTGCCGCCGTCATTTCCCTCGATTCCAGGGGCCGGGTGGTGCTGTGGAACCCGCAGGCAGAAGCGATTTTCGGCTACGGGTACGCGGAGGCGGCCGGGCGGCTGTTGATGGATCTGATTGCGCCGGCCGGGGAAGTTCGTCGCGCTTTTCAGGATTTGCTTGAGCGGCCCCCTGGCCATTACTTATCGGTGACGCTGCGCCGAAAAAGCGGGGATGAGTTTCCTGTAGAAGCCCTGGTGTTCGAAGGCGGTGCAGCCGGGACAAAGTGGACGAATCTGATCATCCGGGACATTTCGGAGTATCGCCAGATAGAGGAGGAACTGCGCAAACGCGAGCTGCGCATCCGCCAGGCACTCCAGGTCAGCCGCTCCTTTGCGTTCGAGTGGAACCCGGCCACCGACGAGGTCACGCGTTCGGAGGAGTGCGGGCGGCTGCTCGGCCTGAGCGGACAGGAGGCCCTCCGCGACTCGGGTGAGAATTTCTTCCGGCGCATCCATCCGGAAGACCGCGGGCGTTTCGTTGCCTTGCTGGAAACGCTGACACGAGACCGACCGTCCTACACCACGAAATACCGGCTCGTGCGACCCGATGGAAGTCTCGTCATCCTTGAGGAAACCGGCATCGGCTTTTTCGACGCGGAGCAACGCTTGAGTCTGCTGTCCGGCATCTCAACCGACGTCACCGAACGGGAAACGTCGCGAGAAAGAATTATCCACCTGGCCAGCTTTCCGCGGCTCAATCCCAATCCGATTACGGAAGTAGACCTGGACGGACAGGTGCGGTTCTGCAACCCCCAAGCGGAGCGGTTGTTGCCGGATCTCAAGCAGCGCGGCAGGGAACACCCCTGGCTGAGCGACTGGGAGGCCGTGAAGCTATCGGTAGCCCAACGCGGGACGGGCTCGTTCCATCGGGAGGTGGCCGTCGGCGATCGATGGTACCACCAGACGCTTCATTTCATGACGGAATCGCGAAGCTTTCGCATCTATGGGTTGGACATTAGCGGGTTGAAGGCGACGGAGCAGCAGCTGCAGGATAGTCACAATCGGTTAGCGGCGATCCTGGAGAGCATCAGCGACGGGTTTTTCAGCCTCGATCGGCAGTTCCGGGTAACGTTCATCAACGAAAGGGGTGCCAAAGCGATCGGGCAGGCTCGTGAAACGATGTTGGGCCGTATCTTGTGGGACGTATTCCCGGAAGCCGTTGGATCCGATTTCGAGGGGGCCTACCAGAAGGCGATGACCGAACGAGTCACCAAAACCGTGGAAGCTTTCTATCCGCCGCTGAACGCATGGTTCGAGGCTCGAGCTTATCCCTCCGACGAAGGCATCAGCGTGTTTTTCAAAAACGTAACGGACCGCAGACGGGTCGAACAGGCTCTTCGGGAAAACCAAGCCGATCTGAACTGGGCTCAGTCCGTCGGCCGGATCGGGAGCTGGCGCCTGAACATACAGCGCAACGAACTGCTCTGGTCCGACGAGAACCACCGGATCTTCGGACTGCCCAAGGGAACACCCATGTCCTACGAGACTTTTCTCGGGATCGTCCACCCGGAAGACCGCGATTACGTTGACCGCAAATGGACCGCTGCCCTGCGAGGCGAACCTTACGACATCGAACACCGCCTGATCGTCGGCAATTCGGTCAAATGGGTGCGTGAACGCGCCGAGCTGGAATTCGACGCGGATGGGAAGCTTTTGGGGGGATTCGGCATCACCCAGGACATCACCGAGCACAAGCTGGCCGACGAGGCTCTCAGCAAGAGCGAGGCCCGCTTCCGGCTGCTCGCCGAAACCGCGGCGGGGCTGTTGGCCGCTAGCGACCCCCAGCGCCACGTCAACGATCTTGCCGGTCGGATCATGAACCACCTGGACTGCCACTGTTTTTTCAATTTTCTGGTGGCCGAAGAGCAGCCGGGCCGGCTCAGGCTGAACGCGTGGGCGGGTATCCCCGAAGAAGAAGCCCACCGGATCGAGTGGCTGGACTACGGGGTTGCCGTCTGCGGGTGCGTCGCCCGCGACGGTGTTCGCATCGTGGCCGAGCACATTCCCACCACCCCCGACGTGCGCACCGAGCTGGTGAAGTCATACGGAATCAAGGCCTATGCCTGCCACCCGCTGGTGGGTGTGAACGGCAGACTGCTCGGCACGCTGTCCTTCGGCACCCGTAGCCGGGAGACCTTCAGCGCGGAAGACCTCGATCTGATGAAGGCGGTGACCGACCAGGTGGCCGTGGCTATGGTGCGCATGCAGAACGAAAGGGACCTGCGAAACAGCTCAGAGGCGTTGCGGCAGGCCAACGAAAAACTGGAGGAAAAAGTCCGGATACGCACCCAGGAGCTGGAAGATACTGTGGCGGCCTTGAGAAATGAAATTCTCGTCCGCAAGAAGATTCAGGCGGAACTCCACCATCTGTCACGCAAGAGCCTGGAAGCCCTGGAAGCAGATCGGCGAACTGTGGCGCGGGAGCTGCACGACAGCATCGGCGGCAGCCTGGCTGCCATCAAACTTGGCCTGGAAGAGGCCGCCGAGCAGGCGCTGCGGGAGCCGGTTGAGGGGGCGGCATCGCTGGAGACCCTCGCTTCCCATTTGGCCGACACCATCAAAGAGACCAAGCGCATTGCGGCCAATTTGCGCCCGCTGGCGATTGACGACCTCGGGCTCTTGGCCACGATCGAGTGGTACACCCGACAGTTCTGCCAGCGGTACGAAAACATTCGGGTCATCCGTCAAATCGAGGTTGAGGAGCAGGATATACCCGAAGAATTCAAAATCGTGTTCTACCGCGTGATGCAGGAGGCCATGACCAACGCCGCTAAACACAGCCGGGCGGATACAGTCTACATCCGATTAAAAAAACTGGCCTCCCATTTCGAATTCGAGGTGGAAGACAATGGCTGCGGTTTCAATCCCGACGAAGTCTTCGCTCGCCAGGACCAATTGAGCGGTTTCGGCCTGAAAAGCATGCAGGAGCGGAGCGAAATCTGCGGCGGCGTCCTCAACCTTCACACCCAGCCGGACGCGGGCACTTCCGTGAGAGTCGCCCTGCCGATCGGTACTGCCGCTTCCGGTTTTTAGCGGAGTGCGCCTTCTCGACACCTGTTCCCTCGCTTTCAACCGGGAAAACGATTTGTGGCCTATTGGCGAGTTCTTCATGCCCTGGGCCGAATGCACGCATAGATGGCGGTAATGAGCTCTGCCGCCGCACATCCTTTGGTTCTATAGGCGCAGGCCCCGGCCTCGCGCATGGCCTGGGCGCCTTCCTCGTCCGCGTACATCGAAAGGCCCAGAATGCGGATATGCGGATGGTTGCGGTGAATGACCCGCGTGGCCTCGATTCCGTTGACGGCGGGCATGCCGATGTCCATCAGGATGACGTCCGGCTCGAGCTTGGCGGCCAACTCGATTGCCTCACGGCCGTCCGCGGCATGGCCGACGACACGAATGTCCGCCGCCTTATTAAACAGCCGGGCCAGGTCGTTTCTGAAACGCGCATGGTCATCGGCCAGCAGGACCCGGATAGGCGCTTCCAGACCTCCGGCGGACTTGTCCGTGCGGCCATCGCCCACTACAGGACTTTGCCGGGCAAAGTCGGACTCGGCGCCCGCATCGCTGGCGACGGCCCGCCGCGTCTCTGCGGCCAAGATCGATCAAGTCTTCTCTTGAGCCTTTCTGCGCACGTCCTTCGCTTTATTCGAAAGACCCCGCTTGTCCGACATGGCCCATTTCCTCCAAAATGGAATCAATCTGCTGCTTTGGTTTTGGGATGCTTGCGCATGCGGAGGGCGCACTCGAAGGCATCCCGCA
>Ga0316630_10000147_pt1 | contig 17443 bp, 15 predicted proteins | sample OWC_May_M1_C1_D6_FD_207658 | JGI IMG/M metagenome (GOLD analysis project Ga0316630, IMG submission 207658) | Wetland soil microbial communities from Old Woman Creek delta, Ohio, United States - OWC_May_M1_C1_D6_A | ecosystem: Environmental > Terrestrial > Soil > Wetlands | place: USA: Ohio...
ATCCAGAAAATCCACGAATCGCCCGATGCTCACCATAAATAAGCTTTCTCCTTATGTCAATTCAGTGGTTAATAAAAATTCCCAGGAACGGTCACGGATAAGGGCGGTCCCTGCAGAAGATTCCGACGTGGATACCGCAAGGGTGGTAAACGGACTCATCCGCCATATTCAGTACAGTGATAAATCAGATGCCGGGGAAGCGTATGCCAATGCCTTTTTCTCTCTTGTTACTATGGGTTTCGGATACTGGCGCGTGGATACCGAATACGTTGACGATGATTCCGTCACCGAACAGGAAATAGTGATCAACAAAATAGAGGACGCTCTTTCTGTTTATCTTGATCCTGAAGGACGATTCGCTATTGTAGTTAAATTCCTTCCAAAAGATGAATTTGAGGAAAAATACGGCGAACATGATGCTTCCGACTGGAACATACCGGATCTGAAAGGTGATTCAGCTGATGATGTGATGGTGGTCGAGTATTTGGAAAAGACCGAAGTTGATAACGAAATATTCAAAATCGAATTGCCTGAACAGATCGCTGGTGATATTCCTGCAAACACTATAGATTCGGCCATAGAATATACTGTCAATCAACAGCCGAAAGAAAACAGCAAAACAATAACCGTAACTAAAGAAGAACTTCAAAATTATCCCGACGCAACAGTTATCGCTTCCCGAAAAAGTAAAAAATCAAAAGTCAAACAGTATATATTTGCCGGGGCAGATGAACTTGAGAGCAATGATTGGGCGGGTAAGTATATCCCTATCATAGGTTGTTTCGGTCGTAAATTCAAGATGAGAAACGGAGAATTCTTCTACAAGCCGCTTATTTTCGACGCCATTGATCCGCAGAAGTATTACAACTATCTGAAATCGCAGGATTTCGAATTGATGATGATGGCACCCAAATCTCCTTGGGTTGGAGCGGAGGGGCAATTCGACGGCTTTGAAGATTCTTACTCAAGATCAAATATTGACAATGTACCTTACCTTGAATACAAGCCGATAACAATTGACGGACAGATGGCTCCGCCTCCACAGCGCCAGCCCCCTCCGCAGCCCAACGTTGCCTTTTATCAAAACATGATGCAGGCCAATGATGAGATAAAGGCTTGTATCGGCATGTTCGATGCTTCTCTCGGGGCGCAGGGTAATGAGACATCGGGAAAAGCTATTCTTGCTCGTAAACAACAGGGAGATATATCGACATATCATTTTACCGTTGCTTCCAATTATGCGTTGCGCCAGACCGGTCTTGTCATAGTAGACCTTCGCCCATACATATACGATACCGCACGCACCATTCAGATACTTGGCGATGATATGACAGACGAGGCTGTAAAAATCAATCAGCCTTATGTTGATCCAAAAACCGGAAAGATAGTCCATTACGATATGACATCAGGTAAGTATGATGTTAAGATAGACGTTGGATCAAACAGCCTTACCCGTAGAATGGATGCTGCTGAAAATCTACTTGAGTTTGCTCGTGTAGTTCCGAAAGTCGGAGAGATCTCCGCCGACTTAATTGCAAAGAATCTCGATTTTGAATACGCTGAAGAGTTGGCGGCGCGTCTTAAGGCTGCGATTCCACCCCAACTTTTAGATCGTGTCAAGCAGCTTGAACAAGGAGATCAGGGAGGTCCTACACCTGAACAAATTCAGATGCAAAAGATGGTTCAGGCAATACAAGGTATGCAACAACAACTTGGTCAGGCACAACAGATAATGCAAGGTATGGCAAAAGAGAATCAAGCCCTCAAAGGTAAGATTTCCCAAGATGCTATTATGATCGAACAGATCAAGGCACAGGCTGGAATAACTGAAAAGAAAATCGAAGCGGCTGCGGATGTGCAAGTAGCGCAGATCCAAGGACGTTTTGCAAATAATAATCCGATGCCAATGCAGGCAGTAGCCCCGGTTGGTAATCGACAAAATACGGCTATGCCAAATTACTCCACTGGAGGAAGACAATGAGTACAACCGACATTCTCGACATCGACACCGCAATCGAGTCAAGTTTCCCGACGACCGAAGAGCCTGAAATCAAAACGGAAGAAGGAAAAACCGCAGGAGACAAAGACGAAAAGGCCGGAAAGAATGAAGAGAAGACGGAAAGGGAAGATGATGCCAAAGTTGAAGACGCCGATCAGGATGCAAAAAAGGAAGACGATAAAACCGGGGAGACTCCCGATAAAAAAGCCGTCAAACCTGAAGAAAAGAAACCGGACCGGGTAGGCAAGCGTATTGACGAGTTGTTGAAGCAGCGGTATGAACTCCGTCAAGAGTTGGCGGAACTACGGAAAAAGGTTAAATCCGATGAACCTGAACCTCCCAAGAAACCGGACCCGAAAGACTATACTTTCGACCCAAAAAATCCGGATTCAGTCAAAGAGGCACAGCGAAAGTTCGACTTCGATATGGGAAAATATCAAGCCGAATTGAAGTCGCATGAGGAAAAGATCGAATCCAGAGCAAAGGAAAGCGACGCCGAAGAAAAAAAACGTATTGCGGGTGAGCAGGCTGAATATGCCGAAAGAATAGAAGAGGGTAAGAAAGCTTATCCCGACTATGACGCGGCATTTAAAAACATTGCCGACTCATTCGAAATGACGGAGGCGTTGCATATTGCTCTTTTGGAATCGAAAGATCCCGCAGGAATACTGTGGTTTCTTGGAAAGAATCCCCTTCTTGCTGAAAACATTCTGTCGATGAATACTACTCGTCAAGCAATTAAATTGGCCGAGATCGATGTCAAATTGGCTTATGCCAAAGAAAGAAAAATCAAAAAGGTAAGTAACGCTCCAGCACCTCCGGCAAAAGTTGAAGGTGGCGGGGGAGGGAAAAAAGATCCGTCAAAAATGTCGGCGCAAGAATATTTCGATACTTACTTCCGTAAAAAACAAACTTAACGAAAGGAATTGCCATGTCGGCAACTCTCATTAATACCACGCTCATTCTCAACAAATCGCTCGCACTTCTGCGCACGAAGTGCAAATCCCTTCAAGCGGTAGACCGAAGTTTCGATGATCGTTTCGGCGATAAGGTAACTCTCAAGCCCGGAACCTCCCTCCAGGTTCGCAAACCGATTCAGGTTTCCATTCGTACCGGGAAAAAAATGGATGTCGTGGATACTGTTGAGGAATCGGTGACCGTCACTTGCACGGATCAGATCGGTGTCGATCTTCCGGCCCTGACCAGTGAACAAATCACAATGAACGTCAATGATTTCGAAGCCAACTATCTCGATCCTGCCATGTCCCGTATCGCCGCAGAAATCGATCGAATCATTCTCCAGTATGCGGCAGAAACGTTTTACCAGCATGTAGGAACATGCGGAACTACTCCGGTGACGGCAGCTGTTCTTCTCCAAGCTGGTCAGAAGCTTGATGAAATGAACTGCCCTGAAGGTGACCGATATGCACTTATCAATCCAGCAGCTAATGAAGGACTTGTCAATGCCCTCATTGGAACTTTCAATCCGCAATCGTTGATAGGTGAACAGTACAAGACCGGTTATATGGAAAGTTCTCTTGGTCTTAAGATCGCTATGTCGAACAACGTTCACCGAATTACCCAGGGTACTCGCAGTGGAGGTGCGATTCTTACCGATGGTGCAACTCTTACCGAACCGATCAGTATGCTTCATATCGATGGCTTTGGAGCGGCAACGGAAACCATCAAAAAGGGTGAGAAGTTCACAATTACCGGTGTCAATTCCGTGACACCGGAAACCAAGATCAATACTGGATCACTGCAGCAGTTTACGGTTACGGCTGATTTCGTCGCTTCCGGCTCCGAGGGAGACTTGTACTTCTCTCCTGCAATTCGTTTAACAGGGCCGCGCCAGAACGTTGATGCCCTTCCCGTTGCGAACGGAACGAACGGATCGACCGGAGAACTTAACTTTGCTGGTACTGCAGTATCGACCGCTTATCCTCACAATATCATCATGCACAAAAACGCTCTTGCCTTTGTCACGGCAGACCTTGTTGTTCCGAGAGGTGTACATGATGCGAAGCGTGATAAGCTTGATGGCCTTTCTATGCGTTTCGTCACGTTCTACGATGGAATAAACGATGAGTTCAAAAGTCGTTTCGACATCTACCATGGTGTAACGGCACTTTATCCGCAACTCGGTGTTGTTCTGTTCGGATAATCAAAAAGATAAACTGCCGGGTGAAATATCCCGGCAGTTCATCCAAAACAAGTTAAAACAAACCAAAACGAAAGAAGGAAATCATGGCAGAGTATCTTCAATTATCGGATGGCCGGGATGACGGAGTAAAGCTCGGCAAATCGGCAACCGACAAAGTGGGTTTTTTCGGAGCCACACCCGTTGTCCAACAGACAATGACGGCCCTCACAACCACTTCTTCGACGGTCGCATCAAGCGTGTCTGTGGCCGTGGCCGAAATTCAGACGTTGTTATCAAACCTTGGATTGTCGTCGGCAGCGGCATAGGGGATGGACATACTTCTCGGATGCGGCAATAGTAAAGTTAGGCTTTTAAGTCCTATACGTAAGGAATGGGACGGCCTAATAACTGTTGACATAGACCCGGGATCAAAACCTGATAAGGTGTGGGATCTGAATAAGGTCCCATTGCCTTTTTCCGACAATTATGCGGATGAAATACATGTTTACAATGTCCTTGAGCATATTGGATCGCAGGGGGATTTCAGATTCTTCTTTGCACAGTTTGAGGACTTTTGGAGAATCCTGAAGCCGGGAGGATTTCTTTGTGCGTGCGTACCTGATAGCCAAAACGTATGGACGTGGGGAGACCCTGGACATACAAGGGTAATCAATAATGGAACAATAAGTTTCTTAAGCCAAGATGCGTATATTGATTTAGGTAAAACAGCGAGAACAGATTATCGATGGTGCTACAAGGGAAACTTCTCATCAGTTCTATGTGAAAACGATGGAAATACATTCTATTTCGTACTGAAAGCCATCAAATGATCGACAAGAAAAAAGTTTTCATAGCGATTCCAGCATACGACAACAAGGTATACGCTATGTGTATGGCGTCTGTTTTCAACAATATCGAGAATCTAAAGTCGCATGGAATTGATGCCACTTTTGGATTCCAACTCGGAGACCCTTACATTGAAATGGCACGTAATCATCTTGTAAAGACATTTTTGAATACCGATTGCACTGATATGGTTTTCATTGACAGCGATTTGGCATTCGACAACGACGGGTTATGGAAGTTGATGCGACAGAATGTTCAACTTATAGGAGGTGCATATCCGTATCGATCGCAGGAAAAAAATGATTACGCGGCTAATGTAAAACTTGACGAAAATAATACACCTATTGCTGATATGGAATGTGGAATAATCGAATGCAATTTCGTACCTACCGGATTCATGAGAATACAACGAAATGTCTTTGGCATCCTTGATGAAAAGTATCCTGAAAATATAGATTATACTGGTGAAAGACTTCACTTCAGAACAGGATTTCTTTTCCCTGAAGATAAAAGATGGTGGGGAGAAGATGTTTACTTTTGCAAAATATGCATGGATTCGGGAATAAAGGTATGGGTTGATCCTTCGATAACGTTTATTCATCATGGGACCTTGTTGAAGGTTGGAAAATACCAGGATTTTCTTGCAAATGGTGGCAAATGGCCGGAGGGTAAAAAATGACCGTTCTCGATCTTATAAAATCCATATTGAGGAAGATAGGGGTTTTAGCCGCTGCGGAAACTCCCAATTCAAATACAGCAAATGATGTCCTTCAGTCAATAAACCTTCTTCTTCAGGAGTGGGACAATGAAGGTCTTTTGGCTTTAACGGAACGCCAGACATTCAACGTAACATCGGGGACACAAACTTACACTATAGGTCCAGGGATGACTTGGGTAGGCAACAAGCCTCTTAAAATAATATCGGCTTATATTACACTTGATAGTATCGATTATCCCCTTGAAATTATTGGAGAATCAGAATACATGAAAATATCCGATAAGACTGTTGAAGAAATGCCTTCACTTCTTTATTATCAATTTTCAAATAGTACTGGAACGGTTTATCTTATCGGAAAACCTGATCAAGCCTACACTATTACCATTTTGAGTTTAAAAGCTTTTACGGAATATTCTTCATTAACTACTACGATATCTCTTCCTAAGGGATATCAAAACGCATTGTTATTTAATGTTGCCCTTGATACATGGCCTGAATATAGTAAGCAAGATCCTCCTCAATGGTTGGTTAGAAGGGCCAATGAAACTCTTGCAAGAATAAAAAAGACGAATCTCAAAAAAGCTATGCCGATGCAGTTTGACGGGATATTTTTAGGTAGTGGTGGAAATTACGATATTGAATCGGATACTTTCCTATGATATTTGATATTGTAAATGGTACCAATTCAGGAAGATCGAAGGCTATATCATGCACCGACATTGTGAACTTTTATCCTGAAATTGAGGATAGTTTAAAATCGAAATACGTTAAGGCTTTGATCGGATGTCCCGGTTATCGTGCTGCCGTTACCGCTTATACGGAAGGTTACTGTAGGGCTTTATACACTACAAGCACAGACAGGATGTTCGCTATCATTTCAAACAAGCTTATTGAAATATCAAGTTCAGAAGTCGTTACGGTAAGGGGTACACTGAATACTAGTATAGGAATATGCTCGGTTGCAGACAATGGAACTCAAGTTCTTATCGTTGATGGCACCAATGGTTATACTTTCACTTTAGGGACAAATACATTCACCGTTATCTCGGATGGAGATTTTCCTGCATCCCCTACACATTGCATATTCACTGATGGTTATTTTATCATCAATTCTTCAGGGTCAGGGCAGTTCTATTTTTCTGCATCTTATGATGGAACCTCATGGAATGCGCTCGATTTCGCTACCGCCGAATATTCTGCAGATTCACTTCAGGGAATAATTAAGACGAGCAATGGAACCTTATGGATGCTTGGGAAACAGTCTACAGAACTATGGCAAGGTACCGGTCTTGCTGATTTGCCATGGAGCAGGATACCTGGAGCGCAAAAGGAAATAGGATGCATTGCACCGTATTCTATTGCTTCAAACGGCTCTCAAGTATTTTGGATTGGAAACGGGCAGAATGGATATGCAGCTGTTTTTATGGGTTCAGGATATGACGCAATAAGAATAAGCACACCTACCATTGAATATAAAATCAAGCAGATTACCAATTTATCGGAAGCAACTTCATTTGTGTATACAGATGAAACTCATTCCTTTTATGTTTTGAACTTTGGATCGGAGCAATCCTTTGTTTACGATGTAAGTACGGGGGAATGGCATAGACGCGGAACTCTCAATGCCGCTACTGGTAATAATATTAGACAATTTGCACAAGGATGTGCTTTTCTTAACGGTAAATATTATGTAGGATCGTATCAAAGCGGTATTATTTATGAAATGTCTCTTGATACTTATTCTGAAGCAGGTTCTGTAATAAAACGCGAAATAGTTACTAACCATATCGCGAACGAAAATAATTTGATCAGACATAATAAATTCGAACTCGACCTTGAAAAGGGTGCTGGTCTTTATGACAATTCAGACCCTATCATATCTATGCAATTTTCAGATGATGGTGGTAATACATGGTCTAATATGACAACTGAATCCATGGGTAAGATGGGCGAGTATTCGAAAAGGGTAATCTTCAGACGACTTGGAATGTCAAGAGACAGGGTATACAGAATAGAAACGGCTTGCCTTTCAAAATGTATTATAATCAATGCTTTTATAGAGGCTGAATAAATATGTCGCTTTCCAATTTCAGCTTTTTGGGTAAAAACGTTATTGATTTCAAAGGTTGGTTTATTGACATACTAAACCATCTTTCCGCCAAAAACTATAACAACGGGGACTGGGTACCGGTTATTACCGGAATGACAGGGACCCCGATAGTATCGGCATGGTTTCAAAGATTCGGAATAGAATGTAGTTTCACGATAATAATAAACGGTACTCACACAATGAATGATGGAGCGGAAATCACATTACCTGTTCAACCTAATGGACACGGAGTAATAGTAATGCATAGCCTGACAACTAATTCTACTATCGGAACGGCATGCATTGACTCAACCGCATTAAAGGCTAAAATACCGAATTATTTCGTAACCGATGAACTGGTTATCGTTCGGGGATTTTATAGGGTTATAGGGATATAAAGGGGTAATGATATGGGAATGAGTCATGCATGGGAAACGGCCCTTGGAGTATTGATGCCTCCTGTAAATAAATTAATCAATGATAAAAAAACAGATGAGGCTCAGGCTGCACAGAATAAAGCAGGTGAAGAATCAAAGGCATATATGGGGGAAGATGCCGAATATTTGAAGAGCATTTATGAACCACTACTTAAAATGGGTGACGAGCAATTGAATGCTCTTCAATTAGGTCTTCAAAATGGTTCTTTTGTAATGGATGAGGGAGCTTTAAAAAATTATCAACAGTATGTTGCTCCGCGTTATGAAGCTCCCGCACCTTATCAATATTATCCTAAAAGACAAACTCTTGCTAATCCTCAGCAATATCAAGATACGCAACAGACTTTAAAACCATTAACAACAACTAATCTCAATTATGAAAATTTTCAGAATAATCAACAGGCTCCCCAATTTAATCCTATTCAGAATTTTGAACAATATCAGACTCCCCAATATTCCGGTCAAAAATATATAACTGATTATCAGCAATATCAGGCTCCTCAAGCGCCACAAGCAAGGCAAGTAAGTGATCAGTTTCAGACTCCAACATATCAACAGCAACAGCAAACTCCACAATTCTATCAGGCACCTAATGCACCAGATGCTAAATATTATGATCCATCTCAAACGCAGTATCAAACACAGCAATTTAATCTGCAGCAAGATCCGGTTTATCAGAGACGTATTGAAGCAGCAAATAAAGCCACTGAAGCCAGTGCTGCGGCAAGGGGTATGCAACTATCGGGTGCCACCCTTAAAGCCCTGCAGGGTAATGCCAGCAATATCGCAGCAGAAGAAGGACAAGCGGCTTTTAACCGGTATCAACAGCAGGATCAAACTGCTTATCAACGGTTTCAGGACCAGCAGAACCGTACTCAACAGGCAATGAATTACCAAAATGAAGACCAGTATCGACGTTATCTTGATTCAGTCGGAATTAAAGGTTCAGAAGCTGATAAGGCGGTTCAACAATGGAATACCGACCGTAGTTTCGGAGCTGAACAGAATAAGGAAACATGGCTCCGTGAGCAGGCGTCAAAGGAACTTGGAAGAACACTTAATAATGATGAGTTCAACCAATGGATTTCAACCAATGGTCAGAAATATTCTCAATTCGCTGATACTCGTGATTGGACGACCAATCAATCGAATGCTAATGTAGCACAGGATTGGAATCAATTTGTCAGTAATCGAGATTTTGGAAGGGGTGTATATACAGGAGACCGTGATTTTCAGCAAAATGCTAATATTCAGAATTTTCAGACCGGTCAGAATGCATATAATCAGAATTATCAAAATGCTGCTAATACGGCAAATCAAAACGCCCAAAATGCTCTTGCCTATGGAAATCAGAACTGGAATCAACAGCTTCAAGCACAGCAATCTAATCTCGGGCAGTACAATATAAATAGGGAATATGGGGCAGGGCAGAATCAACAGAATATTCAGAATCTACTTGACATATACGGAATTAATAATGCAAACTATGACACTGATCGAGGCTTTAATTACGGAGTTTACAGCGATGCCAATCAGAATGCTTGGGACCAATTTAAATACGGAGCCGATCAAGGACTCAATGCATATAACACTAACTATGGAGTTCTTACCGATTCGTATAATCGTCAAGCCGCAAATAAAGCTAATAAATATGGAATGATAAGCGATCTCGCCAACCTTGGTGCAACGGGTAGACAAGATCTTTCCAAGGCAATGACCGGGTATTACGGTTCTATGGCTGATATAGGAATGCAGCAAGCCAATGCTTACGCCGCATCGCAGCAGGCAAAGCAAGGCGGTCTTTTAAGCAGATTAGGGCTTTAAAAAGGGGAAATACATGCCACTTGATACCAGTATGTATGGAAGAGGGGGAGCGGGAAATCCCAGTATAGGTGAAGTATTGAGCGGGGTTCAGGGTGTTATGTCGATAGTGGGTAGATCAAGGGAAAAAAAGAAAGAACAGAAAGAAATCGATGACAATGAATACCTGAATACCGTTTTCGGTAAAAATATGGCGAATGTTGATCCAAATGATCAGAACGCAGTTCTCCAAGCAACACAGAAAGCAACTGGAGAAGTTCTTCTTGCGCGTCCTGAACTGTATTCCAAAATAACCCCCGAGATAGGAAAAGCGGTCAAGGCTGTTCGCGATGCTGAAATTAGAAATCTTGAAGTTGAAGGTAAGGCTCTTGAGAATAAAGATAAATCGGTTGACCTTGAAACAAAGAAGCTCGACAGGACAAAGAAATTCTTTGAAAATCAACTTTGGAAAATAGACAGGATTGGAGAGGAGCTTTCTGGAATATCTGAAAGCGCGCAACCGGATATTGATTATAATGATTCTGTTAATTACTTGAAATCTCTCGGTATTGATGCTTCTCTCCCTGATTATCAAACCTTTGCTCAAAATCCTGCCGCCATCTATGGAAGGGCAATAGCTCAAAAGCAGCAGTTGAAAAAGTCCCTTGAAGATATCGACAAAAAATTGAAGACTTCGCAACTTGGGGAACAGCAATCACAGGAGAAAAAGACTGCGGTTGAGGCTGATTATATTCAACGAGAAAAAGAAGCTGGGTTAGCTAAAACTTACGCCGACATTAACAAGAAAAAAGTAGGTTACGATTCTGATGCTATTAATCAGATAAAAGAAAAAATGCTTGCCGATCCAGGGATAAGTCAACTTGTAAAACTATATTCCAACGGCAATATCAGCGAGCAGGAAATGATGGCAAAAATGCCGGGTTTCGGAGGGGCAAAGGCAGGGGATGTTCGTATGGCCCTTACTTCTGCGGCGATCGAAATGAACCCTCCTCAATACGATGAGAATGAGAACCTGATAGGAGGATTCAGCCCGAAACAATTCTCGATTGCCAGGGGATCGGAAGCAGGTTCAACAAGATATAACGCCAGAATGCAGGATACCAAAGTAACTACTGCAAATAGCGCCATGGTTCTCATTAATCATGTTATCGATCCCACGACTGAAAAAATATCAAATATGGAATCAATTACTCCTCAATTCGCAGCAGAATTGGCACTCAATGCGGCTCGATTGGTAAGTCCTTCAGGTCAAGTAGGTATAGAACTGATGCGAGAGTTTAAACAGGGAACATTACAGGAAAATATTTCAAGAACACTCGCCTATTTTGGATTACAGAGTGCGGGCACAACTGAAGCCAATTTAAAGAATATAAAGGCTTTCATTAAACGTGAAGGAGAACTGGCTCAAAAGACAAGGGATGCATACTATTCTGGAGAAGGTAAAAATGTGGGTTTCGATGCCCCTAATTTAACGGGTGGAATTCAGAAACAGCCAGCAAATATACCAGAAAATCCAACTACTTCTTTTGATGAACTATGGGCGAAACACGGTGGAAAATGAATCGTGAAGATTTTATAAAACAGGCGATCGCATCCGGAAAACCGAAATATGAAATCAAGAGGGTTTATAATTCTATTGATTCGGCCGGTGAATTCGATGACCAGCGACAAACTGAACCAATCCCCGTTTCTGAAGTGTCAGAACCTGCAAAAGGTCCCACATACGAACAGCGAGTTCAATCGGATGCCGATATTGCCGCTTTAAATGCTCTGGAAAGCGAAAAAAAAGATCCTGGTATAATCAATAGGGTGGCTGCTCCAGTTAAGGCGTTCACCGGCACAATGACAGCGCAATTAAATGAATCGTTGCCTTACAGGGTTATCGGGAAAGTGGTTGAGCCCGCGGCAAAGTGGGCTTCAAAAAACATGGAAGGCACCACACAGTCTATAGGTACCGCAGTAAGTGCATACAAAAAACATACTCCTGAATCAATTAAAAATGCCATTGGAATAATAAGCGATTTGTCTCAAATGATTCCTGGGGTTGCAGTAGCAGAAAAAGCTATTGTTTCTATTCCAAAGATGGGAAAAGCCGCTGATAAAACAATAGGAAATGCCGTAAAAATAGCCACTCGTGATCCATACGAAAAAGCTCTTGAACTTGGTATAAACAAAGGAATAAAGCCGTCAGTTGTTGGAAAAACTACCTTGGCTCAAAAGGAAAATTTCACCAAAAGCGTTGATAATTCAGTAAAAACGATACTTGAAAAAAAGAATGATATTACCATAACCGACAAAAATGGAATAGAGGCAAATAAGGCTCCGTCAAATCTTTACGAATTTGAACAGGCAATTCCGCAAGCAAAGAATATTGTTTATAAAGAATATCATGATATGGCGGTAACGGCTGGAAAGGGTGATGTATCGTTTGATTCAAAACCTGTTGTTGAACATTTAATGAATATTGCAGGAGACGCTTCAAGAAAACCAGAAATAAGGAAAGCCGCAGAGAAGCTTATTCCAGAAATTGAAGAACTGCAGGGAATGTCACCCGTGCAAGTTGAAAAACGTATTTCAGACTACAACCAAGATCTGAAAAGTTACTATGCTAAATCTCCGGGAATAGATGGGGTTACCGCAGGAGTAGAAAAGGGTGCAGCTGATATCATAAGGAGCGAACTTGACAAAAATATTACCGAAGCGATGGGATCAGGATATCAGGAATTAAAGAATAAGTATGGTTCCCTTGCTGCCATTGAAAGGGATGTGAACCATCGTGCTTTGATGGATGCCCGCAAAAACACAAAAGGACTTACCGACCTTTCTGATATGTATATGGCAATGGAAGCAATTTCTGGTGTCGCGGGTAATCCGTATGGACTTTTGAAGGCCGGTGCAGGGTTAGCAGTAAAAGAAAGGATTAAATTCCTTAATAATCCTAACACATACATCAATAGGATGTTCAAGGAAGCAGAAAAAAAACAGTCAAAAAATATTGCCGATACAAAGCAAACAATCGGTGAGGTTGTTTCACCAATAAAAGAACCCTATTCTATAAGTTCTGAATTATCTATTCCGGCATACAAGCGCAAGGGTATTGATGTAGAAAAAAATATCAAATCTGAGTCGGATGCTCGCATTGCGGAACAGGCAAGCAAGTATCGTATCACTCCCGAAAAATACAAGAAGATAGAATCAGATATTCTCTCAGAAGAGCATACCGCTGCAGCAGCAAAAGAAAAAGAACGCAAAGCAAAAGAAGCGTCAATCGAATCTGATATTTACCTTGAAAACCTTGAAAAGAAACCAGTCATTACCATTTCTGATCTGAAGAAAAAAGAACAACTTAGAAAAATGGAAGAAGGTAAGCGCATAAAGAAATCTGGTAATAAGCCTGGAGATGTTGCGGCTTGGCATAAACTTGGGAATGAACGGGGAGCTGTTGGTGGAACATCGGACAGCTTTATCGGAACCCCTGCAATAAGAGATCCTGAAACGGGAAAGGTTTATACTGGCGGATGGCGAGGACATAAGAATGCAATTACCAAGGGTGAAACTTCCGCTATTCAAGAGCGATTGAAGCATCAACACTTTCTTGATAATTCAGGTAAACAAACTGAAAATGTGGGATTTATTGACAGTAAAGGCAATTTCATTTCTCGAAATGATGCTGAAAAAATGGCTGAATTACCAAAATCTCCGACTCAATTATACCATGATGAAGGAAACACTGCGCTTAAAACACTTGCAGCAACTGGTGCAACAGCGGGTGGCGCTCTGACAATTGGCGAAGCACTAAAATCAAAGAAGAAGAAAAAGTAAGGGGTAGAATATGGCATTTCCTATTATCGCATTGATAGCAAGCATTCTCGGGAAAAAACAGGATAAGCCCGAAGCGTACCGAATGGGGACTATCGGGGAAAGTGTTCAACCTGGAATGCGTAGAACATGGGATAATGAATCTATGGGATATTCAAATACCGGTTCTTCTACAGGTGAAGTTCAGCCGGGACAGCAAAGATATTTCAATCAGGGTACGGGAGGTTATCAGGGACCTCAAGGTGAGCAGAGACCAGGAGGAGGATTTAATAACTTTGCTAATAAAGCTCAAACTATCGGTTCTATCCTTGGTACTTTAAACAATATAGGCGGAAACCAAAACAAAAGAGTTCCTTATCAAATGCAAATAAACAGGAGATACTAATATGCCCGCAGTAAACATAGCCCCATATATCAGAAATCAGTATTTCGATGACAACGGAGTACCCCTTAATGGTGGCTTACTATATTCGTATGCCGCAGGTACTTCCCAGGTGACAAATAAGGCAACATACTCTGATTCGGAAGGAACAACGGCCAACGCTAATCCTATTGTTCTTGATTCCGCAGGAAGAGCGCAGATGTTTCTTGAATCTGGTGCCTATGATTTCGTACTCAAGGATTCTGATGGAGTAACCATATGGACAGAAGAAGGTGTTTCCGTAAGTTCAATCACTACCACCGTAAACACCATGACCGAAATGAAGGCTCTTATCCCGGGAAGTTATACCATTATGCGAACTCTTGGACGCCTCACTGTTAATGACGGTGGGGGATGGTGGTATTATTGGAGTTCAAGTTCTGCGGTGGCCGATGATGGAGGTATGGTTATTCAACCAACAAGCCTTCCGGCAACAGGCAGATGGATAGGATTAATGCCTTCCGATCGTGAATTGAATGTAAGAATTTATGGTGCGGTATGCGATGGGACAACTGACGATACTTCAAAGTTGGTCGCATGCAATACTTGGTGTGCGGCGAATAAATGCATTATTCTTGTTGACAGTTCAATATATTGTGCAACCAACCCTTCTTTAACGGCAAAGGTAAAGCTTCTACCTTCCGCGCAATTCAGGTATGGAAATTTTAATCCTACTCTTGATGTAATAATAGACGGAAACGACAAAACGCAACATTTTAATTGTCCGGTTTCGTATTATCCCATTTTAAATACAAATGAAATATATCCGGAATGGTTCGGAGAAACAATTTCCTCCTATCCAATAACTATAGCTACAATAGCTCATTTAACAAATCAAAAAACAAAGCTGATGTATTCTATAGCAATAAAAAACGATCTACCTATTAATGGTATTTTGGATATATGCAGTACTTCAATAAATATTTTTGGTTGTGATACAGGAGGTATTGAAAGAACAAATAATACTACAAAGGAATCACGAATAGGTCAATATCATTATTCTAATAGCGAAGAACCTGCATCGATAATAATGGCATCATCAACAGATGCCAATAATTTTTTAGGATTAGGTGGAGGAAGTAGTCTTATGAATGCGGCTACTGAAATTGATTTTTATACCGCAGCAAATAATACTACTACCGCTGGAACGAAAAGAGGATATGTGGGATCTTCCGGAGGTCTTATATGGGGATCTCCAACTGGAGGAGATAAGGGTGCGGGAACCATCAATGCAACTGCGGTTTACGATGACAATGTGGCTCTTACTGGATACGTTCTCGACAAGGCATTTAATCCTGAATTCGATATTGATGAATGGGGAAAGAAAACAAAGGCTGTAAATGAATTTATCAACCGTGAAAATTTGATGCTCGATGTAAATGAGTATTGCGAATTCATTAAATCCCGTAGGATGCTTCCGACATTTGAGGATATTGAGAGTAGTGGCGACATTCCTTCTACCGGTGCCATGATTCAAAAACTTTGGGAAGTGGTTGAAATTCAATCTATTCATATACATCAACTAAACGAGCGTTTAAAAAAGATGGAAATCAAATAACGAAAGGGAATCAACATGTCTATTTACAGGGAAAGTCAGAGAATCGGACAGTCACTTATAGGTATTTGTCAAAAAGTTACATTGCGTTATAATACCGACCATTGGGAAGTAAATAAATGGGATGGGGTTGGTTGGATAGACTTAACAGATACAGCAAAATATGTTCCTGAATTTTCGGTAAGGACATTAAAGATTGTCGGCACCGTTGGAAGTAGCGCTGTCGTTGAATATGATCTTGCAGGATATTCGAATAATGTTGTCAAAGAAGATACTGTGACCATATATGAAAAAAACATAATAGATACCTTTGCTACCTTACAGGTATATGTTGAAAGGGTGACTGCTGTTTATCTAGTAGGATCGTCAACAACAGCGACGCAAATATGTTTAGGATCGTAATATATTTATGAGAATAATTTTATCGCTATTTTTTGTTGTTACAATATATGAATTTATTTATTGCATTCCAGCTGCGACAAATCCTAAATATTTTTCTGTTTATGACTCCGGAAGCGTTCAGCCTAAAACTTGGCCCTTTGATTCAGTGCAAAGTGATTCAGTTGGTTTTGCTGATTCTTCTAGCGTAAGTGGAATTGCAGATACGGCATTAAATAGTCCAGATCATAATGTTGATACTGCTTTTATACCAGTTTCAAACGGGTATTCTTTATGGAATAATTCAGTATTGAAAAGTAATGATGATGGATCTCCTGGGGGAATTGCCAGTTTAACCTTGCCATATAATAGAGTTTATTATTTTAAAATTCCAAATGATACCGCAGAACTCCATATCGGTGCGGAAGGTTATGGTGGGGCATATCTCAATCTATATGGCCAATATTCATGCTGCGATGGAAGTTTTTATTTGTCTGGCCCTGGCGGTGGGTTATCGGAAATATGGGCACATAATTTAAAATTGAATTCTGATTCCAGTATTTATTCCGTTTCAAGCAAGATTAATAGATTGGCATCGGATAGTTTGATTCAACTTAATTTTGATACTCTTAAATTGATGGCGAATGGTGACCATGCCGCCCGTATAAAATTTGGTGGAGTAGGATATCAAAGTGTTATTCCTGCAATTTCCATGACTGATAGTATACCCCTTCTTCAGGGGAATGGACTCTTGGGAAGAATATCAGGATCATCTTTTCGGGTAGGAATAGGTGCATTAGCACTGCATGATAAAGCTGATAGTTCGGTATTGGCCGATAGCGTTAAATGCGGATGGATTGAAACTCCCTGCAGTTTATTTGATGGATCTACTTATCGAGCTACTGGAACATCCCATATTTATAAAATGGGAAAAATTATTAGGATTGACATACCACAATTGACTGGAACTATAACAGCTGCAACAACAACATATATTAGGTTTCCCCCAGGAATATTGATTGCTCCTCCTGGAGGAAATGAAAAGAATCCCGTTCCCTTGACAGATATGGCGGTTGGTGAAGGGCTTGGATGGGTAGGATACAATGATGCAACGTCTTTGATCTTGTACTCTTCAGTTATTGGAGTTTTGGGAAATGGAACAAAAGGAATTTTGCAGTGTCAGGTAGAATGGGCTCATGAATAAAATAATAATGACT
>Ga0316630_10000148_pt1 | contig 17370 bp, 18 predicted proteins | sample OWC_May_M1_C1_D6_FD_207658 | JGI IMG/M metagenome (GOLD analysis project Ga0316630, IMG submission 207658) | Wetland soil microbial communities from Old Woman Creek delta, Ohio, United States - OWC_May_M1_C1_D6_A | ecosystem: Environmental > Terrestrial > Soil > Wetlands | place: USA: Ohio...
ACCGTGGCCTTCACGCAGGGCGACCTGACCCTGGGCGAAGTCCCGATCAAGGTCATTCGGGACTTCCCGCTCGACCAGATCATGCTGCTCAACAAGGCCGAATCCGGCTTCGTGTGCTACGAGTCGGAGAAGGGCAAGTGGGTGGACGAGGACGGTTCGATCCTGCAGCGGATCGGCACCGGCTCGACCTCGCGGGACGCGTTCGAAGCGCTGTACCGCATCCGCAAGCAGTACCACTGCCGGTACCCGGCGTACAACGCTCGGCTCGATGGTGTGACCGGCCAGTCGCTCGTGGTCGTTCGCGCTGAGTAACACGGATGGGGGCCGTTCAGAATTGCTGAACGGCTCCCGTTCTTGAACAGGGGGAGTGAAGATGATTGACTTGCCAGCGGATCCGCACGAGATCGTAACGGTCGGGAATCGTTCGTCCGTGCCGCTCACGATCATGTACGGGGGGCGTCAGTACGACGTACCGGCGTATCCGAAGGTGGTTCACCTGCCGGCGGTTGTCGCCGTGGCAGGGCTCGATCAGCACCCGGTGATGGGTTCGGAGAATCCGTACAATCCTCACGACGTGCAGTATCTCCTGTACGTCGAGGGTTGGAAGAAGCTGCCGAAGACGCCGATCGAGCAGACTGCGGTCATCGAGCGCATCGATCGTACGATGCTGCCGCCTGATCGACAGAAGACGACGCTGATCTCGGCGGGTGGCCGTCCTTCGGTGGAACGGCCCGTGTCGACTCCTGGCATTCATACGGAGTTCGAGGCGTGAGCGTCACGGGGCAGAACTGGATCGCACGGCGTAACCCGTGGAACCTTCCTGCTCCCCCCGATTGGTTCCTCAAGCAGCTGTACGATCGGGATCCGCTGCTGACGATCTTTCCGGGGATTCGCGATCAGGTATACCGCCTTGCTCGCAAGAGCAAGATGGCGAATAAGGCGCGGCAGCTCGCGCCGAATGAGGAAGTCGCTGAGTTGCTGTTGCACGGATGCGTGCCGGTGACCAGCATCATGCCGTTCACCACGTGGGGACCGGAAATCTTCCAGTGGTTGGACGACCATGACACGTGGAAGGCAGGGGGCGGCGAGAAGTTCCTCAAGAAGATCGAGGACAACGAAGCCGCGAGCCTGGACAAGCAGGATCGAGCCATACGGGAGGAAGCGGAGCAGCGTGCGGTTTCCGGTTACCACGCCTTGCTGAACAGAACCGGGAACTTCCACGTGGTGCCTCATGTGGAAGGGCTCACTGACAAACGAAAGAGGCACGCGGCTGTCCAGTAGGCGCACTGGCCCCGTGTCGTAGGAGACTCCAGTCATGGCTCTCACTCTTGAAGCGGCGAATCTGGTTGCTCAGAAGGCCAAGCTGTCGAACCCGCGTTCCGCGAAGCTGCAGCTCTTCCTCAAGACCCTGCTGTCGTACATCTCGCAGCACAAGGGCAACCCCAACCTGCAGTTCGTGAACTTCACGCAGCTCACCAGCGCGTCGACCGTCATCGCGGACGCCGCGTGCAAGCTGTACGCGATCTACGTGTCGAGGCCGTCCAGCACGACGCAGTCGGCTTTCGTGAAGCTGACGAACGACGAAACCACGGCACAGCACGCTGGAGATCAGGACTTCACCTTCCTGGCTCCGGCTGCGATGGCCGTCAATGATCTGTTCACGTGGCCCGATGGCCTCACGCTGTCAGCCGGCCTCGCGATCACGTCCGACACGTCGGCGTCGACCTCGAGTGTCGAGTCGACCACGGTGTCCCGGCCCTCCGGGTGGTGCATCATCGGGGGCTAACCCCAGGCCAATGTTGGGGACGCTTTCGGGTATACCGGGGCGTCCCCACATCTTCTAAGGCGGTAGCGGCCTTCAACGGCGAAGAGGAACATCATGGCGATCCGATCCAAGAACATCGAAGACAACAACTCGTACAACGAGTTCGCGCAGAGCATCGTCCCCTGCGCCATCCACGCCGTCAACGCCGACGCTGCGCTCTCGAGCGCCAGCATCGCTCGCGTGCGGATGCCGTGGGCCGGCAAGATCCTGTCGGCGTATCAGGCGATGGGCGTGACCTCGGGGTCTGTCGACCTCGCGGTTCACAAGAACGACACGGCAATCTCTGATGTGGTCACGGCGTCGACCACGGCCTCGGCCTTCACGCTGACGGCAACCACGTTCGCCGCTGGCGACTACGTGGGTGTCATTGCGAACACCGCGTCGAACGAGTTCGCGTTCGGCACTGTGACCATCGTGGTCCGTCCGTACCTCGGCGTGCAGGAGCGCGTGACGGCGTTGCTCGGTGACTCGTAACTGGAGGTGACCCATGCCGGTGAACCCCAGTTTCGGTCCACGGCTTCTCTATCCCAACTTCTCCAAGGTGATCAATGTCGCCTCTGGAGCAGCGTCAACTACGGCATCGACGCTTGTCGCGGGGAACACGGGATGGACAATCTACGTCACGAGGGTAGCGATCTCCGTCACGCAGGACGGAGCCACGCAACTCAAGATCTCTGACACCACGGGATCGCTGATCTTGCAGGGTGTGTCGGCGCCAGGACTTGTCGAAATCGCTCGCGAGTTCGGTGAGGACGGCGTTCCCTGTACGGAGAGTTACGGGCTGCAATACAACTTCACCACGGCTGCAACTGCATTCGCGTGCAAGGGCGTGGTCGAGGGCTACCTGAAACAGACCTCTCCGTCGTCGGTGTCTGGGTACGCCGCCGCAGTGTTCCCATAGGGGAGTAGCATGGCCGTGGCAGGAACGCCAATCTTCCTACTCCAGATCGTTACCCCGGAAGGCGACCGTGTTCGCTTTCCGGGGGGCGGTCGTATGGAGCGGGATCTCATCGCGGCGATCACCGCAGGGGTCAGCCAGCGCATCAGGGCCGTGACCACGCGTGCGAGTGTCGAGGCGGCTGTGCGCGAGGCCACAGAGAAGGCCATCTACGACCTCAAGCTGGAAACTGTGAAGATCGTCGCTCCGTAGTGGAGCGATGGACGGTTATCCTCCGTTTGCGAATCTCGTCTACGACGTAGCGACCATGACCTGGGTCCGCATGACCCAGCCGCTCGTGGATTCGGTTACGTCGAACCTCTATCTCGCGGTCGATGGGATCGAGGGACTGCTCACCGACATCAAGTCGCAGCAGACCACGGGAAGCCAGAAGACCCGCATCATTGGCGAGGATCACGCTGGCGGTCCCCTGCGAGAGGCGCACGTACATTCTGTCGCCGGCCACAATGCGTTGCTCGTGTCGCTCCCGGCACCTGCCGGTGACGCGTTTGGACGACAGCGCGTGTCCGATCCGGTGTCGATCTTCGACTCGCAGTTCGAATACAACGCGCAGCCGATCTTGTGGGAGTCCTACACCACGGCTTCTGCGTCGATCTCGCACTCCACGGCCAGTTCTTCGTGCCAGCTGAACGTGTCGACTACCTCTGGCTCACAGGCTTTGCTCCAGACGCGCCAGTACCACCGCTATCAGCCGGGGAAGTCGCAGTTCGTGGCGATGACGTTCAACTTCTCGACGGGATCCACGGGCGTCAAGCAGCGTGTGGGCTACTTCGACGGCGACAACGGGATGTTCCTCGAGTTGGACGGCACGAATCTGTACGCGGTTCTGAGGAATCAGGGATCCGACAATCGCATCGCGCAGGACGACTGGAACATCGATCCATTCGATGGCACAGGCCCGTCTGGGGTGACACTCAGCAAGACCAACGCGCAGATCCTGATCCTCGACTTCCAGTGGCTCGGCGTCGGACGCGTACGTCTGGGTTTCGACATCGACGGCGAGATCCTTGTCGCGCACGAGTTCTATCACGCCAATGACAACGTGAGCGTCTATATGCGTACGGCCAATCTGCCGCTGCGCTACGAGGTCTTACAGACTTCGAACCAGACGACGAACTCGATGCAAGCGATCTGCAATGTCGCGCTCTCTGAGGGCGGCTTCGAAGTGGATCGAGGCTTCCAGTTCTCGGCAGCTGCGACCACTGGACGAACCGTGGCGACGAGGCGTGCGCTGATTTCGATCAGGCCGAAGGCGACCTTCAACGGGCTTGTGGTACGCGGGATGATTCTTCCCGCCGACGTTCACGTGATCTCCACGGGAACCAATACGATCACGCTGGTCGAGGTCGTCTACAATCCGACGTTCACGGGTACGCCCACGTGGGCCAGCGCGAACGACGAGAGTCTAGTTGAGTACTCGGTGCATGGTGACGCTGCGAATGGGGCGCTGACGGGCGGTATCGTGCTGCATTCGTTCTTCCTGAGTTCGTCCAATCAGGATCGCTCGCCCATGGATCAGGAAGTAGCCACGCGCTTGCCGCTTTCGCTCGATGTCGCCGGCCTGAATCCTCGAGCGCTGTCAGTGGTAGCAACGGACATCGTCGGTAACGCGACGGTCTACGCCTCTGTTGAGTGGCGGGAGATCAGGTAATGGCAACCACGGTTTCTGAAATCATCACGCGTGTTCGAACGGTTCTGAACGAGGCTACAGCCGCGTTCTGGTCAGATGCGGAGCTTCTGGATCACGTGCAAGAAGGCGCGGCGGATCTCTGGAAGGCTCTAGTCGGCGTCAACGAGGATCACTTCTTCACGCTCTCGACCTCGTCGTCTGTGGCCGCTAATCAGTCCACGCTGAGTGCAGTACCGGCAGATCTGTACCGCATCAAGCTGATTGAGCCGACCACCTTGTCGACCTACGTGAACACGTTCTTCCAGCCGCTCGACTACGCCAGCGCCAACTTCCGCCGCGCCCGATCGATGTCGGCGGTAGATCCGGTCGGACAGGTGTTCTACTACGACCTCGTCAACGAGGGACCGCCTGTCAGCACGGCCTCGATCTACATCGCGCCGCATTCCACGTCGGCGTTCGGACTTACTATCGGGTACGTGCGCACCATCGGTGCGCTGGGAACGGGATCCAACAATCCCATTCCGGGTGAGAGTGACCATGCTCTTGTAGCGTGGACGATCGCACACGCACGCGCCAAAGAGCGCGAAGATAGGGCGCCTGACCCGGAGTGGCTGGCCGTCTACGGCACGGAGAAGAAGAACCTCGTGCAGGTGTCCACGCCGCGTCAGGTAGATGAACTGGAGGCTGTGGATGCGCTGTTCGAAAACTATTGGGAAGGCTGATGCCGGCCAAGATCAACTTGTACAACCTCGGCGTGATTGGCGTCGACTTGGTATCCTCGCCCTTGCACTCTGCGGATGGCTCGTTTGTGTCGGCGCAGAACGCGGGGAGTTCGCCGGAGGATACGGAAGAGTCTTTGCGCAAGCGCCCAGGCATGACACAGCTGACCTCGGACAGCTTCGGGAGCGCGGTGATTATCGTTCACAACATCCTGGCGGGTTCGTAATGGGCGACGACAAGCCGAAGATCAATCTCTACAATCTCGGCACGCTGGGCGTGAACCGGGTATTGTCGCCTATCCACAAGCGCGACGGTGAGCTGATGCAAGCGCAGAACGCCGCGCCTGGGATCGTGCAGGGCCGCGATGCGCTCAAGAAGCGCTGGGGGATGACTGTCTACAACGCTACGCCGTTCGCGGCTGGCGTCATCGCGATTCACAATCTGCCATACGGTGGATTCGGAGATCCCAGCACCAGTACCGGAAGCACGGGTAGCACGGCAAGTTGGGCTGGGTGGACGGAGCCGTTCGCCACGTGGCAAATCAACGGTCCTGGGTATTGGGATGGGACGCCGTATACGTGGTCGTTGTACGGAACATGGGGGTCAGGCCCGTGGACGGCGCACTTCCCTCCACAGGGAACTGCGAACCCCACGACGACCGGACTGTATCACGCCGTGGTGGACGGATTCGACGGTGGATACACGCAAGGCGATGTGGTCGAGTACGACGTGATGACTCCGGCTATCGCGCTCAAGGTCAACGCTCCGTCGCCGGCTCCGGGGTCCAATCCAGACTCTGGTAATGGTTGGCGCGTGGTAACTCGCAGCGCAGATGATCGTGATTTCGTTCTGCTGTCGTTTCTGGACTACGCGGTAGCTACTGGATACCGACAGTGGCACTACGCCTATCAGGTGTCAGCCGACGCGTGGGTGCAGGTTGGCGACATGGCTCAGTGGAACACTGGATCCACGTATCCGATGATGAGGCTTCCGCAGGACCGCGCCCTGGCATTCAAGGGGCGTATCTACATCCTGCGAGAGCAACTGCTTCAGTCGAATCAGACACAGAAGTATCGCTATACGATAGAGTCTGCGTCGGCCACGTCTACCGGAAGCTGGACAGTACACCTCACGTGGGACGGAGGTACCACGTACGAGTCTACGCTGTATCTGTTCGGCCACGACAACTGCATCTTCGTAAGCGGTAGGCTTGGAGGATCTGCTGGAGGCGGCGCACCCTACACCTACGTCAACAAGCGGTCGTTTGATGGAAGTGTATGGTCTGATGTGCCGTCAATTCCTAACTCTACCTATACCTATCCGGTAGACATCGACAAGGAACGCACCACCGCAGCGATCTTCGCGTACGGCGACGGGTTCAACCCAGGCGGCGGGACCGTCTATCCACTCATGGTGTCCAACGACGAATCAACCTCATGGACGACCGTGTCTGGTACGGATACTGCTCTGTCGTCAGGGGGGTTGGCCGCAAGCGCTTATGGCCTGTGGAGGGCCGGCGATCAGTACTTCTTGTCTGGGCCTACAGATGGGCTGTTCGACTACGTGTACAAGTCTTCTGCGTCTACGTTGCCCACGTTCAACTGGTCAACCGTGTCTGACCTCGGGGACGCCATGTCCTTTGGAGGCGCGTCTGGGCAGCATATGTCGTTGACGCCAAAGACGAGGTTCTGATGGCTTGGTATCTCGTTCACGCCGGCACGAATCTGTTCAAGATGAACACGACGGGATCGTGGTCTACGATCTCGATGCCGGCGCTCACCACTTCCAGTACGGTCAGCCTGTCCACGGGCCGCGCACGCGTAGCTCTGCTGAATCGCTGGGCCATCGTGGTCAACGCACCCGATGTGAACATTCAGATCGACGCCGACTCGCAGACAGCCTACAAGCTCTCGCTCGACGCGCCAACGACGACAGCTTCGCTGGCAGCTGGAGCTGCTGGTGATCCAGCCGGGACGTATCGGTACGCTTACACGTACGCGATCACTACCGGTTCGCGCATCATCACCGAATCACCCATGTCGCCCACGGCTGGCCCGATCACGGTGAACGGAACGAAGGTAGAGATCAGCAACATCAGCACCTCTAGCGATACCGGAGTGACGGCGAGGATCCTGTACCGTACAGCGACTGGCGGTGTCGATTTCTACAAGCTGGCGACGATTGCCGACAACTCGACCACCGCGTACAGCGACAATGCCACGGACTACGATCTCGCGCTGATCGGCGTGGCCGAAGACAAGGGCAATCCGCCGGGATCGACTACGGCCTCGTGGTTCACGAAGATCGCTACGTGGAAGGACCGGCTGTGGGCCTCCCCCAGCGATAACATCGATCGGTTGTACTTTTCTGGGCGCAACGAGCAGTACGCCTGGGGCGAAGAAAACTACTTCGTGATCCAGCCTGAGGGCGGCGACGACTATGGCGTTACAGCGCTCGCGGCTCGGCGGGACGAGCTGGTGGTATTCAAACGCCGCGCCATCTGGAAGGTCATTGGGACTGGCATCTCGGACTTTCAGGTGATTCAGGTGGCCGAAGGCGTCGGATGCTCCGGCGCGGAGGCGTGCTGCGTAGTGCGCGATACGGTGTACTTCGGCAACGAAGACGGCGTCTACGAATACGGGCCTAACGGTGTGCAGTCGATTTCTCGAGACAGCGTGCATGGCTGGTTCGCCACGAGCGAGTACTTCAACCGCTCGGAGATGGACAACGCGTTCTTCAAGTGGAACCCTCAGTACGACCAGCTCGAAATCCATCTCGCGCCAACGAATACCACCTCGCTGACGCGTTGGGTATCCTTTGATCTCAAGCGTAGAATCTGGCTGGGACCACATCTGACCGCAGCCTTCACGCCCACGTGCGGGGCCACGGTAGATGATTCTCAGGATCTGCCGGTCCCCGTAATGGGTGCCAGTAACGGCCATATCTACAAGCAGAACGCGACGACGGCAACCGACAATGGTACGGCCATCGTCTTCGATGTCATTACGAAGTGGTTCTCTGGAAACACGCCCGACATCCACAAGTACTGGGGCCAGCCGGCGGTGATCTGCAAGGAAGAAACGACCGGCATTCTCAAGTGGGAATCGGCTACGGGCGAAATGGACGCCGCAAGCAACAGCACGATCTCGCTCGCGCTGACCTCGTCGCGTCATCGCCTGATTCGCCAGGGCGTGGGGCGGTTCTTCCGCTTCCGCCTGTACAACGACGAGAACACGCAATCGCTCGAGGTGTACGGCGTTGAGCTGCCGTTCCACGAGCTGGGCAGACGCTGATGGCGCAGCTGCGGCTGACACAGAATCGCCAGATTCCCAAGCCTCACCCGATCAGGGCTCCCCTGAGCGCGGAAGACATCGACTTCAATTTCGATCTTCTGTACAAGGTGCTGGCAAGCGTGAAGGGGATCTTGGATGACATCCTCCCCGTGAACCGGGGCGGCACGGGCCTGGGTTCGTACCTCAAGGGTGACCTCATTGTGGCGACAGATGTCACCCAATTGGGAACAATCCCGGCAGTCGCCATCGGGAACGTCCTGCGGTCCCAGGGCGTACTGACGCAGCCGGCCTGGGGGAAGGTCAACTTGGTGGATCCCGACTCGCACGTGTCGGGACTGACCTCCAAGGGAGATCTTTTGACCTACAACGGAGCTGCATATGTCCGTTTGCCCGTGGGTACTGACGGACAGGTACTACAAAGCAGCGCGTCGGCAAGTGCGGGGCTCGAGTGGACGACGGCAGCTTCCGGCGGCGGCGGCGACATTGATACCATATTGACTGACGGTGACCACGTGATGCTGGACGACGACGGAAACGTCTTGTACTCAGGATAGGCGATGCCGAACATCTCATCCGCGACGACGATCAACAGCGTCCAGCTGACGGAGCAGAACACCGGGGCCGCAACGCCGGCTGCTGGATACTTCCGCATCTACGTGTCCTCAACGGGATCCGTGCTTCGCGCCGTAGACTCGGCTGGCAACGACTATCAGTTCGCGACTGGATCGACCTCACCGGATCTCTCGACGCAGACATTCATCGTCATCAGTACCTCGTCGGCACTGACTGGAGAACGCTACCTCGCGGGTACGGCAAACCGCGTAACGGTTACGGACGGTGGTGCGGGGGCCGCAGTCACGCTCTCTGCCCCGCAGGATCTGCATACCGGCGCGGAGGTGCAGTTCGCGAGCGTCCAGGCTACCACGGCCACGATAGCTACCAGGGCCAGTGTAGGAACGTCGTCGCTCGACTCGTCGGCCTCACTGCACATCGTGGGCCAGTACTACTCGCGGATGTACGACGACGGGACGTTTTCGGCCAGCACCTGTAGCGTGGACTGGTCGAGCGGAAACGAACACAAGGCCGTTCTCAGCACCGCATCCACGATCTCCTTCGCGAATCCTGTGACCGGTGGACGCTACGTGCTGTTGCTCAAGCAGGACAGCACGGGTTCGCGCACGATGACTTGGCCGGCGGCGGTCCTGTGGCCGAATGGCGGCGGCGCACCGACACTCTCGACAACCGGCAGCAAGACCGACCTGTTCACGTTCTTCTACGACGGCACGAACTACTTCGGCAACTACAGCCTGACGCATTGATATGGCACACCTGATCTGCGGAGCAACGGGCAACCTCACAAGTAGCGGCACATGGCGCACGGTGGACTCTACTGCCCTGATTACTGAGGGTGGATCTACCGCGACCACTCTAACCACAACGTCGCAGAACTCTGCCAACTTTACTCCTGGCGCGGTGGACGTAGATGCGCTTGCCGTAAGGCTGTTGAGCCGTGGAGCTGGCACGCCAACGAACACACTGACGCTGGTTTTGTACGACGTTACGTCGTCGTCTGCTGTTGTGACCTTGGCAATCCCGGTAGCAGACTTGCCGCCGTCAAACAACGCTGACCTGTGTCGCGGCGGATGGGTTATGTTTTCGCTCGGGGGAACAGTATCGCTCGAGGCTGGGAAGAACTATCAGGTTCGCATGAACCTGAACAATACGTCTACGGCTGTAGCGTTCATCACCAATGGAACCGCCGCAAACTGGCAGCATATGCTGCGCACCACCACAGGTGCCGCTCCAGCGGCAGCTGACAATATGTGGATCATCGGACTGTGGACAGCCAGCGCCACGTGGACCGTATATACCGTCACACAAGATCAGACTACGACTGGCACCGTGTACGGATCGAACCCTGGCAGCGCTGATACCAATCCTGAGGCCAGAAGTGGTATCGGTGTTTACCGTTCGTCGCTGGTATGGCCGACCACATCAAGTACGGCCATCGCGATTGCAGGTAATCTCAACTGTGGAGCCTATAGCACGGTCAGCATGGGAACGACGAGTTCCCCTATCCAGCGTGGATACACGGCAGTACTTCAGTTCAATACGACTACGCTGTACGGCCCCAAGATCAATGCCGGGGGTTACTTTTCTGCCGCTGGTGAATCACCCACGCTGAACAAGGATGTCAACTGGACGTTGCTGGTTGAGAATGCAACCTCTGGATCAACATCTTCGCTCGTCGTTCAGGACGACACGGGCTGGACGAGCGGAAGCACATACTTCGTCGGAACCACGAGGCGTGGCGTCGATGATTACGCGCAGTACACGCTGTCTGCTGACGCTGGAACAAACTCGCTCTCGCATTCGGCAGCACTGAGCGCGAACTATAAGGGTTCGACCGGTGGATACAAGTTCGCAGCGCCTATCGCGCTGACCACGTACAACGTCACGATTCAGTCTGACGCGGCCACGAGATCATGTTACATTCGCGGAGCAGGTAACGCCACGATTGGGATGCACCCTTCCCTACATCTCAAGTGGGTGCGAGGCTTGTATACCTACGTTCTAAGCGACATTGTTAGCAATTCCAGTGTCAACAAGTGCTTGCTGGACTACCAGAAGACTACCATCCTTGGTTCTCCCGGCATTCGGTTCAGTGGAGCGCCGGCTGGAGCCTATCAGGTCAAGGATCTGGTCTGTATCAATGCCGGCGGGAACTGGATGTTCTACTTCGACCATGGAAATGGAACAGACCTGTCCAGCCACAGCCTTGAAAACCTCATCTCGATTTGTGGGAGCGGTGGTGGTGGACACTATATCCAGTACGGCAACTGGAGCGTGTGCCGTGGATTCAGATCCAATGGTGGAAACGCAGCGTACCTGAGCATTCCGTCCAACAACGATGGCCCAGGAAGTCCGCCATCAGACTATCTGTCTGGTTCGGCGTTCACTGGTCCCGGCGGAACAGGGTGCATTCAGTTCTCGGCGCAAGCCATCAGGGACATCACGATTACGAACGTGGCGGCTATCGGTAGTTCAGCCAGCCTGTATTTCGGCGGCATGAACCTCGTTCACAACGTGAAGTTCAAGGGCTGTACTTTCTTCTCGTCTAGTTCGGCCTACGGTGTGGTGGACTTTCAGTCCTTCGACTGCAACATGGAGAGCCTGACGCTTGACGAGTGTACGTGCGGAGGTGCGTCTGAGTATTCTCAGGTTCCTCCTCGTTTGCTGTGGATTGGAAGTAATCAGGAGTTCCCAGTCAACGTCAAGTTTCTGAATTGTGTCTTCTCCAACTCCCACTGCACACCGCCGTCACAGGCGGCTGTCTATATGAATAGCGTTGGCGCAAGCACGAACAGTCGCCCGATGACACGCGTGCTATTCGTCAACCCAACTGGCCTGAATCCGTCCAGCGGGGCTGTGGGGACGACTGGCGCGTACGTAAACCAAGAGTCCTATGTCGCGTTTATGAACTGGAATGGTACGGCTGGAGACAACCGCACCTATTTCCCGTGGTACTCAAACGGCGTGACGGCCTTGACATACAACGTAGCGAGCCGCAGAACCAACAATACGGTCTACAATACCGCCGCTCCATCGGAGCAATTGCTGCCGGTGACCACGGCGTCGAAGTTCGAATCTTCGGTGAAGCGCTTCGCCGTAACATCTGGAAGCACCTCGTCCATCGCCGTGTACGTGAGAAAGGATTCCGCGTACGACGGAGCCGCTCCGCGCCTGATTCTTCGACGGCACGACATTGCTGGCTACAACTCTGATCAGGTTCTGGCGACTCACAGCGCTGCGGCGGATGCGTGGGAACAGCTGTCGAGTTCTCTTGGAGCTGTCGCGCAGGATGCCGTGCTGGAGGTTGTGGTCGACTGCGATGGCACCACTGGATCGGTGTACGTTGACGACTGGAGTGCGACGTAATGGCTGCGGTTGATCCACAGGGATCGCAGAAGTACTGGCAACTTGGCGGCGATGGTCCGTTCACCACGCTGGCCCGTACAGGCGTTGACCCAGGCGCTCAGAAGTGGTGGTCCGCAAACCCCGGTGGCGGTCCCAGCGTTGAGTTCACGCTCAGTGGTCTTATCGGCAGCGCACCGACTCCACCGACGCCTACAACCAGCACCTTTCCGGCGCTAACCGTGGCGGGATAAACTATTACGCGGAGATTCCAATGGCAGGACTTTCAGCAGGACCGGCGAAACCAATCGGAACCGCGCCAATGCCCGGTACGTCCGGTTACATGGGCGGCGGGAACCCCTACAATCCCTCCGCGCAGTATGGCAGCACGTGGTCCCTGCCCACGGGCGATGTCATGCAGTCCACGTTTACGCCCACAAAGAACCCGCAGACCGGGATGCTCGAGGGCGGAAACTGGAGCGTGAATCCCGCCGGTAGGAGTCTCGAGGGCCAAGAGTTCGACTTCAACAAGCAGCGCTGGGGCGACGTGCTGGGCATGATGGATTCAGCCATGCGCGGCTTCGGCAGCTCCGGCGGATCTTCGTTGGGCGCGGAGATCGCCCCGCCCACAATGCCAGGGCGCACGCCAACGCCGACGTGGACGCCCGACTCAGGCGTCAGCGCCCAGGCGTTTGCCCGTTCGAAGGACAACGTGGGCCGCATGATGCGAGCCGCACAGACTGAGATCGGAGATGAGTTCGGAGCCCGTGGAATCGGGGGCTCGGGGCTCGAGGCGAAGGCCATTGCCGCGCTGCGCAACGCCGGCCTGAATTCGCTCGCGCAGGGCGAGTTCCAGCGCGATCTCGCGAACGAAGGACGCCAGTTCGACATGACGAAGTTCGGTGCGGGGCTCTCGTCTGCCGAACGCGCCATGGACATCAACGCGCTGAACAACATCTACGCGACTCAGGTGACGCAACGGGGCCAACAGGCCAACGATCCGCGTATCGCCATGCTGTCGAGCTTGATGAGTTCGATCGGCGGGATGTACTGACATGGGACTGTTCAGCCTGGGCGGATCGACGTTGCCGATGTCGAGCGGCGTGATGGGATCCCTGTTCTCTCCCACGCCAGCGTCTACGGCTCCTAGAACGACGATCCCTACCACGACGTTTGGCGGCGGCGGTGGGTTCACGATGGGATCTGGCGGCGGCGGCGGCATTGTGGCTGGGCCTGTTACGCGCATCCCCAGCAGAACGACTACTGCCGCTCCAGCTGCCCCTGCGCCAGCCCCAGCCGGCGGGGGTTCAACCCCGTCATACCAGCCATCGTATTCGGGTGGTGCCTCTGCGATTGGAGCCGGCGGCGGTGGCGGCGGTGGCGGTGGGTTTAACTACACCGTCAACAATGCCGCGCCTATGCTCTCGCAGTCTCCTAGCATCGATTTCGCAGGACTGTTCTCGGGCATGAGCAGTCTGATGAGCCAGGATCAGCAGGGTGATGTTCCCGACAACATCCCGCTGACGACGCAGAAAGACACGATGGCGCTCCAGGGGCTGCGCGAGTCAAGCGCCGGCTGGGGCGAGAATATCGCGGGGCCGGGTCCGAACCCGTCGCTCGGACAGCGCATCCCGCCCGATGAAACGAAGAAGCTCGCCGCGCTACAGACCGCGAGGATCTACTGATGCCGCCACAGAACCCGTACGGAACGCGAATCTCCGGTGACCCGACGATGGCTTTCCCCTCGTCGGTCTACGCCGAAGACCTTGTGCTTGGGCCGAATCCCGATCTGCCCATGGAAGCGCTGCGGAGCTTGGCGCGGAACACGCCTGGACAACCCCAGGGCGCACGCTCGATTCCGATTCCTTCGCTCGAGACACAGGCCAGCATCGAGCGCGAGACTGAGCAGAACAGCCCCATGGCGAGCCGGCTGGCGGCGCTTGGGATTCCGATGAGTGCGGTTGACCGGGTAACTCCTGGCTGGGGCCAGGGCTACACGGCTACCGGCGCCACGGGCAAGGGACCGGCGCAGCCGTCTACGACGAAGTTCGGCACGGCGATGATTCGCCCCGGTGCGTTCGCTGTGGGCGGTGTCGATCCATCGAGGCGGCAATTCATGGTGGAGCGCGGCAACCAGATCGCGGAGAAATCGCGGCGCGAGCTGAGTGACTTCCTCAACATCAACGCGCCTACCGGGACTCGCGACAACTACGGAACCACGGACCCGATCATGGATGCGCGTATTCGCGCAGCTCGTGCGGAAGCTGCGGCAAAGGCGAACGCCCTGTCGCCGCTGCCGGAGATCACGGTCGACGATCCCGAACAGGTAGAGCTGGCCGGTGGACAGGCCGCGTACAACGCGCAGAAGCTGGCCGAAGCGCGGTTGGCTGCGGCTACTTCGGATCTGGGGCAGGAAGCTCAGGCCATGGACACGCGGTCCAGGGCTCAGATCGCAGCGGCGCCGTACGCGATGAGCATTGACGCGGGGCAACAGGCCCGTGACGCTTTCCTTGAGTTCATGTTCGGCAAACTGCAGGATCAGGGGATGACGCCTCAGGACATCGCGGACATCGCTGCCGCGACGAATCTGACGCCTGAGGAAGTGAAGGCGCGGATCGCCAAGGCACAAGGGGCTGCGACTGCCGGAGTACGCTGATGCCGCTGTCACGGGAAGCAAAGAAGGCGCTGATCGATAGCATCCTAGAGCAGAAGCGGCTCGAGGACGAAGAGAAGGCGCGGACGCCCACGGCGCTCGACAACGTCGCCACGCTGGGGATGCGGCTGGTACCCGCTGTGGCTGGCGGGATGCTGGGCGCAGCCGGTGGTCCGGTGGGCATCGCTGCCGGCGGCGGTGCCGGCGCTGCCCTGGGCGAGACTGCCGCACAAGCCTACGAGAAGTGGCGCGGCAAGCGAGAGGCGATCTCTCCGACCGGCATCGCGATCGAAGCTGCCCTCGGTGCGGTCCCGCTTGGCCGTGGCGCGATGACCCTGGGACGCGCTGCGAAACAGGGCGCGTTGATGGCTGGTGGCGGTTACGCGGCGCACAAGGTTCTGGAAGAGGGCGAGATGCCGGGGATCGAGACTCTTCCGATCGCCGGTCTGGGCGCGGTCCTGGGCGGCGGGGCGCACGCGGCGCTCGGCGCGGCTGGCCGCATGATTCCCCGACGAGCCCCGGTCCCCCCGGCGCCGGTTCCCGAAGAGGTAGGCCCGTTCGCTCGTGTCCTTGGAATGGGACCGCGTGAGCCCCTCCAGATCGCGGAACATTCCGTGGTGCCTCGTCCTGCCGGTCCCAGCCGAATGGGGCGCCGGCCTCCGGTGGCGACCGACCTCGTCGGCTCTCCCATGGAGGGGCTGACGGGCTTGGGGCGCGAGGACGCAGCGGCTCAGGTGGCGCGGCAGACGGAGCGCGAGGCGGCAATGGCCCCCGGCAGCGCCCTAATTCCGCGCCGGCCCGTGGGCCGTCCGATCGATCTGGTCCCGGCGCCGGCAGAAGGACTTCCCCCGATTGGGCAGCAGGTGATCGGGCCGGAACGCCAGCTGGCCGAACAGCTGCCGATCCCAGGACAGAAACCTCCGATCATCCCACGGCCTCCGGTGGCAACAGATGTGGTTAGATCGCCACAGCCTGGACTTACCGGGCTGGGAGCTGCAGAGAACGATGCGATCAACGCCGCACGCACGGCAGAGCGGCTGGCGGAAACCAGGGCTGCACAGGCTGCGCCACGCGTAGAGAACTGGCAGGGAGTCGAGCCCCAGGTACCCCCGGCAGCGAAAGTCGCTCCTGAGGCCGCTGGAGCCCCCACGGAGTCTGAGATCCCGGCCCCGCTCCTCGAGTTCCTTCGCGGGAAGACGAGCGGCGTGACGCTTGCTATGTTGCGGAAGAAGTTCGGTGCTGCTATCGAGCCTGTGATCGAGAAACTGGCTCGAGCTGGCAAGTTGCAGTGGGGTGGCAAGCCGGGGTCTGAGCGCTTCTCCCTGGGCCGCAACGCCGGCTTCGCCGGAAACGAGCTGCAGCAGATGCTGGGCGGCGCGGCGGTGGGCGGCGCGGTTGGGGCTTCCCAGGGCGAGACTCCTGGGGAGCGGATCACCTACGGGCTCGCGGGGGCTGGGGCTGGCGCGGCGGGAGGTGCGCAGCTGGCTCGATTCCTCGAGCGACGGAGACTCGGCCCAAACCCTTCTAAGGTTGCAGAGGCGATTCTCGGTCCTGCCTCTGCAACCGGAGCGGGTGGACCGACGATCCCCGCTGCGGCACGTGTAGCAACCGACAAGAAGATCCCCGTGATCGGAGGACAGACGCTGACCTCCGCACAGGGGACCGTGCCGATTGTCGAATCTGCAGTTCCCCAGGGCAAGCTCCCGCGCACGGGGCCGACGCCGAATCCGCGCTACAAGACCGCCGGCCTGAACTTCGAGAAGTACGATTCGGTTGCCCAGCGCTTCCTGAAAGAGATGGTAGCGGACCCCGCTGTCCAGGCGGCAGCGGACCAGCAGGGGCGCGGACGCTTGCCCATCGCGTGGATCCGCGAGCGTGCGAATGCGCGGGTGTCACAGCTCGCGAAGACGCTCAAGCCTGGGACCGCGCTCAACGCCGAAGACATTATGGCGCAGGAGTTGCACCTGGGCGCGATGTCGTCGCGCACGTCGGAGCTGGCACAGACCGCGCTGCGCACCGGCACGCTCGAGGACAAGCTCAAGTGGGCCGAATCGTACCAGCAAACGAGGATCCTCTTCCTCAACGCGACAGGTGCGCAGAGCGAAGCTGGCCGTGCGCTGCGCGTGCTGCGCGAACTGCGCGAGGGCATGTCGGTGAGCCAGCGCCTCGTCAGCGAAGCCATGAAACAGGGCCGGCTAACGAAGGTGATGGGCGAATTCGACAACATCATGGCGCAGATCCCTTCGGACCCGACCGAAGCGGCGAAGTTCCTGTCTGCGAACATGGATCACGGCGCCTTCGACAAGCTGACCAGCTACTTCATGGCGAACATCTTGTCGGCCATCCCGTCCTACATTCGCAACGGCATCGGCTCCG
>Ga0316630_10000149_pt1 | contig 17354 bp, 14 predicted proteins | sample OWC_May_M1_C1_D6_FD_207658 | JGI IMG/M metagenome (GOLD analysis project Ga0316630, IMG submission 207658) | Wetland soil microbial communities from Old Woman Creek delta, Ohio, United States - OWC_May_M1_C1_D6_A | ecosystem: Environmental > Terrestrial > Soil > Wetlands | place: USA: Ohio...
CACAACACCACCTGCGCGACGCGCTCGCCGTCGACAGCGAAGACAGCTACGCGCGCAACTTGCTCGCCGACATCCTGATGGCGACCGGGCGGATGGCCGAAGTGTCGTCGCTGTTGGCCGAGCGCGATCAGATCGACAGCCACCTTCTCCGGCGCGCGATCGCCGAGCACGCGTTGCGCGGCCCCGACGCCGAGAAGCTCGTCGGCGCGATGCGCGATCGGATCGCAGCAGCGGCGGCGCGCGGCGATCGCATTCACCTGCGCGAAGAGGCGCGGTTTGTCCTCGCCGTCGATCGCGACGCGCGGCGTGCGCTGGAGCTCGCGCTCGACAACTGGCACGTCCAGAAGGAGCTCGCCGACGCGCGCCTCCTCGCGGAAGCCGCGGCCGCAGCCGGATCCTCCGCCGCCGAGGTGCGCGCCTGGGTGCGGACGACCGGCGTCCGCGACGTCTGGCTCGAGCAAGCACTCGCCAAGGTGAAGCCATGAAGCGCGCGCTCGTCATCCTCGTGCTCCTCGCAGCTCGGACCGCGTACGCGCACAAGCCGAGCGACGCGCACGTCCGGCTCGCCGTCTCCGGCGACACGATCACCGGCCGCATCGACGTCGCGCTGCGCGACCTCGACGGCGCGCTCGGCCTCGACACCGACGGAGACGGCGCGATCACGTGGGCGGAGCTCGCGACGTCGTCCGCGAACATCGAGACTTACCTCGCGCAGCGGTTCGCGATCGCGGGCTGCACGATCACGTTCGAGTCCGCCTCGCTCGTCGATCTCTCCGACGGGACGTACTGGGCAAGCCCGCTCGCGGCTCGCTGCGGCGACACCAGCACGATCACGATCGACTACCGGCTGCTGTTCGACATCGACGCGCAGCATCGCGGCCTCGTTCACGTCGGCGATCAGACGCTGATCGTGCGCGATGGCGATCCCGTCACGACCACGCTCGGCGCGGGCACCTCGTTCCTGTCGTTCGTCCGGGAAGGCATCTGGCACATCTGGATCGGCCTCGACCACGTGCTGTTCCTCGTCTGTCTGATCCTGCCCGCCGTATTTCCGCGCAAGCGACCCGTCGAGTCGCTGAAGGCCGCCTCCGTCGAGGTGCTCGAGATCGTCACGGCGTTCACGCTCGCACACTCGATCACGCTCGTGATCTCGGCCGTCGGGTTCATCCAACTGCCGTCGAAGCTCGTCGAGACCGCGATCGCGCTGTCGGTCGTCGCCGCGGCGCTCAACAACCTCGTGCGCATCGTCGACGCGCGGTGGGCGGTCGCGTTCGCGCTCGGCCTCTTGCACGGCTTCGGGTTCTCGAGCGTGCTGATCGATCTCGGTCTGCCGTCGAGCGAGCTCGTCGGCTCGCTGCTCGGCTTCAACCTCGGCGTCGAGATCGGGCAGATGGCGATCGTCGTCGTCCTGTTGCCCGTCCTCTACGTCATTCGCAAGACGCTCGCCTATCAGGCCGTGCTGTGGGCCGGCTCTGGCCTCACGGCGATCATCGCCGCACTGTGGACGTACCAACGCATGCTCTAACGCAGATGCCGTGCGATCGTCTCGGGGAGGGCGCGGGTGTCGATCGGCTTGGTGACGTAGTCGTCGCAGCCGGCCGCGAGCGCGCGGTCCTGGTCGCCCTTCATCGCGTATGCCGTGACGGCGATGATCTTGATGTCCCGCGTCTCCGGGTCGGCCTTGAGCTGGCGCGTGAGCTCGAGCCCGTCGATGCCGGGCAGCTGGAGATCCATGAGGATCAAGCGCGGCCGATTCCTTCGCACGGCCTCGAGCGCCGACTCCGCATCGACGGCCGTCGTGACCTCGTAGCCCTTCGACTTGATGAGGTACGCGACCAGCTTCAAGTTGGTCACGTTGTCGTCGACGATGAGGATGCGCTCGCTCACTTCGCCCTCGCCTCGACGCCGGCGCGCACCAGTGACTGGATCAAGGTCTGCTGATCGAGCGGCTTGGACAAGATGTCGTGCACCGAGAACCCGGCGACGACCTTCGCGTCGGGCACCACCGTCACGACGATGACCGGCACGCCGAGCTTGCGGCCTTCGCCGTTCAGCGCCGCCAACAGGTCGAGGCCGCTCATGTCGGGCAGCAGCAGATCGATCGTGATCGCGTCGAACTTTCGTGACCGCCAGCGCGTCAGCGCCTCGGCGCCCGTCGCGGCGAGCTCGACCGCGTAGCCCGCACTGGCGAGCGCCGCGACGAGCTGCGCTTGATCGCGTGCGTCGTCCTCGACGACGAGGATCGTGCGCACACCGGTGTGCGCGGCGGGCGGCGGCACCACCGGTGGCTCGACCGTCACCGTCGCCTGGCGCGGGAGGATCGCGAAGAACGTGCTGCCCGCGCCGAGCTCGCTGCGCACGCCGACCGATCCGCCTTGCGCCTCGACGAGCCGGCGCGTCACCGCGAGCCCGAGGCCGGTGCCTTGGTGACGCTTCGTCGGACCGCTCTCGAGCTGCTGGAACTCGACGAACAGCCGCGCCTGATCTGCCTCCGAGATCCCGATGCCGGTGTCGCTGACTTCGAAGCGGAAGTGCGCGTCACCCTCGGGCACGACACGCGCGACGATCTTGCCACCCTCCTGCGTGAACTTGAGCGCGTTCGACAGGTAGTTGTACGCGACCTGCTTGAAGCGCTGCGGATCGAGCACGACGCCCGTGACGCGTGGATCGACGTCCATCTCGATGCGCAGCCGCTCGTGCGCCGCGAGCGATCGCAGGATCGCGGTGACCTCGCCGAGCAGCTGTTTGAGATCCACCGGCTCGGGTCGGAACTCGAGCTTGCCCGCCTCGACCTTCGCGAGATCGAGGACGTCGTTGATGAGCTGGAGCAGGTGGCGCGCGCTCGTCAGGATGTCGCCGAGGAACTCCTTGTGCGTCGGAGATGCCGGATCGACGTGCCCGTCGTACAGCAGCTCGGCGAAGCCGATGATCGCGTTCAGCGGCGTGCGGAGCTCGTGCGACATGTTCGCCAAGAACTCGCTCTTCAGGCGTTTCGCTTCTTGAATACGACGGTTCTGCAGCTCGAGCTCGACGCTGCGCCGCCGCATCTCTTCGATCCGCATCCGCTCGCGCAGATCGATGATGCTGATGCGCGCGAAGTTGTTGCTCGACGTCGGCAGATGGACGATCCGCGCCTCGCACGGGACGGGCTCGCCATCGACCAAGAACGTCCACGTGAACGTGGCGCTGCCACCGGCGATCGCGTCTGCGATGCGCTGCTTCGCCGCTTCGAGCGAGTCGCGCCCGTCAGGCTGCACGCGCGCGCTCAGCTCGCCCGGCTTCGTGCGCAGGAGCTCCTCGCGCGAGCGCCGGAAGAACTCGACCGCCTTGCTATTCGCGTCGACGATCGCCCGCCGCTCGAGGTCGTACGTCAGCAGTGGCTCGGGCGTCACCTCGAACCCCATCCGATACCGCTCTTCGGACAGCCGCAACTCGGCCTCGGCGGCGACGCGCGCACGGCGATCCGAGGCCTCGCGGAGCGCGCGCATCACGGATGGAATCAGCCGCCGCGGCCTGTCCTTCGACAAGAAGTCGAGCGCACCGGCACGCACGGCCTCGACCGCCGGCTCTTCACCCGGCGTGCCCGACACGACGATGCACGGCGTGTCCAGCTTCCTCGCGGCGAGCGTGTCGAGCACCGCGCGCCCCGAGAAGCCCGGCATGGTCCAATCCGAAACGATCAGGTCCCACGGCTGCTCGAGTGCATGCGCCAAGCCGTCCGCGTTCGCGATGCGCTCCGAGGTCACCGCGAAGCCACCCTTGCGCAGCTCGCGCAACAGCAACTCGTAGTCGTCCTCCGAGTCCTCGGCCACCAACAGACGTAGTGGAACGTTCGTAACAGACAACGACCTACCCCCGGGTGATTCACGATAGCGCAGATAGCCTCGTTAACGCTCCGTCGGGATCGTGAAGAACAACGTCGCGCCCTTGCCAACTTCCCCTTGGCCCCAGATCCGCCCGCCGTGCCGTTCGACGATCCGGTGCGCGGTCGCGAGCCCGATCCCCGCTCCCTTGAACTCGCCCTTGTGCAGGCGGTGGAACGGCTCGAACAGCCGCTCGGCGTGCGCCATGTCGAACCCGATCCCGTTGTCGCGGACGAAGAAGACCTCCTCGCCGTCGATGGTCTCCTTGCCCATGACGATGCGCGCTTCGGCTTGCGGTGCCGTGAACTTCCACGCATTCCCGAGGAGGTTGTCCAGGAGAATACGCATCAGCCGCCCGTCGCCCGCGACCACGAGGTCCGGTGCGATCGAGACGTCGACACGGCGGTCCGGTTCGCGGTGTCGCAGCTCCTCGACCACGGCGTTCGCGAGCTTCGACAGCTCCACGCGGTGACGCACGATCGGATCCCGACTCACGTGCGCGAGCTCGAGGAGCGCGTCGATCAGATCGGACATCCGCGAGGTCGCCGCGAGGATGCGGCGGATGTGGTCGAGCGAGCGGCCTTCGAGCTTGCCGCCGAGATCATCTGCGAGCGCGTGCGTGAACGCGCTGATCGTGCGCAGCGGTGCGCGCAGGTCGTGCGAGACCGAGTAGCTGAACGCTTCGAGCTCGCGGTTCGCCTGGGCGAGCTCGGCGTTCTTGCGCGCGAGCTCCTCGGCCATCGCGGCGCGCGAATCGGCGAGCTCGCGTGCCGCGCGCGCCTCGGATGCCTCGAGCTCGCTGTGCAACAGCGCCTCGCGCACGCGTCGCTGCTCGTCTTCGATCTGCTTGCGGCGGATCTGCGCCTGGACGCGCGCCGACAGCACGTCGAAGCCGCTCGCCTTCGACACGAAGTCATCCGCGCCGGCGGCGAGCCCTTCGATCACCGCGTCGCGCTGCTCGGTCGCGGTGATGATGATCAGCGGCACGTCGCGCAGCTCGGGCTTCTCCTTGATGATCCGGCAGGTCTCGACACCGCCGAGCCCGACCATCGAACGATCGAGGAGGATGCAGTCGACCGGCTGTGCTTCGAGCAACGCGATCGCTTGCTCGCCGGATGCCGCAGCCGTGACGTCGTAGCCGCGCTTGCGCAAGCGGCCGGAGAGCAGCTCGAGGTATTCGGGATCGTCGTCGACGGTGAGGATGCGCTTCGGGACGAGCGTCTTGCGCCCCGGGGGCATCGTGGTCGCGGACCGCAGCAGCGCTCGCGTCCGAGCGACGATCATGAGGACGTCGTCCTTCTTGACCGACCCATCGGCGCCGGCCTCGAGCGCGCGCACCTCGGTGTCCTTCGAGGCGGTCTCGGCGAGCAACAAGCACGGCGTCGCGCGCAGGCTCGGCTCGAGGCGCAACCGGCGCACGACGCTCGGCCCGTCCATGTCGGTCATCGCGCCGTCGCAGACGATCACCGCGGGGTGAAGGGACGCGGCGAGCTGCAGGCCCTCGACGCCGCTCGCGGTTGCCTGCGTCGCGAAGCCGACCTTCGCGAAGTTGTCGACGAGCTCGTTCCGAAACCGCTCGTCATCGTCGATCACGAGCACGAGCTCGGGCGTGGGCGGCGCGCCGAGGAGCGCGCGCACCGATGCGACGAGCTTGACGATGTCGTAGGGCTTCGGGATGTAGTCGTTCGCCGCGACCCTCCTCGCGATCACCTGATCCGAAACCTCCGCGTAGCTGGCGAGCACGAGGACCGGCATTTCGCCGAGGACGTGATCGCGCCGGATCAACTCGAGCATCTCGATCCCGTGACCATCGGGAAGCTGCGAGTCGAGCAGCGCGAGCGAGACCGGCTGCGTTCGCAACGCGGTGCGTGCCTCCGCCAACGACGCGCACGCGATCGTCTGGAAGCCGCTCGCCTCGAGTGCCTCCGACAGATCCGTGCGGACTGCCTGACTGTCATCGACGATAAGGATCGCGGTCACTGCTCGCTACCCGCTCCTCATCCTCGAACTAGACCATGTCTCACGTGCGCGGCAACGTCGTCAGAAACGCCTCGATCGCGGCGGTGACCGCGGCGGGCTCTTCGACGGGAGACGAGTGACCTGCGTGCGGAATTGTCACGACTCGCGCGTGTGCGATCGCGCTCGCGATCTTGTCGGCCTTGATGCGAGGCGTCGCGACGTCTTCATCTCCAACGAGGATCACCGTCGGCGCGGTGACGCGCCCGAGCTCTTCGTGGATTCCTGCACGATCGATGACACCGTTGACCGCACGCCACGCATCGCGCCGTCGCGACATGATCGCAACGAACCGCTTGACGTCGTCGTGACGTGAGCGCTCGGTGAGAATCGTCTTTCCAAGCATGATCGGGGCGAGCTGGCCACGCACCGGCCGAGGTCCGAGCAGCCGCACGACCTTCGTCAGCAACCGGTAGCGACCGATGTTCTCGATCGGCTCGGGATCCGACGACGTCTCGAGCAGGATCAGCGAGCGTACGAGATCCGGCCGGCGCGCCGCCATCCGCATCCCGACGAAGCCGCCCATCGACAGCCCGCAGAAGTGAACCGGCCCGACGCCGAGCGCTTCCAGCAGCAGCACGGCGTCTTGCCACACCAGCTCGATCCCGATCGTCTCGCGATGATCGGAGGCGCTGTTTCCCTGACCGCGGTGATCCCACGCGATGCAGCGATAGCGACCGCGCAGCGCTTCGATCTGCGTCGCGAACAGCTCGGTGCACCAGAGCAGGCCGTGACTGAACGCGATCGTCTCGCCCGTCGATCCCGGCCCCGTGTCTTCGTAATACAGCTCGGTCCCGTTCACCTTCATCGTCGCCATGTGGCGACGATATTACGCCGTGAGCTTCGCGAGCACGACGCGGAGCGTCTCGGGAGAGAGCGGCTTCACGAGGTGCTCGACGAATCCCGCCGCGGTCGCGCGTACGCGATCGGTCGGGTGGCCGTAGCCCGTGATCGCGACGAGCGCTGCGTTCGCGAGCGTATCGACCTCGCGCAGCCGTTTCGCGAGCTCGTAGCCGTCGATCACGGGCAGCCCGATATCGAGGAACGCGACCTCGGGCGTGAACGTCTGCACGGCCCGCAGTGCCGAGGCTCCGTCGTGCACCACGACCGGCTCGTGCCCCATCACCGCGAGCAGCTCCCCCAGCGTCTGTGCGGCATCGACATTGTCGTCGACGACCAACACGCGCAGCGCCCGCGAGTGCGGCGGCACGATCTCGTCGATCGTCGACGTGTCCAGCTCCGAGAAGCCCGCGAGCGGCAGGCGGATCGTGAAGGTCGCACCGCATCCAGGTCCACGGCTCGCCGCCGACACCACGCCACCGTGCATCTCGACGATGCTGCGGACGATCGAGAGCCCGAGCCCGAGCCCGCCGCGATCCGCACGGCCCTGCACGAACAGATCGAACAGCCGCGGCAGGAGTGCCGGATCGATGCCGGCGCCGTTGTCGCGCACGACGAGCCGCGCGCAACCGGCCTCGACGTCACCGACGATCTCGATGCGGCCGCCGCGCGGCGTGTACTTCGCGGCATTCGCGAGCAGATTCGCGACGACCTGCGTCAGGCGATCGACGTCGGCATCGATCGGCAGGCCCACCTGCGGCACCGACACGACGACCTCGTGATCGCGCTCGCCGACCAACGGCGCAGCCGCCTCCACGGCACGGCTGACGATCGTGGACAGCTCGGTCGTGGTGCGTCGCAGCCGGATCGCGCCCCGCGTGATGCGCGAGATATCGAGCAAGTCGTCGACGAGCCGCACGACGTGCTGCACCTGGCGATCGATGACCGAGCGCTCGCGCTCGAACGGATCTGCGCCGCGCAGCCTGATCAGGTGCAACGCGGTCACGATCGGCGCGAGGGGGTTGCGCAGCTCGTGCCCGAGCATCGAAAGGAATTCGTCCTTCGCGCGTGCGGCGTCCTCGGCGCTCACCCGCGCGTCGGTCTCGGCCGCGAGCCTGCGCGCGTTCGCGAGCGCGACACCGACATCGCGCGCGAACGCTTCGAGCAAGGCGGTGGTCCGCGGCGACGGCGCACCGATCGCCTTCCAGTACGCGCCGACAGCGGCGTCGGTGTGGACCGGCACCATCACGAGGCTCTTCACGAACGTCTTGCGGAACCGTTCGAGCGGGAGGCGCGGGTCGTGCTCGAGATCCGGAACCTCGGCGGTCTGCGCGTGGACCATCGCCCAGCCCGAGATGCACTGCTCGGTCGGGAACCGCTTGCCTGCCCACAGCGGCGCGATCGCATCCTCGGCCAGGTAGTGCACGAGGGCGCCGTCGCGCAGCACGACGCAGACCCCGTCCGCGCCGATGAGGTCGCGCGCGAGCCGGCACGCGACGGTCCCGAGCTCCTCGACGCTGCGTAGGGGAGCGAGCTCGCGAGTGCACCGCAGCAGGGCCGCGTTGTCATCGGGAGAGAACGTGTACCCCACCGAGCAGTGGTATGTGCCAATCGCGTCGCGATCAAGCGCGAACGCGGCGTTGATCCTGGTCGATCGATTCAGCGCCGCAATGCCTTGCGCAAATCCGCGTAGTGATCAAACGGCGTCGCTTCGCCCGCAGCGAGTTGCACGCGCAACTCCTTCGTGAACTCCGGCAAGTTGATGAAGATGCGATCCGGTGTCAGGCCGGCGTTCTTGTAAGCGACGATGTCGCTCGCGCGATTGCCGATGCCTGCGGCGATCGGCACGCGCAGCGAGTCGAGCGTCCACGACTTGAGCGCGACGGTGCGCTTGCCGGGCAGCGTCGCCAGCGACTTCGCGAGCCGCATGGGCCCCTTCGGGAAGCCATGCGCGGCGAGCCACTGGCGCGTGATCTCGGTGAGCTGATCGCCGCGCGCGGAGACGTACACGACCGTCTTGCCACTCTGCGCGAACGCCTCGGGCGCGCCCGGCTGGTGGCCGATGTCGATGCCGAACAGCGCGCGGTACACCGCGTTCTCGGACGACGTGATCGTTCCATCGACGTCGCTCACGATCACGCTCTCGCCCTTCGCCGCGACGAAGCCGAGAAACCGTACGCCGCTGCCGTCGCCCGGGACGTGCGCGTAGAGATCGGTCATCCCGACGGGCAGCCGCGAGGTGCTGGTGAGTGCGAGCTCGAACCGGCCTTCGTCGTCGGTGCGCGTCGCGCCGACCGACCGCCAACGCTTGCCGAGGCAGGCGAAGACCACGACGTCCTCGTCCTCGAGGTCCTTGTCGGTCTTGGTGTACGCGAGTTTGCCACCCAGCGTTTGGTTTTCATCACCCTCGACCGCGATCAGGTCGACGCCCCGGTGCCGCGGCGACCCGACCTTCGCGATGATCCGGCTGCGGGTGTGCCGGAACTGCGTTCGGGGAGCCGCCGGAGAAGCCGTGCAATCCGAGGAGTTGTGCTTACCTGCGAACGCTTTCGGGCTCACGCCTTCGATCGCACAGGCGAGCAAGACCGCGAGCGTGAACAGGACGAACCAACGCATGTCCCCCGGCAAGTGCAGCCGGTGGGCCAGGTCGGGCGTTAGCCGAGCCAGTGCCAGCGCATGCGCGTGTGCTTGCCGATCTGCAGCTCGAGATCGGGCTCGATCTCGATCACGCGCGCGCGATGCTCGCCGACGATGCGCGTGCCGTTGTAGCTCGCGGTGTCGATCACGAGCAGCTTGTCGTTCTCGCAGACGAGCAGCGCGTGCACGCGCGACAGCGATGGATCGTCGAGTGCCTCGCTCGCGTCGCAACGACCGTATCGACCGAGCAGCACGCCGTCGCGCAGCGCATCGTGGCCGACGTCGATCATGACGCGGCGGTTCGGACCTTCGATCTCGAGCCGACCTGCGAGGTCGCGCTCGTTGCCGACCACGCCACACGCGGTGTGGTTGATGAGGCCGGTCTCGCGCGGACCCTGCGTCCGGAAGATGAAGCTCTGCCGCTGATCGTTGCGCGGCAGGCGCAGCCTCGCGGCCGAGCCGCCTGCGCAGCTCTCGAGCTCGTCGAAGTAGACGCGCTCCGGCATCATGTCCCACGCATCGGCCGCCGACGCGGTCCAATCCGTCGGGTCGCCGAGCGTCAGGATGAAGAACGTGTACCCGCTGCACCGCAGGATCGACGGACCCTCGGCGCGGATACCGCGTAGCAGGCGGCCGTCCTCGTCGGCCATGCCGTCGTTCGTGCGGAGGTCCAGGACCCGGTAGTGCACGGCCTTCGCGCCGGGTGCCCAGCTCTGGACCGGCGCGAGGACGACCGCGAACTGGCGCAGCGCCAGCCCGTCGTTGCCCCGGAGGTAGAGGTCGCATTGATCGTGGCGGCCCGCGACCGCTGCCACCGTGCGCCCGACGCGGGCGAGGACCTTGACGACGCCGGCCGCACGCCCGGTTCGCTCGTCGACGGCGACGATCGCGACGCCGGGCTCGTCGACGGTGCGGCACACCGGCGCGAACCGTGGGTAGGTCTCGATGAACAGCTCGCGAATCCCTCGGCGGTGGTTGGGGATCACCGCTGGACGCATGACCGTCGGGGCGTTGCCCCCTGCCCTGATCTGGCCGTCCCAGAGATCGATGCCGATTGTCTTCACCGTCACCCCTTCTTCCGACGGTAATGCATGCCGGGGACGCTGTCCCGTGCCTTCTCGTGTGAACTACCCCGTCCATACCGGGCCGGAGGCTCGTAACAGTCTCGTGGCGGGTAGGCCCAGGTGAACATCTCTCTTCCCAAGTCCGATGTGACCTGAGTACGCTCCGCCCCGATGAGGGCAGCCACGATCGGAGTGGTGTGTTGTCTCGTGGGCGGGTTTGGGTGTGGACCTAAGGTCAGGTCGAACAGCGACGCCGTCGGACCGTGTACCGACGGACAGTTGCACTGCAACGGCAACACGTTGCAGCACTGCGTCGACGGAGAATTCCGCGACGACCAGGTGTGTCCAGTCACATGCGCCGACGATCTCGGCTGCGTGGTGTGCGTTCCGGGGACGGGAACGTGCAACGGCAACGAGTCCCACGCGTGCAACGCGGCCGGCACCGGCTACGACGACTCGACGTGCGATCCCGTGCAGGGGTCGGCGTGCGATCCGGGGACGGGACAGTGCACGGGGCCGTGCGCACCGCAGAACCTCGGCACGAGCTACATCGGTTGCGACTACTACCCGACGGTGACCGGCAACATGGTCTCGGCGAACTACAACTTCGCCGTCGCGATCGCGAACACGTCGAACGCCGTCGCGAACGTGACGATCGAAGGCGGCACGCTCGCGACGCCGACGGTGATCTCGGTCCAACCGAACAGCGTGAAGGTGCAGACGCTGCCGTGGCAGCCCGCGCTCAAGCTGTGCTCGGGTCCGTCGTGGTCGAACTGCGCCGGTGGCGTGCAGATGGATGCCGCCCAAGTCGCGAAGGGCGCGTTCCACTTGCGCTCGACCGCGCCGGTCACCGTGTACCAGTTCAACCCGCTCGAGTACTCGCTGCCTTCGGCGGGCGAGCCGTCATACTCGAACGACGCATCGCTGCTGCTCCCGACGAACGTCTGGCGCAACGACTACTACATCGCGTCGTGGCAGCAAGTCGGGGGCACGAATCCCGGCCTGCTCGCCGTGACCGCGCGGTTCGACAACACGCAGGTCACGATCACGCCGAAGGCGGCGACGAACGCGGGACAGGGTGCGCCCGCATTCTCGGCGAACACGGCGAAGACCGTCACGCTCGGCGCGGGCGACGTCATCGAGCTGAGCACGCGTACGGGCGATCTGACCGGCTCGCTCGTCGCGACCGACAAACCCGTGCAGGTCATCGGCGGCCACTACTGCGCGAACGTGCCCGAGTCGACCGGTTACTGCGATCACCTCGAGGAGTCGATGTTCTCCGTCGACGCGCTCGGCCGCCGCTACATGATCAACGCGCCGGCGGTGACGACGTTGCCGCAGGGCAAGGTCCAGACGATCCGGGTCATCGCGACGCAGCCGAACACCACGCTCACGTACAACCCGCCGCAGGCAGGCGCACCGACGACGATCGCCGCGGCGGGCTCGTTCATCGAGATCCCGAATTCGACGGCGAGCTTCCTGATCGAGGCGACCGAGAAGATCCTCGTCGCGCAATACATGTCGGGCCAAGACGCGGGTGGCGGCACCGGCGATCCGGCGATGGCGCTCGCGGTGCCCGTCGAGCAGTTCCGCACGAGCTACTTGTTCCACGCGCCCACGAACTACGAGACCAACTACGTCGACGTCACGGCGCCGATGGGCGCGACCGTCATGCTCGATGGCGTGCCGCTGTCGTTCCAGCCGATCGGCAACACCGGGTTCGGCTTCGTGCGCGTGTACCCACTAAGCGCGGGCCCGGCGAGCGACGGTAACCACGCGATGACCGGCACCGCGGCGTTCGGCATCACCGTCTACGGCTATGGCCAGTACACGAGCTACTGGTATCCGGGCGGCCTCAACCTGACCGACATCATCAACTGAGGTCGACGACGCCCGGTTCGGGCGGCGGCGCACCGACGACGATCTCGATCGCCGGGCGCAGTCGCGTACGCGTGGCGTCGTCGATCGCGCGGACGTAGAGCGTGCGGAGGTTTGGCAGCGCGTCGGCGGGCCACGTGATCGGTGGGGGGTTCGGATCTTGCCAGTCCCAATCGCCGAACCCTTCACCGAGGACGAGCTCCTCGAGGCAGGTGCCACGCCCGATCGCGTCGACACCGCGCCTGCCGAGTCGACAGTCGACGAAGCCGAGAGAGCGCAGCTGCTGTAGCCGGCCGAGCTCGACGGCGAGCTCGACGATCTCGTCGCCGTAACCCGATTGATACGCGCTCTCGCGGTCGGGACAGATCGTGAGCTGCGCCTTGTCGAACACGAAGCCGCGGACGTGCGCGAGCGCCGGGTGCTGGAGCACCGACTTGACGAGGCCGACCGTGTCGGGACCGTCGAACTGATCGTCCTCCCACCGGGTGCACTGCGGGCAGGCGAGCCCGAGCGACTCGAGCAGCGGTGCACGCGCGGCGATCTCGTCGGCACGCGCGACGCAGTCGGCGAGCTCGACCTCGACCGCTTCGACGAAGCCGCGGCGAAACGTGCAGCGCTTCGCGAGGCCGCTCAGGTTCGCCCACGCGGCGCCGCGAGCCGCGAGCAGCTCGGTCACGCGAGCGATCCGCGCGGGCGTCGGCGGCATGCACTGCAAGACGACGAGCTCGCCGCGCTCGCCTCCGATCGCATCGGCCCACACGAGGCGCGGCGCATCGTCATCGGGTGCGGCGCGACATGCTGCGATCAACTCCTCCACGTTCAGACGATACGACTGAATCCGATTGCCATCATTCACTAGCCGGCAACTCGAGTGACCAGCAGATCGAACCACGCGAGATGTGAGGGTTGGTTGTGGCCTCGTGATTGCTCCATTCGGGAGCATGTCGGACGAAGCCTTCACCCCGATCGAGGAAGCGTTCTTTCGCGCGGGAGCAGCCGAGAGCGAGCAGCAGCCCGCGGAGACGTTCGCCGATCTCGATGAAGGCGTGCGCCGCCGCCCGTTCCTGCGCCGGCTGTTCTCGCGCAAGCAGACGCAGCGGTAGTCAATTGCCTCGACTGCTCGGCACGCGCTCGACGGTGTAGCCCTTCTCGACGAGCAGCGCGGGTAGGTTTCCGTCGCCGATCAGGTGGCCGAGGCCGACGGCGATGAACGCACCGCCCGAGGCAAAGTAGGTCTCGATCTGCGCGAGCCACTTGCGATTGCGCGCCACGAGGATCTGATCGCTCTTGTCCATCGCGAGCCACTTCTTCATCGCCTCGGCATCACCCGTGACATAGAACGCGAGCATTCCGTCGAGCTCGCACTTCATCTTCTTGCGCGCATGGATCGCGTCGCTGAGGTCCTTGACGCCGACCGAATTCGCGAGCGTCTCGAACTGGTCGTGCCAGCTCTCCAGCGCGTCGACGGGCTTGCCCGCCTTCTTCGCGCGTTCGGCGAGCGCGGCGTCCATCGTCTTCGATGGCGACGGGGCGACCTTCTGCGTGAGCCGGATCATCGCGAACCATGGTCGATAACGACGGAGGTCCTCCTCCTCGACGGTGCCGCGCATGATGTCGCGCAGCTCGTACCAGTCGTCGGGCGCGAGCAAGAAGTCGAGCGTCTTGCCCGACTCGATGCGCGCGAGCTTCGCGACGCGATCGCGATCGGGCTCGCTGTCGCCGAGCTCGGACGCGAACTGCAGCGACCCCGAGAGCGCGCCCCACGCGGCGGCCGGGACCTCGTCGCCGCTGCCGTTGTGGATCGTGCCGAAGAGCCAGACGACGACGTTGTCCTTGGTGACGCGCCACAGGAACGGTTGCGGGTCGGCCGGTTTCGGGACGTCGATCGTGCAGCGCTGCTGCGGCGAACCGCACGCGGCCACCAGCGCGACGACGAGCACGAGCAGGCGCTGCATCGAACAAGGCTATACTGGCGGACGATGTCGGGACCATCGCGACGCGAGGCACTGCAGCTCTTGGCAGGCGCTGGCACGGCGCTGGTCGGCTGCAGCTCGGAGCGGCGCATCGTGTCGCGGGGTGAAGCGATCGTCGACGTCACGCCGCTGCGCACGCCGTGGCAGACGCTCGATCCCTTCCTGTTCTGCGTCCACCACGATGATCACTATCCCGCGGGCAATCAGGTGATGGGCCCTGCCGCGACGCTCGAAGGCCGCGAGCTCGGCCGCGACTTCGCCGGCAAAGACGGCTGGCGCATGTACCACGGCGATCGCGTGCCCGGCTTTCCACAACACCCGCACCGCGGCTTCGAGACCGTCACCGTCGTGCGCCGCGGCCTGCTCGATCATTCGGACTCGCTCGGCTCCGCGGCGCGCTACGGGCGCGGCGACGTGCAGTGGCTCACGGCCGGCGGCGGCATCTGCCACGCCGAGATGTTCCCGCTGCTCGAGCAGACCCAGCCGAACCCTGTCGAGCTGTTCCAGATCTGGCTGAACCTGCCGCGCGCCGACAAGCTCGTCGACCCGCAGTTCTCGATGCTTTGGGCACAAACGATCCCGCGGTTCCGCGCCGACGGCGTCGAGGTGCAGCTCGTCGCGGGCGCGTTCGGTGGCCTGTCGACACCTGCGCCTCCCACACACTCGTGGGCGGCGGACGCGAACAACGATGTCGCGATCTGGACGATCCGCCTCGCACCGGGCGCGCGCTGGCAGCTCCCGACGGCGCAGCGCGGCAGCCATCGCATGCTGTACTTCTTCCGGGGCTCGCACCTCGAGATCGACGCGCGAGCGATTCCGCGGGTCAGCGCGGTGCAATTGCAGGCAGATCAGGCCGCCGTGCTCGTGGCGGGGCCCGACGAGGTCGAGTTGTTGATGTTGCAGGGACGCCCCATCGGCGAGCCCGTCGTGCAACACGGACCGTTTGTCATGACCACGCGCGATGAGATCCGGGCCACGATCGACGACTACCAACGCACACAGTTCGGTGGCTGGAAGTGGCCGACCCGGGAGCCGGTGCATCCCCGTGACGAAGGTCGGTTTGCGCGGTTTGCCGACGGTCGCCTGGATCGGCCGGCTTGAAAGCGCGACTGGGCGCCGCGCGCTCTGCACTGTAATCTGTAGGAAAACCTCGTGGCTCCCGGAAGGCTAAACCCGTTTCTCGCTCCGCCCCAGACGCGATCGCGTCCGATGATCGTCGGGCATCGCGGGGTTCCGACCCTCCACCAAGAGAACACGCTCTCGGGGTTTCGGCGCGCGATCGCGCTCGGCGTCCCCGCCGTCGAGCTCGACGTTCGGCTCACGAAGGATCGCAAGCTCGTCGTGTTCCACGACAGCGACGTCTCGCGCATGACCGGCCGTCCCGGCGTCGTCGCGCAGATGAGCTGGGACCAAGTCGCGAAGCTCCGCATCCGGCGCGACGTGCCGATGGGGATCAACCCGAACGGCACGCAGGTGATGGCGCGCTACGAGAAAGAAGAGCGCATCCCGCTGCTCGCCGAAGTCCTCTCGGAGATCACGCCGAAGGCCGCGGTCAACATCGAGCTCAAGCTCGACATGGCGCGGTGGTGGCGCGTCGACGTCGCGGGCGCGACCGCGAAGGTGATCAGTGATCTCGGTGTCGAAGATCGCGTGATGGTGACGTCGTTCGATCCCCGCAAGCTGCTCGCGGCGGGCCGCGCATCGAAGTCGATCGCGCTCGGCTTCTGCTTCGACGACGGGATGTTCAACTTCGTCGGTCCGCTGCTCGATCGGCTCGAGCGCGCCGCGATCACCGACGACGGCGACCAACGTCCGTTCCAGAACGCGCGCCGCCTGCTCAGCCGCCTCGTGCAGTCGAACTGGGTCGGGCGCTTCCTGCGAACGCACGCGATCGGCGCGGAGCACACGCTCGTCGATCGAGACACGGTCGAGGGCCTCCACGCGCAAGGCGTCCCACTCGGCGTCCACACGATCTTCCCGATCGGGTCGACGACGGGCAAGGCGATCCCGCAGACGTCGTCGTCGAAGGCCGAGGTCGAGCGCTTGTGCGAGATCGGCGTCGACTGGATCGAGACCGACGACCCCGAGCGCCTGCAGCAGCTGGTCGCAGAGATCTAGATCAGCGCTTCATCTGCTTCGAGGCCGCGCCCTTGATCACGCGGCGCGCAGACGGATGCTGCTGCGCGACGGTACGCGCGAGCTTCTGCAGCTCGGGGTGCACGCGGAACTGCGGCGCGACGAACCGGCCGAGGTAGTTCGGATCCTCGTCGGCGAGCGCGACGAGCTCCTGGCGCGCGAGGTTGCGCTTGTTCGCAGCGAACTGCGCGAACACGCGCGAGATGCGGCACTGCAGCTCGATCGCCTCGCGGTTGTCCTTCGGCAGCTCGACGGTGTCGAGCAGCGCGAGCGCCTCCTTCGACTTGCCCGTGCGCGCCCACGCTTCTGCGGTGATCGACGCGGCGAACGCGCGGATCTCTTTGCGCTGCGGGTTGTCGAGGTTCATCGAATCGACGGCCTTGCGCGCATCCTGCGTGCGGCCGAACGTCAGGTACAGCTGCCCCTTGAGCAGCGAGACGTCGTCCTGCATCGGGCCCGGGAAGACCTTGAGCTCGACCGACTCGAGCAGCTGGAGCGCGCCCTTCGGGTCGTCGTTCGCCATCAGCTGCGCGCGGGCGAAGATGTTCGTCGGGGCGTTCGCATCTTTCGAGGCGTTCAGCTTCTCGAGCGCTTCCTTGCGGCCTTCTGGCGAGGCCGCGCCCTTTTGCAGCAGCGATACGACGCGTCGCTGTTTGCTGAGCATGCGGAAGGCGTAGAGCATCACGCCGACCACGAGCGCGGTCAGAACTCCGACGATGATCATCAGGACCGTGCTGCCGGTGTTGATCGAGAACGCCCACGCGAGCGCCAAGACCACACCGATGATGATCAGCTGCTTTTTCTTGATCCCGCCCTCGACGCGCGGCTGTGACGCCGGGGCAGAGTCGGTCTGGGTCTCGGTTTCCACGATGCCTTGCCGTACCTGGCCATAGGCCGGAGGGCAACACGATTCGCACGCGATCGTGCGCTGCCGCTCGCGTGCCCGC
>Ga0316630_10000150_pt1 | contig 17266 bp, 22 predicted proteins | sample OWC_May_M1_C1_D6_FD_207658 | JGI IMG/M metagenome (GOLD analysis project Ga0316630, IMG submission 207658) | Wetland soil microbial communities from Old Woman Creek delta, Ohio, United States - OWC_May_M1_C1_D6_A | ecosystem: Environmental > Terrestrial > Soil > Wetlands | place: USA: Ohio...
GTTGATGAAATTCGACTCGTTGGCCAGTCCGACCGGATAGACACTATCGTTGAGGTAGTCGTATTTCCACAACAGCCCGGCGCTGTCCGTGAAGAACAGGAAGCCCCCGGCGGCGGCGGACACGGGTTTGTTCAGCCCCTTGCCGTACCCGTAGGCGATGGCCGCCGGCGGGACGTAGGGCGCCCCGCCGTAGCGCGAGACGATCTCGAATGTCTCCACGCCGAAAACAGATGTGTTGAGGTATGATTTCATTATTCTGGCGCCGGTTCGGGCTCGTGGAGATAGATCGTCCCGAACGGCACGATTGCCCACCCGGGATTCCAGTCGGCCCGGCGCAGCAGGCCATCGACGTTGTTCACCGCCAGGAAGCGACGGGACCCGCCGGGCGTCGGCCAGTGGATGATGAGCGCCATCGAATCGACCCCGGTGTGATCGACCTGCACCATGTCCACGTAACGGTAATTCGGGATCCAGAGTTGTGTCCCGAGCCGGCGGCGGAAGCCACCGCCCGGATTCAGCTCGAAGTTGTTCCCGTCGGCCAGCTCCATCTGCTCCAGGGTGTTTTCCGTCCGACCGAAGTTGACCCCGCCGACGTTCTGCTCGAAGTCGCGCCGGACCTTTTCAACATAGGTTGTCGGGACGAACGGTTGACCCATAGACCCCTCAATACCGGCAATGATCGTTCACCTGCTTGGTCGTCCGGCGGTACAGCACGGGCCGGGTGAGCATGGACACGAACCCAAACCGGGCCAGGGCCTCCTTCCACGCCTTCTCGAACACCACCACGTTGTCCTCCGTCGCCTCATGGGCCCGGAACATCGCCCCGCGGATGACCAGACCCTTGAATCGGTTGTCCAGGTTGATGACCGTCGTGTCGTCGCCGGCCGTTCCAGGGTCCAACTGGGTCGCTTGCAGGGCCCCGATGAACGTGATTGGCTCATCATCAACCACGACGGCCGGCAGCGTCACCGTGCTTTCCGTTTCGTTCACCAGGGCCACTTCGTTGCGTTCCGTGAGCGACAAGCCAACGTAGTCCGCGACGAAGCACGGCAGGTAGTCGGTGTCGCCCACCCGCACCAGGAAGAGTTGCAGGATCTCAATGGGTATGTCGTACTCCGCCCCGCCGTCGCCGTCTACGTCCACCGAACCACGGATGGTCCCGAAGGCGGCGATTTCATCCAGCGTGTCCTGGATGTCCTCGTTGAGCTGGATGTTGGTCCAGTTTTTTTCCGTGCCCTCGGGCTCCCCCAGCTTGCGCCGGATGTTGGACCGGATCCCCAGTCGGGTCATGGTCGCGGGCATGGCCTACTCCCTGATTTTCTTGATGCAGTACCCCGTGCCCTTCGGATTGTCCACGACTTCGCGCCGGATCCCGTCGCGCTTGAACAGCTCAATCGCCCTCATCTCGGCCTTGGCCGGATCCCGCCAGGGGCGCTTGTTGATCCCGTATTCGAACGTGTCCTTGCTGGGATCCGCCGCCCTTTTCTCCTGGGCCGCCTGGATCTCTCGCTGGATCCGCTGCTCGGGATTCTCGTACTGCTCCTGCGGGGTCTGCGCGGGGATGATCGCCGCCTTCTCGTGCATGATCTGCAGGTCCTTGTTCTTCCGAACCTGCTGCATGTTGATCGGCGCGATGATGTTCTTGCTCAGAAATCCGGGCCCAAGGATCCCGGGGGCGGCCCCGCTCTCCTTCTCCCGGTCGAACTCCACCCCGCAAGCCGGGCTGGCCAGCAGGTCCTTGATGAGCTTTTCGTCTTCCGTCACGAACTGGTGATCGACGAAATGGATATTCAGCGCCCCCAAGTGCAGATTGCGGATGAATGACAGGAATTTCATCTCGGCCTCCAATGGAAAGGGCCGGGGGCGGTCAATCCGCCCCCGGGCTGTGGTTAGGTCAGGTCGGACGGTGCCGTCGCCGTCACACTCACGGCGGTCGTGACGGCCGCGGCGTACTCGGAGCCGGCGATGGCCGCCTGCTGTGTCCCGGTAATCAGCGCATGGGCGCCGATGTGGGCCGGGTACAGGGTTTGCAGGGCCAGGGCTAGGGCTCGGTTGGTCGCTGCATCTGTCCCGTTCGCTACCACACACGCGGCATTCTGCGTGTCGGGCTGGAAGTGTCCGGTGGCTCCGGCCAGGGCGATATGGGCGTTGAGGTCGGCCTTGAGTTCAGTCACCAGCGTTGATGCTGTTCCCGTCGTGGTCGCAGCCGGTGATTCAGACACGTTCGTTGCGTCGGCGGCGATGTGAACGGGGTTGATGGCCGCACCATGAGCATTGAATTTTGTCTGGAGATCATTCAGGAAAGCCCACACCGCAGCCTCGTTGGATGAGGCGGTGATCGCCAGGGCGGGGTTGAGGGTGTTGGTGGCATCAGCGGCCAGGTGGGGGGCGCCGCGCTGGGCGTTGACCAAGGCCGCCAGCTTCCCGATCGTGGTTGCCAGGACGTTGACGGCCGTGACCGCCGTGTTGAAAGCGGTGATGAACAGGTTGACATCCGCCTTCAACTCCTGCTCCAAGTCGATCGCCAGTTGCATTTGCTGGGCGAATCCACCCAATCGCAACCGGGGATCAACATCATTGAGGGTTTTCTGACTCATGGCCATCATACACCCCCGATGCCGATGTCTCCGAGCAGCGGATGGGTCGTCCCGCCGGGCTGCAGGATGGCCTTGGCGACGTGGGTGTTGTAGAGCGCCTTGCACTCATTGGCCACGACGATGCACTCGGCCAGTGTGGTCGGGCTATCGGTGTGAACAAGCGCCGGGGTCCCCGTGTCGGCCTGGTAGTGGGCGGTCTCCAGGGCCAGGTGGTCAGGCAGCTCGTCGATCAGCTCAATCGCCAGGGTGAGCGAAGTGGCCAGGTCGGTTGCGTCCGCCGCGGCAATGGTGTTCGTGGCGTCGGCCGCGAGGTGGGTGGGCGCCGTGACCGCGATGTGGGCGGTGTAATCCGTCTTGATCTCGGTCAGCAGCGTCTGCAGGGTGGCCAGGTCGGTTGCGTCCGGCGAAGTCACGACGTTGGTCGTGTCCGGCCGCAGGTGGCCGGCGCCGGCGGTCAGGTCGTAATACTGCACCAGATAGTGCAGGATCGTTCCGACCTGGGACTTCTCGAAATTCTGCGGGGTCGCAGAGTTGTTGAGGTGCTTCAGAATGTTTCCCATGGTGTCCTCCTCCTACGCCGCATCCGTGATGCCGTAGATGAACCCGTGGGCCGAAGTCGTCGGGGTGACTCCCCGGACATCCAGGCCATCTTCTCCGATGAACTCGCCAATGATCCCATCGACGAAGTTGCTGTCTACGGCGGCGGTGTGATACTTGGTCGCCCGGTTCTTGAGCGTCCGGGTGCCGACCAGGTTCGGGTCGATGACGATCATCGCGCCGCTTCCGGGAATCAGCCGGGACAGGGTGCGGTACGGCTGGAGCCGCAGGATCCCGCCGCCGGGGCTCTTGTAGTCGGTGATCATCCAGCCGAGCTCCCGCATGTCCATGCTCGCTTCCAGGTAGCCTTCCATCAGGCGGGCGAACACGCCGGACAGGAACGAGTTGACCAGGGCGATCTTGATGCCCTCGGGATTCCCGTAGTCAAACTTCGGCATCAGCCAGTCATCGAGCTGCTTCTTGGTGATCGTCCCGGCCTGGTTCGTCACCGCCCCGGACACGCCGGAGATCATCGGGATCAGCCCCCCGGTGAAGCGGATGGTTTCGGCGCCGCTCGTGATCTTGTGCCGGCCGCCGAACAGGTAGCACCGCTCCTTCTCCATCCAGTAGCGCCGCTCCGTGACATCCTTGTCGTCCTGGAGCTGGTCCGGGCCGTAGGCGTCGGTGTTCAGGTTGGTGTTGGAGATGGAGTGGGTGGCCTTGTGGATCTGCATGTACTGCGACACGAAGGTCGGCTGGCTGTGGACGGACGCCATCCGGGTATCGCCTTCGGGGGCGGCCGAACCGCACAGGGCCAGGACATCGTTGTCCAGCATGGCCGCGGCCGCGCCCGCGTTGCCGATGCCGCGCTGCACCGTGATGGTGCCGAGGGCGGTGTCCACGCCGGTCACGAAGATCATTTCCCGCGTCCGCATGTTGACGGCGGTGTCGTACACGCGCCACATGCTGGAGATGTCAACGGGAATGGTCACGTCACCCGCCAATGCGCCGGCGGTGGCCACGGTGTCCTGCCGCGCCACGGATTCGCGGTACATGGACTCGAACTCGGGGCTGCCGAGTGTTTTCCCGTTGAGATTGCACAGGTACAGGAAAGGGTTGAGAGCCGCATCCGGCTCGTAAATCTGCTCATCGACTTGGCGTTTCAGCCGGTTTGCGGCCGAAATGTGCGCCGTCTTGAGCATTCCACCACTGTAAGACATATCAAACCTCCACGATGATTACGTTTTTCTTCGGGCACTCTGTTTGCCCGGCATGAACATGGACGCCGCGGTTTCGCGGCGACGGGCGGCGGACGAGGACTTCGGGCCGAATTTCACTCCGGGCGATCCCGACCCGCCAGCGGGCGATGAAACGCCGACACTGGCCCGGCCGATCTTGATGCCCTTCTGCAAAATCTCTTCGGCCTTCATGCCCAGGCAAGCGAGATGGATCAGATCGGCCGCACCCTGGCGGTCGCCCCGGATCACCCCGCCGAACTGGGCCAGCCGGGAGGCGATCTTGGGCTCGATCATCATGTGCAGGAGCCGTTGGTTTTCCGGGGCGATCCTGACGTAACGGGCCAGCTCGGACTTGTACCCTTCCGTCAGTTTTTCAGGGTTGATCTGCGGCCCGGACTTCGACTTCTGGAACTCGCGCCAGTCAGCCAAGAGCGTTGCTGCTTCCGCCATCTTTCCCTTCTCCCCCAGCTCCTCGATGCGCTCGTTTACCTCGTCCTCGGTCATCCCCGCCATCGGGTGAGCCTTGCGGCTCTTCTCGGCCTCCAACTCGCGCTCGGCCATCTCGAGGCGGGCGGACAGGTCCTGGATGCGTTCGTTGAGCTGCCCAAGCAGGGCGTCGTCGCCGCTGCCGCGCACTCCGAACTCCTCCAGCGGGTGGGGCTCGCGCTTGCCCCCCTCTTTCCCTTCGCCTTCGCCGGGTTGGCCTTCGCCTTCATCAACACCCTCGAGGTTTGCGGGCTCCCCGCCGGGTGTTTCCGTCACGGCGTCGTCGCGGAGCTCGAGAGCTTCCTCTGCAGGTTCCGTGACCGTGCCCTCCAAAATCCTTTTTGCGGTTTCTGCGTCAATCGCCATCGGAGCCTCCCTTTCTGATATATGTTCCGGCAATGTTCTTCATCTCCCGATCCAGCCGCACCACGGCCTCCTGGACCCCGGCCAGCCGCATGGTCTCAAAGACCAGCAGCAGCGACTTGAGATAGTCATGCTGGAATCCGGTAGTCTGCGTGGACATGATCCGCGCTTTCAGCCCCTCGATGACGGGATCCAGCAGGCCGGACTGCCAGGCGATGAAATCCGGGTTGTTTAGCAGGCGAAGCATCAGCTCCCGCTGTTCGTGCTTCTCCTTGTACTTCGGGGCGTACTTGTTGCGGAGATTGGCGAAAAACTTATCCCGCTTCTCTTTCGCCCATAATTCCGCTTTGAACGCAATCACTGTTGCACCCCCGCCGGGGTCTCAACCGGAGCCATCGCCGCTTCTTCGGCCGACGCATCCTTGAACATCGCCCTGGCCATGGTCAGACGCAACTCGTGCTGCTTCTCGCGGTCATCCTGGTCCTTGGCGGCCTGCATCTGCGCCTGTTGCTGTTGCGCCATCTCCTGTTCCGAGTAGAGTAGCTTGTCGGAATCGACCGGCAACTCCATCATCTTCATGGCCGTCTCGCGCAGCGGCCGCGGCCTGAACCACTGGTCCTGCCCGAACCGGGCGAGCATCTGGTCGGCCTGAAGCGAGCGATCATCCGCCGTGATGGGCTGGCCGCTGTTGCTCTTGACCTCGACATCCACGCCGGACATCAATTCGTCGTAGGTGATCGTCCCCTGGAACAGACCGCCGCCGCCTTCGGCGTAGATCCGGTAATCCTTCTTTTCGGGGTAGTATTGGGCGGCCATCGCCACGTTTTTCTTCATCCAGTTGGAGTACCCGAAATCCTGGTTGCCCAGCACATAGATCGCCCGCTGCATGAGGTTGCTCTGCATGATCCGGCTTTCCGTGGCCGAGTCGCCGCCGCCCCCTGTCATGCCGGCAAACAGCGGCGGGGCGCCCGTCACGCTGTCGGCGCGGGAGCGGAGATCCGCCCGGGTAATCATTCCGATGTTGGAGAAGTTGGGAGCGGGCAGGAACTCCATGGGCCGGCCGGATGCCGGGCCCTCGACGACATACTTCTCACCTTCATACAAGGGCGAAATATCGACCCCGGCCCCAAACGGAGCGATGGCGCCGCGCCGGAGGGCCTGCTTGGCCGCGTCGATGATGAGCCGTTCAAGCACGTTGGCCGTGTACTGGGTCTTGACGCACAGGTCGCCCAGTCCCTTGCCCCAAAACTGAAGCGGATCGTCCAGAAACTTGAATAGCGAGAATGGCTTTTTCTTGCGGAGGGCCTTGAAAGGATTCTTCGAGTCGCGCAACACCCAGCTCCGATGTCCCACGATGATGAGCCGGTTATCCTCCCAGTAATTCAGCAGCTCCACGATCCCAGCTTCAGCCAGGGTCGTGAGGTTGTGATTGTCATTGAATCGGTCCAGCTCGTTTTTCTTTTCCGCGATCTGGAATCCGTCGTAGGCTTCCTCCAGCTCTTCCGGCAGGTTGGTGATCCACGGATCCCGGCCCTTGGCCATCGTCCGCAGCTTGTCCACATGGAAATACTGCCTGAAAACGATGTTCCGGCATGAGTCAATATCGGTGCCGATGGAGTCGGGGAAGAAATCATTCATCACGTCGATGACTTCGCAGTCCGGGTCATCGTACACCGTCATCATCTCGGTCGTTTCCCTGGCCACGCCATCGACGAATTTGCGGGTCCAGACTTCCTGCTCCTCTTTGCGGTAGAAGTGGAACAGGGCCGCCGTCCCAAGCAGGCCGGCGAAGAATGAAACGGCCTGGCGCTTCTGCTTCATCCCTTGGCGATACCACATATACCGCTGCCAGTATTCGTGCTTGCGGGCCGTGTCTGCGTCGGAGTCCTCCCGCGGGACGAATTGCAGGTCGGGGATCCGCCGGCACAGGAAGGGACGGTACGTCTCCATCTTCTCGGCCAGGATCGGATCGAAGCTGTTGTTGGTGTACTGATCCTCATCCTCGGGGTCGGGGTAGGTCTGGTTGTAGTAGGCGTAATAGTCCTTCCATGCCTCCCGCCGGTTGAACATCGCCTCATTGTTGCGAGTAAACGCGGTAAGGACCAAATTCAACGCATCGGTGTTTTTTTCTTCCACCACGAACCTCTTATGATGCGATTGTCACTTTTTGTTACCGTGTTGTCAATGAGTTATTTTTTCGAGTGACAGCGTGACATCATCGCAGCGGCCTGTTTTCGTTCAAACGCTCGCCGGGCGGCGGCATCCAGCCGGCCTTCCACCGGCCGACTTCCACCAGGTTGTGTTGCGGGATGTAGCGGACGCCGTAGTGCAGGGCGTAGCGAAAGGCGTCCATGGCGTGACAGTGCTTCTGGACGGGCGTGTTGCCAAAGGACCCCGTGGCGTGGCGGCCCAGTGGTTTCCAGTGATACTTGCGGGCTTCCTTCTTGAAGTTGTTCAGGTTGCTGAACACGCGGACATAGGGATGGGCGAACGGTTCGTGAGTGATATACTGCTGGGCGGCCTTCAGATACTCCTGCACCGTCATCACGCCGTCCTGCAGGCTCTTCTCTGTCACCGGGATCAACTGGCTCTTGGTCTTGTCGCCGTACAGGCCATCGATCCAGTATTCATAGGAGGTCTTGAGGGTGTCGCCGGAGGCCGTCCGCTTCAGCGCCGCGCCGTCGATCAGGTCGAAGATGTACCGCTCGCCGGCGCTCATCAGGTTGATCGTCTTGGAGTGCTCGGAGATGGTCTTGCCTTTCTGGTAGTATTCCCGGACGCACCACAGGTTGCTGTATGGGTCCACCGCAAACCACAGGCAACAGGTCACGCCGGCCTGTGCTTCGTCGATCGACCGGAACATCTGCCAGTCATGGGGAATCTCGAACGGGGTGCAGTAGGCGTGGTCGTTGAACAGCCAGGGATAGATGATTCCGGTCATCCCGACAAACTCGCCGCGGGAGCGGGCGGCCCGGATCTCCTCGGGGTACTTCGACATGATGCGCTCGACTTCGGCCGCATCCAGCGTGGCATTCTGTTCGGTTTCCCACTGGTAGTCCTGAAACTGTTCATCCTCATCGGGATTCATCAGGATCTCGTGGTACACCCAGCTCAACCCGGACAGCGGCGTCATCGCCATCATGAAGTATCCGTTGGTCCGCATCAGGCGGGCCAGGACTTCGTGGTAGATCTCCTGCGGCGGCTCCTCATCCATCCCGACCACGAACGGCGCGAAGCCCTGGAACCGCTCCCGGCCCTGGTCGTAGGACATCAGGATCAGGCGGCTACCATTGGTCAGCTCGATGAAGTCGATGATGTCGTTGCGGAGATAGTGGATCTTCTTGATGGCGCTTTTCGGCAGGAACCGGAAAATGTACTCATTGACGTACAGGCGCATGGTCTTGGCCGTCTGGCCGGCGATCACCACGTCGCATGGGACCGGGATGAAGATTTTCGGCTTGTAGGGGTTGTAGCCCATCGCGAAGCAGACGCACTCCCAAATCAGGGCCCGGGTCTTGCCCGACCCGTTGCCGCCCCAAACCACCCGCGTCCGGTATTCGTCGGTGTGAAACTGCTCCTGGTACGGCATGGCGATGTGATACCGCCAGCCGTTCTGCTCGATCATGGACTCGACGGACTTGAGCCAGGCAATCGCCTCGGCCATCAGGTCCGGGCCGATCATCGCGGCGATCTGGTCCTTCGGTTTGGAAAACAGAATGGATTTCAGGCGAAGGATCTGCCGCCCGAGTTCAACGGTGTCCCGCAATTCCTGCGGACGGTGAAGGTACGCCCTAAAAAGGCGCCGTTTGCGGGACGGATTGCCCAGGAGTTCCGCTGCTGTCACCGGCCTTCCGGGCCTTTCTTTGTTTGGGTTGAGCACTTTCCGGCCTCAAATGGCTGTATTTCCGTGAAATCACCTGGTTGTGAACCCGCGAACCGCGGACGGATCGCCGCTTCTTGGCGGTCTTGTTCCGCTCCCACACGTCGAGGTCGTGGTTTTTCTGCTGGTACATCGCCCCTTTCATCGTCTCGAGGATCTTGTGGCAAATCTGCTTGCCGTCTTCCACGATGGAACCCAGCGGCCGCTCCGCGCTGACCACTTCGAGGTTGCGTTGGGCGAAGTCCGCGGCATCCATTTTGAACAGCTCCATCCGTTCTTTGTCGGAACCGTGAGCCATTCTCATGGCGTCCAGCTTCTTCATTTCCTTGATGTAATCGCGTAGCTGCTCGTTGCTGGGGGCGTCGATTTTGGAGAACAGCTCGGTGAGCGCGACCCGTTTTTCCTCGATGTCGTACAGGATCCGGTTGGCCCTGTCCTTGATGTCCTGAAAATCGTCATCGTCTCTCGGTTCTTCCATTCATCCCCACTTTTTTTCAACAATATCAATAATTCTGTTGACATCCCGGCCATCCGGTTTGATACAATGACAATCATAGCACGGAAAGGAGGCATCCGACAATGGGACTCATTGAGAATCAGGCGAGATTTTTTGCCGATCTGTGCCGGTTGCGCGACAAGGCAGTGGAAAAAGGGTACACTGTCACCTTGGGGGAAGTCGAGCGCACCCAGTACCAGCAGGACGAGTACCTGCGCTCCGGGAAGTCGAAGAAACGGCACTCGGTCCATCAGGACCGGCTGGCCGCAGACCTGCACTTCTACCGGAAGGATCCGCGGTACGGCGTGATTTCAGTGGACACCCAGCTCACCGGAGAACAGGCCAAGCGCGAGCTGACTCCGCTGGGAGAGTACTGGGAATCACTGGACCCCATGAATGTTTGGGGTGGGTTTTTCCCCGAACACTACGGAACCACGTTCATCGACTGCCCGCACTTCGAGCGCCGAAAGTAAAAGACCCGGCCACTGGGCCGGGCGGTGAAGGAAGTTCCGATGGTTGGATTGTAGCATATTTTCGATCTTTGCAATGAGAGCTTCGCCGTCCACGCCTGGGGGAATCGGGAGCCTTATTAACCCCTTGGGTTATCCGGGCGTGGTCGGTTTTTAACTAGATCGGCCGGGACGATTCGGCTGGAACATCCGCCCGCGCCTGCTGGCGCATGATCGTGCCCGGCGAAGGTGCGGCACCACACGCCGCCTGCCCGGAGACCCCGGACAGTATGTTTGAGCTGATATTGCCATCAGGGCCCCCGGGCCGGTTTTTTGCAGAACGTATCCGTTACCGTCCGGCCCGGGGGCCCACCCACAAGGAGAATCATGGAACCCGTCATCGACATCGACAGCCACCGACCGCACTTCAAGGGCGAAGCCGTGTGCCTGCACTGTGACCACCACTGGATCGCCGTCGCACCGGCCGGAACGATCACGGGCCTCGAGTGCCCGGAGTGCCGCACCCACCGCGGCATCTTCGACTACGGGTTTGGAGCTGGGGCCGGGCAGTCCCGGCTTCTGTGCATTGCCTGTGAGTGTGATTTGTTCTACATCCGGCCCAATGGCGTCCATTGCCACCGTTGCGGACAGCATGTGACGGTACCCATCGAAGACATCTTGAGCGCCCCGAAGGACGTTGAAGTCGAATTGGAGCCCAAAGGTTCAGTCATCCCGTTTCACGAACCGGCCTAATCAGTCTCATCTCCTCACCTTGACAACGCCGGCCGCCCCCATGGGCGGCCGGTATCTTTTTCAGCCAACTAGATCTCTGTGCTACGATTTTGTTTGCTCGCCTTCCATGATTGACGAATAGCCAGGATCTAACAAATTGGCCCGTTTGTATTTCCCAGGTCTACTGCCAACTCCGGTCTCTACTACTTCAATCATCCCCGCTTTCTTGAGTTGTGTGAGCACCGGGTGGATGCTCTGCTCAAGAAGTGGTAGGCCGGATCCGTCTTTTTGTACTTGCTCTATTAGCTGTTGGGATGTAAATGGTTCGTCAACCATTGATAGTGCATGTTCTACTCTCTCGAGGATTGTTGGTTCTGACGTAGCAAGTAACATCAATCTGTTGCCTAATCTATTCAGCGCCGCCAGGTCGGTTTTCATGTCGGTGTCAAGTTTTTCTATTTGCTTTTGTAGCAACGCTTTCCTTGACTCATAATCCAGCCTAATTCTCCTTTTTAGCGTTTCAATTGGACTTCTTCTCATGGTATTGCCTCTGGTGACCAACCAATTCCCTGTTTTCCGTCGCAGGCCCGACACGCCAGTCGCGGAAGGCCCTCAAATTCATCCCGCATGACGACATTCTTGACCATGTGACATTTCGGGCAGATGTCGCTGGTCCATTGCGCCTCAAACTCCTGAGTCGGTACCACGTCGGGAATGACCTGTACGGCTGGAGCGAGTTCCCGTGATTGCACCATCAGATGCAAAGTCATCAGGCTCATTGAGCAGGCAAAGGACGAGGACAACCACTTCATGTCCGTCTTGACCTTCCACGTCCGGCGGGGGTCGCGCAGCAGGTACACCGGCCGCCGCTCCATCAGCCACTCCATCAGCTTCCCGATGTCACCGAACGGGATTCCGGGCCGGTACTTCCTTTTCATGGCCTCCTCCTTCAGAACGGGTACTCATCGCCGGCGATTTCCGGCGGTGCATCGGGCGTGGGGGCGGGTGCCTCTTTCGGAGCGGCCGGCGTCGGCCCGACGTTCTCGGGGGCGGATTCGTCCTCGAGGATCCGGCGGGCCCGGGCCAGGATGGCCGGGCTGGTGAGCAGGGCGGTCTGGCGGTCTTTGACCGCCTGCTCCAGTTTTGTGAACTCGGTGAACGTCATCGGTTTGAGAGGGATCTGCGTCTCGCCGCGCTCCACTTCCCGCCGTTCGATGGCCTGGGCGGTGGCGACGCGCAGCTCCTTGGCAAGCGCCTGCCGCGTCTGCCAGTCGTCGGCCTCCTTCCACTTCTTGCGGAACACAGCATCAATGTCGGGCGGCCGGGGGGTCTTTGGGTTGGCCGCCAAGTCGCTCTGGAGCATCCGCTGGCAGATGGGCCGGCAGAATTGGCGCGGCGCGTCGTCGTTGGACAGCCGAAGCTCCCCGCACCAGGCGCAGACGTAGGCCAGCTTGAGCGGGTTGTCCCGCCGGCGGGCCCCGACCTTCTTGTTGGCGCAGGAAACCGAGCAGTAGACGCGGGAGCGGCCGGCGAACCAGCCCTCCCGGCCGCACTCGGCGCAGCGGTAGAAGAACACCCAGCGGTACTTGATGTCCGCGGGCGCGAAGCCGCACTTGCGGCTGTCGAGCTTGCGCTTGCAGGCGATGGAGCAGGTCAGGTCATCGTGGCAGTCCCAGGAGCCGCAGACCACACAGGTCTGGTTGCCCCCTTTTCGCATGAGGCGCATCCCCGGGACCCACGAGCTGTTTTCGGGGGTGGCGATTTCATTCGGCATCGGAATCACTCCTTTTCGTTTCGGAAAACGGATGAGTTGTTTCGATGGCCTTTTGCAGCGTCGGACCATCAATCGGCTCAATCACCTGGACATTCGGATCATCCGGCGGTGAATCCTTCTGGTCGTGGGCCAGTTGCCCCAGCGGGCAATCCGCCGGCGCTTCGATCACCAGGAGATTCGGGTCCTGCTTGAGCCCCAGCGTGTAGACCGACTCGAACGCGATGCAGCCGAACGGGATGAGCTCCTCCGGGATCTTGTCGGCTCTGGTCCGGCACAGATGGATGTCCGGCATGGGCCACCCGTGATAGTAGTCCGGCCCTCTTACCGCCACACGATACGAGGCGCAATCACGGCAGGAGTGATCGGAGTAGATCCGCCTGCGGCGTTCATCGCGGGCCTTGACCTGGGAATCAAGGGAGGCAATGAAATCGTCAAACTGTTCCTTGGCGATCGTTCCCTTGGGTTGCTTATTCTTTGGCATCGGCGGGGTCCTCCTCTTTCTCGACATCCGGGCCTTCCGGGGGTGGCGGCTGGTGGGCGGCGGGGGCGGGGACATCATCCAATCCGATCCGGCCCATGTCCCGGATCAACTTATCAATCAGGAATTGCGCCGATCGATAGTCCCTCCCATCCACCTTATACTCCAGCGTTGCGATCTTGGCGTCGGCCTTGTGCAGACCGGCCGTGATGTAGTTGATGAGCTGGCTGTCTCGCGCCAGCCGCTCGAAGTTGGCTTGCGCCGTGGGGTAGTCCGGTACGTCGGCCTTCTTGTGATCGAGGGATTCAATCCTGCGCTCAACGGCGTCGATCTTTTCGCTCAAGGAGCGGCAGGCGATGGACAGCGTGGCGTCCGTTGACTCCTGCGCGTGGTAAATCTGGAGGAGTCTGTGGAGCTCCACCCACATCTTCCCGATGTACGGGCTGTTTTCCAGCATCCCCTCCAGTTTGTACATCTCAGTCAGCGTTCCCATCGGGGGCGCAGAGTCCTTCGTGACGGCCTGGTTGGGCTCGGCGTTCTCCACCTGGGCCAGCCGGGTTGACCGCTCCATCAGCCCCCGGATCTCCGCGACAACCTCATCCACGCTGGGGGTGTAGCCGAACTTCGTCGCCATCATGTCCCGGATGTCGTCCATCACCCGCTCGAGCTTCGCGACCTCCCGGTTGGCTTCGGTGAGTTGGCGGACTTCTTCATGGAGCCTGGCATTCTCGTTGCGCTTCTGCTCTATGGCCATTCGGTGCTCGGATTCCCTCCGGTCAGAGATGATGTGGTACGCTCGTGAGCGGTCGCTTATCTCACGGTCAAGGGCATCGACACGCGCTACCAAATACTTGATCCTGGAGACGGCGCCGTCGAGGGTGGACGTGTCCGATACCGCCATGATCTCCTGCAACACGGATTTCAGCCGGTCGATCTCTTCGGCCAGCTTCTCGTTGGCGGGTTCCAGCCGCTCCAAGTCGCCGGCCAGCCGCAGCACCCGCTCCGGCAGGTCGCAGGCCCGGGCGGCGATGAAGAAATCCGCCTGAACGTCTTGCCAGGTTTCGCACACCACGCGCCCGCTGTAATACTTCTGCTCCGTCTCGCCGCCCTTGTCGCTCATCGACACCACGGCCCCGCCGTTTTTCGCGTCGATCATCCAGGGCCCAGGGATGCACTTGTCCCGCAATTCCTTGAACTGCAAAGCCGCTTCACGGTCGTTCATAATTGAACCTCCTTGTTGAAATTAGATAACCGATTCAATGGCTTCCATCATCCGGTCGCAGTCATTCATCATCGCGCCACAGTCCTTCAGCGCAGTCTCGATCTGCGTCATGTACCCATCTTCGGCCGGAAACGGGGTCTCGATGGCTTTCAGATATGCCGGGTTGTCCGCAGCCACAACCGGCAGGCGACCCGCCAGCAGGGTAATGCGGTTGAAGAGCTTCGACAGGCGGATCTGGTGCTCGAGCAAGTCACCCACCAGCCGGTCGATCAGCCTGGGGGGCTTGACCAGGTCACCTGCTCCCGACAACCCAACCGTCGTCTTGCTCTTCCGGCCGCCGAACAGGCCGCCTTCAACCAGGTCGCCGGCCTTGGCTCCGTACCTGAACGCGGTCTCCATGTCCCGATGGTGCTGGCGCTCCACCTCCTCCCGTTCGAGCTGGAGATCCGCGGGCGGATCCGCCGGTCCCGCCATTTTCTCCAGCACGTAATTCTTGAGTCTGTGCTTATAATCACCGAGCGGCAGGACGACCGGCAGCGGGCCGAACTTCTCGACGAAGGCAAAATACACCACGTCCGCCTCCGCCAGATGCCGCTTCCTCTCTTCCCGGTCCCTCGTCTTCGTCGCTGATTTCCGGTCAGTCATGGCTTTCGTCCTCCTTCTGGTAGTTTTTGTCGTAGTCGGCCAGCGCCTTCTCGAGCTGGTTCACCCGGTAGCCCAGGGAGTTGTTCTCCTGGCAGACCTCGCCGTACTTGCGGCGCAGCTCGGCCACCGCCTTGAGCGCCGGGGTGTTGGCCTGAAACTGGCTCTCGACGTAGCGGTTGATGATGACGCTACCCGTGGCGGTCCAGGCCGGCCTGGCGATCAGCTCGACCATCCGCAATTCTCCCTGAAGCGTATGGATGTCAGTACACATCACACCCCGCATGGTATTGTTGAAGTCTTTCCGCTCTTCATCCAACCGCTTCCGCAACTTTGTGACCTGATCGAACAGCCTCGCCTCCCGATTGGCCGCGTCGATCACGAATTTGGTCGCTTCGGCCTGCTTAGATGGATGGACCGCCTTGATCCACCCGTTGGTCCTCCGCACCAACCATTCCTGGATCACGTCATAGATGCTCTTCATCACCAGAACCTCCTTCACTCGGATTTTGATTTCACTTTACAGTATACTGTTCCGTTTGTCAAGTGGAAAGTTTCGTGTACCTCAGATGGCCATTTTCGTATCACGACCGAATAGCATACTAATCTGTCTGATTGGAATCAGCGTGTTGTAATAGTGTAGAATGGAAATTTTAATATATGTATAGAATCGGGTATATGCCTTTGTAACCCATTGATACTCCATACGTAACAAGGAACACTATACTGTCATAATACGAAAATGACCTCCTATATATAAGGGGTTTCCGCCGAAATCAGTATACTGTCCAAAAATCTTGACAATTCTGTTCAGAAAAGGCCTTTTGTGACAAATACAGTACACTGTCCAAACAAACAGTATAGTGTCCAAAGAGACAGTATAGAATCCAAAATCGGGACTCCAGCGTGATAGTATGCTGTCCAAAATCCCAATTTGCCCCCAAAATAGGGGGTGGCGAGAGAACAATACACTGTCCAAAACGGGGGAGACAGGGTGTGAAATGGAGCTATATTCACACAATCGTAACAAATGCGAGCGTGGGGTGGTGGTCGCCGGGTGGGACCCTATTCCTTATCCTGCTCGCGCCCGCCGGCCGCCCTTGTCCCTGTCACTTCAGTTGACAGAACATATATTATAGGACACGAGCGGCTGTAACTCATTGATACGTATGCACTTACACGCATCTGCCTTGGGGAATGCGTGGGCGGATTGGGCGGATATGGCCCTCGCGTACCTTGTTCTTGTCCTCGATCGCCTGCTTTCAGGCTCCGGCGCGGTCGCCGGCTGGGCTCCGGCATGGCGGCAGGCGGGCCAGCAGCAGCCAGGTGTCAATATTTTGACACTTGGCGGTCAACTGCCCATATTTGGGCACTTCGTGTGCGTGTGTATAATTATTAAACACGTCCACCATAAACAACCCTGATACTGTAGCCACTATGGATACACCTGCAACAAATTGATGCACCTGGATTGACAGATCTGACAAAATGTTGCAGTCGGACGTTGCACGTTGCATGGGATGTTGCACGGTGCAACATAATGTTGCATCCAGGTGCAACGATTTGTTGCACTGTTTAATATTGATACGTTGGCACGGGGATTGCTACGCGCATTCTTTAGAGTGGGGGCGGACGGGGCTGTGTTGGGCGATCAAAAATATTTTCGCTTCACCATCATTTTTCTCTTGACATCCAACAAACACAGCCTTATGATTGGGTTGTAGAATGACAAATTGACATAGGGGATCCGCCATGAAAATCAATCGAAACAGAATCAGCGACCGCCTGTATGAGATCAGCAGCAAATATCACGAGCGGATTCCGCTGGGTGACATCCTGGGCGCCGTGAAAGACAATGGGCTCACTCCAATTCAAGAGGACGGTTCCCCATGGTCGGGCTTTTTGTGCGGTGACTCCGGCGAAGTTTTTATTGACCTGGAGGGATCAAAAAGGATGCTCGTGATTAGTTGGTATCGGATGGACTCCGGCCGTTTTGAAGTCAATGCGTACCTATCTTAATAGAGGAGCCCTTATGACAATCAACATTGAACGCACTTCCATCGGATGGCTGGGAACGGCGACCGTGGGCGGCGTCGTGATTGCCCGCTCATCGGGGCGGGATTGGTTCGATGTCTGGATGAGGCTTTCCCGCCTGTTCGGCCGACTGCGGATGCCGCACAGCTTGCGCGTGGCGGTGTAACATGGAACGCTTGCACGTCTGCTACTGTCCTGTGCGGAAATCCCCTGATCGGGATTGGGAATACGTTGACTACCTGTGCGGATCCTGTGATCTCGAAACGAGCCGGCAGAAAGCGGCCGATCTGGATGCCGCAATCCCTGATTGGGCCGCCTGCCATCCGATTGTACGGTTT
>Ga0316630_10000151_pt1 | contig 17254 bp, 13 predicted proteins | sample OWC_May_M1_C1_D6_FD_207658 | JGI IMG/M metagenome (GOLD analysis project Ga0316630, IMG submission 207658) | Wetland soil microbial communities from Old Woman Creek delta, Ohio, United States - OWC_May_M1_C1_D6_A | ecosystem: Environmental > Terrestrial > Soil > Wetlands | place: USA: Ohio...
TGAAAGGCGGAGCAGGCCACCTCACAGGCCCGGCAGCCGTTGCACTTGTCGACATCCACTTTGATGGTTTTGACGATTTTCTTTTTCTTCTCGCCCATGGCGGCTACCACCTCTTCAGGTTATTTCGGCTCCGGCCCCGTCGATGTTTCTTGGGAGGACGCGTCTTCCGCACCCGAAAGGATCCCCCGCTTGAGGAAGTCGGCGGCCACGTAGTCCAACCCCATCTCCTGCAGGGAGGCCTGCGTCGGTATCCCTTCGTTGTTCCACCCCTTGAATTTATAGTAGGTGTCCAGGAGCTCTTTTTCGAGCTCGGGAAACCGTTTCTTCCAGTGGTTTTCCGGCGGCTTCTCGTCTTTGCGGCGCATGCCCCGCCGAATGTTGATGGCCCGGACCAGGGCCCGGTACCTTTTGGCCGCCTGCGTCAATTTTTCCGGGTCCATGTCGATCCCGGCGCCGGCGGAGATGAACTTCGGGTAGTTGTGGATGTGGTACGGCGGCTTCAGGGGGAAGGAGGAGAGGCCGGCGCACATCCCGAGCGCGTCATCGATGTAGTGCATCCGCTCCTGCCAGTCGACGATGTCGCAGCACATTTGGACCGTCGGGTAAAAGGGCATTGATTTCTCCCCGCGCGGCTCCCAGTCCAGCAGATACTGCTTGAACTTTTCATCCGGGACCTGGATCCAGTCCTTGACGAACTCCTCCCGCTCCTCTCGGGTCGGGAAAGGCGCCTGGGGGAACTGCCCTTCGATTTGGGTGATGTTGATCTTCTCGCCGGTGGCATACATCAGGAAATAGATGGGGTTCAGCATCGACAGCTTGAGCGGCAGCTGTTCGTGCTTCTTGATGTTGTTGTGGGCGTAGGCCTCCGCGCCTTTGCCGATCTGTTGGGCGGCCCAGTAGGTGCCGTTGGCCAGGACATCGCCGATCCCTTCCCGCCGGACAATTCGGTCGAGCAGCCAGTGAAACCGCTCCTCGTTGCCGGAAGGCATGCCCGGCAGGTCGTTGTCGGTGAGGATGCCGTTTTCGTGGAGCTCCAAGGCGAAGGCCATCACCTGCGGGGTCGAGAACCCGTCCACGCCGTACTCCGTGGCGCGCTGGGCGATTTTCAAACCGAATTCGAGGTCCGACATGGCCGCCATGGTGTAGGTGAGCTTCGAGAAGCATTTCATCATGTAGGTCGGTAGGCCCGGCACGGAAATGGTCGCGCCGCATTTCATCGGGCAGTTGTAGCAGCTGATCAGCCGCGTCCGCATCTTGTCCAACGTTTCCGTCCACTTCTCGGCGACGTCCTTGTTCCAGAAATCTTTTCTGCGGGTGCGGGAATTGCCCCACATGAAATTCTCGGTGTGCCACTTCTCGTCGTGCACCTTCATCTCTTGCGGCGACCCCAGACCGGCCAAAATCGGCATGACCCCCGGGATCGGGTTTTGTTCGCGATGCTTGATGTATTTCAGCACGTCGTTGCAGAGCTCCATGAACTCCGCCGGCCGGGCGACATTGATGTCCTTGGTCCCGCGGACCGCGATCGCCTTCAACCCCTTGTCCCCCATGACGGCGCCGATGCCGCCGCGGCTGGCGCTGGACCGGCCCTGCTCGATGGAAGCGAAGAAGACCCTGTTTTCACCGGCCAGCCCGATGGCGGCCACCTGGGCTTTCGGCTCCTTCAACTCCTGCCGAATCAGCTCCGCCGTCTCACCGGCGCCCTTCCCGCGCAGGTGGGAGGCGTCGCGTATTTCGACTTTGTCGTTGTGGATCCAAAGGTAAACCAGGCCGGGGGACTTGCCGCGAAAGATCACCTTGTCATAGCCGGCATACTTCAATTCGGGCGCCCAGAACCCGCCCATCATGGAAAATGCCATCAACAGCGTCTGCGGCGAAATGGTGGAGACGATGGTGCGATTGCAGCCGGTGGCGGGGGTGCCGCACAAAAGACCGGCGCTGAATATCAGAAGATTGTCGGGGGAAAAGGGTTCGACTTCCGGCGGGACCCTGTCCCACAATATCTTGGCGTTGGTGCCCAAACCGCCCAGGTAAAGCTCGGTGTCCCTCGGATCGGTTTCCACCCGCTCGATGTTTCCGCGCGTGAGATCAATCTCCAGATTGTACCCCGTCTCTGCGTACCTCATTTTTTTCCCCTTATGGATTGCCGGGCCTTGGCCTTGGGGGACGTGCCGGGGTCTTCCGGCTTCCCGCTGTATTCATTGTGATTTGACAGACGATCCCGGTGGAACAGAAGGTTAACGGCGGCTTGAAATAAGCTATAAAGTAACTACAAATTAGCTGTATAGTAGTTATAATGGGTTTCCCCGAAACTTGTCAAGAAAAAACCTCATGCGGCGGGGGTCGATCAAAAAACAACCCCGCTCAGCGGAGCGGGGTTATCAATTCGAATCGGCTGCCTCAGCAGTCGAAAGCGCTGGTCGGCCGGTCCGGCCCCTATTCTTCTTTCAGCTTCTCCTGCAAATTTTCCCTCAGCAGCTCGCCGAAGGTGGTGGTGGGCGACTGGCCCATGCTGCTCACGTAGTCGCTCAGAATGCCCTGCTCGCGCTCCATCTCGAGCCGCTTGATGGACAGTCCGATGCGCCGCTCGTCGCTGTTGATGGTCATGACCCTGGCGGTGATGGGGTCCCCGATGTTGAACTTGCCGACGGGCGTCTTGATCTTTTCCTTGCTGATCTCGGAGACGTGAACCAGGCCCTCGATGCCCTCTTCCAGCTCCACGAAAATACCGAAATCCGTCACGTTGGTGATGGTGCCCGTGATCTCGGTGCCCACCCGGTAGCGAGCGGCCACGCTTTTCCAGGGGTCCTCGAGCAGCTGCTTGATGCCGAGCGAGAAGCGCTCGTTGTCCTTTTCGATGTCCAGAACGATGGCCTGCACGACGTCGCCCTTCTTGAAAAGCTCCGAGGGGTGCTTGATGCGCTTGGTCCAGGAGATATCCGAGATGTGCACCAGCCCGTCGATCCCCTCGTCGATGCCGATGAAAATCCCGAAGTCGGTGATGTTCTTGATCTTGCCCTCGATCGTGGTGCCGACGGGGTATTTCTCGGCGATGACATCCCAGGGGTTGGGTGCGACCTGTTTCATGCCGAGCGAGATCCGGCGGGCGTCGGGCTTGATGTCGAGCACCACCGCGCTCACCTCTTCACCCACCGAGACCACCTTGGAGGGGTGCCGGACCTTGCGGGTCCAGGACATCTCGGAGACGTGGATCAGACCCTCGATGCCCTCCTGCAGCTCCACGAAGGCGCCGTAGTCGGTCAGGCTGACCACCTTGCCGGTCACCCGGGAGCCGACAGGGTATTTCTGCACCGCCTGGGTCCATGGGTCGGGCGCGAGCTGCTTCATGCCCAGCGAAACGCGCTCCTTCTCGAGGTCCAGGTTGAGCACCTTGACGTTGATCTGGTCGCCGATCTTGAAAAGGTCGGAGGGGTGTTTGACTCGCCCCCAGGACATGTCCGTGATGTGCAGCAGGCCGTCGACGCCCCCCAGGTCCACGAACACCCCGTACTCGGTGATGTTCTTGACGATGCCCTGCAGAACTTTGCCCTCGTGAATCGAGGACAGGGTGGCCGAGCGCTTGCTCTCGCGCTCCTTCTCCAGCAGCACCCGCCGCGACAGCACGATGTTGCTGCGCTTGCGGTTGTATTTTAGGATCTTGAAGTCGAAGGTCTTGCCGACCATGTCGTCCAGGTTGCGGATGGGGCGCAGGTCCGCCTGGGAGCCGGGCAGAAACGCCAGGACCCCGATGTCCACCGAGAACCCGCCCTTGACCCGGCTCGTGATCGTGCCCTGGATGGCTCCGTCCTCGTCGTGGCATTTCTTGATGTTGTCCCACACCTTTATGTTGGCGGCCTTCTCCTTGGACAGCATGACGCGCTCTTCCTCGCTGTCGTCCCAGTACTCGACCATCACCTCGACTTTTTGTCCGACCTTGGCGGTGATGGTGCCGTCCTCCGCGCGGAATTCGTTGATGCGGATCTGCCCTTCGGCCTTGTAGCCGATATCTACGAGCACCAGATCCTTGTCGATCGCGGTGATGACCCCTGTGACCACCTCGCCTTCCTTGAACCGCAGGAAGGTGTCCTCGTACATGTTCATGGAAGCCTCGGCGGCCTCCATGGACTCCATGCCGGGTTCTCCCCCCTCGGCAACGTCCGTCGGCAGAGTGCGGGTGGTTTCGTCTTTTTCACTGTTGGTTGTAATGTTGACCATACACGTCATTTCCCCCTTGGCCTGAAATTGCGATCCCTTGGATGCGCTTATAACCGGGTATGTGTAGCAGATTGGCGGAAAAATGCAACGAGAAAATGGGAGGAAAGGTCTGCCGGTCCACGGTCGGCCGGTCCGCCGGAGAAATAATGACCGGATCGAAGACACGGCGGCCCTTCCCGGCGACGGACCGACCGGGGACGGGCGACCCAAACTTTTCGCTACAGCTGCTCGAGTCGGGCCTGGATGTGCGCGACCATCAGGTCCACCACCTGATCGATGCCGAGGCCGGTGGAATCGATGCGGATGGCGTCGGGGGCGGGCGCGAGCGGCGCCAGCGCCCGGGTGCTGTCCTGTTCGTCCCGGAGCCGCATGTCCCGCTCCACCTCCTCCAGCGACGCCCCTGTTTTCGCCTGGATCTCGGCAAAGCGCCGCAGCGCCCGGGTCGACTCGGAGGCGCTCAGAAAAAATTTCACCTCGGCCTCGGGGAACACCACCGTCCCCATGTCGCGGCCTTCGAAAACCGCCCCCTTCTGCCGTCCCAGCTCCCGCTGGACCTTGAGCAAATAGGCCCGCACCACCGGCCGGGCCGAAACCGCCGATGCCAGCATCGAGATCTCCGGGGTGCGGATATCTTCCGTGATGTCCTCGCCGCCGGCAGTCAGGCGCTGGCCGCCCTCGCCGGGCAGAAAATTCAGGTCGATCCCCTCCAGCAGCCGTCCCAGGGCGGCGTCGTCTTGCGGGTCGACCGTGCGGCGGCGGGCCGCAACCGCGACGCCGCGGTAAAGGGCGCCGGTGTCGATGTAGCGGTATCCCAGGCGGCCGGCCAGCAACCGGCTCACGGTGGTCTTCCCGGCGCCGGCGGGGCCGTCGATGGTGATGAGCAGTTTCCGCATGCCGACCGGCTCTCCGGGTGGGCGTGAATGGCGCGCTATCATCTCGGTCCCCCATGGTGCCGGATGCGGGATCCGAGATGCTAGATGAACAGGAAAGCGGCGTGTTCTCGTCCGATCCGGCATCCAGCATCCCGTATCAGGTGATCTTACAAACGAAGCACCTGCCTCAGAGATTCGATGAATCGCCGGTTTTCCTCCGGCAGCCCGGCGTTCACGCGGATGCGATCCGGGTAGCCGTAGCTGGCGAGTGGGCGGACGATGACCCCGCGGTCGAGCAGCCCTTCGAAGACCCGACGCGCATCGCCGGGAACCCGGAACATGAGAAAGTTCGACTGGGTCGGCCGGCACTCGAGCCCCATCTCGGTGAGCGCCGCATGAAGGTAGTCCACCCCCTGATGGACCACCCGCAGGGTGTCCCGGAGGAATTCGGCGTCATCGAGAGCCGCCGCGGCCGCCGCCTGGGCCGGCAGGCTGACGTTGAACGGCTGCCGCACCCGGTTCAAAACCCCGGCCACCTCGACGGCCATCAAGCCGTAGCCGATGCGCAGGCCCGCCAGCCCGTAGACTTTGGAGAAGGTCCGCAGCCCCACCACCGGCCGGCCGGCCTTGACGTAATCCAGGCTGTCCGGACCGGCCGGGTCGCGCACGAATTCGATGTAGGCCTCGTCCAGCACCAGCAGGACGTGCTCCGGCAGCAACCCTATGAACGCCTCGAGCTCCGACCGGGTCACCAGGCTGCCGGTCGGGTTGTGGGGCGTGTTCACGAACACCATGCGCGTGCGGGGCGTGAGCCGGGCCGCCATGGCCCCGAAATCGGTGCGAAAGTCCTTGAGCGGCACCTCCACCGGCACGGCGGCGGCGGCCCGCGCCTCGATTTCATACATTTGAAACGAGGGCCTGGGCATGAGCACCTCGTCCCCCGGCCGCAGGAACGAGCGCGCCAGCATGGCGATGACGTCGTCGGACCCGTTTCCAAGAACGATCTGCCCCGGTTCCAGGCGAAGTCGTGCGGCGAGCTTGCGGGTCAGCTCAAAGCCCGCGCTGTCCGGGTAGCGGTGCACCGAGGCCAACGCCTGCCGGAGGGCGACCAGCGCCTTCGGCGACGGCCCGAGGGGGTTCTCGTTGGAGGCAAGCTTGATGGAGTGCCGGATGCCCCGTTCGCGCTCGAGTTCTTCGACCGGCTTTCCCGGCACGTAGGGCGGGATGGCGAGGATGTGATCAGGGGCCTTGAGGTTCACGTGATTGCTCCGGCCGTATGCAGCCAATTTCCTTGTGACCCGCTCACGGGGGCCGCACTACTCCCCCGCGGCGGCTTTGCGGCCGGCATCCAGCGCCTTGAGGTTGAGGGGGATCAGCTTGGCCTTTTCCGCGAATTTGTCCTTGACGGCCGCCGTCAGCGCCTCGAAGCTCACGATCCGGCTGCGGGCGACGAAAGCCGCCAGCGCCACGATGTTGGCCGCCTTCGCGTTGCCGGCTTCTTTGGCGAGTTCCATGATGGGCACCCGCAGTTCGTCCACGTCGCCGCGGCCGGAGCCGACGGGGATGATCGATGCGTTGACGAAGACCACTCCCCCTTTTTTAACGGTCGGGGCGAATTTCTCCAGCGAGGGCCGGTTCATGGCCACCAGGTGCTGGGGGTTGCGGATGATCGGAGAGCCGATGGGCCGGTCGCTGATCACCACCGTGCAATAGGCGGTCCCACCCCGCATTTCAGGGCCGTAGGAGGGAATCCACACCACCTCGCGGCCTTCGTGCATGGCGGCCTGCGCCAGGATCTGCCCCATCAGCATGACCCCCTGACCGCCGAATCCGGCAAACTGCACCTCACTCTGCATGTTTCTTTCTCCCTTCGCCCGCGACCACGCGGCCGGCCTCCGGCGTCTTGAACTCGCCGAGCGGGTAATACGGCAGCATCTTCTCCTCGGCCCATTTCAACGCGTCCGTCGGGGTCATGCCCCAGTTGGTTGGGCAGGTGCTGATGAGCTCGACCAGGCTGAAGCACGTGTTCTGCACCTGGTAGCTGAAGGCCTTGCGGATGGCTTTCTTGGCCTTGTTGATGTACTTGGGCTGGGTCAACGCTTCGCGCGCGATGAAGGCCGGGGTCTCCAGCGCGGAGAGCAGCTCGGCCATCTTGACCGGCATGCCGGTCTGGAGCACCTTGCGGCCGAAGGGCGAGGTGGTGGTGCGCTGGTCGGGCATGGTGGTGGGGGCCATCTGGCCGCCGGTCATGCCGTAGACCGCGTTGTTGATGAAGATGGTGGTGAACTTCTCCCCGCGGTTGGCGGCGTGGATGATCTCGCTCATGCCGATGCTCGCCAGGTCGCCGTCGCCCTGGTAGGTGAAGACGATCAGGTCCGGCCGCACCCGCTTGATGCCGGTCGCCATGGCCGGGGCGCGGCCGTGGGCCGCTTCCTGGAAATCGAAGGTGAAGTAGTTGTAGCACAGCACCGCACAACCCACCGGCGCGATCCCGACCGTGCGGCCGCGGATGCCGAGCTCGTCGATCACCTCGGCCACCAGGCGGTGGGCCACCCCGTGGGTGCACCCCGGGCAATAGTGCGTGACCACATCGGCCAGGGCCTCCGGACGATGAAACGCTTTCCCCATAATTTTGGCTCCTCTTCGGATTGCTGCGATTCTTTTGATTTGCGACGGGTTGGGTCGCAACGGCAGCGCGCGGTCGGCCGCCGCCAAAATTATAAAAATGTCCGGCGCTGCTTACAGCAGTTTGCCGATTTCCTCCATTACTTCTTCGGGCGTCGGCACCTCGCCGCCGCATTTGCCGTACCAGTGGACCGGCTTGGCCCCCCGGATGCTCAGCTCCACGTCCTCCACCAGCTGTCCCATGCTCATCTCGATGCTGATGGCCGCGCGGCAGCTCGCCTTGGAGGCGGCGTCGTAAACGGCCTGCCGGGGGAACGGGAAAAGGGTCTGGGGCCGGACCATGCCGATCTCGATGCCTTTTTCCTTGAAGTTGTCGATGACGGTGCGGCACACCCGACTCATGGTGCCGTAGCTCACGATCAGGACCCGGTAGTCGCCCTGCAGGTTGTAGGTTTCGCAGCGCACCTCCTCCTGCTTCATGCGGTCGTACTTGGCCTTCAGCTTCAGGTTGTGGGCGTTCAGCTCCTCCGGGACTAGGTAGAGCGTCCGGACCAGGTTGCGCCGCGTGCTCTTGCGCGTGTCGAGCCCGTTGGTGGCCCACTCGTCCTTGTTGCACGGGGCGCTCTTGAGATGGTCGGGGAACTCGACCGGTTCCATCATCTGGCCGATCAGGCCGTCGCCCAGGATCATCACCGGGTTGAGGTACTTCTCGGCCAGCGGGAAGGCCGCCATGACCATCTCCACGGCCTCCTGCACGCTCGCCGGCGCCAGCACCAGCAGCCGGTAATCCCCGTGGCCGCCGCCCTTCACCGACTGGAAATAGTCCGCCTGGGACGGCAGGATGCCGCCCAGCCCCGGGCCGCCGCGCATGATGTTGACGAACACGGCCGGGCACTGGGCCGCCGTGATGTAGCTGATGCCCTCGCTCATCAGGCTGATGCCCGGGCTGGAGGAGGTGGTGAACACCCGCGCCCCGCAGGCGGAGGCGCCGAAAATCATGTAGGACACCGCGACTTCGCTCTCCCCCTGCAGGAAGACGCCGCCCACCTCGGGCAGCCGTTTGGACAGATACTCGGCCACCTCGGATTGGGGCGTAATCGGGTAGGCGAAATAATTCAGGCACCCGGCGCGGATGGCCGCTTCGGCGATGGCCTCGTTGCCCTTCATCAGCACCTTGCCCATCTCATTTCCTCCGTTTGGCTTTGCCGGCCGCTGCTTCGGCCATCTCGTTGATCGTGATGGCGACATCCGGGCACATGGTGCAGCAGATGGCGCAAAAAATGCAATCCTCGGGCCTGGCTTGGTAGGCGGGAAAATAGCCCTTGGTGTTCATCCTCGTGCCGATCTCCAGGACGTTCTTGGGGCAGACCGCGACGCACAGGCCGCACCCCTTACAACGGTCCTTGTCGATCAGGTGTTCATAGGCCATCGATTCAATCCTCCTCACAATGTAGTGGCCTTCTTCCACGGCGGCACCAGCTGCCGCCGGATTCTGAGAACCGGGCAGTCGAACTGAGCGGCATCCACCTGCGGCAGGAGTTCTTCCGCCACGGTGATGAAAGCCAGCGGCAGGCCGCTTTCCGCCGCCACCGTCTTCATGAAGGCGTAGCCGTCGACGATCTCCGGCGGGGTGGTCTCATCGATCAGGTTCGCGTTGCCGGCCAGGCCGGTCACCGCCATCTTCGCCGAGGCTTCTATTTCCCTGCGGATCTTGTGGCATCCGGCCGGGGTGGCGGTCGCGGGCCGCAGGGGGTTGACGACCTGCAGCACCTGGCGTTTGCGGCCGGCGAACGCATCCCCCAGCGCGGCCAGCACCATGGCGCCGACGTTGTCGCCTCCGACGTCGAGGATCGCCAGATCTCCCGGCCGGCGGATCAACCCCGCCACCGCCGGGCTCAGGACGGGGAGTTCGGACTGCAAGTAGGGCTGCGGCGGGAGCACCACGTCGATGCCCAACTCCGTCAGTTGGTCGGCCGCCTCGCGCGAACGGAAGTAGGGGTTTACCAGGTCGAGATCGGCGATCCGCACCTGCATCCCGGCCTGCCGGTGATGCACGGCGAGGTTGACGGCGACCTCCGATTTCCCGCTGCCGTAGTTGCCGACGATGACGACGATGCCTTCCAGCCTCAGCTGCACTGCGCCCCCCGAATCCGCCTTCAAGCCGCGACAATGCAGGTTCCGAGCGGATCCCGCCGGCCGAAAAACCAGATGGATCTTGTAGAGGTTTATCCATAGTCTGTCAAGCAAATTGCAGGCAGCGCAGCTTGGGGCGGGCGCCGCCGTATGGGGCTTTCGGGTCGCCATGGAATGTGATAGTAGAATGGTATCCCCTTCGCCGCCCTTGTCAAAAGGGGCGGAGGGGAATTTGGAATCGACCTCCCCGGAAGGCCGTCCGGGATGTTCCATGAACGTGAAAAAGAAAGAACCGCCGCGCCCGTCATGAACCGCGTCCGCACCGGCCTCGAATGCCTGCTCACCGACCCGCCCGCCTGGATCAAGCGCCGGCGGCTCGGCCTGCTTTGCAACCCCAGCGCGGTCGACCACCGGCTGCGGCATGCCAGGCATCTGATCAACGAGCGGTTTCCCGGGGCCCTGCGCGCGCTCTTCTCCCCCCAGCACGGGTTTTTCGCGGAAAAACAGGACAATATGATCGAGTCCGGCGACCTGATCGACCCGTCGCTGGGCCTGCCGGTCTTCAGCCTGTACGGGCGCACCCGGATTCCCGGCCCGGAGATGTTCGCCGACATCGACACCCTGCTGGTCGACCTCCAGGATGCGGGCACCCGGGTCTACACGTTCATCTACACCCTGTCCTACTGCATGGAAACCGCGCGAGCGTGCGGCGTGAGAGTGCTGGTACTGGATCGGCCCAACCCCGTCGGCGGCCGCGCGGTGGAGGGCAACCTGTTGAGGCCCGAGTGCGCCTCGTTCGTCGGCCGTTTCCCCATCCCCATGCGCCACGGCCTGACCATCGCCGAGGTGGCCCGGCTGTTCAACGCCCGTTTCGACATCGGCTGCGACCTCGCGGTGGTCCCCATGGCGGGGTGGAAACGGGAGATGCTCTTCGATGACACCGGACTGCCGTGGGTCGCCCCCTCGCCCAACCTGCCGACCCCCGCCTCCGCGCTGGTCTATCCCGGCCAGGTCCTCTGGGAGGGGACCAACGTCTCCGAGGGCCGCGGGACGACTCAGCCCTTCGAGCTTTTCGGGGCGCCGTTTTTCGACACCGCCAAGATGGCGTCGGAGTTCCCCGAGACGTCCCCGCCGGGGGTCACCCTGCGCCCGGCCGCCTTCGAGCCCACCGCAGGCAAGTGGCAGGGCCGCTGCTGCCGCGGCTTCCAGATCCACGTCACCGAGCCGCAGCGCTTCGCGCCCTACGCCACGACCTTGAACCTGATCGCGGCGGCCCTGCGCCACCACCCGGGGGAATTCGCCTGGCGCCCCCCGCCCTACGAATACGAATTCGAAAAGCGGCCCATCGATCTGCTCATCGGCGACGCGGTCGTTCGGCAACGCCTGGAGAACCTGGAGCCGGTTGCCAACATCGAGGCGTCCTGGCAGGCGGAGCTCGATGCGTTCAGGAAAATGAGCCGGGAGTACTGGCTGTATCCGTGACCGGCCAGGCTGCCGAGGGCACGGCGCACGGGGTCTGATGCTGTTCGCCCTCGGCCCTGTCCCAACCCTCGGAGAGGTTCATGAAGCCGACACCTTCCATCGTCACCACCGATGCTGCGGGCGCTGCATGGGTCCGGATGCGTTTCAAGAAAAACAAGGTCTGGGTCGAAACGGACGCCGACGGGCGCCCCATCCGCAAGGAGGGCCGGGTCCGCATCAAGTACCAGCTGGACCAGCCGCACGAGTACCGGGTCAAGCCGGAGAGCCTGAGCAGCGTGGACGGGCCGCCGCCGGAAGCGCCGCCCCCGCCGGCGCGGCGGCCGCCCGAACGGACCGCCCCGCCGGCCGGCGAGGGAGGGGAAAGCACCGTTCACATCTACACCGACGGGGCCTCTTCCGGGAACCCCGGCCCGTCCGGGGTCGGGGTGGTCCTCACCTGCGGCGGGAAGCGCAAGGAGATATCGGAGTACATCGGCGTGGCCACCAACAACATCGCCGAGCTGACGGCCATTCAAAAGGGGTTGGCGGCGGTCAGAAACAGGCGCCTGCCCGTGCGGGTATACACCGACAGCAGCTATGCCTACGGGGTTCTGGTGTTGAATTGGAGGCCGAAGAAAAACCTGGACCTCATTGCCGCCGTTCGGCGGTCCATGTCGGCGTTTCCCCGGCTCACCCTCGTGAAGGTGCCGGGCCACCAGGGGGTGGTGGAAAACGAACGCGCCGACGAACTGGCGACCTCGGCCGTTCGAAAGGGGGGAAGGGGCTGAGCGGGACCCGGCCGGGAGAGACCCGCCGGGCCCCGTAGGTGTTCGACCTTATTCGGACTTGCGCTCCGCTTTCAGGCTTTCCAGTTCTTTCTTGAGATCGGAGATCTCGCTCTTGTATTTTTCCATCTCGTCGGGGGGCACCGACGATGTGGCCGGTTCGTCTTTCTTCCAGGTGTCCTTCATCTCATCGAAGCCAAGGTACATCGCCAGGCCTCCGCCCAGCAGCAGCACGGCCGGGATGGTCCCGCCCAGAACCACCAGGAACTCCTTCCACCAGAAACCGAGGCCGATCAGGCCCAACGCCGCCGCCACTGCACCACCCACCAATGTTTTCATAGTGCCACAACCTCCTTTCGTGTGCTGATTCTAAGTGAACCACCTTAATGGACAAAAACCTGCTTCCGACGAGGACGGATCATCGGCCGCGCATCCGGGACGGCCGGGCCGGCTGACCCGAGTGATGACTGAACGCTGCGGTTGTATAGCACATCGATTCTGACCTGACAAGGTCAATTCCACAGGTCAATTCCACAGGGGCGAGCCGATTCTTCGCATGGCGGGGGTCTCCTGGCCCGGGTCAGCCGATGGCGGCTCCCGTGAAGGATCGAAATTGATTCGAAATTGCTTTTTAATGATCGGCGGGTTATTACTTCGGAAATCCATCATGACGAATTCCAACATTTCACGCACGGGCGGAGCGGGGTGCCCGCCGCGGCGAGCCGGCTTCGCCCCCCGACCGTCTCATGGAGAATAACCGCACATGCAACTGCCCGATCAAGAGCCGCCGCTTCCCCCAGGCGGGATGATCCGCCGCTGGATCAACCGCGCCCTCGGCGGCACCTATCACCATTACCGGAACGTTCTGCCCGAGCGGTTCGGGTCCTTGAGGTCGACCGCCCTCGAGCTTTTTTTCTCCGGCGTGCGGTTGGAAAAGCCCCAGGCCGACGTTCTGCGGGACCTCCCGGCCGACGCCGTCATCATCTACGCCAGCCGCTTCCGCTGCACCTTCCCGCTGCTGTTCGCCCACACCCGCTACCGCGCCCTCGGCCTGCCGTTTCCCCGCATCGCCCTGGGGTGCCGCCTGCTCCTCTGGCTGCCGCTGTCTCAAATGGCCCGGATCCTGCTGGCCCGCGTCGACAGCTTCATCCGCCGCCGCCGGTGCCCGGACCCCTTCGTCAGCGGGTTTGCCCGAAACCAGCTCCTGAACGGCCGGGTCGGCTTTCTGACGCTGATCGAGGCCCCGTCCCTGCTGCGACGGCTCGGCCGTTCCGCCCGGGACCCGGTCGAGTTCCTGGTCGCGCTTCAAAAGTCCATCGACCGGCCGGTTCTGATCGTGCCGCAGATCGTGTTCTTCAGCAAAAAGCCGCGCCGGTCCCAGCCGAGCCTGGTCGACATGCTCTTCGGGCCCGAGGACGAGCCCGGCCGACTGCGCCTGCTGTCCCTCCTGTTCAAACACCCGGGCAACGTCTTCGTCGAAATCTCTGCGCCCATCGACCTGCGGCGCTTTCTCGCACGGCCGGACATGGCGGCGCACAGCGTCGAGTACCAGGCGGCCGTTCTGCGCAGCGAAATCCTGGCCCAAGTCGGGCGGCATCGCCGGGTCATCACCGGCCCGGTGCTCAAGTCGCGCTTCGAATTGAAGCAGCGCATCCTGGACGGCGAGCGGTTCCAGAAATTCATGCAGTCCCATGCCGAAACCCACCGGGTGCCGCTCGCCGAGGTGCGCACCGCGGCGGACAGCTGCATCGACGAAATCTCGGCAGACCCCAGCCCCAACTGGCTCCGGTTTTATTCGGCCATCGTCGGATGGATCCTGCGAACGCTCTTCGACGGGGTCAGCATGAACCTGGATGGACTCGCCGCCGTCAAGCGCATGGCGCTGCGGGGGCCGGTCGTATATGTCCCGTGCCACAAGAGCCATGTCGACTATTTGATCCTGTCCTACATGCTCTACAACCACGACCTGCCGTGCCCCCTCATCGCCGCCGGCAAGAACCTCTCCTTCTGGCCGATGGGGCCGCTCTTCCGCCGCGGGGGCGCCTTTTTCATCCGCAGAAGCTTTCGCGGCGCCGTGCTCTACTCGCGGGTGTTCGCGGAGTACGTGCACACAATCCTCGAAGAGGGCTATCCCGTCGAGCAATTCATCGAAGGCGGGCGCAGCCGCACGGGCAAGCTGCTCATGCCCAAGCTGGGGCTGCTCTCCATTCTGCTGAACGCCCAGAAAAACGGCGCCTGCGAAGACCTGATCTTCGTTCCGGTGTCCATCGGCTACGACCGGGTCCTAGAGGAGAAATCGTATCTGCAGGAAATCGAGGGCGGGCAGAAGCAGCCGGAAAACGTCTGGCAGGTCGTCGGCGCCAGGAAATTCCTCAAGCACCGCTACGGTAAAGTCTATCTCCAGTTCCACGCGCCGCTGTCGGTCAATGACCTGGCCGAGCGCAGCGGCACGCCCCTGAAGGCCATGAAGCAGAAGGAGTTCAACGGGTTCTGCCGCGGCCTGGGCCACCGGATCGCCCACGCCATCAACCAGGTGAGCGTCGTCACCCCTCAGGCCCTCGCCGCGGCCGCCATTCTCAACGGCGGCCGCGACCGCTTCGACCTCGAAGCGCTCATGGCGGTGGTCGACCTCTACACGAATCACCTGGATGCGGTGGGGGCGAAACTGGCCGACACGCTCATCCTCGATCACCGCCGGGCGATCGCTCATGCCCTTCAATCCTACGTCCAGCGCAAAATCCTCGAATCCCCGGCGAACGAACCCATAGGGGCGGGCGGCTCGGTCGGTTTCGTCCTGAGGGACGCCAAGCAGCCGCTGCTGGAGTACTACAAGAACACGTGCGTGGCCTTTTTCGTCCCCGCCGCCTTCACGGCGTTGGCCATCTTCCAGAAAGACGCCTTCCAGTTTTCGGCCACCGACCTGCACACCGACGTCGAATTCCTGCAGGAGCTGTTTCAGTTTGAGTTCGTCTACGACGGCGATGTGCCGCCGGAGCAAATGCTGCGCGCATCCCTCAACCGATTCTTCGAGGACGCCATGCTGGTGCCCCATCCCAGCCTGCCGGACACCTTCAACGTCACATCGGCCGGCTTCCGCAAGCTCAAGCTGTTTGCCATGTTCCTGAAGACGTTCCTGGAATCCTACTGGGTGGTCCTCAGCTATTTCCGCAGCACCTCCCGGGACGCGGGCGACGGCAAGGACCGCATCCGGAAAATCGCCTCCCTCGGCCGCCGCATGTTCAAAAACAAGGAGATCGAGCACCGCGAAGCGCTCTCCAAGGTGACCTATGAAAATGCCGTGGATTTCTTCACGGGCCGGGGGCTCAAGGGCGCCGAGGACCGCGAGGCCGTCGAGACCTTCGCAGCGGCGATCGAGCGCGCGCTGCGCTGTTTGAAACTCTGATGACGTTGTAATAAACCCAATTTCTGCGTTGCGCTTCATCTCGCCGGCGCTGCGGCGTACTGCCAGTACGCCTCACACCGCGAGAGTCGCGCGCCTTGACCTTGGGCTTATTACAACGTCATCACTTCTAAACTTTATACGGGTTCTCTCAACCCTATCGGGCATACTGTTTATGAAGGCTCTGATTCTGGCGGCGGGCCTTGGAACGCGGCTGCTGCCCTACACCCGGATGCGGCCCAAGCCCCTTTTCCCGCTGGCCGGCCGCCCGCTGCTCGAGCGCCACATCCTTCAGCTGCGGGAGGCCGGATGCGAGGCCGTCATCGTCAATACCCACCATCTGCCCGAGCAGATTGAGGCCTTCATCGCCTCCGGCCGCTGGGGCATCCCGGTCGTCGCCCGGCGGGAGCCCGCCATCCTCGGCACCGGCGGGGCCATTCGGAATGTCAGGGATTTTTGGGACGAGCGCCCTTTTTTCGTGATCAACGCGGACATCTGCCACGCCGTCGACCTCCGCCGGGTGTACGCGTTCCATCTCCGCGAGGGCCCTGCTGCAACCCTGGCGCTGGCGGATGACGCGGAATTCAACAGCGTGACGGTGGACCCGGCGGGACGCATCCGCGAGTTCGCCCCTTCCCCATCGGCCGCGCTTGCCGGCGCCCTCACCTTCACCGGCATCCAGGTGCTGGACCCATCCGTCCTCGAGTACATCCCGGCCGAGGGCGCCTCCCACAGCATCGAGGCTTTTCGGGCGATGATCGCCGACGGCCGGGACGTGCGGGGATTCATCGCGGCGCACGCGACGTGGATGGACCTGGGGGCCCCGGAGCGGTATCGTCGGGCCGCACGCGAAGCCTCGGCCCGGGAGGCCTGGGAGCGGGCCTTTTCGCAACCGCCGACGGCCGCGCTCACCTGGGAGCGGCTGGAGGGCGACGGCTCCGACCGCCAATGGTCCCGGGTGAAAGCCGCCGGGGCTTCGCTCGTGCTCGCGGATCACGGCCTGCGCGCGACGGACGTGGTCGCCGAAGTGGATGCCTTCATTCACATCGGGCGGCACTTGAAAAGCAAGGGGCTGCCCGTGCCGACCATTCATTTCGCCGACGCCTTTGCGGGGCTCGTGTTCCTGGAGGATTTGGGAGACATCAACCTTCAATCCGCCGCACGGGGGGCGCCGGACCGTCGGATGGCGATGGCGGCCTACCGCAAGGTCATAGACGGCGTCGTCGCCCTGTCCGTGGAAGGGGCCGAAGGCTTTGACCCGGCCTGGACGTACCAGACCCCCGCCTACGACCGGCAGGTCGTCATGGAGCGCGAGTGCCGCTATTTTTGCGATGCGTTCCTCAGGGGGTATGCCGGCCTGGACGCCGGCTTCGACGATTTCCAGGACGAGTTCGGCCGCATCGCGGACCAGGCCCTGGCCGACGACCGCCGGGGGTTCATGCACCGCGACCTGCAGTCGCGCAACATCATGGTCAAGGGCGACCGCTTTTATTTCATCGACTTCCAGGGCGGGAGGCTCGGCCCGGTCCAGTACGACCTGGCGTCCCTGCTGATCGACCCCTACGCCGGGCTCACGCCGGAAGAACAGGAGCACCTGCTCGGCTACGCGCTGCAGCAACTGGCCGCGCGGCGCCCGGTCGACGCTGCAGGTTTCCGTCGCGCGTTCAGCGGCTGCGCGCTCTCCCGCAACATTCAGGTTTTGGGCGCGTTCGGATTCCTGACCACCGTCAAGGGCAAAAGCCGGTTCGCCCGCTACATCCCCG
>Ga0316630_10000152_pt1 | contig 17196 bp, 15 predicted proteins | sample OWC_May_M1_C1_D6_FD_207658 | JGI IMG/M metagenome (GOLD analysis project Ga0316630, IMG submission 207658) | Wetland soil microbial communities from Old Woman Creek delta, Ohio, United States - OWC_May_M1_C1_D6_A | ecosystem: Environmental > Terrestrial > Soil > Wetlands | place: USA: Ohio...
GTAGACGGTTGCGAAAGGCACGGAGCGCGCGCGTCGTTTCCAGAGATCGCGTCCTCCATTGAGGCAGTTCTGAAAATTAAGGATCCAAGTAACGTCCGCTTCGAAACCGCGTGACGGCTTGGCACTCGGGGCTGCTCGTGGCCGGGAGCGTCATTACGGCGCATTACGGACGTTGCCGTAATTGCGGAAGGGGCTATCGCTGACACAATCATTGCGACCATAGAGTCCCAACCAGCCACCGCACTCTGTCCCTTTCGGATTGATCGAACTGACGCAACTATCTCCGAAATAAAGCAGCTCAGGCAACAAACCGAAGGGACTGCTCCTGGCCGCACACGGCCTCGCAAGCTCAACGCACTTCGAACAGCAGCGCGTTTGCCGCAGGGGAACCAGACATCGAGTTCGCCCCCGACTGGCCGCCGGCGATCAGCACTTTCCCGTTCGGCAGCAGGGTGGCCGTATGACCGTAACGACCCGCACCCGCTGGCACCGTTGGTGAGAACTGTCCCGATCGCGGATCGAAGAATTCGCCGCGATCCGGCCAACCCGTCGTGCCCTCACCGCCAAACACCAGCACCCGGCCGTCCTCCAGGCGGGTTGCCGTCGCGCGGTCCCGCGGTGACGCTAACGCACCGGAAACGGAAAAAGTGTTCGTCGCCGGATCAAACAGGCGGGCGTTGGCCACCAACGCGATGTTGGTGGGCGGGGGCCCCGGTTCCTTGCCGCCCACCACAAAGACCCGGCCGTCGGCCAGCAGCGCCAACGCGGGTCCGAACCAGAGGCCGCCTGCGGCCTGAGAGGAGCCGGTGGTGTTGAAGGCCGACCGCATTACATCGAACGCATCACCTGCCGCGTCGTAGCCAAAGACCAGCGCCCGACGGTCGCTCAACGGCACCCCGGCTGCGCTATAGCGGTAGCGGGTTGGGGCCGAGGCGGCGCTGAAAGTGCCTGTCACGGGGTCGTACAGCTCTGCAGTGTTGCCTGCCAAGTTCTGGCCACCCGCCACCAGTACCTTGCCGTTGCTCAGAAACACGGCAGCGTGCGACGTTCGCGCCATCGTCATCGGCCCGGTCGGCGCGAAGCGCCCCGTATTCGGATCGTAGATCTCCGCTTCGACCTGGCCTGGCGCTGATTGGACATTGACATCGTCGCCGCCGGTCACGAGCACCCTACCGTCGCTCAGGAGGGTCGCCGCGTGGCCGCCCCGGCGTGCGAAAGCGAGTGAGCCAGTGGCGGAGAAGGTGTTCGTTGCCGGATCGTAGAGCTCGGCGCTCGTGGCGACGGCTGCCACGGGCGGCCAGGAGGGGGAACCACCGACCAGGAGCACCTTGCCGTTGGGAAGCAGTGTGGCGGTGTGCCAGGCACGTGGCATCACCAAAGCAGCTGCGGTGCTGAAACTGCCTTCGGCGGGCGGCGGCAACGGAACGATGGGAGCGGTAACCGGCGGAGCGTCGCTGCCACCGCCGCAGCTTATGACGCCTGCCGCACAGAACGGCAGCGCAAGCCGCCTCGCCGCGATACCTAGACTCGAAAGATTGATGCGCATACTCAACCTCGTGCCTCTTACTGCATCCGGCAATGCTACTTCGGGTGGAAGAGGCGTGGGCGCTCGGCCGCAGTGGGTGTGATGTCGGTCTGCTTTCGGGTAGGTATCGCTGTCTGCTAACGGGTGAATCGGCGAGCTCTGGGTCATGACCGGTCATGACCGCGCGCGGCCGAGCTTGGCTGAACCGACTCGATCTGCGAAGCTTGCTTCGTCCGCGCGACCGAGTCAAACATGGAAGCCAAGGCTGCGTTCAACCCAGTACTCCTCGACATTCCGGATCATTTCGAGACGGAACGTTTGCTGATGCGGGCACCGCGACCGGGCGACGGAGCGGTCGTCAACGAGTCGTTGCTCGAGACGCTCGAGGACATTCGTCGTTTTCCAGCTTCGATGATCTGGGCTATGGAGGACCAACCCGTCGAGAAGACGGAGGAGTTCGCGCGACGCGGCGCCGCAAGCTGGCTACTTCGAGCTGACTTCCCGATGTTGGGGTTCCGGCGCGATACCGGCGAGCATGTTCTGAACTGCGGCCTGCACAGGTTCAATTGGGAAACGCGCGTCTTTGAGATCGGTTGGTGGTGCCGGAAGCGCTTCCAGGGCCAAGGCTTCGCAACGGAGGCGGCCCGCGGCGTTGCGGAGTTCGCCTTCAAGCACCTCGGAGCGCGGCGAGTCTGGTGTGGAGCGGACGACGAAAACGAACGAAGTTGGCGCGTTGCCGAGAGGCTTGGCTTCGAGCACGAAGGCACATTGAAAAGCGAACGCTGCGATCCGGACGGTACGCGCAGGACGATGCGCGTCTATGCGATGACGCGGTGAAAGCGTCCGCTGTCGGGATGATCAGCCACCCGAGCCACTCGGCCGCCGTCGCGCGATCGGCCATGGAGAACGCGACGACCCGACCTGTGTCATTGCACAACCAGCCCTTGTTGGATTGGCCGAGGCTTTCCGAGACGCTCTGCGGGTTGATGCCGAGCCGTTGCAACTCCTCGAGCGTCAGCGCGTTCTCGCGCGTTCTCGGACGAATGTAGAAAAGCGCCGGCACGTCGGCGGCAGTGATTTCGCGGAACTCCACGCGCTGATTCCTTCTGCATGCGCCTGCTTCCTGTCGAGCCGAGCGCTGCGTTGACATGTCTGCTCCTCGCCGCATCCTGTATCCATCACTCGTCCTCGGCTTGGAATGACTTGATTTTGCCGTGTTTGTCGAACTCGAACGTCATCACTCGAGTCATCTTCTCGAAGACAACGCGGTAGCTGGGCTTGGCGACATCCTGAGTGCCGTTCGGCCCGACGGGTGTGACCACTAGTAACGGTCCGCGGCGGCGGTAGTCTTCTTCAACGTCGAGCAGGTAGGGTTTAACCGACCGCCAGAATTCAGCTGCGAACCAGTCTTCGTGCCATTCCGAGCGGGCCTTTGCCGCGCCTGCGGCCAGTTCGCGCACTCGCCCCGCCTGCGTGACGTCAAAGCCGGCGGCGGCTATCAGCGGCGGGCCGCTGATGTTGGCATCGACGAGGCGCGCGACGCGTCCTGGCGAGGTCGGGGCGCCAAAGCGGTTGGCAAACAAAACGACCGCCAGATCGCGATCGGGGAAGCGTAGGTACTCGGCCACAAAGCCGGCCGTCCCTCCGCTGTGATGCCGGGCCGCCAGGCCGAGCACGGGGGTTATGAACCAGCCGTACCCATAACCTGTGGGGGACCCGTCCGCAAGCTTTACGGGCTCAAGGGCCAGGCGCGCGATTTCAGGTTTGATCAAGCGAGGAGCTCGCTGCTCCCTATCCCAGCAAACCATATCTTCGACCGTCGTGGCGATGTCTCCCAAACCGCGTCCGGTGCTAGGTTGCATGGCTTCGCGATTCTCCAACCGGCCCTCGACCAGCTGATAGCCCGCAGCGCGCCCCATCAGGATCTGGGTCGGCAACGCAGTGCGCGTCGAGTTCATACCGAGCGGCGTGAAAATGCGCTCTTGCATGAACTGAGCGTACGTCTGGCCGCTCGCCTGTTCGATAACGCGAGCAAGCAGCCAGTAGTTGGTGTTGGAGTAACTCCACTTCTTGCCTGGCTCGAACTCAATCGGAAGGTCGAGCAATCGCTTCTGAAACTCGGCGTCCGAAGGCGTTTCTCGATAAACACCATAGCCAAACGCTTCCTCGAAATCCGGCAGCCCGGAGATGTGTCCCAGCAGTTGGTGCAGGGTTGGTCGAGCCCACGCTGGCGGCAGTTCGGGCAGGTAGCGGCCGACAGGCGCGTTCAGGTCCAGCTTGCCTTGCTCGAACAGCATCAGGATCGCGTACGCGGTGAACTGTTTGGAGATCGAGCCGATCTCGAAAATGTGGCGTGTCGATGCCGGTACGCTGAGCTCGACATTGCTCAGGCCAATGGCGCGGCTGTCGGACAGCTCGCCCGCGCGCACAACGCCGACCACGATCGCGGGGATTTGATAGACCTCCCGCTGGCGCTGCAGATATGCATCGAGCTCATCTGCGCGTGCCGGGACTTCCAAAGACACCAGCAACACGAGCGCGAGGACTGCCATCCGGCGCGCGTCTAACAACTTGGCCCGCATAGCCGCGGAACGCATATGGCCCTCAATTTCGTCTCTAAAGCCGTAGCTCTTGTCTGAAGGCGAGCGCGCGGTCGAATGGGGCCGTGCGACGCAATCGCGCTGCGTAATTTGAATTTAGCGGTAAGTGCGGTGTCTTCTTAATGTCTGCTTAAGGACTAATGGCGCAGTGCAGGACCCGGTCAGCCCGGCCATCATCGCTGCAGTTGCATTGAGAACTGTCCGCCAATGGCGCTATAGATCTGTTCGGTCGTGAGGAAAGCTGGGTTGGGGGTCGGCATCGGCCATCCACAGCTCATCTTGTAGCCGGGCTGTTGGGATCCCGCGATCAGGGAGATGCGCGTAATGCTGAACATTGCGCTACCTTCCCCTGATTCGCGCTCGTCGTAGCTGACATTTCCCACCTTCATGGGGCCCGGCGTCAGCGAATGCGCCGACCCTGACAGCGACACAAGCTTGCAGTACGGTGAGTTCTTCGACAACGCCTCAGCGCTAACCTGCTTCTGCCCTTGAAACAGCAGCTCAGAACGGCCGCTCGAGAAAGTCACCGGCGTGAGCAGAGTGAGGGTCGAGCCCGATTCGACCTGCTGCGGCGGTGGCGGCGGAATAGTCGGCGCCTGGTGCTGGCACGCCGCGAGCCAAACCGCGGTGAAGATGACCGTGCCGCTGGAAGCTACTTCACTGACTTGCATGTTCAATTGAACTCCACCTTTCTCAACCTGCTCGGGGACATATCTCGGGGCGAGGAGCTATCGTGACCGCTTTAGGGGCAGTCAGGCAACCCCCGGCGCCTTCCGGACTTGGCCGCCTACCGCCGGTGACAGTGGCGCGTGGCACACTGGCCGACGCCCGGCCCAGATCCGGCCGCCGCAACCCACCCCAGAGGAGACATCGATGCTGACGATGGAGAAGACGGCCGACTACGTGAAGCGTTGGGTCGCCGCGTTCGAGTCGAAGGACCTCGATCGCGTGCTGGCCTTCTACACCAACGACGTGATCTTCCACTCCCCGCTGATTGCGCGGCTGAGCCATGACCCCAGCGGCACCGTGCAGGGCAAGGCGGCGCTGCGCGCGTACGTGAAGAAAGGCTTCGAGGTGTTCGACCACATCAAGTTCACCGTGCTCGACGTGCTGCGCGGCGTCGACAGCATTGCGATCCACTACAAGGGCATCACGGGCACGCATGTCATCGAGGTGCTGTTCTTCGACAAGGACGGCGTGGTCCGCGAGTCGTACGTGCACTACGCGTCGGCCTGATTAGCAACAGAGTTCCGGTAGCCCATCCCGTGAGCTAGCCGGGTGCGTCCATTGCCTCTCAGTCGGGCAGTCCAGCCGGATCAAGCACAAAGAGGGCTTGAGCATGATCGGGAAATGGGACACAAAGCGCCACCCGACCCCGAGGAGCCGGCCCAAGCCTAACGTCGTTACAGAATGCTGGGCCCGCATAGGCAGGTGCTTCAAGACCATTGCCAACTTCCGTAAGGACAACGGGCCGGCCATCCGCGCCGTGTGCCGCCAGTTCATCGTGCTGTGCCGCAAGCAGGATCTGTTTACCCAGGCGCCGGTCGCCTCGACGGCAGCAAGTTCAAGGCCGCCAACAACCGCGACAAGAACTTCACTGCCGCCAAGCTCAAGCGGCGCCTGGCCGAGATCGATGCGAGCATCGGCCGAACCCCGCTGGATCTAAAGTCCCTGGTCAAAAAGGTGCACGTCGGGGACTGGGACGTGCGATGGGTGCAGCGGTCAAGGCCAGCCGGTAGAGTTGCGCTTCCATTTGGAATTCGAGGCGCACGATGAAGACTCCCGGATTAAAGAGCCGCTTCTTAACGGCTGGAGTGCTTTTTTTGGCCGGCCTGCCCAGCACCGCGCTTACTGCTTCTTCCGCCGAAACTGCGCTGATTCCTCGCGCTGCCATCTTCGGCAATCCGGAACGTGCGGGTGCGCAGATCAGCCCGGATGGCAAGAACATCTCCTTTCTTGCGCCGCGCGATGGCGTGATGAACATCTGGGTGGTGGAACGCGGTAAGCCACTTGCCGACGCCCGCCCGCTCACCAACGAAAAATTGCGTCCGATCCGGATCTACTACTGGGCGGCCAACAGCGAAGACGTCCTCTACTCGCAGGACAAGGGCGGCGATGAGAACTTCCTCCTGTACGCCGTCAACGTCGCCAGCGGCACTGAGCGCAAGCTGACCGATTTCAATGGGGTGCGGGTACGTGTGTACGGCTCGTCCTGGAAGCGCCCGGACGAGTTGGTGATCGGCATCAACGACCGCGACAAGGCGTTCCACGACCCCTACCTCCTCAATGTGCGCACGGGTCAACTGAAGAGGCTCTTCGACAATACCGAGAAGTACGACGGCTTCGTTGTCGACGAAGAACTGAAGATTCGCTTCGTGACACGAGCGACCGCGGACGGGGGACAGCAAGTCTTCAAGTTCGACGAAGGCAAGGCTATTGCATTCGACACGATCGGCTTCGAGGACTCCCAGACGACAGGACCCAGCGGCCTGACGAAGGACGGCAAGACGCTGTACTGGAATGAAAGCCGCGGCCGCAATACAGCCGCGCTGTTGGCGATCGACCTGGCGAGCGGCAAGAAGAGCGTTATAGGACAAGACGCGCGCACCGATGTCGGCGGCAGTATCAGCGACCCCACCACGGGAGTCGTGTTGGCCTACGGCGCCGACTACCTGAAGAACGAGTGGCGGGCGGTGGACCCTGCCGTGAAGGAGGACATCGAATTCCTCAATTCGAACCTCAAGGGTCAATGGGCGGTTCAGAGCCAAACGCGATCCAACCGAATCTGGCTGATCGGCAACGATCCCATCACGTCACCGGCGCGTGTCATGGTCTATGACCGCGACGCCAAGCGCCTGACCGAACTCTATGTGGGACGTCCGGCACTGGCAGGCCGCGCGCTGCCGGAGGTTTGTCCCGTGGAGATCAAGTCCCGCGACGGACTCAGCCTGGTCGCCTATCTCACGCTGCCGGTTGGGACCGATGCGGACGGTGACTGCAAGCCTGCCAAGCCGCTGCCGCTGGTCTTAAACGTGCACGGCGGCCCCTGGTATCGCGATAGCTATCGCTATGACCCGGAAAGCGTCTGGCTCGCCAACCGGGGTTACGCCACACTGCAGGTGAATTTTCGCGGCTCCACCGGTTTCGGGAAAGACTTCGTCAACAAGGCCGACAAGCAATGGGGCCGGAAGATGCACGACGACCTGATCGACAGCGTCGACTGGGCGGTGAGCAACGGCATCGCGCAAGGCAACAAGGTCGCCATTTACGGCGGCTCCTACGGCGGATACGCAACGCTCTGGGGCGTGACCAATACGCCGGACCGTTTCGCCTGCGGCGTGGCCATAGTGGCTCCCTCGAACCTCAACACACTGCTCGCTTCGATCCCTGCCTACTGGGAATCGTTTAAGGAGCAGATGTTCCGTCGTGTTGGCGATCCGCGAACGGACGCCGGCAAGGCGCTCCTCAACGAGCGATCGCCGCTGACGTACGTGCAGAACATTTCCAAGCCGCTGCTGATCGGTCAAGGCGCGAACGACCCTCGCGTGAAACAGGCGGAGGCCGACCAGATCGTTGCTGCGATGCAGACCAAGAAGATCCCTGTCACCTATGTTCTCTACCCGGACGAGGGTCACGGATTTGCGCGCGCGGCGAACCGCACTTCGTTTTATGCGGTCTCGGAGGCGTTCCTGTCGCAGTGCTTGGGTGGGCGCTTCGAGGCGGTGGGCGACGACTTCAAGGGCTCGAGCATCCAGGTCCCAAAGGGGGCTGAGTTTGTACCCGGCTTGAAGGCAGCGCTCGCAACAACATCAAAGTAAGCGACAACCGGCGCTCGCCCTTGTCGGAATGACCGTCACTCTCGCAGGCACTGCCGGGGTACGCGGCTCTTCAACTTGAGGCCGGCTCTACTGGCGCCTCGAGACGTTCATGGCGGACTGGGTTGTATTGCCAGCGCTCGACCTGCTGGCACTCCTCGATGGTGAACGAAGCACGCAGGCGCAACTCCACTTCGGTGCGCGAGACGTAAGGGACTCCGTCGGGATCAGGCGCCTCAAGGATGGCGATTTCGGCTGCGGCGCGATCGGCATCCGCTTCGAGGTACTCGATGCGGACGTCACGCTGGCGGCCGAAAAAGCGACCGTGCACGCGCTCGCGCTCAAGTATCGGGTCGAGATTCAGCTTCTCGCACAGACGACGCGTGAGTCGCAGTCCATTCTCAGTGTGGAAAAGCTCGTCGGCGGCGATGTAGTCGAGAGCGCGAGCGAAGTCCGATTGGCCAACGAAGTCCCGCCCGCCGATCTCCACCGGCAGCTTATCGATCGCGAGTGCCTCCAGCACTGTGCATAGGATGATCAGGCGCCACAAGAGTTCTCGCTCGCTGCCCGGCTCGCACTCAGGGAATTCGTAGCTGTATTCGTAGTTGGCTCCGTGCTGGTGCAGCGTGGACTCGTCGATCCCGTTGGCGTTCAGCAGCCGACGAAAGATTGCCGCGTGGCGAGCCTCGTCTGTGCCGTGCCGTGCTATGGCCAAGTGAACGGACCAAGGCTGCCGGGGATGTTCGTACGACGACCGGCACAACAGCTCCAGCGCACACAACTCAGCCATGACGTTGTCATTCAACTCGCCCGCAAGGTCCTCGATGGTGAGCCTGGAACCCTTGCGGAAGTGCCCGCGGACGCCCGTGGTCGGACGCTCCCGCCCGGCCGGCCGCGCGGGGACGGGCACCCGGTCGTTTGGTTGCCACAGGGCATCGTCGAGCGGCACCCGCGCCGCCGATTGGCCCGTCCACGCTGAAGCGAGCGCAGCGGCTAGGGAACCCTGGTGCACGCGTCGGCGCGCTGCGGTTCCGATGGGAGAGACGTCTGACGCGAGCCTGCCGATCGCGGTGGACACCGTTGCGATCAACCTGGTGTCGAGTAGCGGGTCGAGTCCGGCTTCGAGCGCACGGTAGCGATCAAGCAGAAACGAAGGGACGTCGCCTAGGAGCCCGTCGACGACGGCGGCTTGATCGGCACAGCGATCGAGCTCCCGCAGAGGCGCAGTCCACAGCGGGTCGGCGGCGAGCCCGAGCTCGTCACGCTCGAGGAGCGCCAACGCATGCTGGCGCAGCGCACTCGCACGCACCATCGCATCTTCGAAGCCCGCGGCAATGGCTAGCTTGTCATCCAGATCGGGGACTTTGGGCACCCACCCCGCGATCACGTGCGCGACAGCACGTTCCAGCGCCGCGAGGCGCAGGAGATCGGTAAGCAGATCTGGCGTCGACCAACGCCCACCGGGACGGGCTTCGCGACTCGCTTGGCTTGCCAGCGTCATTTCCCCTTGCCGCGCAACTGGTCGGGGACCTTACCGATGATAGGTTTGCCCCACGGGCAACACGCGGCGTTCGAAAGGAAGCCAGGGCCGTTCAAGGCGCCGAGGGGCAGGCCGGCGACCTGGTTCAACGCAACACCGAGGCCGGATGCGACCGGCGGCGACAGCATGGGACCGCGCTTGGAGACGAGATGCTTCATGACCGGGCCGGACTCGAGCGAAGTCCCGGCAACCTTGACCCGAGCTTCCTTGATGAGAACCGCCTTCTCCTCGCGGCTCAGGTCCCAAGTGTTGAGGACCTTGGGGTCGTCGGCCACGATCTTGCGGTACGACGGGTCTGTCAACATCTGAGTGTAGACACCGGCAATCGCATCTCTGCTCATCTTCGACCTCCTCGTTGCGTCGACGCCTCGAATTCTTGGGGATCGTATCTGCGTTCTTTTCAAATGGGATAGACCTCAATCACGCGAGTCCGGCCGTGGCGGTAAGGTTATGTGTTTCACGAGTCCGCTGCCTCCGGCGCAATGTGAATCCATTCTGGCAACCTACACCGGTGCGCCGCGCAGCCGCTTGACAGCGTTCACGAGAACGAGCGTCAGCGCACCAGCAATCACACCGACAACAGCATCGATCAGCAGCGGCGCGAGGAAGTGCATCACCTCACCGAGTCTCGCGAGCAGGTGGTCAATCGCCTCGTGCAGCGGCGGAATGCCGTGCGTGAGGATGCCGCCACCGACCAGGAACATCGCGGCCGTGCCAGCCACTGAAAGCCCCTTCATCAGCCACGGTGCGCCGCGCAGGATGCCGCGCCCGACCGCGCGCTTGAACCGCGCCCAGACGCTGTCACCCGATGCGCGCGTCAGCAGCAATCCGCCGTCGTCGAGCTTGACGATCCCGGCAACCAGTCCGTACACACCCACGGTCATGAGCAGCGCAATGCCGACAAGCACGGTCAACCGCGTGACGAACGCCGCCCCGGCGACGGTGCCGAGGGTGATGACGATGATTTCCGCGGACAGGATGAAGTCGGTGCGGATCGCGCCCTTGATCTTGTCCTTCTCCAGCGCCACCAGGTCGACCGCGGGGTCGAGCAGCGCCTGCGCCAGTTCGGCCGCCCGCGCCGCCTTGTCTTCCGTTGACTCAAGAAACTTGTGCGCGAGCTTTTCGAATCCCTCGTAGCAGAGGAACAGTCCACCGACGATTAGCAACGGCACGATGGCCCAGGGCGCGATCGCGCTGATCGCCAGCGCCGCGGGCACCAGGATCGACTTGTTCACCAGCGAACCCTTGGCCACTGCCCAGACCACGGGCAACTCACGCTCTGCGCGCACGCCGGATACCTGCTGGGCATTCAGTGCGAGGTCGTCGCCCAGCACGCCGGCGGTCTTCCTCGTGGCGACCTTGGTCAGCGTGGCGACATCGTCGAGCACGCTGGCGATATCGTCGAGCAGGGCAAGCAGGCTGGTGGCCATGGGCAGATTGTCCGGGTTAGCTCGGGAGACGGCACGGCACGACGGCCGCAATGGCAGTCAAGGGCCGAGACCTTCGGCGGGTCGAACGATAGCGGTTGGCGGGAACCGCTATGGATCGACCTTTCCCTGTGACTGCGTCTGGATGCGCATCAAGGGCGACTACTCTGGCTTGACGTCCTTCTCCAGGCGGGGATGCGCAGCGCTTGCCTTTTGTCCCGCAGCGCGCTACGTTACTGTATATGCATACAGTATCAGAACTGGGCGGTGCCACCCTCCTCTACCAGGAGTTCCCCGAGATCGATCTCGTCGACGCTTCGGAGGCACGCTTCCTCACGTCCGCCGTCCGTGACGCGGTGCGCGCGGCGCGCCACCAAGGCAGTTACGACGCCACGTTCCATCGTTACCGGGTCCGTGCCTGGCGCGACTCCCTCGGCTCGCGCCTCGTGACGGTGACATGGCGCGTCACCCGGGACGGGCAACCGGTCGCCGGCGACACGCAAGTTCTCGCAGCGCCGTAGCGTTGAACGTGGGCGTGTCCGCAGCTGAGCGGCGCCGTGGCTCCGCGCCGCCCCACGCTCACCGGGCGCACGCAGCGACTCCCTCGGTCTTCACACAGGTCTGCCCGTCCGCAGTTGCTCAGAACGCCGACGGAGCGCCTCGGCGACGATAAGCAGGAGGCAGGCGAAAACTATGAGCAGCGTCCCGGCAGCCGTGATCGTGAGGCTGATGTTGTCGTTGATACCTGCGAACATCTGGCGCGGCAGCGTGCGTTGACCCGGGCCGGTCAGCAACAGCGCAACGACCACCTCGTCAAAGGACGTCGCAAACGCGAACAGCGCGCCGGAGAACACGCCTGGAAAGATGATCGGCAGTGCCACCTTGCGGAACGTGAGCCACGGCGGCGCACCGAGGCTCGCGGCAGCGTTGAGCAGGTTCCGGTCGAAACCCGACAGCGTTGACAGCACGGTCACCAGCACGAACGGCGCGCCAAGTGCGGCGTGAGCCAGCATCAGTCCGAAATAACCGTCGACCAGCCCAACCTTCGCAAACGCGAAGTACACGCCGACCGCGACGATGACCACGGGCACGACGAGTGGTGCAAGCAACACCCCGAACAGCAGTCGTCGCAGCGGAAAGCGCGCGCGCCAAAAGCCGAACGCGGCGAGCGTGCCCAGCGTCGTGGCGATCAGCGTCGCCCCCGTTCCGACGATCAGACTGTTCTTCAGCGCCGGCAGCCAGAGGTCGGACGAGAAGAAATCCTCGTACCAACGCAGCGACACTCCCGGAAGCGGGAAATGCAGGAACGACCCCGCCGAAAACGACAGCGGCACGATGACCCCGATCGGTGCAATCAGGAAAAAGAGCACGAGGCCCGCGAAGCACCACAAGGCGTACCGCCCGAGCCGCTGGCGCCTCGTTTCGTACGCGGGTCGCGTCGCAGTCATCGGCCCGCCCTCCGCGCTGCGCGCTGCGGGATGAGCGCTTCGGAGCGGCCGTGCGCGCTCATGCCATGCGGATCCGGTCAATGCCGACCAGACGGTCGTAAACCCAGTACAGCGCCACCGTCGCGGCGAGCAGCGCCAGTGAAAGCGCCGCGGCCATGCCCCAGTTGATCGTCTTCGACGCGTAGAACGCGATGAAGTAGCTGAGCATCTGGTCGTCGGGCCCGCCCACCAATGCCGGTGTGATGTAGTAGCCGAGCGCCTGGATGAACACCATCAGCACGCCGGCGCCCACGGCGGGCAGCGTCTGCGGCGCGTAGACACGCCAGAAGGCCGTGAGCGGCGTGGCGCCGAGCGATAGCGCGGCCCTCACGTGCGCCGCCGGAATCGCGCGCATCGCGGCGTACAGCGGCAACACCATGAACGGCAGCAGCACATGGGTCATCGCCGCATAGACCGCGGCGCGCCGGTACAGGAGTTCGAACGGCACGTCGATCGTGCCGGACTGCAGCAGCGCCGAGTTGATGACCCCTTCGTGCTGAAGCAGCACGATCCACGCCGAAGTGCGTACGAGCAGAGAGGTCCAGAACGGCAGCAGCACCAGCACCAGCAGCATGTTCGCGGTGCGCGCCGGCAGCGACGCCAGCACGTACGCGAGCGGATAACCGAGCAGCAGGCACAGGATCGTCACTGCCGTCGCAATGCCGAAGGTGCGGGCGAGCACCTGCACGAAGATCTTCTCGTTGGCCGGCGCACCGACGATCCCGCCGTCCGCGGTGCGCTTGAGATCGAGCGCGGCCAGGACGAAAAGTGAGGTGACCGGGCCCGACGCACGCGAAATCGCACCCCAGGTCTCGACCTCCCCCCAGCGGGTATCGATTTCGATGAGAGCGTCGCGCGCCGAACCCTGCAGCGGGTCGGGCAGCCCCCGTCCTGTCGCGAACAACAGGGATCGAAAACCGCTGATGTCGTAATTGAGCCGCGTGGCGGCCGGCGCGAGTGTCCCCGCCTCGCGCGCCACGCGAACGTCATGGATCAGCGCGGCGAACGTCGCCTCGTCTGGCAGCATGTGGCCTTCCCAGCGCCGGATCTCGCGCGAAACGGTCGGCAGCGCCGAAGCAAACTCGGTGTCGACGACGCTGCGCGTCAGCAGCGCGCCGATGGGTCCGAGGAAAGTCAGCAGCAGGAACAGGAGAAGCGGCGCGGTCAGCAGGAACGCGCGCCATTTCTTGGCGCGCTCCGCGGCGGCCAGTTGCTGGGCGAGCGACCGATCGGGGGCGGCCGGTTTCTGCGCGCCTCGCCCCGCGAGCGCGCGGCCACCGGATTCCGCTGACTCCTGACCTTGCACGCTCGCTCAGCACAGGCCGCGCACCGAGCCGACACCGAGGACCGATGCCAGCCACAGCGCGCGGTTCAGCTCTATTTCGCCAGCCAGGCGTTGAAGCGCTGGTTCAGCTTGTCCAGGTTCTCGAGCCAGAACTTGTCGTTGATGTAGAGCGACGCATTCAGGTTCGCCGGATTGGTCGGCAGATCGGGCAGTACCGCCTTGTCCACCAGCGCCGTGGCAGCGTTATGCGTCACACCGTAGGGAATGCGCGGCGGCAGGTTCTTCTGGTTCTGCGGCTCGCTGACGAACGCCAGGAACTGCTCGGCCTGCACCTTGTTCGGCGAACCTTTCATGATCACCCACGAGTCGACCGTATAGAGGCTGCCGTTCCAGACCATCTTGAAGTTCTTCTTGTCGGTCTTGTTGGCGGCGGCGATGCGGCCGTTGTAGGCCGAGACCATGGCCACCTCGCCGCTGGCGAGCATCTGCGGAGGCTGCGAGCCCTTTTCCCACCAGATCAGGTTGGGTTTCAGCTGCGACAGCTTGTTGAACGCGCGATCGACACCGGCCGGGGTCGACAGGAGCTTGTATACGTCGGCCGGTGGCACGCCATCGGCAATCAGTGCGATCTCGAGGTTGGTCTTCGGGCCTTTGCGCAGTGCACGCTTGCCCGGATATTTCTTCACGTCCCAGAAGTCGGCCCAGCTCTTCGGCGCCTCCTTGATCTTGTCCCCGTCGTAGCCGAGCACGAAGTTGTAGACGATCGAACCGACACCACAGTCGCTCACGGCATTCTTCAGGTACTTGTCGCGCCCGCCGAGCTTGGCCCAGTCGATCTTCTCGAACAGGCCTTCCTCGCAGCCCAGTGCCAGTTCCTCGCTTTCGACCTGCACCACATCCCAGTTGTTGGCGCCGCTCTGCATCTTGGCGCGCAGCACGCCGATGCCGCCGTCCCAGCTCTCGTCGACCATCTTGATGCCGGACTTCTCCATGAACGGCTTGAAGTAGACCTCCTTCTGCGCGTCCTGGTAGGCGCCGCCCCACGACACCACCGACAGCGGCCGTCCCTGCGCCAACGCGCCACCTGCCACCGCCAGCGCAATGCCGGCGACCGCTGCGCCGGCGCTCCACCTCTTCGAGCTGATCTTCATCTTTCCTCCTCCTTGCCCTCGGTTCTGATCCGGGTTCACTCCGGAAACACGACTGTACTCGCGGCTGCCCATTGCGCGACTGCCTCCGCCCCGGCGGCCGGCAGGGCGTGCGCTGCCTGCACCGACACGTTAGCGACGAGTTCACCCGCGGCCGTCTGCAGGCGCACTCGCACATGGCCGCCGAGGAAAATAGTCTCGGCCACGCGCGCCGGCAATTGGTTGTCCGCGTTCACGGGGGCCGTCGCCGCGACCACATCGACGTGCTCCGGCCGTATCGAGACCGTGGCCGGTGCCTGAGCCCGGCAGGCGCCGGCCGCGAGCCCCCGTACCCTGATACCTCCTTCGATCTGCACCACGCACTCGCCGGCGGCACCGTCCTCGACCACGCGAGCTTTCAGCCGGTTGCTCTCGCCGATGAACGACGCGACGAACAGATTTGAGGGCCGCTCATACAGCCGCCGCGGATCGTCGACCTGCTGGATGCGGCCGTGCTGGAACACGGCGACGCGATCGGACATCGTCATTGCTTCCGACTGGTCGTGCGTGACGTAAACCATCGTGATGCCGAGCCGATCGTGTAATCCGCGCAGCTCGAGTTGCATCTCCTCGCGCAACTGCTTGTCGAGCGCGCCGAGGGGTTCGTCCATCAGGATCAGCTGCGGCTCGAACACCAGTGCGCGTGCCACCGCGACGCGCTGCTGCTGCCCGCCCGACAACTGCGCGGGCATGCGTGACTCCATTCCCGGCAGCCGCACCATGTCGAGCGCGCGCTTGACTCTCTGCGCAGCTGCGTCCTTGCCGATGCCTCGCACCGAAAGCGGGAAGGCCAGGTTCTCGCCCACCGTCATGTGCGGGAACAGCGCGTAGTTCTGGAACACCATGCCGAAGTTGCGCTTGTAGGGTGGCAGCGACTCGATCGACTTGCCCTTCAGGCGGATGTGCCCCGCCGTTGGCCTTTCGAAGCCGGCCAGCATCATCAGCGTGGTCGTCTTGCCCGAGCCGGACGGACCCAGCAGCGACAGGAACTCGCCTTCGGCGACCGCAAGGTCCAGACAGTCGACGACGTTCGAGCGGCCGTCGTAGGTCTTGCAGACCGCATCGAACTCGACAAAGTGCGTCACAGCCACTGCTGCACGTAACCCTCGGTGTCGCGCAGCGCGCGGGTAAAGCGCGCCAGCATTTCGTCGATCTCGGCCGGCGTGATGACGAGCGGCGGGCACAGCGCAACCGCCTCGCCGAGCGGACGAACGACGAGGCCGTGCGCGTGCGCGCGCTCGGCGAAGTACGCGGCGACGGTGGCCGCCGCAGGGAAGGACTCCTTCGTCGTCTTGTCTTTCACCAGCTCGACCGCCGCGATCAGCCCGAGGCCGCGCACTTCGCCGACAATCGGGCTTGCGAGCAGTTCGCGCAGTCCGTCTTGCAACTGCGGCGCCTTCTTGCGCACCTGCGCCGCAATGTCGGTCTCGCGATAGATCTTCATTGCCTCGATCGCGACCGCGGCACCGAGCGGATGGCTGGAGTAGGTATAACCGTGGCCGAACATGCCGATCCTGGCCGACTGCTCGGCGATCGGCTGGTACACCTGCTCCGACACCATCGTGGCCGAAAACGGCACGTAGCCGCCGGTGAGCGCTTTTGCGCAGGTCACGATGTCGGGCTCCATGTCGTAGGTCTGGCTGCCCCACATCCTGCCGGTGCGGCCGAAGCCGCAGATCACCTCGTCGGCGATCAGCAGGATGTCGTAATGCTTCAGGATCGGCTGGATCAGGTCGAAATACCCGGCCGGCGGCGGAATCACACCGCCCGCGCCCATCACCGGCTCGGCGATGAACGCGGCGATGTTGTCGGCGCCCTCCTTTTCGATCAGCGCCTGCAACTGTCGCGCCAAGCGCGCTGCGAACGCCTCTTCGCCCTCGCCGATCTGGGCAAAACGGTAGTGATGCGGGCAGTCGGCGCGCACGACGTCCGGCCCGGGCAAGTCGAAGCCGGTGTGCAGATGCGGCAGTCCGGTCAGTGTCGCGGCCGCCACGCTTACACCGTGGTAGCCCTTGGTCCGCGCGATGATCTTTTTCTTCGTCGGCCGGCCCAGGGCGTTGTTGTAGTAACGCACCAGCTTGATGGCCGTGTCGTTGGCGTCCGAGCCGCTGGTGCCGAAGAACACGCGCGCCATCTTCCCCGGGGCCAGCGCGAGCAAGTCGGCCGCCGCGCGCACGGCCACGTCCGACGTCTTGTGTGCAAACCCGTGGTAATACGGCAGCGTGTTGAGCTGGTGCGTCGCCGCCGCGATCAGGCGTTCGTCCGAAAAACCGAGCGATGCGCACCAGAGCCCGGCCATGCCTTCGAGGTACTCGCGCCCCTGGTCATCG
>Ga0316630_10000153_pt1 | contig 17174 bp, 18 predicted proteins | sample OWC_May_M1_C1_D6_FD_207658 | JGI IMG/M metagenome (GOLD analysis project Ga0316630, IMG submission 207658) | Wetland soil microbial communities from Old Woman Creek delta, Ohio, United States - OWC_May_M1_C1_D6_A | ecosystem: Environmental > Terrestrial > Soil > Wetlands | place: USA: Ohio...
ATCGGAAATTCGGCCTGGGCCTTGTTCAGCTTAGCGACGGCGGCGTTGACGGCTTCCTGGGCCTTGCTGAACTGCTGACTCTTGGCCAGGGACGCCTGAGCCGCCTTACTGTAAGCGGCCAGTGCCTTCTGGTGCGCCTTCGTGTGCTCCTCGATGGCTTTGGTCCCGCGATCCCAGGGCTTGTCGCAGGTAGGGCAATTCGCCGGGGTGCGCTTGGCGGTATCCAGGTGGTGGGCAGCGTGGTCTACGTCGCGCTTAAGCCTGCCCTCCTCCACGCGCAGTTCCGTAAGCTCTTCCCGGAGCGCGTCGAGAATTTCCTGCTTCTCGTTAACGACGATCTCCAAAGTCTTTTCTTTTTCCGCCGTGAGCTTAACCCGGCGATCAATTTCCTTTTTGATCTCCTGCATCCGGTTTTGGCGGACAACGCTGGCTTTGGTCAGGGCGGCGATGTTTTCAGTCAGTTGCTTCAAGTGCGCCTTGGCCTGCTTGACCTCAGCATCGTAAACGTTTTTGGCTTCCGTGTAGTTGGCCTGGGCTGTCTGTAAATCAGCTTCGGCTTCGCCGACCGCCTCTTTGGCCTGGTCTACAGTCGCACGGTCACTGACCAGCTGCTTTTTGAGATCATAGGCTTTTGCACTGGTGCTCTTCTGGAAGTTGTTCCAGCGCGGCTGGCACAAGGCAGCCATCAGCAGTTCGACCGATTTGCTCTCGCTCAGCTCTGAAAAGTCCAGCATGTCCCCGTCCAGGTGGACGGTCCATCCGGCCAGGTCCGTGGGCACGGTGACGATCTTGGTCAGGTCTTCGCGGGTGCTGTCGATGCGGTCCCGGTAGATTTCCTGCCCGGCATACGTGTATTTGAGTCCTTCCCCGATAGCGCTGATTTCAGGGCATTTGAAACCCAGTTCGACCTTCAAAGGCTGGCCCTTGTGCTCGCAATTAACGACCACGTAGCTGTCTCCTTTGCCCTGGGAGCTGTAGTGGCCCAGCTGGGTGTAGCGGCCCTTAACGCCGAACAGCGTGCGGCTGATAGCTTCGCCCAGAGCCGTCTTGCCGCTGCCGATCGAGGCCATTTTTCCCCGTGCGGCTGAATTTATGCCGCGCACCAGGACTAAACCCCGTTCTGGGAACTCGATTACGGCTTCTTTAACTGTGGTCCAATTTCGGATCGCCACAGACTTAAGGATAGTGTCTGCCATGCCTGGGAAGAACGTAGTTAAAGCGTGCGAGCTGCTGAATTACTAGCCAAAATGCTGCTGGATGAAGGCTGGTGGGACACAGTCAAGGGTGCCGTCACGGACCCAAAGGCTGCCTACCAAGCTGCCAGGAAGGGCGTGAATACTTTCCGCAAGGATTGGGGAGGCTTTTGGGACCGGGCTGAGCAGGCACGCAAAGATGCCAGAAAACCGCCACAGTATGAGCCGTTAGGACTTGCCCCGGTTCGTGGAAAAAAAGCGAAGAGTATCGCTGTCGTTTACGGACCCAAGCTGCCTGCAACCGGCTACTATATGACCGGCCAGACGATGGAAGAGGTCTTGAACAAGCTTGATAAGGGCCTGGACCCTTACTTGCATTCTGTCGGTACGGAAGCTGATTTCACAGCTAAAGAGTTGGGTGAAGCCGAACCACCTCCGATACCCAAGTCCAAGCCCAAGCGTAAACCGACTGTGCGCCGCCACGAGCTTCAGTACAACCTGGCCGCGATGGTCAACAGCTGGGTCATCAACGGTTACCAGGTGTGGCTGCGCACCGAGGCGGGCGTAATTTACTATTTCGGGGAGCGCCTTCGCGATATTGACAAGAAGCTGGCGGAAATGATGGGGGTCACAGGCACCACCGTTATTCGCTGGATTCGTCGCGCAAACATTAAGTCGGCGAAACCTTTTGACCATTACCAAGGCATTACCGGCGTGGATGTGAACGTGCCGATGTCTGACGAAGAGCAAGAGCTGGATCAGCAGAAACGGGACAACTACGCGATCAAGCAGGCTATCCGCAGAAACAAGGGTCTGTCTTTCGATTCAGACGCGTTCCGTGGCATTTCCTCCAGGGCCAAACAGGTCATTCGTGATCTGCCGGATGAAACAACAACCGGGGGCACTCCCTGATGGAAACGTTCCTCTTTGAGGATATGACGTTTGACCAGCTGTTCCGGTACTCGGAACCGAAGCGGGTCAAGCGCTCCACGACGGTTCGGGGACCGCCGTTGGAAATTCAGGGTAATTCGGACACGGTCTATCACGTTTTCAATTTCAAGTCGTTCCCGTCTACGACCGGGCTTCGACATCACGGCTATGTCCGGTTCAAGAAGCCAGCACAGGGCAACCCGCGCAAGCCTCTCCAGCACATTCCCTGCGAGGTTGACTGTACCTGCCCGGATTTCCGATATCGGTGGGCCTGGGCGGATAAGCAGCGCGGTGCGTCTCGCGTCGGCAAGCAGTCGATGAACCAGGCGCACAACCGCGCTCCTCGCATCACCAACCCGGACAACATTCCCGGCCTGTGCAAGCACATCCTGGCGGCGCGGGACTACATTTACGGCATGTTGGCCAAGTTCCCCGGTGGCGAGCCTGATACCGGTGAAAAGCTGGCGCAGCTGGTGAAGTATGCGGATAAGCGCTGGGCCAATTTCGACACCCTGATGGCCAAGGCCAAGGACCAGGAGAAGTGGTTCACCGCCGTCAAAGCCGCCGTTAATCAGGGCCAGGGCGGTAACCTTGACGTGATCTACGACATTTACCAGGCGCAAGGCGGCAAGTTCATCGGCATCCCTAAAGGCGTTCCAGCGCGGGGTGCTATAAAGCCGGGAGAAGAGCCGCCTGAAGGGGAGGAGCCGCCGCCCTTGCCGCCGCGCCAGCGCCCGCCGCGTGCGCCGCGCCCAGGCCCGGAGCTGCCAGCCGCAGGCAGGCCGACTTTGCGTGCGCCGACGCCGCCGACACCGGCAGCCACGGCAGCCGCTGCGCTTCCGATCCCTCCTGGGCAACGCGGGCGTGGTTTGCAGCCTCCGCCTCCAGCGCCCACTAAAAACAATCTGCCTATTGGCCGTAAAACGGGCAAGCCGACAGGCACAGCAACTCCGCCCGGTAAACGCGGCCAAGTAAAACGGCCCGGTCGTGAAGAGAGTTTAGCAAACTCTGACTCGACGCGTGTAAGTAGATTAAACGGCTCCAGCGATGGGGCAAATAACACTGAGAGTATGAGCAAACTCAACGAAGCCATTAAACTGATCGAAGAGATTGAGTCCGACGACGGAATCGAGACTCCGAGCGAGATCGCTGGCGAGATGGCTGCGGTGGATGCCCCTCCGCCGAGCGAGCCGCCCGTAAGTGACGACGCTATCGGTGCTGACACCGAAGGAAACGTAGTCCTCCAACTTCTGGCCGACATCAAAGACCTGCTGTCGCAGCTGGTCGGCGCTGAAAGTGGGGAGGGTGAATTTGGTCCCGAGGGTGAACTTGGTCCCGAAGGCGAAGGTGAAGGCGAAGGTGAACCTTCGATGCCTCCTGGCGGCGGAGACAACATCCCCGTGGATGCGCTTCCTGAGCCGGACGAGGACGAGGAGGAGGACGAGGACGAAGACGCCATGCCTCCGCGCCACGCTCCCGAAGGCCAGGACTAATCGGATGACTTACTGCCGCCGTAACGACATAAGCTTATGATCTATCCAGGTGAATACCCACAGCCGTTGGTCCGTACGACCAACGTCCAGTGCCCGGTCGTGGGCGGCTACATCACCGCCCGGCTGCAAGTTCAAGGTGACCTTACCCAGTCGGCGACGGCGTCAACCTTGACTGGCTCAGGCTACGTGGACAATACCACGATGGTCACGGTCGAGAACACAGGGCTTAACACGTTCTCGATGCAGCTGCTGGGCACCAACGACTACACCTCCGGGCCGCGTGAGGACGTCGGCACCATCAAAACCCTTGTCCCGAATGGGCGCACCGTTTACAGCGTTGTGCCTCGCCACACCTATTTGGAAGTCAAAGGTGTCAGCGGCACAGCTGCTCTTCGGATGCAGTTGTCATCGCGCCTTCGTTGGGATGCCCTGGGCTTTGACAAGACCGATCCGTTCTACCCGCCACAGCTGGTTAACGCGAAGAATCCGCTTACTGGCGCGGTTTAAGAGCCGCGCTCCGGTCCTGGACGGTGAGGAAAGCCCCGCCTGTTGCAGCTTTTCCAGCGCCCTTGGCTAACGTAGACGACTGCGCTTCCCGCACGTTGATATCGTAGCCAGGGGCGTTTTGTTCTGCCTGAAGCGTGTCCACCCCGTAGGCTGCCATATTGTTTGCAGAAGCTCTGGCCGTGCGCTGTTCGCCGCGCTGCAAAACGTAAACGGAATTGAGTTCACCCTTCTCGACCATGTGTTGAGCCGCAGCCACAAGATATAAGCCGCTCCAGGTTGAAGAATTTTCTGCGTTCGGATCGATGGTCAGCCGCATCAATTCGCCAGGTCGGATGAAGAAGGTCTTGGAGGTTTGCAGCTTCAGCTGAAAACTTTCGCTTCGGGCAGCTTCGTACGCATTTTGGGCCAGGGCCTGACAGCCTGCTTCCTCGTCGCGTGTGCTTATGCGGTGCTCGCAGATGTTCCGGTAAAGTTCCATCCATTGGTCCATGCGCGGCATTGAATTGCTGAGGCGTATGGCTTTGTTCGGATCGCTGCTGACTTCTTTGCTCTCACCCCGGTAAGGGTCGTAGTAAACGATGCGGGTGCCTGCGGACCCATCACCAACTTTGGCCTGGATAATGTCGTAAGCTTCCAGGCGCGTAGCCGGGGAAGCGTAATAGTTGAACTCTTTTATGGCGGTCTGGTACTCGACGGTGTGAAAATGGAGCACATTGTCCCGGACAAACATGTAGTAATTGCCGCGCCCACGGGTGCTACGCGCCCGAGGCAGCAAACGGGAGCGGATAAACTCAAAGTCGCCTTCAAAACTCTGAATCCACACAGCTTCACCCTGCGTATCCTCAATGACGGTGTCGCTAAACCCGTTTTCGGTGGCCAGCTTCCGCACGATAGTGCTGATAGTGCCCCGGTGCGCCCTGGTTAGGCTGTAGCCGTCGTAGTACTCGGTCATGTCCCGGCAAAACAGCTTTATGTAGTGCCCGGCAGCGGGACCGATCCCTTCAAATTTTGCGGAATACTGAAGCACGTAGTGCATTTGCCACGGCAGCCACTGGACGTTGGCGGCTGCGCCCAAGCCCACGCGCCACCTGATGATGGGGTGCGCTTCGGCATTTAGGGCTTTCAGGATTTTGTCCAGGAAGTTGGTAGTGGTGGCGCGAAAGGAAAGATCAGCTTCCTGGTAGCCGAATACGGTTTCGGAAATCCGATGCGTTTCAAGCCCAAGCACTGCGCTTGAATACGGCACAGTTTGACCGGGCATGGCCAGCTCAAACTCTAAAAAGCACTGGCCTTCGAACGGTTTGGTTGCATCTGTCGGCACACCCTAACTAGGTGACGTCCACCGAACTGAACAGCTCGTTAAGCGTATCCATGACTTCGTCCTCCACGCTGACGTCGTGCAGTTCAATCGAGGCGTCACTGGGTTCGTTCAAGGCTTCGAACATCTGTTGAACGGTGTCAGGGCTGTCCAGCAGCAGCTCGCATTCCTCCGAGGTCAGGTCCAGGCCGTCAGGTTCCCCGCTAAAAAACAGGGTGGCGTTGCTGGTATTGATTGTTACCACGCTGGTTTGAATTGCGTCTTTGCGCAGTTCAGCCACGAGGTCGATTAGTCGATTTGGTTTCTTCATTCTGTAGTTACTTCAGATGAAATTCACGGAACGCAGAGAGTGGCTCTATGATCCGCAGGTCTTCGGTAAAAAAGACGTGCAGACGGCTCTGCGCATTCACGCGGAGGCCACGCGCAAGCATTCCGGCAATCCACCTCCAGTTTTTATGGAAGTTGATCGCCGGAGCTGCAAGTACGACCAGCTCTGGCATGTTCCGTTGGATGACAGAACGCAGTTTAGCCGCACGATACCCGTCCCGGCCATCAATAGTTTCGAGCGGCCCGACTGGCGCTTGACCAAAGTCGGGATCGTTCCTCAGCGCAAGGACAAGTTTACCCTGTCCAACCTTATCCTTCAGCAGCTTGACTATTTTCCGATGCGCGGCGATATGGTTTCCTGGAACGGCTACCGGTACATGATCATTAACGTCGTTTTGGAGCCGAACGGCTACTGGCAGCAGACCAACGTCTGGCTGGGCCTGGTCTGCGAATGCGTCATTCCGCCTGACGGGGATGCCCGTCCGTTGGTGGACATTAGCACGCCTCCGCTGGCTGAAATTGCCCAGGTCAACCCGACGCCCCGTGTATGACAGCCGGTGAAGAACTGGAGAAGGAGATTACCGAGTGGCTGATGGCCAAGGCTAAAATGGCGCTTGATGACGGTGGAAGGCAGCGCGTGAACGACACCCTGGGCAACTGGCTGGCGTTTACGGCCAGGACAAAGCCGGTGCCGGACCTGGCTGCGCAGCTTGAAGCTTTTCGTAAACGGATTCAAGCGATGGCTGATTCGCTCAAAGTAGAAGTAGGCCCGTATGGCTACGTAGTTAAGGCAGTTGGTGACGGTCAGACCGTTTTACGCGATTTGGAGCGTGGGACAGACTGGTTCGATCCAGCAGGTAATCTGACTGACATGATAGTCGGTGCAATTTTTGAACAGCGTAGTTAAAGCGTTATGAAGACCGAAACGATTCAAAAAATCCTGAGCGAGTGCGACGGCAGCGCCAAGAGCATTAAAGAAGCTGCCAACCGCATCATCATGGAGGAAACTGTCATTAAGGTCGGTGACACCGTTGCGGTCACAGACGACCTGTCCTCGATTGGTGGCATGGTCGGCCAGGCCAAGGTGAAGTCCTTCAGCGAGGACAAGCAGTACGCCAACTGCGAATTTCCCGATGGCCGCGTCGTCCAGGTGCTGACAAATACCCTTTACCTGGTCGGGTCGTAACCCGCCAAGGATGCTCATAGCCAAGCCGGTCGCTCGACACGACCGGCTTTTTGTTTCTGGGGGCCGGGTTGCTAGTTAAGGTATGCCGAGCGACAAAACGCTGGATGTAAGACCTGGCAGCATTGACTCCACTTCGATGCGCTACCACGAATTGTGGTTGCAGCGCTGGTTCTATTCTCGCTTTTTTGTCCGTGAGGGCTACCCGATCCCGGTCGTTTTTTCGACGCCCATGGATGCTTTCAGCCATTTCAGCAAGCTTTGGGCGGATGAGCAGAACCCTTTTGCCTACCTTTTCAACGTCAAGGACGAGCACGGAACGCCGCTTTACGAACCGCACCCGTCTCCTGTGCGTTACCCGCTCATTTCGATCATGCGGAAAGGCGTCACGTTCCGCTCCTACCAGAATTTCTCCATTCACCGTTGGCAGCACATCAACTGGCCCACGATCAGCGATACCGGCACCGTGGTCCTCGACGGCCAGGTTGGCAATGACCTGGTGAAGTGCGACCTGGGCAACGTGACCACCAGCCGGATGCCCATGGCATTCGATTACAAGTTCCAGGTGGACCACTTTTGTCTGCGCCCCGATACCCAGGCTTTCTACGTGGAGAGGCTTATCAACCAGTTCTGGAGGTCCGGGGGAGCCTTGCAGACCTGGATGGACATCGAGTATCCCGGCTGGGGCACGCAGTACATTCGTCTTTTTGTCGAGGGCAACATCGACCAAAGCGTTCCTGACGAGTATCAGGATAAGAACGTTGAGTTCAGGACTTCGTTTACGTTGACGATTGAGGGCTTTGCTGTCGATCTCAACTACCAGGTCAAACCGGCGCTGTGGAAGATGATACCCTACAGCGCGACACCTGCGGACCTGGAGTACTTGAACGGGTTTTACGAACCGGTGGACCTCCGGCCTGGAGGCTACAACCAGGTGCTGGAGTCCCGGACAGATGTTCCTGCCGCAGGCACTTGCCAGCAGGACATCACCTACGCAGAGTGGGCCGCTTACGGCACCGAGGTCGTTTACCTGGGAGATCAATCCGGCACAGCTGCGGGCGACAACGTCATTAACGGCAACCAGCAGCCGGTGCTGGCACCGACTGGCGCAATCTACGCGCAGCCGACTTATTCTTACGGCATAAGCTCCGAGGTCGTGTTCGGAACCGGCACGGTTCTGTCCGTTTGAGGTGCTTCGTATTTAGAGTATGCGAACGGTGAAGCATAGCGCGAAAAGCAGTGCGGCCAGCTGTCTGGCAAAAGTGTTCATCGTTGGATTTCGTAAACGACTGGCTCCTAACGACGGCAGCGTAGTTAGGTCAACATAGAGACGAGTATGGCAAACATTAACGCGAAAACGTTCCCTGGCGTTTACACGCAGGTCATCGATCGCAGTTTTATACTGCCCCAGACAAGCCGCTTCCGCGCAGGCTTGGTGGGTGTGGCCCGCAAAGGTCCATTCGACACGCCCACAGCGGTAACCTCGCTGAGTGACTTCATCCGGCAGTTTGGGCAGCCCATCACCGGAGATTTCTTTCTGGCGAATGCTGTGGCAATGCTGAGCGACCTGACAGACGGCATGAAGATTGTGCGCGTCGGCAAGGGCAGCACCGATTTGACCGGAGCCACTGCGATTACCACCGAATTTTCAAACACTGGCACGATCCTTCCGTACTCCAAAGCGGCGGTGCTCCTGCCCGGCGTCCAAAATTACGGCGGCAACGCTTCTCCTGCGGTTTACGTGACGATCAAGCAGAATTCCAAGGTCAGCACGGTCAACGCGCAGGTGGCAAACGTCGGCACGCTCGCAGGTGGCTATCTGGGCCAGGACGCGGGCACCGTGACGTTTACGGAAGCGACAGCCATTCAAGACCTGTACACGGCAGGTGAAGTTGCCTACTCTGTGGGCGCTCCGGCTGCCAACGAGGCGGAATCGATTCTCTACGCCTACACCTACGGTTCGATTGCCGGTGACTATGCGGATGCTCCGATCTACAGCGGTGCTTACCAGCTCACGGCGTCGGGCAACAAAGGTGCTTATCAGTTTACGCTGTCGCCTGCGTCTGCCTGGGCTTCTCTGGCCGCAGGTGACCTGCTCAAGATCAAACAGTCGGGCAAGGCCACGACCCACGAGGTTCGTGTTAAGCAGTCGCTCCCAGACGGCACTGTCTATCTGGAAACGACGGATCGCCAGGACATCGGATTCCAGGCTCTGCCGCTCCAGGACCAGTACACCGCTGCCGCCATCCACAGGATGACTGGCCGGATGCCGTTCCTGTGGCTGAATGCAGCCAGCGCTGGCGATTGGGCCAATGGCGACGACATTACCAGCGGCTTGTTCGTGAAAGTTCGTCCCGGTGGCCCGCAGGGCACCAAGAAGTTCGAAATCTACGAAGCGGGTGCGCTGACCGAAACCCTCGATGGGTTGTATCAAGGGGCCGGTAGCAACAGCTACACGGGCCGCATCAACGGCATTTCCCAGCAAATCACCGTCTACGGTCCTACCGGCACTGTGCTGGACATGCAGCCTGCCAATTACAGCCTGGGCTACGCGAATGGGGCTTACCTCATCAACGCAGGCCAGGGCGATTCGGGCGGCAACTTCTACTTCGGTGCCAACGGCGAAGGCGCGACGGCAACCGATTTCATCGGCGAATTTGACCCGGTGGCTGACCGTTTCACCGGTATGCAGTCGTTCATCGACACGGACAACATGCAGATCGACGTGCTCTGCTGCCCCGGCATCACTGATGCCCAGGAAGGCGGGTCGGACGACACTTATCCGTGGGATACGACGGTGTTGCAGCCGTTCGCGGACAGCGATACGACCGGTGTTCACCTGAAAATGGTGGAAGTTTGTCGGCGCGTGAAGGCAGTTGCTTTGATCGACGTTCCTCCGGGCCTTACCGCCCGCCAGGCCATCGACTGGCACAATGGCCAGGGCCTGTATAGCGGACGTGGCCGCATCGACAGCGCCAACGGTGCTTGCTACTGGAACTGGTTCACGATCACCGATCCGTTCACCGCCCAGACCAAGTGGGTGCCGCCGACTCTCGGCGCTCTCCGCTGCCTGGCGTTTACCTTCGACCGCGACAAGCCGTGGTATGCTGCTGCGGGTGAAACTCGCGGCCTCATCCCCGAAGCCAAGACGGTTGAGTTCGAGCACGTCAGCGACGAAACCAAGCAGGCCATGTATGGCGTCGGCACCGGCCAGAGCGTCAACGGCATCTTCCTGGATAACGGGCAGATCAAGCTGTGGGGCGAGCGGACGCTGCAAGTCGCTGAGAGCAAGCTCTCGGTCGTCCACAACGTCATCCTGGTCAATTACGTGGTCAACAACCTGGCGAGCATCGGTCGTCGGTTCGTGTTCGAGCCGAATGACGCCGAGTTGCTGATGCGCATTCGCCTGGCTTACACCCAGTTCCTCGACCAGATCAAGACGGAGCGCGGCATCGAGGAATACAACCTGGTCATCGATGACTCGAACAACAACGCGGATACCCGCAATCGCCGCGAAGTGGTCGTCAATCTGGCCCTGGTTCCTGTGGACAGCGTCGAGCGCATCTTCATCTACTGCACTGTCAATAGTAGCGGTGCGGACCTGAAGAACGCCACGGCGGAATAATCAACCGAAGACATAGAGCAAGTTTATGGCACGTCTCAAGTATAAGAACTCGTTCGGGTCGCAGAACTCGAAGCTCGACGTTCAGCGCGTCGATCTATTCAAAATCACACTGGAGTTGCCGACTGCCATCGGGTTGCCCTGGGATGAGCATGTGGAGTTTGCCATCGAAAACTTCCCTTTCCCTGAGCGGAAAAAGGACGTTACGCAGATCAAATACATGCAGCAGACCAACAGCTTGATCGGCGGCGACACAGCGACGCAGGCTACGGGCATCAAGGTGCGTTACGCGTTTGCCCAGCGCACTGCCGAGGCCCTGGAGAAGTGGTTCTACCTGATCGCCAATCCGCTGACTGGCGGCGTCGGGCTGACCTCCGAGGTCAAGTGCAAGGGCTACTTGCGCTGGCTCGTGCCCAACATGGCCAAGCAGATCGCGGACATCCGGGGCCAACCCCGGCCCGGCGAGGACACCATGATGGACGGCGCTGTTTACGTGCTGGAAGGCTGCTGGATTCAGGGCCTGAAGTTCCAGGACGGCGACATGACTCAGTCGGGCTACGTCACCATGGCCTTTGACCTCCAGATCGACCGCTGGTACCCGGAAGACATTGATCGGTTGCAGATCATCACCTGATGCGCCCGCAAGGCATAGTCACGATTAGCCGTATCGTTGACTCTACCGGCAAGCAAGTGCCGCTGGAGAAAGCGATCCGTTACGGCTGGATTCAGCCCGGTGCTGAAAGTGGCCGGAATTTGTTCGTGGACCAGGGGCGTCAGCTCCTGGCCTACGCGTTTGCGTTCCGTGCTCCGATCGAGAACTTCGTGTGCCAGAGCTACGGCGTGGGTACGGGAACGCGCCCGGCCAAGACAACCGACGTGGCGCTCCAGGCTCCGGTGCTGCTGGCCTCCACGAGCGCCTACACAGCCCCTATTGACTCGATCGATTTCCTGTCCGCGTTCGTGGTCCGGGTCGGCTTTACGCTGGGCCTGGGCGACGCGAATGGCAGCCTCATCACGGAGATGGGGCTGTTTTCCGGCAATAATACGCTGATCGCCCGCCGAGTCAGGACCGTGGGCATCAACAAGACCTCTGACTTTGCGCCGACCTTGACGTGGCGCTTGCGTTTTTAGTATGTCGTCTGTCGCTAAAAGAATGATCGGAGAGGCTGAAGGCGAATTTCTGCCCAGGTCACATTTTGGGACACAGGGCGGGGAAGCAAACTTCCAGTCACTGGCGGACGGCGCGGCTAAACTTGGGCAAATGGCTCAAAGTCTTTCAGCACAGGCTCAAGATATCGGCAGGCTGGCTAAAGAGCTTGCCGACGCGGTAGCGTGGCTAGACAAACGACGGACTCCTTGATTTTATGATGCTTCATGTTACAGACGGCCAGGTTGTCGGAGAAACCTCCAGCACGATGTTCACAGTGCTCCAGCAGGGGCCGGTGTCCATGGCGATTTTCATAAAAAACAGCGGCGTGAACACGATGAACTATCGGTTCCAGGAGTACAACGGGACCGCGTGGGTCGATCTTGGATCGGCGGGCAGCGATTATTACAATACGCTGACCGCTGGCGAGGTCCGCAGCTTCAAGGTGACTTCCAACTACCCGCAGGTGCAGATGATCGCCAATGCTTCTGGCGGCGCGTTCCTGGACTTTTCCGTGACGCGCTATTGGAACCGCGCAGCGGGCGGCGCACTGCCTATCATGGCGCTGTAACGGTTAGTACTCCCGTTCCGCAGGTACGTCTTCTTCGTCGCCAGCAGCGTCTACGCGCCCGTGGTAAAGCCGGTGAACGGGCCGGTAGAATTCCATGAAGTTGGGCAGCTGTAGCTCTGTCACAGCGTCTACAGGGGCCAGCACGATAGGCCGGGCAGGCGGAACGCCAGGCAAAGCATTTCTCAGCAAGGTTAAATCCAGGTCGTGGTAAAAGGCATCCCGTAGGCGGGCTGGTATTTGCTCTTCGACAGCGAGGAGCGCCTCTTCAAGCGTGGCGTCATCCGGCACATTTTCGAAGAGCTTTTTAACCCGTTTCTGACCCCAGCCTTTTATCCCGGCGATGCAGTCCGTTTTGTCCCCAATGATGGCCAGGGCTAAGGCGACTTGATTGGGCTGCTTCACGCCCCACCGGTCACGGATCGCTCGAAGCGACATCGTCGCTTTCTGGTTCAGGCAGTAGTAGTTCACCCGGCCCCCGGCCAGCTGCTGCAAGTCTTTGTCCCCGGAAGCCACGTAAATGGTGTCGGCGTCGCTCTGTTTGACCGCAGTGGCGACCACATCATCAGCCTCATGAGCCGGGCAGCACGCGTGCGCGGTATCGAACAGAAAGGTCAGGTAATCGATGAGCAGAGTGCGGGTGGCGTGGTACTGCTCAGGTTTGGCGGCTCTGCCCTTGTCGCGCTTGTTGTCGCCATCCCAGGCGAAAAGGGTGCGGTCAACCTTATCCCCCAACTTGTCATTGTTTACGTTTAGGATTGTGAGAACAGTCGTGATCGCGGCACGCACGGCGTCCTGCGGGCTGCCATCCGGTTTGGCCATGATGGCGTACCAGCAGCGGGCGTAAAGGCTATTGCCGTCTACGATGAGATCAACCATGGCTACACGCTGGGTCGGCTTTCGTTTTCTTCTTTTACACGCTCATTGCGCCATTCCATGAACAGGTCCAGCGCATAATCGGGAACCGTTGAGAGATCGACACTAAAGCCTTTGCTATCGTCCCAACACAGATCAAAGATTTGCCGCCAGCGACCTTCCTGTCGTCCCCATGCGGCCTGAACGAAAAAACTCCTGATCCAGCACTAACCGATGTGCCCACAGGTTTCCACATTCAGAGCATTTGTGCGGCACGTCCTGGCTAAGGTGGGGCGTGCTTGCCTCAATGAAGTCTTCCAGCTGCTTGGCGTCGTGTGGCGACAGCGACTCGAACCACTCCAGCAATTCCTCAATACGATCCGGCTGTGTGTTGTTGATGGAGACAACCGGGGCGATGAGGTGGGCGACGTGGTTGTTGATGCGCTGGCGCTGCTCCGGGGTGCGCCCGGCGATTTGCAGCTCGTCCCGGATGCGGAGAGGGCGGACATCGACCACGTCCTGGCTGTCGGTAAGCGTGATCGTGTCGAATCCTTTGTAGTCTGCTGCTTTCTGGGCGACGACTTGCAGCTCTTCCGGTACCTGAATTTTGTCCATCTCCTCGTGGCTACACTTGGGGCAGATGCTAAGGTATTCGATGAAACTTTGGTTCGCGATTGAGCGCGAAACCATGAGCACAGCGTTTACATCTCCGAGCACGAATTCTTCCAGGGGACAGCCATTGAGGTTGCAGACCTTGGCCGTGAGGTCGTACAGAAGACGTTCGCGCTCCGGGCCGGTCGCTTTGCTGGCCGCGTCAGTCAGCCAGGCGTCGATGGAGGAATCCCACGGGTAGACGGTGATTTTACCACCTGGGAAGGCGTCAGGTTTGACGAATCCGCCAGAAACCAGGGTGATTTCCTTTTTGAATTTCTCCCGGCGCGGACGACGATCGGTAACATTGCTTTTGATAGGCATGTCACTAAGAACGGCAAATTACACTGTGGGCAGATAAATCGGCGACGGGACCGGGACGATAGGCGCGGTTGCCCCGGCACCAAATGCGCCGGTAGTAGCAGCGCCGCCTGCGGCTGTGGCGGAGGCTGTTGGCCCCAGGCTGGCTCCTCCGGTGACCTGAGAGCTGACCTGGCCCCCGGAAATGCTAAGCACCTGTGCGCTAGCGATCTGCGGCACAGGAATAGGCACACGAATGACCAAAGCCTGCGGTGCCGGGAACGGAACGGTAAACGCAAAGCTGGCGTCGGCGGCGAAGTTTGGCAGGGAAAGCTGGAAGGTAGGCGGAACCGCAACGACCGGCACTTTTTCAGCGACAAAGCGCAGGTTTACCAGGATGACCGATCCGATCTTTACCGTGACCGTGACCGTTGCCTCCGGGATCGCCTTCATCAAATCGATGATGTCCTGGTTGACCTGGTCGAAGGTAGGCTCAGCCTGGGCGATGTAGTTCAGCACGGCCTTGGGGACGCTCAGCGTCGTGAGCGCGGGCATGATGAAGTCGCCGACGAGGTCGCCGTCGATGTTCAGCTGCAAGAACGGAACGGGCACCTGGACCACCACGTTGTAGTTGATCGATTCGCCGAGGTCGGTCGTGGTCACTGAGTAGCTGGTTTGGACAACGCCGGTCGTGTCCACGAAGGCTGACACCCCTGTCAGCGGCGAGATGCCGACGCCCGTGCCAAAGGACGTTCCGAAATAGACGGTCGTCGAGTCCAGGTTGGTCCCAAAGAAAGCTGAGGGGTTTGTGCCGTAGAATACAGATTCAGCCATAGGTCAAATTGTGCGCATGGTGGTGGACGCTGCGGTTAGCGGGAACTGCATGAGGGGCGGGCCGGTCGGTGCTCCGGGGGCGCTGCTGTTGTGCGTGTGCGTCAGGAACCAGGACAAAGCCTCCGGCGTGAGCATGATCGGCGCGTACAGTGCGCCGGTTCCCACAGCAAAGGCTGAGGTATTGAAGACGGCCTGGGGCGAGTTGCACGAGAGCTTGCCGGACTCGATGACCATGCCGGTGCCCAGTGGCTCGCCCAGTTGGACCTTGTCATTTTCCAGTGAAAGGCTGGCTCCAGCAGCGGAGTTGATTGAGATGTTGCCGTCCGGGTCAATAATCACGGCGGCTCCTGACGCGGTGTTGATGGAAATCTGTTGGCCCTGGACAAGGATCATGGACGACCCGGCCAGGAGGGTCAGGCGTTCCGTTTTTATCAGAGTGCTGGTCGGCGCGTTCAGGATGACCTTTTTGGCAGATATGACCGCCGCCTGGAGCGCCTGCAAGACGGTGTTTTGGGTGAGGTCATTCAGGATCAAAGACTGGCCTGCGGGTGTCTGGAGGCCCGCTGTGCCCCCGGTAGCCGACGTGCTGTTCTGGAGGAGCACCTGCTGGCCCTCGTTTGTAGTCAGGGTGACCTTGTCTGGCTTCAGCTCCAGGCTGTGCCCGTAGCGGGTAAAGACGGCTCTGTCGGGAAAGCCGACTCCGGCACTTTGTTCGTACTCGTGGAGCTTCAGGGTTTCGGCCTGTTTCCTGTTTTGCATCAGGCCCTGCCAGACGGGCTTTTCCGGTTCGCCGTCGAGAAATTGGACAGCGACCTGGTCGCCGATGTCCGGGAGCATTGAAATGCCGCCTGAGTAGCTGGACCCGCCCGCAGGCATCCCCATTGGGATCGCCCAGGGAAGTTCGTCAATCGGTACCGCGCCCACAGCGCCGGACGCGACGCCGTAAACTCCCGGAACACGCACTTTTACGCGCCCGAGCTTGTCCGGGTCGTTGACCTTTTCAACGACGCCCAAATAAACGCCTGTGAGCCTCATACTCTAAGTAGTTAGGGCATGGCGCGAGTGAAGAACATAGCCAACCCATGGGGCAAGCAGGGCGGACCCAATCCGCAGCGCACCGACCTGTGGCAGGTTGACTTAAGTGAAGTGGTGAAGGGCGTTAATGAAGCCATTCGCACATCCACACGATCCGCCTACTTTCCTGCGCTGCCTGACGTTCCGCCATTCTTCATCGCGTCTGTCTCCTTTCCAGAACAGAAAATGAGGGCTGAGGCCATCCGGCGTGACTCGCGCTCCTACAATATGCCAAGTTGGGATGAGCCGCTGGAAGCTTTCAGGTTCACCTTCATTTTTGACAGCGGCAACAAAGACAACAGCGACACGATCTCCCAGTCGATGCTCTACACGGTGATGGACATTTGGCGCACACTGGTCCGGGCCGGGCGGGGCGCTGTCGGCAGTGAAGAAAATATCCAGCTCAATTCCAATTACCGAATCGACTTCTCCTGGCCGATCGTGATCCGGTTGCTCAGGGGCACCACGGTTCCGGCTACGCTTTCAACGTCTCAAACAACAACGGCAACGACAGTAAACGCTGACGCTGATGCCACCTGGGACGGATCGCCGATAAGCCAATCGCAGGAAACGATTACGCAAACCAGGTCTTTTGCCCAGTATGCGTCCGAATCTGGCACTCTGGACGTTTCACAGGAAATCGTTTTGGAACAAGCTTGGCTTGCTGGCTTTAAGCTGGGCGATCTCAACTACCAGGCTGCTGGTATTTTAACTTTGGACGCTACCGTTTACGCGGCCAACATTTACCCAACTCGCCGCTCCGACATGGTTCCCTCCTACCTGTGAATCCTCAACGCACGGCTATACTTCAAAAGCTCCGGCCTCCGACAACAGAGGCTGTCCGGGTAGTCTATCCCTTCTCCCGGCCTAATAACATGGGGCTGACACTGGCCGTTAATGTCGGCCAGGCCCTGGTTGCGCCGGGCGACGGCACCGTGGACCAGGTGATTCCTGTGGGTGCCAGGTGGCGCAACGATATTGGACTGATGCGTGCGATGTCCGTGCGCATCGACCATGGCTTTGGCATCAAGACGTACATCCACGGTCTTCAGGCTGCGGCCCGCTACGGAACAGTCACCCGAGGCCAGCAGCTGGGCACGGCCAGCCACAGCCAGATTTTCTTTGCGGTAGAGCTTGATGGCAAGCTTGTGGACCCGTCGTCCCTCAGCTCT
>Ga0316630_10000157_pt1 | contig 17076 bp, 12 predicted proteins | sample OWC_May_M1_C1_D6_FD_207658 | JGI IMG/M metagenome (GOLD analysis project Ga0316630, IMG submission 207658) | Wetland soil microbial communities from Old Woman Creek delta, Ohio, United States - OWC_May_M1_C1_D6_A | ecosystem: Environmental > Terrestrial > Soil > Wetlands | place: USA: Ohio...
GGACGGCTACGCGGCCCTGACCAAGGTGCTCGGAGGGATGTCCCCCCAGGAGGTCCTGGCCGAGATGAAAGCCTCCGGGCTGCGGGGCCGCGGCGGAGCGGGTTTCCCCACAGGCCTCCAGTGGGAGGTCACGAGCCGCTCGCCCGCCGAGCCCAAGTACGTGGTCTGCAACGCCGACGAGGGCGACCCCGGCGCGTTCATGGACCGCAGCATCATCGAGGGCGACCCCCACAGCCTGCTCGAGGGCATGACCATCGCCGCGTATGCCATCGGCGCCCGACAGGGGTACGTCTATTGCCGCGCGGAATACCCGCTGGCCGTCAAACGCCTGCACGTCGCGATTGCCGCGGCGCGGGACTACGGGCTGCTGGGGGAGAACATCCTGGGCTCGGGCTTCAGCTTCGAGCTGTCCGTCAAGGAGGGCGCCGGCGCCTTCGTCTGCGGCGAGGAAACCGCGCTGCTCGCCTCGATTGAGGGCCGGCGGGGCGAACCCCGGCCGCGGCCGCCCTTCCCGGCGGTGGCCGGCCTCTGGGGCAAGCCCACCAACCTCAACAACGTCAAGAGCTACGCCATGGCGCCCCAGATCATCCTGAACGGCGCCGAGTGGTTCGCCGGCATCGGCTCGCCGCAGAGCCCGGGCACGGCCATTTTCGCCCTGACCGGCAAGGTCCGCAACACCGGGCTGGTGGAAGTGCCCATGGGGATCACCCTCGGCGAGATCATCTACGACATCGGCGGCGGCATCCTCGGCGGCAAGCAGTTCAAGGCCGTCCAGACCGGCGGGCCCCTCGGGGGCTGCATCCCCCCGCAGTTCCTGAACGTCAAGGTCGACTTCGACTCGCTGCGGGAGGTGGGCGCCGTCATGGGCTCGGGCGGCATGATCGTGGTGGACGAAGACACCTGCATGGTCGAGTTCGCCAAGTTCTTCCTGACCTTCGCCACCGCGGAGAGCTGCGGCAAGTGCGTGCCCTGCCGCGCGGGCGGCAGGCGCATGCTGGACATCCTGACCCGCATCTGCGCCGGCCGGGGGCGGCACGAGGATCTCGACAGGATCCGCAAGATCGCCGCAGGCATGGACACCGCCGCGCTCTGCGCCCTGGGTCAGCTCACCCCCGGGCCGGTCATGGCGGCCCTGCGCTACTTCGAGCACGAGTTCATCGCCCACATCGAGGACCACCGCTGCCCGGCCGGGGCCTGCAAAGAGCTCGTGCCGGCGCGCTGCCTGAACGCCTGTCCGGCCGGCGTGGACGTGCCGGCCTACGTGAGCCTGGCGGCCGAGGGGCGCTTCGCCGAGGCCCTCGCCGTGCACCGCGAGCGCAACCCCTTCGCCCACATCTGCGGCCGGGTCTGCCCGGCCTTCTGCGAGCAGCGCTGCCGCCGGGGCGACATCGACGCGCCGGTCGGCATCCGCGCCATCAAGCGCTTCATGGCCGACCACGAGGCGGCCGCCCCCTGGCACCCCTTGCGGCCGCAGGCGGCCAAAGCCGAAAAAGTGGCCGTGATAGGCTCGGGCCCGGCCGGGCTCACCGCCGCCCTGCGCCTGGCGCAAACCGGCTACGGGGTGACGGTCTTCGAGTCCCTGCCGGTGCCGGGAGGGATGATGGCGGTGGGCATCCCGGAATACCGCCTGCCGCGGGACGTCCTCCACCAGGAGATCGACCACATCCGCCGGGCCGGGGTGGAGATCGTCTGCAACCGCGGCCTGGGCCGGGACTTCATCATCGACGATCTCCTGGACCGTGAGGGTTTTCGAGCCGTGGTGCTGGCCATCGGCGCTCATCGAAGCCTGCGCCTGGGCATTCCCGGCGAGGACCGCGCCGGGGTCGTCAACGGCATCGACCTGCTGCGGGAGGTCGCCCTCGGCACCCCCCCCGAGGTCAAGGGCAAGCGCGTGGCGGTGGTCGGCGGCGGCAACGTGGCCGTCGATGCCGCCCGCACGGCCTGGCGGCTGGGGGCCTCCGAAGTGCACATCGTCTACCGCCGCACCCGCGCCGACATGCCGGCCTACCCCGAGGAGATCGAGGCCGCGGAGCATGAAGGCATCCTCATCCACTACCTGAGCGCCCCGGTCCGGGTGCTCGGCCCGGCCAAGGTCACCGCGCTCGAAATCCAGCAGCAGAAACTGACGGAATTCGACGCCAGCGGCCGCCGGCGCCCCGTGCCGATCGAGGGCGCGGTGCAGGTCCTGCCCGTGGACGTCGTTGTCCCGGCCGTCGGCCAGGAGCCGGACAAGCGGTGCGTCTTGAACGCCGGTCTGGAAACCAACCGCAACTCGACCCTCAAGGTGGGACCCTCACTCGCCACGACGCGGCCGGCGGTTTTTGCCGCCGGCGACGCCGTGAGCGGGCCGGCCTCGGTGATCGAGGCCGTGGCCCACGGCAACCGCGTGGCCAGGGAGGTGGACCTCTTCCTGCGGACCGGCGACCGCGCCAAGGTGGACATCCCGCTCGAGGCGCACCTGCCGCCGCTGACCTGGGACATGGAGCGCTACAGCGACACTCCGCGCGTGAAGCCGGCGGAACTCCCGGCCGAGGGCCGCCGCAATTTTAAAGAAGTGGAGCTCCCCGCCGCCGAGGCGGAGATTCGCACCGAATGCCGACGCTGCCTGCGGTGCGATCTCGAATGGGCCAGTCAGGTCGCAGCGGCGGCACCGCCAACGGCTGCGGTGGATGTTCAGGCGGCATTGTGAAAGTTTTATGTTCAAAGTTTTAAGTTTTAAGTGAGGAAATTCTGGCCATCCAAATGAAGATTGGATTACATCCTCCGCTTAAAACTTAACACGTAAAACGTAACACCCAACAAACGGTCTCCTATAAACAAACCCGGCTCGGTTCGAAAATACCGGCCCGATGAGGTAGCGGAGGCAAGCATGAGCGCGGTATTTATTTCGATCAACGGACAGAAGGTTTCCGCCCGGGCGGGCTGGACCATCCTGCGGGCGGCGCAGGCCGCCGGCATCGACATCCCCACGCTCTGCCACCACCCGGCCCTGGCGCCGATCGGCGCCTGCCGGGTGTGCCTGGTGGAGGTCACCGGGCAGCGCACGCTGCAGCCGGCCTGCACCTTTCCGGTGGCCGACCGCATGGAGATCCAGACCGAGTCGCCGAAGGTGGTCAGCGCCCGCAAGTTCGTGCTGGAGCTGCTCTTTTCGGAGCGCAACCACTTCTGCATGGCCTGCGAGATGAGCGGCGGCTGCGAGCTGCAGAGTTTGGGCTACCGCTACGGGCTGGACCATTGGATGTACCCGACCTACACCCAGAAATTCCAGGTGGACGCTTCGCCGCCGTATCACCTCCTGGACCACAACCGTTGCGTGCTCTGCCGCCGCTGCGTGCGGGCCTGTGCGGAGCTGGCGGCGAACCACACCCTGGACCTCCGCCAGCGGGGCGCCCACACCTTGCTGTGCGCCGACATGGACGTGCCCCTGGGGGAATCCAGCTGCACGAGCTGCGGCACCTGCGTCAACGTCTGCCCCACCGGAGCGCTGATCGACAAGCGCAGCGCCTTCATGGCCGCACCCAACCAAGTGGAACGGGTCGCCACCATCTGCACCCAGTGCAGCCTCGGCTGCGGGGTCAGCGTGGTGATGCACCGCGGGCACGTGCTGCGCCTGGAGAGCCTGTGGGACGGCCCGGTCAGCGGCGGGCTGTTGTGCAAGCGCGGACGCTTCGAGGCCCTGGCGGACAGCCGGCGGCGCATCCTCGAACCGCTGCTGAAGGAAAAAGGCCGGATGGTTCCCGTCGGCTGGGAAAAAGCGCTGGCGGAGGCGGCGCGGCGCGTGGGCCGGGAGGATGCCGCCTCTCTGGGCGTCTTCACCACCACCCGGCTGACCAACGAGGCCCTGGGGCTGCTGAACCGGATTTTCGTCCAGCGCCTCAAGGCGGGTCAGTGCGGCATGGGCAACAGCCTGGTCCCGGCCATCCCCGGCGCGGCGTGCGCCAAGATGGCCGACGTGCTGGAGAGCGACCTGGTCCTGGTGGTGGGGGCCGACCCGGCCCGCGAGCAGCCCGTGGCGTCGTTTTTCATCAAGCGCGCCGTCGACAAGGGCGCGCGCCTGGTCACGGTCGAACGCGAGGCCTCCGACCTGTCCATGTTCGCCGATGCCTGCTTGCCGCCCGGGGAGATGGGCATTGCGGTCGACCTGGCCCAGGCGGCCGCCAAGCCCGTGGTCTTTTACGGCGCGGCCGCGCAGAAAAGAGAGATCGAGGCCCTGCGCGAGCTGCAGGCCAAGGCCGCGTTCATCCCCTTGCAGCCGGGCGTCAACACCTTCACGGCGGCGGCACTCGGGCTGAACGCCGCGATGGACCCGGCCGCCTGCCGGACACTTTTCGTCGCCGCCGGCGATGAAAACGGGACCTTCGACGCCATCGCCGCCCAGGCCGACCCCAAGGCCTTTGTGATCGTCCAGGCCTGCCACGAGTCGCCTCTGACGGCCCGGGCCGACCTGGTCCTGCCCATGGCCTCCTGGCTCGAACGCTCCGGGACGTTCACCAACACGGAGGGGACGCTGCTGCGCGCCCATGCGGTGGTTCCTCCCTCCGGGCAGTCCCGGTCGGACTGGGACATCCTGGGGCGGGTGGCGGAAAAACTGGGAGTGGATGCCGGTGTCGTCAAAAAAGAGACCCCTGTCTGCAGGATCTGACCCGGGCGGGCAAGCAAAGGAGAACGTGTCATGCCGAAAGTACTGATCGCAACCGACTGGCTGGCCGCCTGCGCCGGCTGTCACATGTCCCTGCTCGACATGGACGAGCGACTGGTGGAGCTGCTGCACCACGTGACGATCACCTCGAGCCCGGTGACCGACCTCAAGGTGCCGCCGGAAACCGGCGTCACCGTCGGGGTCCTGACCGGCGCCGTCAGCAACACCCACAACGCCGAGGTCGCCAAACGCATGCGCAGCCGCTGCCAGTACCTGGTCGCCGTGGGGGACTGCGCCACCTTCGGCGGGATCGTGGCCGCCCGCAACCTCTGCGGGACCGAAGCCGCCCTCCGGCGCGCCTACCTCGAAACCGAGAGCACGGTGGGCGGTCTCATCCCCGACTCCCCGGAGCTGGGCCGGCCGCTGGCGCTGGTCACGGGGGTGCCCGAGGTGGTGCCGGTCGACGTCTTTCTACCGGGCTGCCCCCCGCGCGCCGACGACTTCTACTTCGTGTTTTCGGAGCTCCTGGCCGGAAGGATCCCCGTGGTCCTGCCGCCGGAGCATTTTAGATACGACTGAAGGGGATGTGTTAAGTTTTAGGTTTTAAGTTTTAAGGGAATGCAACTATGCGATGATCTTCATCAATCGAAATGTTTCCTTTGCTTAAAACTTAACACGTAACACTTAAAACTTGTGACAAGGCGCTGACTTTCGATTGGAGCCAAATGCTAAGCAGGAGAAAACGCCATGGCGAGCCAAAAAATCACCATCGAACCCGTGACCCGCATCGAGGGCCACGCCCGCATCACCCTGCACCTCAACGACGGGGGCGAGGTCGAGAAATCCTATTTGCACGTGGACGAGTTCCGGGGGCTTGAAAAATTCAGCGAGGGCCGGCCCTACTTCGAGATGACGCAACTCACCCAGCGCATCTGCGGCATCTGCCCGGTGAGCCACCACCTGGCCTCGGCCAAGACCTGCGACGTCATCATGGGCGTCAAGCCCCCGCGTCCGGCCGTGCTCCTGCGGGAGCTCCTGCACATGGCCCAGTTCGTCCAGTCCCACAGCATGCACTTCTTCTACCTGGCCGGCCCGGACCTGGTGCTGGGCTTCGACGCCGACCCCGCCATCCGCAACGTCTTCGGCATCATCCAGGCCAACCCGCAGCTGGCGTTCAAGGCGGTCGGGCAGCGGCGCTTCGGGCAGCAGATCATCGAGCGGCTGGGCGGCAAGCGCGTGCACCCCAACTTCGCCGTCCCCGGCGGGGTCAACGCCCCTTTGAGCGCCCGGGACCGGGACGAGATCGCCGCGGAGATCGAAGCCCAGCTCGGGGTCGCCATGGAGGGCGTGGGGCTTCTGGCCGATTGGGTGGAGAAAAACCGCGACACGGCGATGCGGTTCGCCTCGTTTTCTTCCAGCTACATGGGGCTGGTCGACGAGAAAGGCGGGCTGTCCCTCTACGACGGCCAGATCCGCATCTGCGACCCCGAGGGCAAACGCATCGATCAGTTCAAAGCCGAGGACTACCTCCTGCACGTGGCCGAACACGTGGAGCCCTGGTCGTTTCTCAAGTTCCCCTACTACCGCAAGCTGGGGTGGCCCCAGGGCGCCTACCGCGTGGGCCCCCTGGGCCGTCTGAACGTCGTCGACCGCATCGGCACCGCCCTCGCCAACGAGGAGTTCAAGCGGTTCCGCCAGCTGGGCGCCGGCCGGCCCGTGGAGGGCTCGCTCTTCTACCACTACGCGCGCCTGATCGAGCTGATCTACGCGCTGGAGCGCATCGAGCAGCTGCTCGCCGAGCCCGACATCCTCTCCACCGACATCCGCGCCTACGGCCCGGCGACGCCCCAGGAGCGCGGCGTCGGCGTGATCGAGGCCCCGCGCGGGACCCTGTTCCACGACTACCACGTCGATGCCAACGGGTTGATCGCGCGGGCGAACCTCATCGTCGCCACCGGCCACAACAACTGGGCCATGAACCGCGCGGTCGAAAGCGTCGCCAAGGCCTTCGTGCACGGCCCGTCGGTGCCCGAAGGCATGCTCAACCGGGTGGAGGCCGCCGTGCGCTGCTACGACCCGTGCTTTTCCTGCTCGACCCATGCGCTGGGGAAAATGCCGCTGGAGGTAGTCATCATGGGACCGGACGGCGTTCCGATCGCCCGGGCCGTGCGCTGAAATATAAAAGTTCGAGATTCTGTTGGACTGGAGCAATCGGGTGCCGCACATGTTGATCATCGGCTACGGCAACCCCGACCGCGGGGATGACGGGGCCGCCCTGCACGTGGTCAACCGCTTGAGGATGCGCCTCGGTCAGCCGCCGCTGACCGAGGACGACGGCGGGCTCGAGGACCTCGGGCGGGACACCGCCGTCTTCGTCCCGCAGCTCGTGCCCGAGTTGGCCGTCGACGCCGCGGCCTATGAGAGCATCGTCATGGTGGACGCGCATGTAACCGAGGAACTCCGGCCGGTGGTCTATCTTCGCCTGCAGCCGGAATACCAGCCGCCCACTCTCAGCCACCAGATATCGCCGGCCATGTTTGTCTGGCTGGTGCAGGCGGCCCATGGAAGAAACCGCGCCGCCTTTCTGGTTTCCCTCAGGGGGCACTGTTTCGAGCCGCAGCGCGGTCTTTCGCCGGCCACGGCCGCGCTGGTCGACCCTGCGGCCGAAAAGGTGATGGAACTGCTGCACGCCTGACCCGGGCGCTTGTCGAATGTAACTGCCGGATGGTCACGGCTGTCTACCAGCAGGTTACATATCCGGCGTCCCGGGTTGGTTTGAATTTCCGGACAAAACCGCTGCGGAAGGGCGGATGCGAACGATTACAGGCCGTTCTCGAATGCGGCCGCACGGAGGGGAGCGTCACGGCCGGGTGGCATGTATCTTGAAAAGATATGGAGCCAGCCCGGCCCTCGCCGGAAATGCCGCGCAGTTTCGGACGTGAACGACCAAGGGAGGTACGCCATGATCATGTTCACCCCCAGCACACCCTATGTCCCGGGAACCTATGCCAAGAAGCGGCCGGAGGCCGGAAGGGTGGCCGCCCAGTACGTGCAGGAGTGGGAGGCCCGCCGCCAGAGGCTTTCCCAGAAAAAAACGGCGGCACCCGAAATCCCGCCCTGCATCTGCTTTTCACGCAAGGTCGGCGTCGGGGCCCTGGAAGTGGCGGACATCGTCTCCCGCAAGCTCCACATGCGGGTGGCCGACCGCGAGATCCTGGAGCACATGAGCGGCGAGACCCGCCTCGACAAGGAAACCGTGAAGTTCTACGACGAACTGTACCCGGGGAAAACGGTCGAATTGTCCGCCCTGCTGTTCGGGAAAAAGTCCTTCCAGATGGACGACTACCTCCGCAATCTGGTGAACGCCGTTTACTCCATCGCCGCCATCGGGTCGACGATCTTCGTCGGCCGGGGGACCCATCTGATCCTGCCCCGCGACCGCGTTCTGGCCGTGCGTCTCATCTGCTCGGACGGCTTCCGCACCGAACGCCTGGCATCGCTTCTGAAAATCGGCGCCGAAGAGGCGGGCAGGACGCTTGCCAAGATCGACCGGGAGCAGAAAGCCTTCTTCAAAAAAGCCTTCGGGAAGAAAGACGCGCCGGCCTCCGAGTTCGACCTGGTCGTCAACTTCGACCATCTCGCCGACCCGCGGCTGGCGGCGGATATCGTAGGGCGCTGCTTCCGGAAAAAGTTCAGCATCGCGGCCGAATAACTGAAAATGAAAAATCCCCTATCCTTCTCTGATACGAAGGCTGGGGGATTTTTCGTTTGTCGCAGAATGGCGCAGAGTGCTCCATCCGAATTTCACACGGCTATCAATCCTCGTCATCCAGGAAGGGGTCGCTCGGCAGCACGTCTTTCAGGGTGGCCGCCTTTTTGAAGTCCTTGGGCGACTCGAAGACCGCGGGGTCGGCCTTCCCCTCCTTGATATTGCGCAGCTCGAACACCTGGCCTTCAGGGGTTTTCACCCGCAGGGGCAGATTCAGCCGATCGGATGACCACACCGTGCTGGTGATCGTCTTTTTGGCCTTCTTGAAATCGATCTCCTGATCGACCTCTTTCTTGGCGCCGGGGATCCCGCTGACGCTCTCTTCGCCCGCGGGTCGTTCGGCCTTGACGGTCAGCGGAAGACCGAACGCCTCCGCAAACGCCTTTTCCTCGAGCGGTCCCTCGAAGTAGGTCTTCTTGCCCGCATTGATCGTAACGGCCTGCTTGAGATCCCGCCGGAAGATGAAGGTCAGTTTGGGATCGGCGGGCGTCACACGCTCCAGGCGGATCCGGTCCCCGGCCACCGTCAGCTTACTCTCCCGCTCGACCTTGCCCTTGGCGCCGATCAGCACCTGGTCGGCCGTGAAATCCGTAATTTTCTGCGCGGACACCGGTACGGCGATGCCCACCACCACCATCACAAACAGAGCAACAGCGACGACCCGTCTCGGTTGTTTCTCTTTCTTCATTGTGAACGACTCCTTCCTGTTTGAAGTTGTTTCCCCGGCACGACTGCGGAGTTGCCCCGGGTTCCGGATCGATCAACCCACCCCACCCGCCACATGCCGTCTGCCAAAATTTGCTTTGAAAAAAAATAGCAAGAACCAGGCCAATTGAGAGGGCTATCGAGGCCCTGCTGCCTTGCGCTTTCCCGAAAAACGGCTATGATGGGCCGGCAAAAACGGTTGGTTTCCAGGGTTTTTTCATCAGGGATCCGATGCAGATTTCCAAGGATACGTTAGCCGGCCGCACGATCGTGACCGTCGTTTATGTCGCCGTCATCGCGCTGCTGGCGGCCGGGATTCTCCTCGGGGTGTGGACCGCCCGGGAGATGAACGCCGTGGTGACGGACCAGTTCAACACGCAGCAGATGGTGATTGCACAAACGGCCAAGGCCCGCGTCGAGCGCGAAATCGGGGAAATCAAGCGCGAGCTTTTCTATCAAGCGCAGGCCCTCCGGGAAAAAACCGCCGACCCCCGGGAACTGGCCGCAGCCCTGCAGCAGAGCCTGGCGAGGCTGTCGGAGAGCGGTGTGCGCCGGGTGGAAGTCGTCGACCGTGAGGCTCGCCGGGTTTTCACGGGCGGCCTGCACGGCAGTTGGTCCGAACGCAGCCTCGCGGGAACCGTCCTCTACGACGAGGTGCGATTCACCTCCCCGGAGGAGCCGGTCTTCTGGGTCTCACCGATGCGGGCCGATGCGGCCGGCGAGGAGATGACGATCGCCGCCCGCCTGACGCCCGACGCCGGCCGGCTGCTGGTGTTCCACCTCAACGTGTCGGCGCTGCTGTCCGCCATCGTCAAGCCCATCCAATCCGGCAGGACCGGCTACTCCTGGGTCATCGACCCTGAGGGCCGGTTCATTTACCACCCGAACCCGGATTTCGTCGGCCGCGACGCCTTTGCGGTCCGCGACGAAAAATTTCCCGACATCTCCAACGAGCGCATCCACTTCATCCAGAAGGAGAAAATGCTCAGGGGCGAGCAGGGAACGGGCTGGTATTATTCGGGCTGGCACCGCGGCTACACCGGGCCGACCAAGAAGCTGATCGCCTATTGCCCGATCCGGATCGCCGAGAGCCCCCCCCGCTTCTGGTCGGTCGCCGTGGTGGCGCCGCAGTCCGAGGTGGAGGAGGCCCTGTCCCGGGGGTCCTTCCGGCTGCTGCTCATGCAGGGTCTGGTGGTTCTTGCGGTGATCCTCGGTGCGGCCGCCATCATCTGGCTGGAGAACCGCTGGTCGAGCGTTCTGGAGGCCAAGGTCCTCGCAAAAACGGACGCCCTGGCCAAATCCGAGGAAAAATACCGCTCGCTGGTGGAAAGCGCCGAGGACCTCATCTTCACCGTCGACCGCGAAGGCCGCTTCCAGTCGCTGAACACTTTCACCGCCAAGTTTTTCGGCGGCGCGCCGGAGGCCTTCGTCGGCCGGCACCTGTCCAGCGCCTTCCCGGAGCCGAGCGCCGCCCACCAGGCCAGGCTCATCGCCCAGGTGCACCTCTCCGGCAAGAGCATGCGCGAGGAGTTCGAGCTGCCGATGGGCGAACGCTCCGCCTGGATCAGCGCCAATTTCATGCCCGTCAAGACGGAAACCGGCGGCGTCGGGGCCATCCTCTGCATTGCCCGGGACATCACCGAAACCAAGAACCTGCAGCGCCAGCTGGTGAACGCCGAGAAACTCGCCAGCCTGGGGACGCTCGCCGCCGGGGTGGCGCACGAGATCAACAACCCCCTGGGGGTGATCCTCGGCTTCTGCGAGCTGCTGCTGCGCAAGGCCGAAAAGGGCACCCAGCAGTACGAGGACCTCCAGACCATCGAGCGCCAGGGGCTGCTCTGCAAGGAAACCGTGGAGAACCTGCTCTCCTTCGCCCGGGCGGAAAAGCAGCCGCGGGAATACGCGGACCTCAACGCCGGCATCGAGGAGATCGCCAAGATCGTGCGCCACCTCATCGAGAAAAACGGCATCACCCTCGTGCTGGAGCTGGGGGAGGGCCTGCCGCCGGTCAAGGGGGATGCCCGCCAGCTGCAGCAGGTGTTCCTCAACCTGATCACCAACGCCATGGCCGCCATGGAAAGCGGCGGGGTCCTGACCATCCGCACCTTCCTGGAGCGGTCCACCCGGCGGGCCGTGGCCCTGTTCCAGGACACCGGCTCGGGCATACCGCCGGATCACATCGACCACATCTTCGAGCCCTTTTTCACCACCAAGCCCGAGGGCCAGGGCACCGGATTGGGTCTGTTCGTGAGCTACGGCATCATTTCAAGCTACGGTGGGACCCTCGAGTGCGCGAGCACCCCGGCCACGACCCTCGGCAAGCAGACGGGGACCACGTTCACCGTCAAGCTGCCCACCGGATCGAAAGAGGACTCGGCCAAGCCGTCATAGAGGAGGAACGATGCCCGGCCGCATATTGGTCGTAGACGACGAAAAGGACATGCTCGCTTTGCTGCGGCGGATGATTTCGGAGGAACGCGACTACGAAGTCGTCACCGAAAGCGACCCGAAACGGGCCCTTGAGCGCTTCCGCGCCCAGCCTGTGGAGTTGGTCATGACCGACCTCAAGATGCCCGGCATGGACGGCATCGCCCTGCTCGAGGCCGTCAAGAAGCTCGCACCGAAAACCGCCGTCATCGTGCTCACCGCCTTTGCCACCATCGAGACGGCGGTCGAGGCCACCCAAAAGGGGGCTTTCGACTACATCACCAAGCCCTTCCGCCAGGAGCGCATCCTGCTCACCGTGGACAAGGCCATGCAATGGCAGGAGATGGTGCGCGAGAACCTGGCCCTGCGGCAGGCCCTGGAGGAGAAGGAGGGCTTCGCCTCGCTGGTGGGCGCCTCGCCGGTCATGCGCGACATCTTCGAGCGCATCCGCCAGGTCGCGCCCACCATGGGGACCGTGCTGATCACCGGGCCCAGCGGCACCGGCAAGGAGCTGGTCGCGCGCGCCATCCACCAGCACAGCCTGCGCCGCCAAAGGAAAATGGTCACCGTGAACTGCACCGCCATCCCCCAGGAGGTCCTGGAGAGCGAACTCTTCGGCCACGTGAAGGGGGCCTTCACCGGCGCCTGGAAGGAAAAGAAGGGCCTGGTGGAGGAGGCCCACGAGGGAACCCTTTTTCTGGACGAGATCGGCGACCTGTCGCCGCACCTGCAGACCAAGCTGCTGAGGCTGCTGCAGGAAGGAGAGTACAAGCCCGTCGGCAGCGTCGTAACCAAGAAAGCGGATCTGAGGATCGTCGCCGCCACCAACCACGACCTCAAGACCGGCATCCGCGAGAAGCGCTTCCGGGAAGACCTCTTCTACCGGCTGAACGTCATCCAGTTCGAGCTGCCGCCGCTGCGGGAGCGCAAGGAGGACATCGTTCTGCTCAGCCGGCATTTCCTCGCCAAGTACGCCGCCGTCAACCGCAAGACCGTGACGGACATTTCACCGGAGGCCATGCAGGTGCTCATGGCCTACGAGTTCCCGGGCAACGTTCGCGAGCTCGAGAACATCATCGAACGCGGCGTCATTTTCTGCCGCAGCCACAGCCTCTCGGTGGCGGACCTGCAGATGGAATCGGTGTCGGCCGCCGCCCCGCCGCCGGGCGAGGGCCAAATGGCGGAGATGCCTTTCCGCGAGGCCAAGGAGCGTGCCATCCAGTACTTCCACTCCCGGTACATCCGCCGCCTGCTCGAGCAGTACGGCGGCAACATCAGCCGCGCGGCGGAGGCCGCCGGGATCCAGCGCCAGTATCTGCACCGGCTGATCAAGGAGGCGGGGATCGAGGCCACCGAGTTCAAGCCCAAGGAGTGAAGGCTGCGCCGAAAGCCCGGCCGCGGCGTTGCCTTCCGGTGTTTTCGTCCTCGAAAAAGTTGCTTCACGAATCGAGGGACGGAGCGCGCCCTAACCTGCTTTTCCCAAAGCCCTCAAAAAAATCAACCCTCTCCGCCGTGCATGGAGAGGGTTGATATTCCGCGATCGGGAACCGCTCGATCTTTACCCAGCGCCTGCAAGCGCGATCGGCTGCGGCATTACTTGCCGCCGTCGATCTTGGCCGCCTCGACCGCCACGGCCACATGGCCGCCGTGAACGGCTTCCGGCTCGCCCTGCGCCTTGCGCCGGTTGAGAATCCACTTGCTGAACCCGCAGACGAAGATGACGAAGACGGCCATCGAAACATACTCGGCCCAGTGGGGCAGATTGAACAGCCTGACCACGAACGGGTCGGTGGCCATCATCTCGCCGCCGACTTTTCCAAGCAGGGCCGCGCCCAGCCACAGGATGATCGGGAACCGGTCCATCAGCTTGGCGAGCATGGTGCTCATGAAGACCACGAACGGGATGGAAAGGATCAGCCCGAAGAGTAGCAGGAACAGGTTGCCGTGGCTGGCCGCGCCCACGGCGAGCATGTTGTCGATGCCCATGCTCAGGTCGGCCACGATGATGACCCACAGCGCCTGCCAGAGGCTGTTGACTTCCTTGCCGGCGTGCTCCTCCTCGGCGCCCTCGGTCAGCAGTTTGACGGCGATCCAGATGATGACCGCCCCGCCGATCAGCTTGATGTATTGCATGTTCAGCAGTTGGGCCACCACGAACGTGCAGGCCACGCGAACGACGACCGCTCCGCCGGAGCCCAGGATAATCCCTAGCGTCCGCTTTTTCCCATGCAGGTTCTTGACCGCCATGGCGATGACCACGGCGTTGTCGCCGGCCAGCACCAAGTCGATGAGCACGATGCTGCCCACCGCCAGAAAAAACTTCAACGAAAATTCAATGTAGCCGAGCCAACCTAGATCGATCATCGCCCATCTCCTCCCTTTTGACTGGGTTGCGATCCGCCTTTGTTCACATTCGAGGTGGTTTTTCTAACGAGCAATGTCCCCTGTATAGCTTATCAAAATGCATGCCAATCGACCAGGCCGAATCAGCTCCTCCGGCGTTAAGTCTTAACTATCCATTTCCATTATGAATAACACAAAAAGATTTCCTGCTGCAAGGCGGAAGCCAGCAGTCATCCCCGAGGATGTGTACCCCTCAGGGTGACATGAAACAGTGGGCAGAAATATCCGGTAGAGATGCAACCTTCAGTTCGCCGGCTGAAAACAGCTGGGCGGCAGGGCCCGCCATGCAAGCGGTGATTTCACTTCGCCTGCATGTCCAGGCCGATTTCCTGGAAGGCGTCCTCCAGCCGTATCATCCCTATGGCGCGCCGGTTCCGGACCACTGCGATGCGGTTCAAATTATGGCCGACCATCAACTCGATGGCGCGGGTGATCTTCTCACCGATGCCCACGCTGGGCTCAAGCGGCAGATCCTCGGTGCAGGGCCGGATGATGGGGTCGATGTTGCGTGAAGTCATCGTCGCTGCTCTCTCCTCTCGGTTCCCGCTCCGGCCTGAGGTTCGCAGTAAACTTCCGGTGCGGCCCTGCGCGCCCGGCCCTCGAACCGTGTTCGAGCAAAGGACATGCCAGGAACATCTGGGCGGTTGCCGGCTCCGCCGCCCCTGCCGGCGCAAAACGAGGCCCTGCTTGACTCGACGGCCACCGCGCGCCTCCCGCGACTCTGCCTCGGCGGCTTCCCCGCGCGGGCGGCTCATCCCGGCGGGTGTCTCCCAGCGATTTCATCGAAAAAGAAACTTGTCGCTCCCAAGGTTACACCCAGGGCTCGGCCGGGACGTCTCTACAGCTTTCCACACCGCTTCGACTAAACATTTATTAACAATTTATTCATAGTGTTGAATCAATTTTCAAAGACCGCTCCGGCGGCCTTTCAAAATTGGCATGCATCTTGATCTACATCAAGCGCGACAGTGACCGGCAAGAAGCGCGTGCGGTAGACCCGCCCGCTGGTTTAAACCCGAAGGAAACCAGATTGGAAGGAGGATGCGGTATGGCAGAAGAACAGGTAAGAAAAACAGGTTTTGAAATCGCGCAAAAGCTCGATCGGGAAAAAACCATGTGGGAGCGCATGGCGCCTGAAAAGAGCCAGATCATGGCCGCACTCTACGGCATCGGCGCTCTGTTCGTCGTGTTCCTGATCGGCTGCTGGCTCGCCGGCAACCCCTTCGAGTTCACCCAGCGCATTGCCTCCACCTATGTCAAGAATGCCGGGTGGGTGGGCACCAACGAGTGGGCCATCATCTGGAGCGTCGTCTGGATCGCCATGCTCTTCGAGTTCATGGACGCCACGGCCGGCATGGGCTTCGGCACCGCCATCACGCCCCTGCTGATGCTCATGGGCTTCGACCCCAAGCAGATCGTGCCGGTCGTCATGATCCAGCAGGGCGTGGCCGGCCTGATCGGCACCTTCCTGCACGCGGAATACCAGAACGTCGAATGGAAATTCAAACCGATGTCCGAGACCATCAAGCTGTGGCTCTACATCGCCATCCCCGGCATCCTGGCCGTCACGATTTCGGTGACCTCCGTCTACGCCATCTTCAAGGTGGCCAAGGTGTGGATCAACCTCTACGTCTGCGCGCTGCTGCTGGGCATGGGCCTGATATCCCTCTACCAGGGCATATCCGTCAGAGAACGCAAGTACCGGCCCAAGATGATGGGCTTCTGGGCCTTCCTGGCGGGCTTCAACAAGGGCGTGGGCGGCGGCGGCTACGGCCCGGTGGTGACCATCGGCGGACTGCTCTCCGGCGTTCCGGCCAAGAGCATGATGGCGGTCACCGCGATCTCCGAAGGCACCGTCAGCACCTACTCGATCATCATCTGGCTGCTGATGCTCTCCGGCGGCGTCATCGTCGACTACCTGCTGCTGCCTTCGATGATGATCGCCACCATCCTCTCCGCGGTCGTGGCCCCCTGGGCGACGCGGGTGTTCCCGGAGCGGATCTGGCAGTTCGTGGTGCCGGCCTACAGCCTGATCCTGGCCTTCTACAGCACCTATAAATCCTGGCCGGACATCAAGAAGGCCCTCGGCGTCGGATGAACAACGGCTTCACAAGGAGGGACCCCCGTTCTCTGCCTGCTGACCTCCTTGCGAAGGGGACCCCGGAAACGGGGTCCCCACCCCCAAAACCACAATGACGAAGAAGAAAAAAGAGGACCCGCCGATGAACCAGACCCAAAGAATCAGCCATGCCCAACGATTGAAGGTCGGATTCGGGCTGAACATGATCGTCATGGCCGTGTGCTTCGCCCTTTACTATCTGGGCTTTTTCGGCCGCGTGGACGGGCCCCTTTCCATGGCGAACATCGGCCGGGCGTTGGCCGGCGCCGGGTTTACGGTGGGAAGTTTCCAGGCCATGCTCGTGGTCCTCTTCGTCATCGCGCTGACCTGGAACTGGGTTCTCAATCTCGTCGCCCACCTGACCGGGCAGCGGCTGACCTGCACCCAGGGCAGCCCGCAGGAGGGCTTCTGCGGCGAACTGGCCCAGCGCCGACGGAACGAGCCGGGGAACAGCTGGACGTACACCTGCCCCCGCGGCCATAGCCGGAACGACGCCCATTTCCACCCGATCCGCAAGGGCACGCTGGCCAACTCGCTCCTGATGGCGAGCCTGGCCGCCGCGGTCATGTTCTACCTTGCCTGACGGCGGACGGCATCGACTGAACCCCCTCCCCGAAGATATCCTTTCGGGTTTGCGTCCACCCCGGCCGCATGGTAAATTCGCCATGGGCCGGGGTTTTTATTCGGCACCTGACAACGGTTCAATGGACTCGTGCAAAGCCATCATAGCCGATGGCTTTGTAAAAAGCCCAAGTTCAAGGCGCGCGAATCCCGTGGAGTGAGGCGTACGTGCAGTACGCCGCAGCGACAGCGGGATGAAGCGCAACGCCGAAATTGGGTTTTTTACGAAGCCATCAAACATGGAGACCCCATGAGCAACCCCATCCGCGTTCTGCTGGTCGATGACGAGGAGCGATTTGTCCAAAACCTGGCCAAGCTCCTGCGCGGCCGCGGCTTCGAGGTGTCGACCGCCTTCGACGGCGCAGCCGGGGTGGCTGCGGTCGAGAAAAGCGA
>Ga0316630_10000159_pt1 | contig 17002 bp, 15 predicted proteins | sample OWC_May_M1_C1_D6_FD_207658 | JGI IMG/M metagenome (GOLD analysis project Ga0316630, IMG submission 207658) | Wetland soil microbial communities from Old Woman Creek delta, Ohio, United States - OWC_May_M1_C1_D6_A | ecosystem: Environmental > Terrestrial > Soil > Wetlands | place: USA: Ohio...
ACATCGACCATGTCGTCAAGGTTACGAGCGACGCTGACCACGTCGGCCTGGGCTCGGATTATGACGGGATCAGCGTCACGCCGAAGGGCCTCGAGAACGCCGGCCTCCTGCCGAACATCACCAAGGAGCTCGTCCGCCGCGGCTACAAACCCGAGGACATCCGTAAGATCCTCGGCGGGAACTTCCTCCGCGTCTTCAGCGCCGTCGAGCGGGCCAAGGAGCCCGCGAAATAGGAAGAAGGGCAAGGGAAGAAAGGGGATATGTACTGGTACGTGTCCCCATTCTTCTTTTGCACGGAAACTGAAGGGCTTCGAGAGCCCAAGGAGATACTGCTCATGAAAAAAGGACGCCCGACCTTCCCGCTGGCCTCGTCGTCTTCATTCTCTTTCGCCTTTAGGGCCATCATATGCGCCGGCGCTGTGGCCGCGCTCTTGTTCTCTTTCTTCTTGGCGCCAGCTCTCGTCGCCGCCCCGCAATCCCCGTCGCAGCAGCCGCCGGCCCGTCCGCCGGCCCAGCCTTCCGCACAGCAGCCCGCGCCGCCGCAGGGCCCGCAAGGCCCGCGCGAGACGCGGCCGAGCGTCCTGCCGAGAACGCCCCTCCCCCAGTCCGTCCTCGACCTCCTGGCGAACGAGATCTCCGGTCAGATCATCTTCAATAACGAGGTCAAGCTGGCCGGCGCGCCCTGGCTCCGGGAGGATCAGGAGTTCAAGGAGAGCTTCTACGAGTCCGAGACGATCGCCGCCCTGGCCCGGAGCTACGGCGTCGCCGACGTCCGCATCGACCGCTTCCCCCGCGAGAATCAGTTCGATTACCCGGTCGCCGGCGAGTTCTGGACGATGACGCCGGAGAAGAAGCTCGTCGCCCGGCTCGAGGCCGACCCGGCCCTCGTCGCCGCCGCGCCGGCCGAGCTCGACCTCGCGGCCGGTCTCGTCTATGTCCCGCCGCTCGGCGCCGAGGAAGCCAAGAAATGGCGGGCGGCCGGGCCGCAGGAAAAGTACGCCGGCAAGGTCGCCCTGCTGTGGAGCTCGCCGCGGGGGGACGAGGCTTCGGCTCTCGACGCGGCCGGCATCGTCGGCGTCGTCTCCTTCTCCTCGCGTGAGCGCTATTTCGACCCGGACCAGGTCGTCTACGGCCGGGGCGCCACGACCGGGCTTAAGAACCTCCGCTTCTTCTTCAACGTTTCCTGGCGGCAATGGTCGGAGCTCCTCGAGGACGTCGAGGCCGGGCGCGCCGTCACCGTCCGGGCCATGGCCCGCGTCGAGAAGCACACCGACCGTTACGAGAACGTCCTCTGCGCGATCCCCGGCGCCGAGCCCGGCGGCAAGGGCGTCATCTTCTCCGCCCACCTCTTCGAGGGCTACGTCAAACGGGGCGCCAACGACAATATGAGCGGCTGCGTCGTCCAGCTGGAGATCCTCCGGGCCCTGACCAGGCTCATCCGCGACGGGGCCCTGCCCCCGCCGCGGCGAACGATCGCCTTCCTCTGGCCCCAGGAGATCTCCGGGACCTACGAGGAGATCCGGAGGACCGCGGGTTTCGCCGACCGTTTCAGCGTCAACATCAATATGGATATGGTCGGAGAGGGCCTGCGCAAGAACAACGCCGTGATGACCATGAGCGAGTGCCCGAGCTACCTGCCGAGCTATCTCGACGGCCTGGCCGACTCGATCATGAATTATGTCTGGAGGACGAACGACATCGTCTACACCAGCGATTCCCCCCGCGGCCGGCCGGGCGGCCAGTATCTGCCCCGGCCGCTCTGGGAGAAGAACGGTTCGCTCGACGCTTTCCGCTACTTCGTCCACGAGGCGACGGGCGGCAGCGATCACGTCGTCTTCAACAGCGCCTCCGTGCGCATCCCCGGGATCGAGCTCTTCACCTGGCCCGACCAGTGGTACCACGCCGACGCCGACACGCCCGATAAGTCCGACCCGACCCAGATGAAGCGGGTGGCCTTCATCGGCGCAGCCGCGGCCTGGGCGGCGGCCAACTGCGACGACGCGGTCCTCGCGGGGCTCCTCGAGGCCGTCTCGGATTTCGGCTACGCCCGGGTCGGAAAACGTGAGATCCCCCGCGCCATGCGGATGGTGGCCAACGCGGAGGCGAAGGACCTGGAGAAAGCGATGAACCGGGCGCTCAACCTGGCCGCCCTCGCGGCCGGCCGTGAAAAGGGCGCGGTCGATAGCGTCCGCGAGGTCTATACGGGCTCGGACAAGGCCCGCGAGGCCGTGGCCGCCCAGGTCAAGCAGTGGGAGCTCTACGGCGCGGCCCTCGAGCGCCAGGTCCGGGAATTCGCCGCCGTCCGCGCCGCCGCCCTTAAAGTCAAAGCGCCGGCCGTCAGCGCCCTGACCCCCGACGAAAAGAGATCGGGGGGGGCCGTCCCCGTTCTTTCTCCCGAAATCAAAGGCAAGGAGTTCGCGCTCGAACAGAGCGAGCGCTACCGGGCCTACGTCAAGGACCATCCGGACGCGGTCAAGGCCCTGAAGCTCACCCCGCCGGAGAGGCGCGTCGTCCTCAACTACATCGACGGCCGGCGGACGCTCGCTACGATCCGCCGCTCGGTCGAGGCCGAGACGGGCGCCGAGATCGAGTTCAGAGACCTCGCCGCCTACGTCGATTTCCTCAGGGCCGTCGGCTGGATCAAGTAGAAAGGACGTGTACGAGTACGTGTCCCCATTCTTTATCTCCGTTGGATTCTTGGCATAGAGCTCGTAATTTCACTATTTTCATATGGTTATTTGAGCTTCATCACTTGGCATCTAGCCGAGTCGGCCATCCCGGCATTCGCCCTGATTGAGCCGGAGCCGATTTTTTGATATTTTGGATGTCCATGATCCCGCAAATCCCATGCCGTCTCAGGGCCGATTAGTCGTCAGCCGAGACCATACCCGCTGATGGACTCCGACAGCCCCTATCCCGCCGCCTTCGAAGCGCCGGTCATCCTCGACCGGGGACGCCACCGCATCTCGCGGCACGACATCGACCCCGACTGCCTCAAGGTCCTCTACCGCCTGAGCGGCCATAACTTCACGGCCTACCTCGTCGGCGGGGCGGTCCGCGACCTCATGCTGGGCCGCAAGCCGGCCGATTTTGACGTCAGCACGAACGCCCATCCGAACCAGATCAAGAAGCTCTTTCGCAACGCCTTTCTCATCGGCCGCCGCTTCCGCCTGGCCCACATCCGCTTCCAGGACGGCAAGATCATCGAAGTCTCGACCTTCCGGAGGAAGCCGACCGAGGAGGAGCTGGCCGCCGAGCGCGAGGAGGAAGAGGCCCGGGCCGCCGCCTCGGCCGCCCGGGAGGAGGAGCGCGCGAAGGGCCGAGAAGCCGAAGCGGGGGCTGAACCGGGAGCCGAACAAGGCGAAGGCGGGTGGCGCGAAACGGAGGGGGCCGCCGAGGCGGACAGCGCGGACGGAACGGCCCCTGGCCCCGCCGACGCCGCCGGCGCCACAGCTCTCCGCCGCGGCCGGCCGCCCCTCAAGCCCATCACCTACGGCACGCCGCGCGAGGACGCTTTCCGCCGCGACCTTACCATCAACGCCCTGTTCTACGACATCGCCACGTATTCGGTCATCGACTACGTCGGCGGGCTCGAAGACCTCGAGGCCGGCCGCGCCCGCATCATCGGCGACCCGGACACGAGCTACACCGAGGACCCGGTCCGCATCTGGCGTGTCCTGCGCCACGCCTCGCGCCTCGGCTTCGCCATCGAAGAGCGGACGGCCGAGGCCATCCCGCGCCACCGCGACAAGCTCTCCGTCTGCGCCGGGGCCCGGCTCTATGAGGAGCTCAACAAGGACATCAAGTCCGGCAGCGCCCGGGCTATCTTCCAAAGCGCCCGCATCCATGGCGTGCTCTCGCGCTTCCTCGGCGAGGTCGGCGACCTTTACGAGCGCTCGGACGACCGCATGGAGAAGCTCGCCTCTCTCCTCGGCGTCCTTGACGCCTCCATCAACTCCGGCGGCTCGCCGCCGCCCGCGGTGATGTACGGGCTCCTTCTTTGGCCTTGGGCCGAGACCCTGCTCGCGGACATTCACGGGGATAAGCCCCGAGTCCTCTACGACGCCTTCCGGACCTCGCGGGCCGCGGCCACCGTGCCCAAAACGGTCCTCCTCGAGGCCGTTCACACTCTGGTCATCGTCGACCACATGGTCCAGGCGCTCCTCGACGGCAAGATGCGCTGGGCGCTCAAGGAGCGGCCGCATTATCCCGAGGCGTCGCGGATCACCTCCGTCCTGGTCGACGGCACGTTCGGCAGCTGCGACGACCCCTTTTCAGATATCTACCGGCGCCGCTTCGGGACGCGGCCGCGTTCCAAGCCGCACCGGTATCGCCGCCGCAAGAAGCCCGGTCCCCTCCCGCCGCCTCCGGGCTGAACACGACAAGGAGAAGACCATGGATAAACCGCACGGCAGGACATTGACCCTCAACGGGTTCACCCTCCCCCGCGTCCTGAGCTTCATCGCCGGGGCGGGCATGATCACGGCCTCGGTCATGACCATCGACCACTTCTTCAAGGCCAACTATCCCAAGACGATCTTCGCCGGCTCCTTCTGCGACATCAGCGCCTTCTTCAACTGCGACAGCTCGGCCTTTTCGGAGATCTCCCAGGTCCTGGGCGTGCCGCTTGGATTCTTCGGCATGTTCATGGGCCTCCTCATCGTCCTGGGCACGGTCTTCCCCGGCGAGGCCTTCGAGCGGACCAACAAGTCCCTCTCGCTCCTCAATTTCCTCGGCGTCGTCACGCTCTTCCTCTACTCAGTCCTCAAGCTTGCCAGCCTCTGCCTGCTCTGCTCCGGCTTCTACCTCTTCTCGATCTTCAACTTCGTCCTCTTCTGGGTCCACGGCATCGACCATGAGACGAAGAACATTGTCAGGCGCTGGGTCCGTCCGTCGGTCAAGCTCCTCGTCGTTTTCGCCCTGGCGGCCGCGGCCGGCGCCTACGGGATGATCGAGTACCACAACGCCCGCAAAGACGCCCAGGCGGGCACGGGGGTCAACATCGTCCGGCAGTTCTACGAGCTGCCGAAAGTCGCCTCTCCGTCGTTCCTCTCGCCCTACTGGTCGGTCAAGTCGACCGATACGTTCGAGGACGCCCCCATCCAGGTCATCGAATACACGGATTTCCTCTGCCCCGACTGCCTCTACCTCAGCCAGCAGCTTGAGAAGCTCAAGAAGGAGTTCGCCGGCAAGATCAACGTGGCCATCCAGTTCTTTCCCCTCGACGGCAAGTGCAACGAGGTCGTCCCGGAGAAAGCCAATCTCCATCCGGGCGCCTGCGAGATGACCTACATCGCCGCGGGGAACCCGGCCCGCTTCGCCGAGATCCACGACGAGATCTGGGCCAACTTCGCCTCGCGCAGGGACCCGGCCTGGCGCGCCGCCCTGGCCAAGAAGTACGGGACCGAGAACGCGGGGAGCGACCCGGCGCTTCGCGAGCTGGTGAAGAAGATCATCGGCACCGGGGCCGAGTACGAGAAGACCTCGGAGAAGTTCTCCCACGGCATTCGCTCGACGCCGACCATGATCATCAACAACCGGATGATCATCGGCACGCTCCCCTACGACCACCTGCGGGCCATCTTCCGGGCCCTGGTCGAGGAGCGCGAGGGCGGGGCCAAGAAGTTCATCGAGAGCTGGGTCGAGACGCCCCGCCCGAAGAAGCCGGCCGCAAAATAAATCGGGGACACAATACCTATTCACCTAATTCTTCGGGGATTCCCTCCCATCTACTCACCGATCTGGTATGAATGCCGAGTATGGCTTTGATAGGTTCCAGATCTACGAGGCGCCTTAAGAAAATGGGTGAATAGGTATTGTGTCCCCGATTTAAAGCCAGAGGTTCGCGGCGGCGGGGACGGCCGCGCGGTCGACGAGCGTGATCGCGCTCTTGACGCAGACGCTCCGGCAGATGCCGCAGCCGTAGCATTTCTTCGGATCGATCCGAGCTTTCGCCTTGCGCTTGTGTGGCAGGTACGCGTCAAAGGGACAGAGCTTGACGCATTCCCCGCAGCCGACGCACATCGCCTCGTCCACGCGGGCCAGGTATTCGCCCCGGAACATGACCGGCGTCTGGTAGGTCAGCGTCGCCTTCATGGCCATGCAGCCGGGCAGCGAGCAGTTGCAGATCCCGCCGAGGAAAGGCGTCACGAACGACCAGACCGTATGGCAAAGCCCTTCCTCCTCGCTCTCCCGCATGAGGGCCAGGGCCTCGTCCTTGGGCAGGAACTCGAGCCCGCCGGTCTGGGGACCGATGAGATAGGCCGGGTCGATGCTCCTCAGGATGTTGATCATCTCCCCGCCCTGAGGCGCCAGGCTGATGCCGTAGCAATAGCGGTGCTCGGGGCCGAACGCCACATGCCGGCAGATGCAGGCCAGGCGGACGATCGACGTCGTGAAGCCGAGGATCCTCTCGATGTCCTCGAGGGGCACGACCTGGCCGAAGTGCATGGCCTGCTGCTTGGCGGTGATCTTGCGCCGGATGCCCCGGGTGAAGAACGGCGGGATCCTGTCGAGCTTGGCGAGCGCACGCTCCCCCTTGGCCAGATGCTCGGGGGACTCGAAGAACCGCTTGATGAAATTCCGCCTGCCAAGGTCGCTGAGCAGGTCCTCGGCGTAATTATTGGCGTTCAGGTACCACTTTTTCCCTTCCCCGTGCTGATGGCAGAAATCGCACATCGTGGACCCATCCTGACATACCTGGATTTTCCTGTCAATCGGCTAGAAAAAGGCTGTGAAAACCAGGTCACGGCCCGATTTCCCGGGGTTTTTCGGGCTTCCCGGGGGTCGTCGGAAGGGAGTCTCCCCTGAAGGCGGTTTCGGAGCATTGTCTATTCCCGCCATCTTCAGATTGAGCTCATGCCCAATTCAGGAAAAAATCTTTAAAATCAGAAAATTTCCGGTAAATGCCCTTGACAAGCAGTGTGTCGCATAGTATAGTATCATACACGATATAGTGAGGCACACATCATGACCAAGCAAGACCCCGAACCCGATATAGGCAGCCTCGAAACGGAGATGAACCGCGGGTTCCTCCACATCCTCGCGCTGGCCCTGCTCGAAAAGGACATGTACGGCTATTCGATGGTCAAGCACATCGAGACTCTCGGTTACAGGGTCGAGGAGAACACGCTCTACCCCCTGCTCCGCCGGCTCGAGAAGAACGGCTGGATCGCCTCCAAGTGGGACCTCAGCGAGGACCGTCCCCGCAAGTTCTACGCCGTCACCCCCGAGGGCCGCGCCCTCCGCGCCTCGCTTCTCGACATCTGGAAGATCCAGGACCGCATCCTGGACAAGATCACGAAGGAGAACGCCCATGTCCAATAAGCTCGAAGCCTATCTCGAAGAGATCAGCCACTTCCTCTCCGGACGCGCCGAGCGCGAGGAGATCCTCTCCGAAATCCGCAGCCACATCCTCGAAAAGGCCGCCGCCGAGCACGGCGGTACCGGCGACGACGCCGTCGACCTGGCCATCGCCGCCTACGGCGCGCCCCGCCGCGTCGCTGAGCGCTACGCCGAGGACCGGCCGATCATCGCCCCGGCCTACAAGCGCTATCTCGTCCGCTACACGACGCTCCTCTTCGCCATCCACGCCGCGTTCACCGTCTTCGCGGTCATCTTCAAGAAGGACTTCGTCATCTTCCCCTTCCTGTACATGCCCCGGCTCGGCCCGATCGAAGCGGCCATGTACCTGCCGATGGCCTTCCTGGCCGACCTCGGCCTCGTCGCCGTCGTCCTCTACTTCGTCACCCAGAGCGGCAAGGACGTCAAGCTCCCCTGGCCGAAGATCGGCGTCGACCTCGACGAGGTCAAGCCGCCCAAGAAGGCCTTCTGGGGCCGCGTCGGCACGGCCGTCGGGGCGGTCGTCATGCTGGCCGTCACCGACATCGCCCTCTACATCTTCACCCGCTACCACACGATCTTCCTGTATTTGACGCACGGCTCCAATCCCAAGCCTTTGTTGACGCCCGAGGCCGGGCGCTACCTCTCGCTCATCGTCATCGCCTCGCTCGCGGTCTCGACCATGGCCCTCCTCGTCAAGCTCTTCACCCGGTCGCGCTGGGTGGACATCGTCTCGAACGTCATCTCCCTAGGGCTCATCGGCCTCATCCTACGCCAGCCGTTCGACAACCTCTTCGCCATCACCGTCCCGGAGAAGCTCCTGCCCGTGGTCAAGGCCAACATCAAGGTCGTGCTCCTCATTATCGCCCTGATCGTCACCTACGAGCTCGTCCGCGACATCGTCCGCGTCAGCCGCAGCAAACTGGCCAGATCGGTGGCACAATACTAATTTCCGGATTTCCTCACCTTGCCGGCGCGGCGGCCCGGATGCAGGCGTTAAATGGCGGATCTGTAGGGCTACCCGACTTCAGAATGGGTGAACAGGTATTGTGTCCCCGATCTAGGGCGTCAGCCGCTCGTGGGCCGCGAGGAGCCTGGACTGGATGGCGACGCCGTAGGGACAGGCCGCCTCGCAGGGGCCGGCGCAGTCAGCGCACCCGCCCGCGGCCCGGGCCTCATCCAGCCCGGCGTAGAGGCCCATGGCCTCCTTCTCCCGCCCTCTCGCCGCGAAGTAGTACTCGTAGCGCATGATGGTGTTGATGGGCACGCCCCGCGGGCACGCCGGCTCGCACAGCCCGCAGGCGTGGCGGCAATAGGCACCGCCGAAAGCGTCCCTGGCGTCCCCGAGCACGACCTCGTCGCCGATCTCCAGCTTCTGGCCGGACAGCCGCACGAAGGTCTCGAGGGCCTCGAAGCTATTTATGCTCGGGCAGACGGTGTGGACGCCAGGATGGGAAAGGCAGAACTTGATGGCCGCGTCGCGCGCTTTCTCCGCCCCCTCGATGCCGTGTTTCTTCAGGAAGGCCTCGGTGAGCGCCGCCCGCTCGGCCGCCCTCTCCTTTGCCTTGACCAGGCCCTCAGGGAGCTCGCGCCCGGCCTTCTTGTAGCGGTCCTCGCTCATGGCCAGGACCTCGCGCTCGTTGGCGACGACGAGCCCCGGGTCCGATTTCATCAGGGTGACGCCGATGTCCTTGGCCGCGCAGGCCTCGAGGATCCTTCCCCCCGCTTCGCGCTGGAGGAAGTTGTAGACGATGAGCATGATGTCGAAGCGCCCGTCCTCGACCGCGGCCAGCACGACCTTATCCATGGGGTCGGCGAGCTGACCGAAGAGGCTGAGGTCGGCGCCGTGGTTGGAGAGCCCCGAGAAGCGGACCTTGCCCTCGGCCTTGAGCTCGGCGATGAGCTCGTGGTAGGGCTCGTACTTGACCTGCTCCAGCGTGCACATGTGGATCATCAGGCAGTCGGCGTGGTCCGTGCCCAGGCGCTCGAGGCACTTCATGTACCGGTCCCGCAGCCCCTCCTTCGTGACCTGCTTGTTGAAGCTGATGTTGAGCTTGGTCGTGATGAAGAAGGAGTCGCGGGGATGCGTCTCGAGGACGCGGCCGATCGTCCGCTCCGAGCCGCCGCGCTCGTAGTGCTCGGCCGTGTCGACGTAGTTGATGCCGGCGTCGAGGGCCGCGCGCAGGACGTTGTCGTTGCTGAGGGGCCCGCCGCCGACGGAGATGTCGGACACCTTGAAGCCCGTCCGGCCGAGGCGCCGATACTCCTTGATCCGGGGCCGCGATGGCTGGGCTTCGGTGACCGTGCCGGGGCGGAGCGGCGCCGCCGGCACGACCTGCGCCGCGATCCCGCCGCTTCCCTTCAGCCCGGATGCCGCGGCCGCCGCCAGCGACACGCCCAGGAATCCCCGTCTCGAGATGTTCTTCGCCGCCTTGTCGTTCATCGCGCTCATCCCGGATCCTTTCTCGTTGTTCGATACGTTCAGCAGATGATATCAAAAACGCGGGCTCCCGGATAGCGGGACGGGATGAGAATATCCCGGGCCGCCGATCGTCTTTAGGGACAAAAGGAGGCCTTGACAAGCATGCATAATAATGCCATATCTATGCATATGAGAACGACACTCATCATCGACGACCAGCTCCTGGCCCGGGCTTCCGAGCTCACGGGGATCAAGGAGAAAACGGCCCTCGTCCGCATGGGGCTCGAATACCTGATCGCCCGTGAGAGCGCTAAACGTTTAGCCAAACTCGGAGGAACGGCCAAGGACCTTCGACCGATCCCCCGTCGCCGCAGCAACTGGTAGACGATGGTCCTTGTCGACACGTCCGTCTGGGTCGGTCATCTGCGCTCGGGCGATTCGCAGCTGACCTCGTTGCTCGACGCGGGAGAGGTCGCCTGCCATCCTTTCATCATCGGGGAGCTGGCCTGCGGCCGTCTGCCCAACCGCGCCGACACTCTCAGGAGCCTTGGCGAGCTTCCTCAGATCGGTGTGGCCACGTTCGGGGAAGTCATGAGCTTGATCGCGGCGCGCCGTTTGATGGGGACCGGACTCGGATTCATCGATGTGCATCTCCTGGCGTCGGCGCGTATTTACGACCTGCCAATTTTGACCCGAGATCTACCTCTCAAAAGGGCCGCGACGGCTCTCGGCGTGCTTTACTCTGTTTGAGGGCTCAAGCCCGGCGCCGATAGAGTTTTTATGGGGACACGTACCCGGTGCATGTCCCCATGAAGTTGCCCCCCTAAATTGACTCGGGCGGGGGGCTGTGGAAGAATGGATCCACAGGCGATCAAGGCCTGCATCCATGCGCATCCGCCCTGTGCTCCCGCTATTCGCTCTCGTTCTGGCCTCGACCTATCCCCTCGCTTCCTCGGCCCAAACGGCTGACGGGCCGGCCAAGTCTTCCTTATCCCTCGGCGGAATGATCGCCGGCGCCGCCCTCTCCCGCCTCGACACGGCCGTCGAACCGCTCTTTTCGCTGCGCGCCATCCCCGAGCTCAGGTTCACGCTTCCTGCAGGCCGCGCTTGGACCTTCGACGGCGAGGCCTCGGCCAACGCCTACGGCTCGCTCGCCTTCCCCCGCGGCGCGTCCGCCGCGACCGATGGCGCCCTCAAGCCCTACCGCGCCTGGCTCCGCCTCTCGACCTCGCGCTTCGAGGCCCGCGTCGGCCTCCAGAAGCTCAGCTTCGGCTCGGCGACGCTCTTCCGCCCCCTCATGTGGTTCGACGGCCTCGATCCCCGCGATCCCCTCCAGCTCACCGACGGCGTCTACGCCCTGCTTCTCCGCTATTACGCCCCGAGCAACGCCAACGTCTGGGCCTGGGGCCTCATCGGCAACGACGAGCGCCGCGGCTGGGACATCGCCCCGTCCGCCGCCCGGACGCCCGAGTTCGGCGGCCGCATCCAACTCCCTCTCTTCAAAGGCGAGATCGCCGCGACCTACCACCACCGCAAGACCGATTACGACAGCTTCACGCCCGTCTACGATCCCCAGGAGGACCGCTTCGGCCTGGACGGCAAGTGGGACATCGGCGTCGGCCTCTCGTTCGAGGCCGCCCTCGTCCACGAGCGCACCGGCCTGATCAAGGCCCCCTACCAGCGCGCCTACACAGTCGGCCTCGACTACACCTTCGGCATCGGGCGCGGCCTCACGGCCGTGGCCGAGCACTTCCGCATCGCATCATCGACGGGCGCGTTCACTCCGGGCTTCGGGTTCTCCTTCACCGGCCTTCTCCTCCGTTATCCCCTGGGCCTCCGCGACGAGATCTCCGGGATCTTCTTTTACGACTGGGACCGCCGCGACACCTATCGCTTCGTGAGCTGGAAGCACACGACCGACGCGCTCACGATGAGCGCCATCGTCTACTGGAACCCGGCCGAGCTCCTCGTTTTCCAGGGCTTGCCGGGCTCGGGCACGCTCGCCGGGACGGGCCTCGAGCTCGTCATCGGCTACTATTTCTGAACATGAACGAGGCCGCCATGAACGACACGCCGCCCGCCGCGCCCCTCATCGTCACCAAGGACCTGAAGAAGATCTACCCCATGGGCCAGCACAAGATCGAAGCCCTGGCCGGCGTCACCCTCTCCTTCGCCAAGGGCGAGTTCGCCGGCCTCGTCGGCCCCTCCGGCTCCGGCAAAACGACCCTCCTCAATATCGTCGGCTCGCTCGACGCCCCGTCCTCGGGCAGCGCCGTGGTCATGGGCCAGGCCGTCGAGTCGCTTACCCACAAACAGGCCGCGCGCCTCCGCAACCATCACATCGGCTTCATCTTCCAGACCTTCAACCTGCTCCCCGTCTACACGGTTCACGAGAACGTCGAGTTCGCGCTACTCCTCCTCGGCGACCCGCCCGCGGTCCGCCGCCGCAAGGTCATGGCCGCGCTCGATTGGGTCCATCTTGCCGACAGGGCCAAGTCCAAGCCGGCCCAGCTCTCCGGCGGCCAATCCCAGCGCGTGGCCATCGCCCGGGCGGTGGTCAAGGAGCCCGGCATCATCCTTGCCGACGAGCCCACGGCCAACCTCGACGCCGAGAACTCCCACGGCATCCTCCACACCATGGAAAAGATCAACCGTGACCTCGGCACGACCTTTATCTTCGCCACCCACGACCCCAAGGTCATCCAGCACCTGCGGCGCAAGATCACCCTCGTCGACGGCCGCGTCGCCGCCGACGAGCCGGGAGAGCGGGCATGACCCTCCCCAAGCTCGCCTTCAAGAACCTCCTGGGCGCGGGCCTCCGGACCTGGCTCAACGTCTTCGTCCTGTCGCTCTCGTTCGTCCTCATCATCTTCGTCCGGGGCCTCATCGAAGGCATGAACCGGCAGGCCGAGCGGGCCATGATCGCGACCGAAGTCGCCGGCGGCCATGTCCAGCATCCGGCGTACGATCCCTACGACCCGCTGACGCTCACCGACGCCCACGGGCTGGTGCCGGCGCCGCTCGCCGACTTGGCCGCGGCCGGGAAAGCCGCGCCCATCCTCATCATCCAGGGCACGATCTACCCCGAAGGACGCCTCTTCACGGTCCGGATCAAGGGCATCGACCCCGGCCAGCGCGTCATCGACGTCCCGACGGCGTTGCTGAGCGGCGCAATCCCTTCGGCCGCGTCGGCCGCGTCAACCGCGCCCCCGACACCCGACGAGATCCCGGCCCTCATCGGCTCCCGGATGGCCAAGACGACCGGCCTCAAGAAGGGCGATACGTTCAGCCTGCAGTGGCGCGACTCTCACGGTACGTTCGACGCCCGCGAGGCTCGCGTAGTCGAGATCTTCTCGACCTCGGTCCAGACGGTCGACATCGGCCAGATCTGGGTCCCCCTATCTCTCCTCCGCGAGCTGACCGGGATGCCCGGCGAGGCCACGATCGCCGTCTTGGCCCAAGGCACGCCGCCGCCCGAGCTTTCCAGCTGGGTCTTCCGCGGCCCGGACTACTTCCTCGCCGACCTCAAGTCCATGGTCGCCGCCAAGACCGTCGGCAGCTCCATCCTCTACACCATCCTGCTCCTCCTGGCCATGCTGGCCATCTTCGATACCCAGGTCCTCTCGATCTTCCACCGCCGCCGCGAGATGGGCACGCTTATGGCCCTGGGCTTCACCCGCGGCAAGGTCATCGGACTGTTCACCCTCGAAGGCTTCTTCCACGGCGTCCTGGCCGCCCTGGTCGCCGCCGCCTACGGCATCCCGCTTCTCGCCTGGATCGCCAAGACCGGCTGGGCCATGCCCGGCGACGTCGACAGCTACGGCTTCGCCATCGGGGACAAGCTCTTCCCCACCTACAGCGCCGGGCTCGTCGCCGGGACGACCGTCCTCGTCCTCCTGGTCACGACCGTCGTCTCGTTCCTGCCGACGCGCCGCATCGCCAAGCTCAAGCCGACCGACGCGCTGAGGGGGCGGCTCACATGATCCGCTTCCTGCTCAAGGGCCTTTTCCGCGACCGCGCCCGCAGCCTCCTGCCTTTCCTCACGGTCCTCATCGGATCCATGCTGACCGTCATCGGCTACGGCTGGATCCAGGGGGTCATGGGGGGCATGATCGAGTCGAGCGCCAGCTTCGAGTCCGGGCACGTCAAGGTCATGTCGCGCGCCTACGCCGCCGAGGCCGACCAGATCCCGAACGACCTGGCCTACACCGGCGCCGCGGCCCTGCTCGCCGAGCTGCGCCGCGATCACCCCGAGCTCGAGTGGACGCCCCGCATCAAGTTCGGCGGGCTCATCGACATCCCCGACGAGCAGGGCGAGACCCGGGCCCAGGGGCCGGCGGCGGGGATGGCCGTCGACCTGCGCTCGCCCGGGAGCCCCGAGCGGCGCCTGCTCAAGCTCGACAAGGCGGTCGTCAGGGGGCGCCTGCCCGAGCGGCCCGGCGAGATCGTCGTCAGCGACGCATTCGCGACGCGCCTCGGCATCGGACCGGGCGCGACGGCCACCCTCATCGGCGCGACCATGTACGGCGGCATGGCCGTCCACAATTTCACCGTCTCAGGCACGGTGCGCTTCGGCATCTCCGCCCTCGACCGGGGCGCCGTCGTCGCCGACATCGCCGACATCCAGGACGCGCTGGACATGGAGGACTCGGCCGGCGAGATCCTCGGCTTCTTCCGCGACGGGTTCTACCGCGATAAGGAGGCCGTGGCCCTGGCGGGCGCGTTCAACGCCGCGCACGGAGGAGAGACGGGGGATTTCGGGCCGGAGATGGTCCCCCTCCGCAGCCAGAGCGGTCTGGGCTCGATGATCGACCTCGTCACCTCGGTCTACTCGCTCATGTTCGCCGCCTTCATCCTGATCATGTCCATCGTGCTCTGGAACGCCGGGCTCATGGGCAGCCTGCGGCGGTACGGCGAGTTCGGCATCCGCTTGGCCCTCGGCGAGGACAAGGGCCGGCTCTACCGGTCGCTCATCGCCGAGGGGCTGGCCATCGGCGTCGTCGGTTCGGCGGCCGGGACGGCGCTCGGGCTGGCTTTTTGTTATTATCTTCAGAACAAGGGCATCAATATCGGCTCGATGATGCAGAACGCCTCGATCGTCATGTCCGACACGATAAGGGCAAGAGTGACGCCCCTGAGCTACGTCATCGGCTTCGTGCCGGGGCTCGCGGCGACGTTCCTGGGGAGGGCCGTGAGCGGCATCGGCATCTACAAGCGGCAGACGGCCCAGCTGGCGAAGGAGTTCGAAGGATGAGCGCCATAGACTTGAAGCTGCTTGATCGAAGAGTTCATAAATATTTATTTTTCTTAATGTTGCTAACTTTATGGCTTGTCGCCGGCGCTAGGCTCCGCGCTCCAGTCCCGGCAATGGCCGCGCAAGCTCCCAGCGGAGAAGCCATCCTCACGCGCGTCGACGACAACATGGGCTCGGACAACAAGATCATGACGAGCGAGATGATCATCCACGGCCGGCGCGGCTCGCGCAGCATCCGGGCCAGGTCGTGGGTCAGGGGCCGGACGAAGTCCTTCACCGAATACCTCGACCCGCCGCGCGAGAAGGGCACCAAGATGCTCAAGCTAGAGGACCAGCTCTGGACATATTCGCCGGCCTCCGACCGGACCATCCTCATCGCCGGGCACATGCTCCGGCAGTCGGTCATGGGCTCGGACCTGTCCTACGAGGACATGATGGAGGACCCGCGGTTATCGAACCTCTACACGGCGACGGTCGGCGGCGAGGAGGAGCGCGACGGGCGAGCCTGCTGGGTCCTCGATCTCGCCGCGCGCGAAGGCGAGATCGCCTATTTCAAGCGAAGGATCTGGGTCGACAGGGAAAGATACGTGGTCCTGCGCGAGGAGCGCTTCGCCAAGAGCGGCAAGCTCCTCAAGACGACCGATGTCAAGGCGGTCGGGCGGCAGGGCGGGCGCTGGGTGCCGACGCGGATCGTCTTCAAGGACGCTTTGAAGGAGGGCGAAGGGACCGAGTTCGTCCTCGAGTCGATCGAGTTCAACGCCGCGATCCCCGACTACGTGTTCACCAAGGCCTCGCTTCGCTAAATCGGGGACACAATACCTATTCACCCATTTTCTTAGGTTCTTCTCCCATTTCCGGGAATCCTCTCGAGGCGGCGAGGGATGTACGGCAGGGAGCGGAGTCTTCGAAGCGACCATCAGCGCCGCCCCGGAGCGACCCGGAGGGGCGGTGCTGGGAAGAAATTAAAGAAAGCACTTATTCACGATATTTCGCAGAAGTCCGGCTCCGTGTATCTCCGCCGAACTTCTGCCGTCCGCTCACTTGCGTTCGCTTCCGTCGGATGGCCGGGGAGCTAGAGGCATATCCCGAGCACAGCCGGAGAGAGGAACTTCCCGGAATCGGGAGAGGAACCTTTTCTTAAGCCCTCGGGGACCCGAGGACTCGAGGGAGGCCCCCTGTCGTCCCCGGCCAGTTGGTGGCTAAATTGGGTGAATAGGTATTGTGTCCCCGATTTCAGGGCAGGTTGTTATTCGTCGTGTAGTTGGACTTATCCGTCTCGTAGGCGGCGTTCAGGTAGCCGTCGACGGCCTTGGCCACCGTGAAGATGATAAAGCCCGTGACGAAAATGGCCAGGGCCACTAGGGCTAAGGCCTTGACGTTCGAGACCTTCTTAGCCAGCCCTTGAGGGGCGAGCACGTCCCAGAGGGATTTGCCAACGAAGACGAGCATGAGCAACAGGCCAATGAACAACCGGTAGGGCGACGCGCCGCCGGGGTTCCTCCCGACGAACGGCAGGACGAGCCACACGGCGAACAGGAGATACAGGGCGGTCAGGCTGATGGACAGGGCCTTTTTCGGGTCGATATCGAGCTTCATCTCCGGTTCCTCCGCATCCCTTTAGACGGGGTCAGGCCGCGAATCTTCCCCTATTCAAAGCGAGCCGGCCGCGGCCGAGTGAAGCGTCATCTCCGATTCATCGAGCGTCGGGTGCTCCACGGCGATGCCGCGGGCCGTCTGGGCGAAGCCGCCGCGGTCGTTGATGATGTCCCGGGCGGCCGTGAGCCACGCGTTGATCCCGGCATAGCCCGGGTGATGCCGGTCGTTGTTGTCGATGGGATAGAGGACGTTCTTCGCCGCCCAATGATCGAGGGCGACCGGGTCCTGACCGGCCACGATCGTATCGGCCCGGTGGGTGGCCGAGGCCGGATAGCCGGTCAGGGCGCTCTGCGACACCCAGATCGCGTCCATGATGTTGAGGACGGGCG
>Ga0316630_10000160_pt1 | contig 16977 bp, 17 predicted proteins | sample OWC_May_M1_C1_D6_FD_207658 | JGI IMG/M metagenome (GOLD analysis project Ga0316630, IMG submission 207658) | Wetland soil microbial communities from Old Woman Creek delta, Ohio, United States - OWC_May_M1_C1_D6_A | ecosystem: Environmental > Terrestrial > Soil > Wetlands | place: USA: Ohio...
ATTCCCCACATTCTCGGCGCGCAGCAGCGCAAGAGTCGCCATACGGGCAACCAACTCAAGCACGTCCAGGTCCTTTTTGGTGAAGGGCGCGCCGCTGAGGGTGTTCACCACTTCGATCGCCCCCAGGGTGCGCTCACCTGCCAGGAGCGGCATGCAGATGAGGGACGAGGTGTGGAACCCGGTTGTCTGGTCCACCAGGGGTGAGAAGCGGGGCTCCTGGTAAACGTCTGGCACCAGCTCCGGGGTGCGGTTGGTCACCACCCACCCGGCAATCCCCTGGCTTACCGGCAGGCGGTATCCCAGCAGTTGATCCCGGCTGGATCCCTGCACTTCGACAAAGACCAGTTCTTGCTTCTCTTCATCCAAAAGCTGGAGCGAGCCATCCTGGGAATCGACAGCTTCCAAGACCGCCGCCAGCAGGTTCTTCAGCAGGGCGTGGATGCTGGTATCGGGGGTGATCGAATCCAGGCTCTGCTGCAGGTTGTTTAAAGCGCTGATGATATGCTGCAGGCGGTGCAGTTCTTCGCGCAGGGTGAGATTCTCATCTTTGAGGCGGCTGTTCTCTTCTCGCAGAGTGCGCAAGGTATAGGTGCGGGGTGGAGTGAGCATGTTTACCTCCCAATTTGGAGTTCGGACTGCATGGTCAGAGCTGTTTCGGGTTCTGCGGTGGGGTTCATCAATGCAAGCAGCACAGGATGGCCGCTATAGGCACCATGGTATTCCGAGGGAAGCATGGCAGCAATCCGGCACATAATCTCATCTGTGTTGCGCTGCAGGTCGTTCTCCCGATTGGCCCGGGTTATCGGCGGCAGACGGATGGGTTTCCCAAATTGGATGCTAATCTTGGGCCGGTGGAAGCGCAGCAGCTGGCGCGTGGCTGTCTCTGTCCCGTAGATCGCCGTGGGAATGACGTCCACATCCGCTTTATCCGCCAGGTATGCTATCCCTGTTTTAGCGGGGGTTAGTGCGCCGCTCCGGCTGCGCGTACCCTCCGGTGCAACTCCCAATAAGCCGCCCTTCTGCAGGAAATTGCGTGCTTCGCGCAGCGCGTGGATGTCCGCTTCCTCGCGGTGCAGCCAGATTCCGCCCAGCGCATTCACCAGGGGGCGGATGAGGGGGGAGCGTCGATATTTGTCGGCTACCAGAGCAGTAATATCCTCTCGCTCGATCAGGGCGAACACCAGCGCTGGATCAATCCGGCTGAGGTGGTTGGTTGCCAGCAGGCACGCGCCGCGGTGCGGAACTTTCTCCAATCCGCTCACTTCCACCCTGGCGAGCAGCTTAAAGAGCGTGCTGACGATAGTCCGGATCATCTTGCGGAGCATGAGATGTTGTCCCGCTGCACCACCATTACATAATGACAACATTCTAACAATTCTTGTGGAAATACACCATGCTTTGGGACTAAGGTTCCTGTTAGGAGTCAGCCTCTCGAAAGCGTGTATAATGCCTACGATGAACGCCAGAATCGATCTGCCCAGAGGGCTTGCGGTACTGTTAGTCCTTGGGTTGCTGCTTGCTGCCGGGTTATCCGCCTGTGCCACCCCGCCTGCTCCCACGCTCACCCAGGCCGTTGAGCTAACCGCCTCCCCGCAGCCTACCCTCACCGATACCGCTCCCCCGCCTTCCCCCACGCCAGTCCCGGTTGCTGCAACCGTGAACGATGAGGCGATCAGCCTGGCTGCTTATCAGGCCGAACTGGAGCGTTTACAGGCGGCAATTGGCACGCAACTGGCAACAGAAGATCAAGAGAAAGCCCTCAATAGCCTCATCGACCAGCTCCTGCTGGCGCAGGCGGCTGCCGAGGCTGGCTTCGTTGTCGACGAAGCCTTGCTGCAGGAACGCTATGACCAGCTGGTGGCAGGAGTCGGTAGCCAGCAGGCCCTGCTGGATTGGATGGCTGCAAATAGCTATACGGAAGAGGTCTTTCGCCAGGATTTAGCCCGCTCTATTGCGGCTGCCTGGATGCGCGATCAGATCATCGCTGAGGTGCCCGAGGTGGCTGAACAGGTACACGCCCGCCAGATTTTGCTATATAATTCCGATGCAGCCAACCAGGCGCTAGCTGAGCTGCGCTCTGGGACGGATTACGCCGATCTGGCAGCCCAATTCGATCCGCTGACAAAAGGCGAATTGGGTTGGTTCCCAAGGGGTTACTTGATTGATCCAGAGGTAGAACAAGCTGCGTTCGAATTGCAACCCGGTGATTACAGCCAGGTGATCGAAACCCCCACAGGGTTTCACATCTTGCAAGTTTTAGAGCGTGACCCGCAGCGCGCGCTCAGCCCGGATGCAAGGCTTGTCTTACAGCAACGGGCGTTACAAGACTGGCTTGTTGAGCAGCGTGAGCAGAGTGAGATACAGATCCTGACTGAATAACCCCGCCGGTAGGAAGGTGAGACCATGGATGCTTTTGATTACGACGACCAAACCCGTTCCTCCAGAAATGTTTCCGCAATGATATGGAACGTTCTTACCGCCTTGGCCTTGCTGGTGGTGTTGTGTGTGATGATTGGATTCTTGATGCTCTTTACCAATCCCAACGCGCAATTCAACCCGTTCCCGCCTCCCACGCTGCCAGCGGTATTAGCTTTCCCCACGGCCACAGCGACCCCACAGCTGGTACTGCCTCCCACCTGGACTGCCTCGCCTACTGTAGAGCCGACTGTAACTTTTACCCCGGTGCCATCTTTTACACCATTGCCCAGTGAAACGCCCTTCAGCCTGTTTACCGCTTCACCCACCATCGCTGGACCCACCGTAGGAGTATCACCTGGCGTCCCCACGGCGACAGGCAGCCCCGCAGAAGGCATGCCCTTTGTGGTTGGCCCTGGAACGCCAGTTGGTACCTCCAGCCTGACTTTTCACCCCGAAGCGGGTTGCAACTGGTTGGGTGTGGCTGGCCAGGTCTTCGATCTATCCGGAGCTCCGGTGTCAGGCCAGCAGGTGCGTATTGGAGGGGTGTTGGCTGGCGCGGTGGTGGACGGTCTGACGCTCACCGGATTGACCACGGCATACGGCACGGTTGGATTTTACGAGTTTCCCATGGGCGATGAACCGGTCGCTTCCCAACAATCCGTCTGGGTGCAGTTAATTGACCAGGGCGGCTTGCCTATGAGCGACAAGATTTACTTCGATACTTTTGATAACTGCGATAAAAACCTGATCTTTGTAAACTTCAAGCAGGTGCGCTAGCCATTTATTGGCTGGTCTTCCCCACTCACCTGGGACCACAACTGCTTCATCAGGATAGCGTCGTCTTCCAAGACCGGGCTTTCGTTTAAGATGCGTCCCTGGCAGCCGAAGGCGTGCAAGGCGCGGCAGATCGCCTGCGTATCCAGGTCGGATTCTTCAAGCCGCAGGTGTTCTTTCTCCCCTTTGGGGCCGTATTCGATTCCAGAGATGTGGATGTGCAGGCTTTGCAGGGCCGCCTCGCCCAGCGCTTTGGCGTAAGAATCCAGGACGCGCACCCACTCATCGTATGTGTTCATTGAGCCGTCTCCCGCCCGGGCGTGCAGGTGGGCAAAATCGAGGCACGGCTCCACGCCGCGGATCGACTGGCTCATTGCCAGCACGTCATCCAGCGAGCCCAGCATCGCCGATTTACCCATTACCTCAGGGCGCAGTGTCACCGGATTGCCCATCTCACGCAGCTCATCCACGCAGCCTTGCAGGCGCTGAATAGCCAGCGGCAGCACTTCCTGCGGCGGGCGCTCAAAATACGAGCCGGGGTGGAATATGATATCGGTGGCGCCGGCCAGGTTGCCATAGTGGGCCGCGTCCATCAGCCGCTTACGCGATTTGGGCCATTCTTCGTCATCGGCGTTCAGGTTAATAAAGTAAGGGGCGTGCACGCTGGTGCGCACATCGAACTGCTCCCCGGCAGCTTTAATCTGGGCGCAGGTATCTTCTGTCACCCGCACAGCACGCACCCATCCCAGCTCGAAGGTACGTAGCCCAAGTTCTGCCAGGCGCATCACGGCCCCAACACTCCCACCCGGTTTCTTAGGTGTAGAGGCGGGTGATCCAACGGTGCCGAATCGAAAAGATTGTTTGGACATGATCTACCTCACACAGCGTGAATTGTCCCGCGGATTTGCTGGCCTGAATATCTCAGCGGTTCAACATTAACAAGCGGAGTCTTTCCCACAGGGGCGGGCCAAGGATTAGCAGGCCAATCAACACAGAGCTTCCCGCGGCGATCAGCACCGCTGCTGCGCCAACATCTTTGCCTACCCGCGCCAGCTCGTGATACTCCTGGCGGCTGGCTAGGTCTACCACCGCCTCCAGAGCGGTGTTCAGGAACTCTGCCGCCCATACCATGGTGATTGCCAGGATGATCACTGCCCAATCCTGCCTGGAAATGTCCAGCCACAGGGAAAGCAGGACTACCAGGATACTGACCAGGGTGTGAATCCAGGCATTGTGCTGGGTACGGATGACAAACCACCAGCCGCTGAAGGCATAGCGGAAGGAATGCGCCCGGGTTTGGAAAAAGACAGGAATTCGTTCTGGCATAGCTTAGCCTACGTGTAGTCGCTGGATCAAGTGGGTGGAGCAGTGACCTGGCAGCCCAGGCGGCCCAGGATTTCTGCCTGGGCTGCCCACATCGCCTCTTTCTCGGGTGGTTCGGCGTGGTCATAGCCCAACAGATGAAGTACACCGTGGACGATTAGCAACTGGAGCTCGTCCAGGGTGGCGTGACCGCCGGCTGCCGCCTGGGCTTGCGCCCGGGGAAAAGAAATCAGTACGTCACCCAGGTACCGGGCACCGGAGTCGGGGTCGATCTCGTTTGCTGAGAAAGATAGCACGTCGGTTGGTGCGTCGATCCCCAGGTATTGCTGGTTCAGACCGGCGAGCGCCTCATCTCCCTGGATGGCGATGGTCAGTTCCACCTGATCTGAAGCGCCGGCATAGCGCAGTGTTTCGCTGGCGGCACGTTCAAGGATGGCGGAATTTGCCAGGTCCGGCTCCCCCGAGGTGGGTAGGTCATCGCTGATGCTCAGGTGGATGCTCATGGACTTCTCGGGGTAGAGCGCCTCTCGGGTTGGGCTGAGGTGGTTTTGTCTTGAACCTGCCGCCCTGGAGTGGGTACGGTGGGAGTGGGGTCCGGACTTTGATCGGCGACCCGGTCAAGCTTGGGGTATTCGATGCGCGGATGGTAGATGCCGCGTAAAGTCGTGATGAAGGAATTGGCGATGGCTTCCAGGTCGCGCAACGTCAGCCCGGTATCGTCCAGTTGACCGCTGGACATGCGGTTCTGGATCACGCTCTTGATCACTTCCCGCATCTCATTCTCATTCTGGGGCCGCTCGGCGCGTACCCGGGCTTCACTGCCGTCTGCCAGCATCAGGATGGCAGTTTCGCGCGATTGTGGGCGCGGTCCGGGATACCGGAACGGTTCCGGGTCAACTTTGCTCTCGTCCCCACCAGCGGCTTTTACGGCATTGAAATACTGGTAGCGAGCGATCATATTCCCGTGATGCTCACGAATAAAATCCTGGATCCGGCCCGGGATGCGATATTTACGTGCCAGCTCCACTCCCTCCGGAATGTGGCGGATGATGATTTGAGCACTTTCTAGAGGGGTCAGGGATTCGTGCGGGTTCTGGCTGCCGGGAACCTGGTTTTCGATGAATAACATGGGGGTTAGCGCCTTACCCACGTCGTGATACTGCGCGCCAACCCGGGTGAGCAAGGTATCCGCGCCAATCTCATCCGCTGCCTGTTCTGCTAGATTAGCCACCTGCAGGCTGTGCTGGTAAGTACCCGGGGCAGCGCGCAGCATAAGCTGCAATAATGGGTGGTCCGGGCGAGAAATTTCCATCAACTGCAAGGCAGTTGTCATCCCCACGAGCTGTGCCAGGAGAAACTGGAGCAACAGTGCCAGGCTGGCAGAGGCAACGCCGTTGATCAGGGCCGCTCCACTCAAGCTGGTGATTGCCAGTAAATCCCGGGTGGGGCTGTTCAGGAAGTAAGCGATGACCACCAGCGCTCCACTCCCCGCTATGACCAGGCCAGCCCAAAAGAAGGAGGTGATGCGTTGTGCGCGGCCGAGAACCAGGACGCCAAAAAAACCGCCCAGGGTATAGTACAGCATCAGCACCAGGGCATCGGGCACATTGTAAGTTGTCAGGATAGCGAGTAACAAAGTGGTGACTAAGGCCCGGTTTTGTCCAAACAGGGCGGCGATTGTCAGGCTGTAAGCCGCCAGGGGAAATATAAATGCCACCACCAGCCCCTGGTTTATGATAGTCCGTCCTGCCACCAGGAAGATCAGGAAGAGGATGGCGCCCACCAACAATCCGCGCAAATCGATCAGCAGACGGGTATTGCGGCGCATGTAGAAAAACAAAAAAACCATTTCCAGTGCGACCAGCGCCGCCGCGCTTGCTAGCAGCTTCCAGGTGTCCTGGGGCTGCACCAGTCCTAACTTCTGCAGGGCTTCCAGATCTGCCTGGCTGATCACCTGGCCGCGTTGGATGATGGTTTCCCCGGCTTTATAGGAGCGTGCCACTGGCTCCACCGCCTGGCGAGCATTTTGGCGGGCGGCCTCGGTCCGGGATTCGTTGTAGAAGCTGTTTGGTGCTACAAACGCAGCCGCTAGCTCCGCTACAATGACGGCTTGCTCCTCGGGCAAAGACAGGCTGACCAATGCCGGGACGCTTTCGCGGGCGTTCTCCAGGCGGTCTTCTCGAATGGTGGTGCGCATGACCTGCTCGAGTGTCACGATGGCTTCCTGTTGCACCGTCTGCCAGCGCTGGTCGTTCAATCCCAGTATCTGTCCAGCCATCTCCTGGTTGAGGCGGATATCCTGCAATGCTGCCAGATCTGTAATCATTTGCTCCTGGCTGCTGTGAGAGTCGGAACGGACGCTGGTGATGAAAGCCAGGGAGGCGCGCAGTTGCTCTAGCTGCTGACGGGCCACGCCTGTATCTGGTGAGGTGTAGATCGGTGATATGGCGCGTGCCGCAGATTCCCGCTGTTGCTCAGTGAGCACCGAGCTTTCATAGGTGATGTCTTGGGGAGCTAGAATATCCTGTTGAGCTACCTGCCCTGTCTGATATGAAGGGGAGGAGAACGGTTTAAATTGCGCTCCCACCAAGGCAATATAAGAGATTCCCGCCATTACCAGGAAAAGTAGGGAGAGGAAAACACGCTTTTTAACGGGTCGTTGGCTTTGTTGAGCAGACATGCTTGGCGTAGCCGATATCTTTCATCCTGCAGACGCTCAGAAAGGGCCGCCTTGCAGCTCTATCCGGGTTTTCCCCCTACTGTAAAAACTGGCGAACCGCCTGGCTGGCTTGCTCACCGGTAGCACGCCCCTGCAGGCGCGGCATTAGCACCTTCATCACCTGCCCCATCTCGCGCACCGAGCTCGCTTGCACCTCAGCGATAGCCTGGCGCGCGAGCGCTTCTAGCTCATCCTGCGAGAAAGGTCTGGGAAGGAAACTCTCCAGGATGGCGATCTCTTCTTGTGCAGAAGCGACTAGGTCGGGGCGCCCGGCGCGTTCAGCATCAGCAATAGACTCCTGCTGGTTTTTCATCTCTTTTTGCAGGATAGACAGCACCCCCGCCTCGTCTAACGCTACACCTTTGTCGATCTCTGCCATCTTGATATTAGTCAGCACCATGCGGATGGTGCGCTTTCGGGGCTCATCTCCCGAACGCATGGCTTGTTTGAGCGCACTATCCAGCTCTTCTCTTGTGTTCATTTCCGTCATTATACCGCTAGATTATCCCATTGGATAGCGCATGCGTTGCCCGCCGAGTACGTGCAGGTGCAGGTGGTAGACCGCCTGGCCTGCATGTGGGCCGGTGTTTACGATCAAGCGGTAACCGGTTTCGCGGATACCCTCCTGTTCAGCGATCAGGCGAGCCACGCTGAACAGGTGGCCAACCAGGGGTTCATCTTCTGCTGTCAGGTCATTCACCGAGGCGATGTGCTTGTTGGGGACAACCAGGATGTGTGTGGGAGCCGCCGGGTGGATATCGCGGAAGACGGTCACCTGTTCGTCGGTTAAGAGCTGTTGGCTGGGTCGGATGCCAGCAATGATGTCACAGAAGACACATTGGCTCACTTTGTCTCCTTACCAGACAAGGTCAACTGACTGCAGGGGGTTGGACCTGACCAAGCAGCCCATCCGCATCCAGCGCGGTTAAGCGTACAGGTGTGATCTGGTTCCACATCTGTCGGGGAGCGTTGGCTGTGACCCGCAGATAGTTATCGGTCAGGCCGCTCGAACGCCAGCCTTGCGGGCCGAGCGCGGTGGTGCTTTCCCAGAGCACTGGCAGCACTGCTCCCAGGAAATTTGACTGGTAAGCCGCGGCTGACTCAGCCACCACTGAACGCATGCGCTGGCTGCGCTCTTTGCGCATCTCACGGGGTATCTGGAGCGGCATGCGCGCCGCAGCCGTGCCCGGCCGGGATGAGTAGGTAAAGATGTGCCCACCGGCAAAGCCGATCTCGCCCACAAACGCCAGGCTCTCGGAGAATTCAGCCTCATCCTCTCCGGGGAAACCGACGATTAAATCGCTCGTGATGGCTACGCCCGGGATGGCAGCTCGGGCTGCAGCGACCAGCGCAGCGTACGACTCCGGCGTAGTTTTGCGCGCCATGCGGCACAATGTAGCCTGGCACCCCGATTGCAAGGGCAGGTGCAGGTGTCGGCACAGGCGACGGTCCTCCCAGAGGGAGAAAAACTCCGCATCCAGGTCCCACGGTTCCAGCGAGGAGAGGCGCAGCCGCGGTAAGTCCGTTTCGTCCAGGATGGCCTTCACCAGGTGGCGCAGGTTGAATCGTGGCGCAAGGTCGGCTCCCCAGGAGCCGAGGTGGACCCCCGTGATCACCACCTCCTGAGCGCCGTTTGCGCATGGCTCGCCGGGTACGCCGCGCAGGGCCGCCCGGATGTCCGCCAGCACGTCTTTTATAGGCCGGCTTCTCCCTGCGCCTCTGGCAAGAGTTGTCACGCAGAACGTGCAGCGGTTGTCACAGCCATCCTGTACCTTGATGAAGGCGCGGGTGCGCAGGCGGGCTCCCGGTACGGCATAACGCGCCAGCGGCTCCAGATCAAAGCTCTCCTGTGGGAGGTGGAGCAAAGCAGGCACCAGGCTGTCTTTATGCGAGTTGGGGATCAGGCGAGTGACACCTGGCAAGGAAGCAGCCGCCTGGGGATCCAGCGTCGACCAGCAACCCGTGACGGCGATCTCGCCGGGGAACGCTCGGGCTGCCTGCCGGATTTTCTGGCGCGAATCAGAAACCGCCGCCGCCGTCACGGCGCAGGTGTTTACCACTACCAGGTCCGCCCCGTCTGGCGTGGGGATCAGGGTGTGCCCTGCAGCGTGAAACTGCCGAGAGTAAGTCTCGATCTCGGCCTGGTTCAAACGGCAACCAATGGTGTCCAGATAGATCTTCATTGCGCCTGGCTGGTGAGCCCTATCTATCCAATCAAGATATTATGCAGGGATGATCTCATATCGCCAACCAAAGGCGATCAGCATCTAGGGTTCCCGTACGACGAAGTTGTCGAAGTGGACATCCGTTCCGGGGTTGGCAAAGGAACCAGCCATCAAGCCCACGTTGCCGGAGGTGAAGTCTGTATCCTGTGTCTCTGCCAGCAGGGTGTCGTTGACGTAAAGCCTCAGGGTGTTGCCGATGCAATCAGCCTGTAATTGGTTCGTGAGCTTACCTTGGCGGATCACTTCGCTGGGAGGCATCGACTCCATGCCGACGAGTTGCTGCACATTATCGCTCACCTTGCCGATGCCATAATAGCCGTCGCTGCTGATGACAAAAAAGTAAAAATTCTGATCATCCTGGTAGCGACAGATCAACCCGAAATCATTATCTTCATCACCGCCGCTCACAGTGGCGTCAACAAAGATGCTGGTGTCTGTAAAATCAAAATCCAGGTCAGGATTGGACCAGAGATCCGTATTGGTTGTGTTTACCAGGATGCGGTAGGAGCCCTCATCATAATCGGTGACGCCATCCTCGTCGGAGACGCGATCCCAGCCGCTGGACGGGTCAGAAAAGTCGTCCTGAAAAAGCACGTCTTCGGGTCTACCCTCGCCGCTGGGTAGAGCAGAGTTAACTGCCTGGCAGGCCAGGCTGGTCAACAAGATGGCAGACAGAGGAAAAAGAAAACGAAGCTTCATAGCCAATCCTTTCCGCTGAGGATGCAGGTATTTTAGCATAGTTAAGGGAAGTAGTTCTGTAGCAGGCGCTGAGCGTGCTCGGCGACCGGCGTGCCGGGGGCAAGGGCCAGGGCCAGGTTGAATTCATCATAAGCTGCCTCACGGTCGCCCCGTTCAATGTAGATTGATCCCAGGTGAAGGTGCGCCGGAGCGTATTGCGAGTCGATGCGCAGCGCCCGGTTGAAATAGCGCTCCGCGTTGGAAGAATCGCCCAGGTTGAGCAGTACTTGCCCCATGATATCCAGCGAAGCGGGGTTATTGGCGTTCATCAGGATCAGCCGGCGGGCTGCAGGTAGTGCCACCTCCTGTACCTGGTAGTTGTGCTCCAGGGAAAATTCGGCTAGCAGGCGGACGGTTGTGGCATCCCCCGGTGCCAGGTCGACTGCTTCCTGGTAAGCCTGGAGAGCAGCCTCAAGGTTTCCCTGCATTGCCAGGGTCTTGCCAATCTCGGTCTGTAACGTGGAGTTATCCGGATAGAGCTGCGCTGCACTCTGGAGAACCTCAAGCGCCAGGTCGAGTCGTCGCTGGCGCTGCCAATACAGCGCCAGAAAAATGTGGCCACTCAATGACCGTGGGTCCAGCTCCAATGCCTTGTTTAGCTCGGTAAAACCGGCTGCAGCGCTATCGGAGAAGGGGAGATGTTGGAGAGATTCGCCCAAGAATGCCCAGGCTTCTGCATAATCCGGGCGGTTCTGAGTAGTCTGGCGGAATGCCAGGGCAGCCAGCTCCCACTCGCCCAGTGAGCCCAGGGCGCGCCCGGCTTCGAGCAGGGTGAAATCCAGGTCATCATTCAGGCTGGCTGTGCGGATGCTGCGTCTCAATAGCTCAGCAGGCGCTGCCAGGTCGGGGTCGAGGTCGGCAGCCTGCGCCAGGTGCTCGAGAGCGGCCTCTGGCTGCTGGGCTGCGAGCAGCAGGCCGAGCTGGTATTGCAGGCTGGCATCTTCGGGCTGCATGGCAATCAGGGCTTGCAGGTCGGAGACGGTTGCCGGCATGTCTCCCAGGTTGCGATGCGCTGGCAACAGGCGAGCGTAGATCTCGTCTGCTGGCCCCCCTGCTTGCAGGGCGGCTTCCCATTCCTGGAGCGCTGCTGGCATGTCTCCCATCTGCTGGTACGCGTCCCCCAGCGCCATTCGCCCTTGCGGGGAGAGATGGTCGCGAGAGAGGGCTTCTTTGAAATAACCTGCCGCTGACTGAGGATCGCCTCCCTGCAAGGCAGTTGAGCCGGCTTGCTCATATAAATCAGTTTGCCAGGGGATAGCTTCAGCCGCTTCAGCCAGCCACCGGGCAGCCTGCTGCACGGACTCCTGCGAAGCTTTCTGCTCCAGCGTGTGACGGGCCTGTCCTAGTTTTTCAGTTACAGTATAGGCGCGTACTGCGATACCCAGCAGCAGGATCAGGGCTAAAGGGATTATCAGCCAGAGCAGGATGCCAGCTCCGGGGTAGCGTCTCACAGCAGGGATTATAGTCGATGCAAGGTGTTGCAACCAGACATGCAATTTAGGTGACAAATTCCAGTTGTCCTCTCGTCTTGGATTGGCTATAATGATGGATGCATCTTTAAAATAGCGCTTATGCAAGCGGAGGAATTGTATGGATTTTGCATTGACTGACGAACACCGCATGGTGCAGAACATGGTGCGGGAGTTTGCTCAGAGAGAAGTCGCCCCAATTATCAAAGAATACGACCGGAAGCAAGAGATGGCGCCCTTCATCCTGCCTCGCATGGCGGAGCTGGGCATCCTGGGTGTGTGCCTGCCATTGCGTTACGGTGGTCAGGGGATGGATTACATTGCCCTTGGCTTGGTGTGTGAAGAGCTTGAGGCGGTGGATAGCACTTTGCGAGTGATCATGTCGGTGCATGTGGGGTTGAACAGCCTGGGCCTGTTCCAGTGGGCCAGCGAAGAGCAGAAGCAGCGCCTGTTAGCACCTCAGGCGCGCGGCGAGAAGATCGCCTGCTTTGGCCTGACAGAGCCAGGAGCAGGGTCGGATGTGGCTGCCCTTACCAGCACGGCCCGCCGGGATGGCGCTTCCTATGTATTGAACGGTGAGAAGATGTGGATCTCCCTGGCTACGAAAGCCCACCATGCTCTGGTTGTGGCGCGTACCAATCCAGGAGCGGCTGACCCGCACGACGGCCTCTCAGCTTTCCTGGTGGAGATGAGCTCGCCGGGCGTCACTTGCGGCGACATCCATGGCAAGCTGGGCGTGCGTGCCGGATCGACCGGATGGATCGCCTTTCAAGATGTGCGCGTCCCGTTGGAAAATCGCATTGGCGAGGAGGGCGAGGGTTTTAAGATCGCCATGTCCTGCCTGGATAATGGCCGATATACGGTTGCTTCTGGGGCAACCGGGTTGATCCGCGCCAGTCTGGATGCCAGCCTGCGCTACGCCCACGACCGCCAGGCGTTTGGGCGTGAGATCGGTAAGTTCCAGCTCGTGCAGCAGAAAATCGCTCGCATGATGCAGTCCTACGACGCAGCGCGATTGCTCTACCTGCGCGCCGGCTGGATGAAGAACATGGGCCTGCGCAATACCCGCGAAACCTCCCTGGCAAAATGGTACGCAACCGATGCCTCGTTTGAAGCTGCCGCGGAGGCCATTCAAATCCACGGCGCATATGGGTACAGCGACGAGTACGATGTGGAACGCTATCTGCGCAACGCCAAAGGGGCGATCATTTACGAAGGCACCAGCGAGATTCACCAGCTGATGCAAGCCGGGTACGCATTAGGTTACCGTGAGGATGCCTCATTGCGCTGTGAGCTGCCGGCTTATGAACCGGCTACCTGGCAAGGATGACGGTTTCTAGTGGCTTTTTATCATTAATAACTTAGGACATACGCAGTTGGAAGGTGGCTGGGGGTGTTCGGGCGGGTGAAGCCCGCCAAGACACCCCCAAGATCCCGCTCAACTGCTTAACATCTACAACTTTTGTATCGAAGGAGGTTGTCTTGAAAATCGTAGTCTGTGTCAAGCAAGTGCCCGACTCTGCCGCCAAGATGATGGTGGAAGACGGGCGGATCACCTGGGGGGATGCGCCCCTGGTGATCAATCCGTGGGACGAATTTGCCGTTGAGGCAGCGCTTTTGCAGCAGGAGTCCCTGGGCGGTGATGTGATCGCCCTGAGCATCGGCGGCGAGAGCGCCAAAGAAGCCCTCAAGCATGCCCTGGCGATGGGCTGTGGGGAGGCGATCCTGGTCTCAGACCCGGCCCTGGCCTCCAGCGACAGTCAGGGGATTGCCCAGGTGCTGGCTGCAGCAATCCGCAAGATCGGCGATGTGAACCTGACCTTTTTTGGTAAGCAGGCCATCGATGGTGACATGGGTGTGACCGCCGCCCAGACAGCCCGTTCGCTCGGCTGGCCAATCCTCTCGCTGGTCTCCGTGATCCAATCTTTGGATCCGGGAGCCGGGAAGATCCGGGTCGGGCGCGCCACCGAAGAGGGGCGGCAGGTGGTCGATTCCAGGCTGCCGGCAGTGGTCAGCGTGGGCAAGGACTTCGCTGAGCCGCGGTACCCCTCGTTCATGGGCATCCGCAAAGCTTCGCGGGCAACGATCCCCACCTGGTCGCTGGGAGACCTGGGTGTATCTGCTCCTGCCTCGCTGGTGAAGTGGCCCGAGGTGAACAACCCGCCCTCCCGCCAGGTGGTAACCGAGTTGATCACCGGGGATACGCCCCAGGAAATCGCTGAAAAACTGGCCGATAAGATCCTGGCAGAGAAGGTGCTGTGATGAGCAACCAAGTTTGGGTTTACATCGATCAATTCAAAGGCAAAGCCCATCCTGGCTCATGGGAAGCCCTGGGAGCCGGGAGCAGCCTAGCCCAAAAGCAAGGCGGCGGTGTGACAGCCCTGGTCTTCGGAGCTGGCTCGCCGGCTGTAGCTGAGCAGGCATTTCAATACGGGGCTGGCGAGGTGTTCTATTCAGATGATGCCAGCCTGGCAGATTACCGGGCTGAAGCCTATACCGCGCTGCTGGCTAAGCTGGTCAGGCAGGGGGCGCCGCAGGTGCTGCTGTTCCCTACCACCACCCGCGGGCGGGAGCTGGCAGCTATGAGCGCCATTGACCTGGAGACCGGCGTGATGCCGGATGTCACCGCACTGGAGGTGGTTGAGGGGCGTGTGCTGGCGCTCCGTCCGGTCTATGCCGGGAAACTGTTTGCTAAAACGGCCTGCAGCGCTGACCCGCAAATTATAACCACGCGCACGCGGGCCTTCCCCAGCCCACAACCTGATCCTGGCCGTTCTGGCACAGCCACGCGGGTGGAGCCTGCCCTGGCTGAAGACGCTATCGCCACCCAGGTGATCGAATATACCGAATCGGGCGGTGGGGTCAGTGTTTCAGATGCCGCCGTGATCGTCTCCGGCGGGCGCGGCGTCTCCAACAACCCCGCCCTGACACCTCCCGCTGGCCTGGATGAAAAACAGGCCGAGATCTGGCGCGCCCAACAGGGCTTTAAACTGGTTGGAGACCTGGCCCAGGTGTTAGGCGGCGCGGTCGGTGCCAGCCGGGCGGCGGTCGACGCCGGTTATATCCCTTATGAGCACCAGGTGGGCCAGACTGGAAAAGTCGTCTCACCAGACCTGTACATCGCCTGCGGTATTTCCGGTGCAATCCAGCATCAGGCAGGCATGCGCACCAGCAAGGTGATCGTGGCGATCAATAAAGATCCCGAGGCCCCTATTTTCAAGATGGCCCGCTTTGGGGTAGTCGGTGACCTGTTTGCCATTTTGCCAGCTCTAACGCAAGCCTTACACACAAAGCTGGGTAAGTAATATCGGGATAAATCATCTCACTACCACCTTCCCAGGCATGGATTATCCCTGGGAAGGTGTTTTTTTAATGTTAAACTCAGCCGCAAACTACTTGACAGGCTTTGTCTTGGGTGATAATCTTACGCTCGTCTCCGCGCCGCCCGTAGGGTGAGGCTGTGTCTGGATAGACCCACCGTAGGTCGTGTGGCGGAATATCTTGATAAAAGTATGGAGTAAGAAGCATGAGTGAACGTATTGTCGGAACCGTGAAGTGGTTCAACGCAGCCAAGGGCTACGGCTTCCTTGGACGGGAGAATGGCGATGATGTTTTCGTCCATTTCTCAGCAATTCAAATGGATGGCTATCGCCGTCTCGAAAAAGATCAAAAAGTTGAGTTCTCGGTAGAAGAGGGACCCAAAGGCCTGCAGGCCTCGAACGTGATCTTAGTCTAGAAATCGAAGTCCCTGAAAAAACACGAACAAGACCGCACCCAATGCGGTCTTGTTTTTTTACGGTTTTACCTGGATCACGCCCAGGTAGATCGAAGCAGAGGTACTCGGCACCTTCGCCGCGCCCCGTTCGCCTGGGATTCTCCAGCCGCAGGTCTCGATGACCAGTTGCTGCAGGTTCGGGTCTGCTGCCAGTCTCGGGTCGAGAGTGGTTGCAAAGGGCAAGGCTGCGTCCATGGGTTGTCCCAGGTAGCTGTTCACCCATTTAGGCGGGATGCGCGACACAGCCACCAGGGTGAGGCCTTCGATCCTTTTCTTCCCCTGAGTGATGACCACTTCGGCTCCGTCCAGGGCTTCCAGGTTGGAGAGCACTTTGCTCACCGGATAACCTGCCCCTCTCAGGCTGGTGCCTTCCAGCGCATGGCGCAATGCCTGCCCCTCCCCCCTAACACCAGAGTGCACGCTGAGGAACGTCACCGGGTTGCCGCCTGCAGCCTGCAAGGTACTGACACAGCCGCGATGGTCGCTGTACTGGCAGCGCACCCCGGGGGTGAAGGAGATGATGATCGGCTTGCCCTTATTGACGTGCTTATCGGGAGGGAAGATGGTGATGCGGATGCGCTTGCTGCGGTCGCTAAAGTCGATGCCGTTGAACATCATGCCTGCTTCGGAGGCGGGTGCGCTTTCCAGCGTTGCGCTGGCGGTCGGTGTTACGGGCGCTGAGAAGTGGCTCGCCAGCCCCTGCCAGACATCCGACAGCGTTTCCAATGCCGCTTGAGAGAACCATCCGACGAAGTCAGGCCCTCCGGGACGGGTTTGCCGCGGCGGTCCAGGGGTAGGCGTCGCGGTTGGAGGCGCTGGTGTGCCGGTGGGAGCCGGCGGGGTGGGCGTTGGCGGGGGAGTTTCCTCGAGGCGGTACTCGCGCAAGTTTTGGATGCCGTTGCCGCACCAGTATGTCGCCTCCCCACTGCGAGAGCAGAACGTGTCGAGCCTGGGTGCCGGGCGGGAAGGCTGCAAGCAATACACCTGCACCCGCCAGCCCGCGCTGTGGCACAGCCGGAATCGCTGCCGCCGAATGCCAAGTCCTGGCACCACCCCCACGCCCAGGTCGGCGCACACCCTCCAGTTATGCACGGGTTTATCATAAGACGGGCTCAAGACGCCGGTTAACCCTGCACCTGCCGGAAGCTCGCTGCCGGCAAAGCCAGTCTGCGTCCAGACCAGGGCCCCCAACAGCAGCGCCAATAAGATACCGGCTATTGCGAATGAGGGGTGCTTCATGTGTTAATCCTTTATTGAATAACTGAGAACTGCGGCACCGATAGACACTCCTGCCTGCAGGCGGCTGCCACTTTGTGTGTCGCGGGGAGACGGCAACCCTCCTCAGGTGATCAACCTCGACGAGTATTGGAATAGGAGCAGGAATCGTGCCAAAGTCTATGCCATACTCATCAAAACGGAAAATCTGCTGGATTTAAGGAACCTGAAAAGGAACCATGAACCCAAATTGTTCAGATGAAGGTGGGAAACTCGGCTATTTAATTATCTATTCGTACCGGATCGATAGGGAGAATAGGT
>Ga0316630_10000163_pt1 | contig 16928 bp, 24 predicted proteins | sample OWC_May_M1_C1_D6_FD_207658 | JGI IMG/M metagenome (GOLD analysis project Ga0316630, IMG submission 207658) | Wetland soil microbial communities from Old Woman Creek delta, Ohio, United States - OWC_May_M1_C1_D6_A | ecosystem: Environmental > Terrestrial > Soil > Wetlands | place: USA: Ohio...
AACCAATTCCCAACAGCAGCAAGGGCTCCTGTTACAATATTAAATGCGCCAACCGCTACACCACAAATAAAATCCCACATTATTTATTCTCCTCAAAAACTTCTCCGTAAGTTGCTTCATATTCTGCGGCTCCATCAATTGTCTGATCTGGGAATGTCCCGCCATTTGCAATTGTTCGCTTAAACACATTCCCTCTTGTCCCCGAATCAACAGCAAGACCAGCCGCGACAGCCTGCCAAACGGTTTGGATATTAGGGCGTATCTCAATTTGAGCACCTTGCACTTTTAATTTATTTGCAGTCAATGGTTGCTGCATTGTTGCTACTGCTTTTACATGATCTATGGTTCCAGATGATGCAGGCAACGCGGAGGTAAAAGCAGAACGAAGCCTTAGTATGCCAGAAGAATCAATATAAAACTTTCGAGCCAAAACAGCGTCGGCAATTTCTTTCAAATTATCCCAAACCTTTTCGCCTTCCTCAATCCATGCCCAAGGATGGATATATGCTACGTTGTCCGCATCGATTGGAATTATTTCATAATCTTCTGACATTTCGGATCCTATCGAAGAAAGACCAGAAGTCCCGTCGTTTGAATTTAATACAAACCAGTGTTTCTCTTCACCATAGGTGAGCATCGCGCAATCTATAGGAACATTTGTCACTGTACCGTTAAATAATAAAGTAACTTTCAATCTATTTGATGTGCTATCCGTAATCACATGCGGACATACAATTTTGTCCCATCCTAGCCCTGAATGCGTCCATGACAACGTTGTCGATGAATGCGTCGTTCCTCCGGTTGATTCAGACAATGTCAAATCGCCAGTTATTGCGCTTAATGAATATATGTAAAAACTTGTAGTAAATAATTCATCTGCTGATAAATCGGTAAAATCTACTTCCTGGCTTATATTTTGATCAGTACCAGAAAATTTACCGCAATAGGTTCCGGCAATAACTTGTGTCGTATCTCTGACAAATGTCCCTGTCGTATCCCAGCTATTCGCAATAGTTGTATTTTCAAAACTTGAATTTGTGAGGTAATTGTAAACTTCTCGCTTCGTCCCGAGCCACGCTATCTCATGGAACACAGAATTATTTATAGGCGTTGCTCGACTCAAATAATACCCTGCCCAATTTCTAGTTTTTCGAACGACTCGCTTAGCAAGGTCGGCTATCATATCATTAGCAGTAATTTGCAAACTAGACAAAGCACCTGGTCGTGTTGATCGATTAAAAGCTCCTGTCTCTGTCTTACCTTTAAAAATTGGCTCATAATAATTTACTGAACCATATGGATACAAAGAGTTAAATGGGTACAATGCAGTATCAGGGTACAATGCACCGTCATTTGGTCCCCATGTTTCAACTTCTACGCCGACCTGTTCGGTAAGATATTTCTGGTCGACAGTCCCGTTATACGATTGTGACTGTGGTTCGTAAGCAGCATACTGATCGTCAGAGAACTGACCAGCTAGATTATTTAATGACAAAGATAATTGCGCAGCTTTATACCCTGATTTTTTATCAAGCGAAAAACTTGTAACGACGTGATTACCTGTCGTGTTAATATTACACCGAGTCCTTCCATAACAAGTCTTATCAAACTTGAAAAATATTTCCTCATATGCAACGTCTTTGAAGTTATCTGAAAAATCGGTCGCGGTTGCTACATAGCTCGGAAATATCCGAACAAATGATATAAGATTTCCAGCGTCACCATTAATCACTAATTTTGTTGGTTTAGTTGTCAGCGCAACGGAAGTATCAGAATCGACTAATGATCCATTGATATACAACTTCATTGATCCGCCATAGGTAAAAGAAAATCCTATGCGTTTAACTTCTGTACTCAATGATCCGCCAGTGACCGATACCGTACCGTCGGTTAATTCATAGTATCCCGCGCTATTCCATTGTAGCTTCAAAGTATCGCCACCCTCAATCGACACTATTTCCGTTGTCGTTCCTGCTTTGTGTGCAGGTTGTAATAATACATCAAAGGTAAAAGATGCTACATAATCCCACAAATAAGTCATCGCCGAAGATAAAAGAAATTCTCCGGGAACATTTTGCGTTGATGTTCCATATGCGGCAGTTCCTGAGATTGGAGGATATTCTAATCCACGAGGATCTATATAAAATCGAAGTTCGTTATCAAACTTCATAAAATTACTTTTCCAGTCAGACGATACATTCTTTATCATTAATAACCCCTATCAGCGCTAGAACTTGCTAGCTGTGTTAAATATCGTTCGCTAACAACTGAACCATATACATTAATCACTGTATTGCCAGATTTTTTATTTTGCTGCTTATTCTTTGGAGTGAAACTAAAATCTTCTGCGCCTGCTTCGCCAGCCAAAAATAGCGTTGGTTGATTAACAGTCCCTTCACCGCCTTGTGCCATTGGGATCGCTCGAATCGCTCCGGCTGCCGTAAAGGCTATGGCCGCTTGTGCCCCCGCGAGTGCTGCCTGTGGCCAAAATGCTGGACCTAATGCTAGATTAAGCGCTGCTTCGGCTAACATACGTTGCCCTAATGCATCAACAATCCCGGCTAACGTTTCTTTTGTTGCTTCCGCAAAAAGCTTTAATGCATCTTGCCCGGTTACCATTGATTCGCCAATTGCGGCAAATGCATTTTTATATGACTCTTCTAAAAGTTTTGTTTGTGCTTCTGTCGATGCTGCAAGAGTTGCCTCATGTGCGTTCTGTGATTTCTGTGCATCGGTTAATTTTTCTGTTGACTCTGTTGCGATATCGGCAGCTTCCGCAAGACGTTCGTACGCATCAATCGCGGCCTCGGGCGATGCGCTCCCCATCATCATTACCGCATATGCTAATTTTTTAGCTGGATCATATGCATCAATAAATTTCTGCTCTGCCTCTGCTAGATTATCCTTCAAGATATTTACGGCGTCAGCCGCTTCTTTCTTGTCGTCGTTTTTCCATTTAATACTATTGATCGCTTGTATTTTCTCATATATTTTTTGATAATCTGATTTTTCACCTTCTATTACATTTGCAAGTTCTCCATGGACTTTCTTATATTTCTCAGCATATGCATCCTCTTCCTCAGCAGCCTTAGCAGCAGCTTCCATTTTTTTTCGTTCTGCGTCACTTAATTCTTTTGCACCGCGCTCTTTCATTGATTGTGCATAGGTCCACATTCTGATATTTTCTTTTAATTTTTTAATCTCCTCGGTTTCCATTTCAGCGCTAAAACCCATAACCTCAAGTTCATATTGCGCTAATTTTAATCGTTCTTTTGCCGCGCTAATTGCTTTTGCATAGTCTTGTGATTTACCAGCCTCGACCTCTTTCATTGCCTTTATTGCTGCCGCTGCATCATTCGCATTTTTTAATATGGTAGCTAATCCTTTAGCAAATGGTTCAAGAGCGTTTGCCACGCCTTCACCAATTATTTTCATATAGTCGTTCGTCTGCACCCCAAGATCACGGAACGCCGCTAGGCCATCAGTCGCCATAGTTTTAGCAATACCGCCGAATCGTGAATCAAGACCCTTTGTTACCTGATCTAATTTTTCCGTTAATGAAGCATCTTTATCTATTTCAATACCATATTTTTTTAATCCATCTTTACCGCCTGCTATTGTTTGAGCCACGGTCTTCGTTGCTGTCTCAAGATCAACACCTAATGCCTGGGACATATCAATTATTGATGGCAATATTTGTTTAATTCCCTGCTCATCGAGATTTGTTATTTCTTTTAATAAAGATGCAGACGATACAATAAGATCATCATCAACAAATAAAGCGCTTTCTAATTCATCAGCATAATCTCGTAAATTTCTCGCTGCTATTCCTGTAGAATCGCCACTTGCGATAAACGCGCCATTTAATTTTTGGAAAGATTTTTGAGATTCCTCAAATGCTTTAAACGAATCACTAGCAACACCAACTAATTTTGTCAATGCAGCACCAACAGCTAAAGGAGCGCCAACCGCGCCTAATGCATCTTTGCCAAAGCTTTTAAAACCTTTTGCAAGCGTATCAACTCCAACTTGCGTTGACTTTGATGCTCTATCAAATTGCCGTAAATTTGCGACGGCGGAGGCGGTTTCTGCTTTGATTAAAAGTTTTAGTTCTTCAGTTGTTATCGCCATTATGCAGCCTTCGCTTTAATTGCAGCGTCTTTTATTGCTTTTCGCATAACCTGTCTCATTTTTTTCCTTGCTGCTTGCCCGGCAGGTCTAAAAACAGGATGCGCAAATCTATGACGAGATCCAAATTCAACAAGCATATTATACGGAATTTCTTTTCCAGATACGACAATCCATCCGTAATGCTCATTAAGATTTATGTGCTTTGTAATCGCGTCTCGAAAATCTCCGCTTAAAACAGGCGCTATTCTATACGCTGTCGAGTATGCTGTATCAAGACATAAGTTTAAAATTTCATCAACCATAATATCAGGTATTTTATCCCAACCGAGTTTTGATAAATTTCCTTTAATATTAAGGCTTAGCATTTTCTTCCTTATACGAATTAAAACAATCATCAAACGTTTCGATAACTGACATTTGTTGTATCGTTAATTTTCTCCAATCAATGTTTGGCAAACCAAATTGACGATACAAATTCCAAAATCTACGAGCACAAAAAAACCACGTTCCAACTATATCTGGTATATCACAAAAACTAATTTTATAGGCCGTATCTCCATTCGATAATTTATAAGGTGTTTTGATTAAAAGCCATTCGCTTTTATCTTTTGCCCTATAATAATCCATAAGCTCACTAAATGCGCCTCGGTCTAAGTATTTTTTGTACCATAGGCCAAAGGCGCAAATTAGTTTTTTATATCTACTTCGCCCGCCTTTTTCAATCGTAATGCTACTTCAATCGTCACCGATTTTACCCACTCAGGGCAGCCGCGAATATCAAGGAATTCTTTTGCCGTTTTTATTTGCTTTCCGTTAACAATTAATCCCTCAATACTCGCGACACCTCGCACAAAAATTTCTACATATTTTTTGTATGTATAGATTTTTGTTATGAGTTCTTCCTCTTCGCGTGAATATTCTGCATAATCTAACTCCAATTGATCTTTGATCGTTAGATATTTGAGATTAAATTTAATTGGAGAATCGCTTTTATCGTTTCCCTCTAGCGTCGGAAGGAAAACCTCGCCGTCAGATAGATTTAATTCCATCAGCTTATCTTCGGTAAAATCGTCGGCTTAAGGGTTGCGCTAAAAGTTGATTTTCCACCAACACTTCCGCCCTGAGCATGCCCTGTAATGAACCCTCGCCACGTCTCAGTTTTACCACCGTTGTAAATTCTGACACATCGCTGAGCTTTTGTTCCGGTACAAACTAGCGCGGTAAAAAATGACAACTGCTGTGCATCAGTCAAATCAAGCCCGCCTGAAAAGGTAATTTCAAAATCAGGGAATCCCGCGATATTCTTTTTAAGCTTATCGCCAAAACCAGTATAATCGATCATATCGCATGATCCACCAACGTTGCACGTATCTATATATGGGATCTTTGTACAAGTGCAAGTCCCAGCAGTAAACGATAGCGTATCGTTACTACATGTACATACAGTCGCGGTAAAAAGTTTTATCGTAACATCAAATCCGGTAGTTATCATTGTTTCCGTCCTTCGCAATATTTTATTGCGTCAATAAATCCCTCACTATAGCCCAATCGCCACTTTATATCATAAGAGGCTTTTTTGTCTGCCTCTAATTGCCTTTTAGCTTTTTCAATTACGGTTTTTATTCCAAGATCATCCCGAGGTACATCATACATATATGTCAAACAGGTGTCATTGATTCCTGACCCTTTTGTGATTTCAATTTCGCATCCCTTTGCCCGAAGATAGCCGACTAGATACATAAATAATTCACGCATTTTCCCATATTCGCTATCAGCGGTCAAATCTATCCCATACAACACAAACTTTTTATACCCACATAGATAAGCAAATGATAAAATCATCGACATAGAGCCGGGGAATATTTTACCAAATTCCTCTTCTAGTTTTTCAATTGGAAATCGTTCAGAGTTAGACACTAATGCATTTTCATTTTTCAGAAACTTATGTGCCTGAATAGAATCGAGATATTCGTTCGTATATACATTGTTATGCAATTCAAAAACCACATCAGCTCGCGGCAAATCTGCTGATACCGATACAGTCGTCCATATCTCGACATCGGGATTATTAAACGGTGCATAATCACGAGTAGCGCCGGAACCGACTAAACAAACTATTTTATCTGACATATTCTACATCCCATATAACGATTCCATGATACCATTCTTCATCGTCTGGATCGCGCGATACCTCGGGCCCCTGCGCGCGAGATTGAATCAATGTCAACCCTGTCATTGATGTTAATCCATTTAACGCCGTGACCAAAAGATTGCCTATCGCAATTGCATTTGCATCGTTTCTTGAAAACACATCAATTTGTATAGATGGCTGCGCGGTATCAGTTACGCTAAACGCTAATGGATCGTTGCTCGTCGTAACAACCTGATACGTAATAAAATCGCTCTGTAATTCATCTGGCCGTTCGGTATGAAAAATATCAGTTCCAACATATGCGGTTATTGCTGTTTGAGTTAATAAAAATGTGTTTAATGCATCTTCTACATACGCCATTAATCAACAACCTTTATCTTTGGATTTGATCCGGTTATTGTCAAAGAAAAATCAAGGACCTTATCCCGAGGATTAAGTGAGGTATTAAAAGAAAATTGACTCATTGTAGTTAATTCAATTTCCTTATATCCAATTGAACCTTGTTCGTCTTCATCAAAAATCAACGTCACGCTATAACCTCCTCTGCAATAATTTGCAATTCTCTATTAAGTTCTTCCTTATTTATAATTTGTTGAAATTTGAATCTTCGACCCTTGTATATGGCAATATGAGCTTCTGTCAAATTGTTGACATAACGCATTGTTATTTTAGTCGTCAAAGAATTTGTCGTACCTCCAAGCGCCTGGAATTCTTTTCCGCTCATTGGTTCTATTGCGCACCAAAATGTACCAAAATAATTCAACGTCTCAGTGCTCGAAACGCCTGAAGATTTAGTCGGAAGATAAATATCAATTCTATGTCGCAATCTACCAGCTCTCATATATACCGAACCTTATTAAATCCGAGCAAACACTCGACACTCCAAGGCACCTTTATTTTTTCTATCGAATCTGTATCTTCCCTATTCTCATACAATTCACCGATCAATAATAACATGGCATGTTTTATATCACTCGGTACAGTCGCAGCAGTTGCGCCACATCCAGAGATATAAGTTATTTTTATTCCTGACATACTTCGTAAAATAGTGGCTGGCCACGAATATCCATATGCAGGCATAATCCTTCCGATAAATCCAGTAGAATCTACTTGATATTCTGTTGCGTTCCATATTGTGTTTGTGTTATTCACATCGGTATAAACAATCGATGCAACAGATACAACTGGGGGCATTGGTAAATCTATCACATTGCTAGTAGGCCAACAATCAAGCGTATATTCATACGTCCGATTTATTGTTGATCGACGTTGTATTGTCTCGCAAATAATCCGTGCCGTTGTTATTAGTGTTGTGATATAGGTATCATCCGCTGTCATATAGTTCCCAGTTATCACTGACGCCCCAAAATCTATATTTGCGACAGCAATAGTACAAACAACACGGATGTATTGTTTTATCCCGGTATACTGTTTTTCATATGTCCCCGCTGCTGTGATTTGAGTAAATGCTCCACCTGTCAAATCAGTCCACGTCGAATTATTTGTCGATTCTTGAATTTTTGCGTCAAGCGTTCCACCGGCTGCGACAGTTCCTACAGAAATTTGCATAAGCGCAGATTTGTTAAGAACGTCGACACCAGTACCAACAATCCCATACGCCGGGGTAACTACATAAGCATCAGGTGCAAGACAAACCGACGAAGCTATTTCATCCGCAAACGTGCCAGTGTCTAGGCGAAGATGTGCTTTTGCTTCTGCGAGAGTAATTGGTTCGATTGTCGGTGCAACGCTCTGAACTAAGCCCATGGCTTCCTCTAATTGAAGTGAAGATTAACAAGCGCAAGCCCCGCGCCTGTTCTCGTTTCCAGACAATGCCCTATTTCACAGAAATGCTTGTCAACATCAAACGGCGAAGTAGGAACAGCTTCCGACATCGCCATGCCAGCCGTCTCGCCCGTGTCCGCGGTCAACCCCGTGCGCGCAAGATACCCCATGACCGTACTATCCCAAAAATAGGCATAAGCCCTCCCGGACACTACTACCCAAGCAAACTCACCATCTGGCACGCCAGAATCAAGAAAAACGCCGATGCATGAAGGTTCCTGTACCGGGACTAACTTAACCGCATCCTTGGTCGTTCCATCAGCCGTAACGCAGTATCCTTTGATCGAGGCAGTTCCCGTCTTATTGTAATACTGGACGGCGAGACCGCCTTCGTCCGTGAACTTTATGCGCTGGCCAGAGCTTCCCCAAATCTTCATACAAGCCTCACGGTAAGTTTAAGATTCCCCGAAGTGCGATAAACTCGTATTGCCGTAATGGCCGGGTTGACCGTATCCTGAGTCACTGCCGAGATAGCACCGGCAGGCCACGTAACCCAACCAGCATGCCCATCATCAACATCCTGTCGACAAGATGCAGTTGCTTGAACATATCCAACTCCAGTCACGATTGGTTCAAGCTGGATGCTCCGAAACTCTTGAACGTAACCGTCAAGGTAGACGGGGCTTTGGGCATCCCCCGAATCATATTGATTTACGATCTCTCTTGTGTCCATTGCCCCATCTCCTTAAAGCTGAATAACTCGCATCCACTCGGTCGTACACGTCTTGACGGCCGCCGATCCGGTAGCAAAGAAAAGCGAAGGCGAAAGAACAACCGTAGGATATCCAGCGGTAATTTTCCCGACTTCAGAACCGTCGAAATAATAACTTATCGCCCCGACGCCATCGTAGAAGAACTCATAGATATGCGCCGAGGTATCCATCGAAGTAGCGCACGTTACTGTCCCGACCGTTCCCGTTTTTTCGGCCGCGCCATAAATAACGACGGTGTTGTCGAGCTTGTAGAAATAGACTCCATCATCAGCAAGATTCAGCGCATGCGCCGCGATCAGGGTTGTATCTTTCGTTGCCAGTCCAACTAAAAGGTCTGACTGGGTAGCTTCGTTGATAGTTCCCTTCCAACCGAAATACAGCGGATGCCCTGACGCGAGCTGGAACGGCGTACCGACGACCTGCGCATTGATTGCGTCATTGTCGGCGTCATCAGTCGTTATGATAGCCCTGATTCCGGCCGTGATCCCCTGAGCGATGGTAGACGTACCGCCACCCGTATTGACCGCGGTCACGGTATATTCGCAAGCCGTAGTGAAATCGGTTCCAAGCCTCATTTCCCACGACCGAACATCCGGCCCGATTGCCCTAACCCACCGATAATCGTAGTCGTCGTAATAGACCTGATTACCGTTGACGAATTTAGAAAGTATGCTCATCTCCGGCCTCCTTACGGCAACTGGATGCAGCGCATCCAATCAATCTTGCAGGTTTCCGCCGCCGCAGTAGCGGAGGACTGTAGGACAATACTTGGGGTCAAAACCACGGTAGGCACATACGTGGTATGTTGCGCGACGAGAGCATGATCCAAATAGAAGTTCAGGTTCGTTCCGTCGTACAGGAACTCAAAAACATGCGCCGACGTATCAAGCACCGGGGTCGCCGTTGTCGTCACACTATTCGCGTGGATTTCATTATAGGCCACAAGCGCGGTGCTCGAAAGAGCGTACCATCCGACAGCCGAAGCCGCAACGTCAATCGCGTGTGCAGCAATCAGCGCCGTATCGGTAGACGCGAGCCCAACAAAGAAGTCGTTCCCATCCGCCGTATTAAAGGTCAATTTAGCCCCGAAATAACACTTCTTTCCGCTAGCAAGCTGGAAAGGAGTTCCGACAACCTGAACATTCGCTCCGCTGTTTTCAACAGCCGCCGTGGTAATCAACGCTCGCGCACCGGCCGTTACACCCTGGACGATAGTATCAGCGCCAATCACGGTGACAGTATACTCGCAAGCGGTTGTGAAATCTGAACCATACCGGAGTTCCCATTTCCGTACATCGCGCCCAATAGCGTCAACCCATGACGCTTCAGATGCGTTGTCATGGAATACCAGGACATCGCCGGTAGGTGTCTGCAACATTTTGCTACTTATTCCACCCATTTCGTATTTCCTCTGGGCTAATTACAGCCCGCTCGATTTGATCTTGTATCCTAATAGGATCAACCATAATTGGTTTACTATTTATCAAAATAAATCGACACTTCCTCCCCTTATTAACCTGAGGAGGAAGCATTTTTTTCATTACGCAATCACCGTCGGCGATTCAGGACCAGCATAACGCGCGCCCGAAAGTACATATACGCAACAAATTATATTAGTTGCATTAGCCGAGTCAGTCAAAGTCAAATTAACCCAATTATGACCATCAGGAAGCTCGGAGGCGTCAAGTTCGATTACCGCAAAGATATTAGTCGTAGCAGAATTGTCGAAAGTGAGTGCGGTAGTTGAATTAAGCGTCCGAGCACCAAGAACATCAGTAGAAGCCGTGGTTTCCTGATAATAATTAAATGCTACCAACTCAGCGCTTGTCGCGCTTGCATCGGTCGAAGCGTAGACAGTCGCCGTCATATCGGTTCCTGCCGCAGCTCCGGAAATCATAATCATAGAAATGTGTGAATAGCCTTCCATGTTGACCGCATCAAGCGTGGTAACGCCATTAGAAGTCGCCGGGTATTTTGCAATAGCGACATGGCCCTCTTCAGCAATATTAAAACCTTTCATGTTCTTGCTCCTTATGCCCGAACCGCGAGAGCTATAAACGGAGATACCGGGCGAGACGTACTGGCATCCTTAAATGGAGTTACGGATTTTTTCCATAACGGCTGGCCATTAACTCGCATGGTAAACCTAAATGCTGTTTCGTCAGTCAAGAAATTTACGTGCATTGAAGATGCACCCTGTATTCCCGCTTTATCAATAATCAAATACTGGCTAAAATCTGCAAGATAAATATCTCCGGCAGTTCCTAGCGTCTGAGCCTGTTCAATATACTCGATTGGAACGCCGAGAAGCGTACCGTTTGGAGTACCAGACAAAGAATTACCAGGGATGAAAAGAGGATATCCAGCGGTTCCAACTTTTACAGCGAGAGACATAAGCTGAGGTATGCAAGACCGGTTCATTACCCACCGAGTTGAACTAAAATTTGAGCCGGAAAAAAGCTGCGCATACATGTTCACGATGTTCTCAAAAGAAATCGTTCGAGCACTCTGCCCGGTTTCTTTAGCAACCTGCACAGTGCAAGGAGCATTAAGAATTCCAAGAGGCTGCCCTGCGCCGGTTCCATTAAACAAGGCATCGGCAAGTTTAAATTTCATTTCTTTAGCAAATTCAGCGGTGATAAAAGCCTCAAGCGCCGTAGCATCCTGCAAAAGTTCAGAAGTCGCATAGCAAAGTGCAAAAAGCTTTTCAAGATTCAAAGTCTCTTCGCCAATCTTCGGTTTACTCGACGTTGTGGATGCGGCTTCATTTTTCCAATAAGCCAAAACAGATCCAGAACGATAACCGTCAGCTCGCGAGGTTTCGTCGATTACCGGGAATTTTAGCCCATCAAATGGGCCAGAAATTGGAACGCGCTTGCAAAGTCCAACTACATTCGCCGGGTCCCAAACGCGATCAGCAAGAAGTGCACCATTTTGCTGACCGACAAGGAATCCACCGTCAGAAGGAACCGCTTCGCTCATGCCAGACGGAGCGCGAGTCTCAAGAATCGAACGAGCTTCAGAAAGAGGCATCGCCCGAGAAACTCCGTTAATTGACGCTACGGCCTGCAAAAATTTACCGACTGGTACTTTTTGCTCTTCATGGATTTCTCCGCCCCGCATTTCTGGATGTGCGGATCGGCTAAAATCTGCTTCTACTTTATCCGCAAGCTCCTCATCAGCAAGTTTAGTCTGCGCATCGGTGATTTTACCGAGATAGGTTCTGAGTGTTTCCGCGTCAGACTCTTCAACTTTTGATTTCGATCGCAATACCTGGATAGATTCAAGGAGGCCCTTGATCTCCGTTTTCAAATTGTCAACTCTAATACTCATGTTATACCCCTAATTTAATTTCCCTGATTCAGCGGGATACCTGCTAATACACAATCAGCGTCCATACATGCGCGTATCCATTCAGGATTAGCTGCTTTCGCGGCGGGCTCTTCCTTCGGTTCTGCCTCCACGGCGGGAACCATCAATGATCGTATGAACTCCTCGACTTTTACGATATTTTCTTCCGATAGCGTTTCCGCTCCGGCGAAATCCCTTAATTTTACCGACGTTTGCGGATATGCTGGAAACGACACGATGCTGATTTCGATTAATCGAACTTCCAAAACATTTCGTTTCAAAACAGGTTTATCTAAATCTTCCCATTCATCTCGTAATACGTTAAATCCGAAACTCATTTCACGAACGTCGCCACGTTCCATTAAAACTTTCAAATCACGCGCATATGATGTGTCTGGAAGTGTCGCCTCAAAAGCAAGCCCCTTTTCATCCTCAACAAGCGACAAGGTCCCAGCAGACCGACGACCAAGAACATATTGACTATTATGATCCCAGAGAAGACGAGGGTCAGACCTATTTTCTTTCAATGTTTCAGTAAATGCGCCACGTTTTATTCTCTCAACAAATCCGCCAAGATTTTCTGAAGGCTTATCAAAAACGGACGCATATCCAGAGACACGTATAGCGCCATCGTCAACGGTTTTCATTTCTCGAATTTCAAAAGTCAAATCTTCGCGTTTCATTTTGTCAAGTTTACGCGCTTCCATCATCGCCCCCCTCATCCGGCGCGGGTTCTTCGTCTGGCGCTGGTTCTTCTTTCGGTTTATCTTCCGTATTTGATTTATTTGCAGCTAAATTAGGTTGTCCCCAGAATTCAGCGCCCTTATCTCCACCAATTGGGTTCATATTTTCACTTGTACGCCATTCATCGGCGTTAATTATCCCATCTAATCTCATGATATGATGTACGTCCGCACGGGTCTTGCTATCTCCGCGCAATAGCGAATCAATGTTAAATTCAACAAAGCGAGACGCTCCTGCGCCAAATAATTTCGTGTTTAATTCTTGTTCCCAAGCCAGATATCGAGGAAGCATAGTCGTTTGAATGAATTCGATAGTTATTTGCTCAACATTCCGAAGCCCTGAAGCATCATTCATTCGCAACATTCGCAGAGGAAGATTAAACCAGCGAGCTATTTCAACATCCTGGAATTGTCTGGTAGAAAGGAATTGCGCTTCTTCCGGAGAAAACTGGATTTTATTCCAGGTCATCCCATCCTCAAGGATGAGCGTCTTATACGCATTTTCTGGTTTTGATCGTTCATCAAGCGAAGCTTTTAATCGTTTAATTGCATCATCACTCAATGATACCGGTGTGCTTAAAACGCCGCCTGCTTTCAATCCATTTTCGTAAAACTTTTTACCGAATTCCTCAGTCTGTGAAGAAAGTGAAAGAGATTTAGCGGCCAGTTTTATAACGCCTTCACCGGTTATCCCGTCAAAGGCTAAACTTGGGATATGTAGTATATCTTCATCATTATATTTTATTTCGGATCCGTCAGATTGTCGATAAATCCATCGCAATCGTTTACCATTCTCGTAAAGTTCTGGCCGCATCCGATTCCCATCTTTTAGCCATAAAGCAATCGGACGATTTAACGTATCGCGCTCAATCCATGAAAATCCACCACCATAAAATATGGCATGTAATTCCATCGATGCGCGCCATGAGAAAGATGTCATGAGAGGATTAGGTTTATCATGCAAAAGTGTGTAAATAGGGGAACCGCGAAACTTTTCTTTATTGTTTTCAGAATCTCGGTAATAAGTAATAAGCGACGGCATAGCCATGTAATTAGTCCGGTGTGTCGCCGCTTGAAAAACAGTCGCAAGGTTCAAAGCCGCCGTATCGGTCAGATATCCGCTTGATCCACCGCCTATCATAGCATCCATAGTCTTATCAATGTCGCTAATGCTTATGTTGCGGATGGTTCTCTTTTTGAGGCGATCTAGGAATCCCACGAAACCCCCTACGTCTCACGACGTTGGACATGTATATAATATCATACTATATCGAATAACACAATAGCTAGAAGAATAAAACTCCTCGATTTTCATAAATCGAATCTTTTTTAACCGACTGCGCAGCTCTAAAATAAGCCATTGCAGCAGCAACGACGCCGTCGATATGTTTCCCAGTTCTCATCCTATCAGGTTTTACAAACTTCGAGCAACCGGCAGCATCCGTTTTAGTCTCAGTGTTAGATACCATCCAATTCATAACCGGGTTATTATTTGTCGCCAGATCACCCTTCAGTATCGCAAGTTCAAACCCCTTTACCGCAGGGGCCATTGACAAAAATCCTTGCCTAAATTCTATACAATCAAAACCATCCTCGATAAGTCTTGGTATAATATCCCTCGACAACGCAGGGTCAAAATGTATTTCTTGTATGTCATATTTTTTTGAATCTGCATTGATATCCGCGCGAATATATTCAAGATCGATAATATCACCCGGCGTCGTTGTTATCCAACCCTGTTTTACCCATAAAGTATATGGAACTTTTTCCTTTTTCTCTCGATCCATCATATTATCTTGTGGTAAATAGAATTTGAATATAAATTGATATTTTTCTGAATTAGTAGTAGGAGGAAAACAATACACGATAGCAGTTAAATCACAATTTGCCGAAAGGTCCATGCCTATATAACATTTTCTTCCTCTCAAGCTTTCTTCATTGACAATATCACAATTTTTAGACCAAACCTCTGAACTAATCCATTGTGTTTGCGATTCGGTCCACATATTCAAATGTTTTGTCAAAAATTCATTCATTAAATGAGGTATCGATTTTGCTTCTCGATAATCATCAATCATTGTCTTTTTATATTTCGATATTCCTAGATTAGGATTCGCCTTAATCCATAAAGAATCATCACCTGGATCGTCATTTTCATCTAAACTAAATATAATAGCGAATACTGTATCATCTATCTCATCCCCAGAAAGAATACGCTTACATCTTTGCTCAAGTGCGAAGCAAGGATAATTCTTTTCAAATCCTGCCGTAGTTATAATATAAATTAACGATTGTCTTCTTGATCCTCGACCAGATTTTAATATCGAATACATTCCTGCCGTAGGATGTGCATGATATTCGTCGATAATTGCGCCATATACATTCAAGCCATCTTCTGTACTCGAATCTTGGCCAAGTGGAACATATTTTTGAACATCTTTCGGATATACCAAAGTATTTTTGTAGATTTCAATTCGTCTAGATAGATCAGGTGATTTACGAACCATATTAATTGCGGCGCTATGCACAATGCAAGCCTGTTCATATTTTGTTGCCGCAGAATAAACTTGTGCCCCTGGTTCACCATCAAAAAACGCTAAGAATAAACCATCTGGCGCGCTGTCCGTGCTTTTCCCATTTTTTCGAGCGACACTTTCATATGCTAAATTAAATCTTCTTGTACCATCTTGATTTTTCCATCCGTAAATATTCCATTTTATAAATTGTTGCCATGGTTCAGGCTTAATTATCTGCCCGGCCCATTCACCCTCAGAATGTCTACAAAAATTGTAAAAGTCTAAACGATGCTGAGCAGCATCTCTGTCAAAATACAATCCGCGTTCATGTCCATGTTCTAAATCATCAAAATATCTTTTGCACGCTAATTTAACCCAACGACACGAAATAATCTTTTCGTCGAGTATATCTTTTGCATACTGCTCAGCAGGATGAAGAGGTGTTTTTTTAGTTCTCCTATTTCCCTTTTCCACCCTTTTTCGATCCTTTCTTTTTTCCACCACCACCGCACGGCATAGGTATCACCTCCTTGTCATACTGGATAACGCTACATCGTTTACATAATGACCCTTCTAAAACACAATGACATATTTTCATTTTACTTTTTTTATTTTTTCTTGCTCTTTCAAAAATCTCGTGAACTCGTCTTCCTCTTGTGGTTTCGAAATTTGTATCGAGCTACGAGAACTTGGGCTCATACCAAAATGGTCGAGCAATCGCATTAATGTATTAAGATATTGAATCTCAAGAGGTTCGATACGAGTAACAAGTTTTAAGATTCGAGATATCTTATCAAGATCTTCCTCTCCTCCGATAGCGTCAACCATCTCATCAAGTTCTACTCGTCGATTCGCAATCTCTTTATATTTTGCCCAGGTGCGCCAGAGAGCGTCCCACATGATACCGTCTGATTTTTGCAGCACACCCATATTTTTAAGAACGTCACCGTATTCATCCCATATAGATTTTATATCCAATAAATCATCCGGGCACACCGGCACATCAGGATCGCTTGACGGAGAATCAGGCAACGCGCGTTTCCCTGGGTTGCCTCTTAGCTGTTTTAATTCTTTAGATTGTGGCTGTGGACCACGCTTATTTAAACTCATTTATTTCCCTTCAAATTAAAATTATAAAATCGTATTGTTTTATCTGGAAGACTAGGAGGATCTAATAAAATATGTCTCGCGCGTAATCGTTACAGATTCACCATTCATTTGATATCTCCTATTTTCCTGTTTAGGACTTTTCTGCCAGGTTCTATTTTCATCATATAGGATTCAAGTTTCCCCTCAATAAAGCATAGAAAATTTTTTAATATTCCATAAGAAACAATATTCCGAATCCTGGAAATAATAGTTAGCAATCTAATCCATCTATTCCATTTCATATAATCACCTCATAACCCGCACTTGCGGAAATAGACCTCAAAACTTGCGGAGATATAAAAAAGACCCCCCGGCATCGGAGTCCTCT
>Ga0316630_10000164_pt1 | contig 16897 bp, 17 predicted proteins | sample OWC_May_M1_C1_D6_FD_207658 | JGI IMG/M metagenome (GOLD analysis project Ga0316630, IMG submission 207658) | Wetland soil microbial communities from Old Woman Creek delta, Ohio, United States - OWC_May_M1_C1_D6_A | ecosystem: Environmental > Terrestrial > Soil > Wetlands | place: USA: Ohio...
AGGGTTCTGGCGAAGAACGATGACGTGCAGGCAGATCTTGTGTCGGGCGTTCCGGATTCAGGAGTCGGTCATGCCATTGGGTACGCGATGGAATCTGGGCTTCCCTACCGGAGACCTCTGGTCAAGTACACCCCTGGATACGGCCGGAGTTACACCCCTCCTTCCCAAGAAATGCGAGACCTGGTGGCAACGTTGAAACTCATTCCTGTCAAAGAAGTGATCTGTGGGAACCGGATCGTCCTGTGTGAGGACTCTATCGTCCGGGGAACCCAACTAAAAAACTACACCATCAAAAAGCTTTGGGAGTGCGGAGCGAAGGAAGTCCACATCCGACCCGCCTGCCCTCCCCTGATGTTTCCGTGTCGATTTGCCCTCTCCACCCGGTCCAAAGAGGAGCTGGCAGCCCGGAAGGCCATTCGGGCCATTGAGGGAAGGGATATCGAGGACGTTCGGGAATACATCGATCAGCGATCGAAAAAGCACAAACAGATGGTGGAATGGATTGCGAAGGAATTGGGAGTGACCACGTTGAGATATCAAAGAATCGAAGACATGGTTGAAGCGATCGGACTTCCCCGAGAAAAACTCTGTCTCTACTGCTGGATCAGTGACCATCCGGTTTGAATTCGGATTTCGGAATGCAGATTTCGGAATTTAGATCTTTCTTCTACCCGAACCCACTCCGCAATCTACAATTTCAGCAGATTTTCCATTTACTTGGAAAATCTGATTTCGTCCCCCACTTTGACACCGTGCGATGAAAACCAACCTTTGTTCATTTCCAAAGCATAGAGGATCGGCTTGGGGGGGGCATGGGTATCTAATGTCAGGGGTTTCATATCTGCGATCCAAACAATCCGGCCATCCTTGCCGATGAAGGCAATGCTCAGAGGAAGGAAGGTATCTTTCATCCAAAATCCGTGGTAATCCTCTGTTTCAAAGATAAAGAGCATCCCCTCGTCTCTCCCCAAATGTTTTCTCCCCATCAACCCATACATCCGCTCCTCTGGAGTCTGGGCAACCTCCACCCGGATTTCTTTGTCATGGATGTAAAGAGGAATTTTCGGGAGACTCCGGGAATGGGCGAGGGGTATCCACAGCAAGAGCAGGATGAAGAGGGTCCCTTCAATCCTCCTTCGGCTCAGCCGTGTCCTCTCCTTTTTCATCCCAACCCCCTCTTTCAAGCTCGATGAGGTTCCGAATTTCATCCTTGATCTTGGCCGTGTTCCACTGGATAAATAGTACCCAGAGGGGAAGGAGAAGCCAAAGGATCAAGAGGATGCCCAAAAAGACAACGATGGCAATGGCGACTCCAAAGGGGAGCTCCTTAAAGATCTGTTCGACAATACCTTCCATTCCGATCCTTACCTCCTTTGGCCCTCCCCGACACCAGAACAGAAAACGCTTCACCGCTTCGGAATCTGGCAGAACCAGGTGTTGAATCCTAAATTCCAAATACAAGCAAGCGGTCGTAACATATGAAGCGTAAAGGATTTCCTATGCGCTATGCGCCGTGCTGTTCCTATCGGGGTGGCTCTCCTCCCAATTGCTTCCTCAATTTTTCGTTGACCTTTAAGACTTGTTCCACATCCGAGCCGGTCAGTTCCCACGAATAGCTGTCCTTGCCATCTTTCTTCAGCTTGATCTTCACCTCCGGAGGAAGAGGCTGTTCTTTTCGCGTCTTCTCTTTTTCCACAATGACCTTCGGGACGGACGGATTCTCTGATTTGCTCTGGGGCGGAAGGGAATCTTTCCCGCAGGCGATGAGGACAAAAATCAATCCCACGATGACAAAGAATATTTTCTTCATACGCCATGAGTCCCTTCTTGGAAGGGATCAATCTTCTTTGAGGAACAGCCGGCATCCTTTCAGAAATTCTTCTTTGGAACGCGCCTCTTTGGGGTAGGAATAAGTCTTGAACTGAATGTTGATCCCCTTTGGAGTATAGTTTCCCTGGGTCAATTTCACCTGGATCCTCTCCCCAATCTCCTTGGCCAGCTTTTTATCGTTAAAAGAAAAAATATAAACCGCGCTGCTTTGGAACGGGATGACCGTGTCAACCGTCCGAACCATCTTTTGAAGGGCATACATCACCCCTTCCCAGGACTCATGGCTGAGGACGGATTCCCGTTTGGTCCTTTGTTCCCAAAAATCCACCCGAATGATGGAGAACGGGACCTTGTCCCTTTCCGCTTCTTCGAGCATCGGATTGAGGATGAGGCTGTAGATGGTCTCTATCCCAAAGATGGGAAGGGTCAGGACGAAGGAGGCGCCGTTTTCGGACTTGTTCTCCGCCTGAATCGAGCCCTGATGCCCTTCGACGATTTCTTTACTAATCGCCAGTCCCAACCCTGTCCCTGTGATGAGTCCTGTCTGGGTTCTCCCACCTTGATAGAAACGGTCAAATACTTTGGGCAAGTCTTCCGGGGAAATGCCCACCCCTGTATCCGTCACCACGATCTTTAAGTAATCCCTCTTCTCGGTGAGTCCCCTCGGATCAACGGTGATCTTCCCTCCCGGGGGGGTGAACTTGATCCCGTTGCCGACGAGATTGATGAAGACCTCCACCAATCGATTGCGATCGATGAGAACAAGGGGGGTATCCGGGTCGAGCCGATTCTCAAAGGTGATCCTCTTTTCCTCCAACTGCTGAGAAAAAGTCATCGCCGCATCCTCCACGACCTCCATCAACCGAACCGGCTCAAACCTCAATTTCAAACCCTTTCCGGATTCGATCCGAGAGAAATCGAGGAGGGTCTCGATCAGGTTCGTCAGGCGCATAATATTCTTTTTGGCAATGCCTAGGTATTCTTGCTGATCCTCGGTGAGGGTTCCCACATGTCCTTCGAGCATCAGAGAGATAAATTCCTTAATGACGGTTAGAGGGGTTCGAAGTTCATGGGAAACGCTGGAAATGAACGTGGACTTCAGCTGGTCGAGCCGCTTCAGTTCTTCATTGGCCTTCCCCAATTCCGCCGATTTCTGAGTCAGATCCGTGATGAGGCTCTTCTCACGGATCACCCGATTCAATTTCGCCATCATCTCGTCGATGGTGAAGGGCTTGGTAATGTAGTCCGCGCCTCCTACACCGATGACATCTGTATAAGAATAGGAAGCTCCATGGGCAGTCATACAAATGATATAGGTCCCCGGAAATTGATCGCGCACCGCCTTCATCAATTCGAACCCATCCATCTCCGGCATCTTGACATCCGTGATCATGATGCTGAAAGGCTGATTCCTCAAAATTTCTAAGGCGACTTTCCCGTTGACAGCGGTGACCGCCTCATGGCCCATCAGGTTGATGATTTTGGAGACCATCTCCCCAACGTCCGCCTCATCATCCACCACTAAAATTCTTTCTTGATCCACAAAAGGTGTCCTTTCTAAACCCGACCCGATCTCCTGCTTCCCCTTTCGTCCCCGCCTGCAAGTGACCGGAGGGGGACGGGGAGACATTTAGAAAAAGAATATTCTTTTTCCTTCACAATTTCAACAAAATTGTGGAGCCCCCACGGGCAGAGTCTGTCGTTCCTGGTAAATCCCCTGTGAGGCGACACCTCCGCTCGCGTCGTCACTGAAGGCGGGCTTCGCGACTATTTGCCTTCCGTCTCCTTCTTCCAAGCAGAGAAGAAGATCAGGAACCTCTCGGAGGTCCCGGGGGGGAGATTAACAAAATGAATTCCAGGTGGAATCGTATCCTCGAAGAGGTGCGGGTTCATCTCCTTAATCTCTTTGTAAAAAAAACCAGTGACCCTGGCGATCTCCATGATGGGAAGAGGCTGAGTCAATTCAATTTGGACTCTCTCCATTTGGAGGGGGTGATAAAACTCTTTTTCCTCCAAGGTATATCCATATTTCCTTGGGTCGGAGAGGATGATTTTAGCCGCGGCGATTTTATACACATACCGTTCTGTTTCCGACGGAAGATCAAGATAGAAATAATTCCTGGTCTTTTGAAGATCCATCTCCCTTCGAACCTTATTCTCTCCTGCGTTGTAGGCGGCCATTGAAAGTGTCCAGCTTCTGAATTCTTCATAGAGGCTTGTCAGGTAGGAGAGAGCGCCTTCGGTGGCCTTGAAAAAATCAAACCGCTCGTCAACGATTCGGTTCTTCCTCATGCCATATTTCTCGCCGGTAGAGGGAATGAACTGCCAGATCCCTCCTGCCCCCGATGAAGAGATGGCTTCAGGGCGAAGGCCGCTTTCCGTGATGGTGACATACTTTAAATCATCCGGCAACCCCATCTCCTTCAGCCTTTTCTCAATAAAAGGAAAATACCGCCGAGCTCGTTTCATCCACAAAACAACCTGGGCCTCGTTCGACAACGCCACAAGAAACTCTCGATCCAAGTTTTCCCAAACATTCCTGTCCTCTAATGGAAAACGCTCCCCACAGAGGGAGAGCTCTTGGGGAAGTTTATAGAGGGTGAGAGAACGACGAGTTTGATCGCTTTTCAAGCGGTATCCCATGCTCGCCACCTCTGAGCGAAGGGTGGAAACCGATTGCTCCAATCCCTTCAACCTCTCCAGGAGGCTATCATACTGAGCATCATATGGACCATCATATTTCTTGGGGGATTCACTCGGCACCGTTACCTTCTCAGGTTCCTTTTGGGCGGATTGACCCGCGGCGCACCCCAGAAGAAACCCAACCCACAAAATGGAAACGATGGTATGCGCCGCTTTCATTCCTCTCCCCTATAAATAAAGAAGGTCACTTCCTATTTTCATTAGCATAAACCCACCTCCGGATGCAAGCAACGGTTTCCCCTTCAATTCTTAAAGATGGAATGGTATACTTTGTCTCATGAAGAACCTCTTTGCTCGGATGTTGCTCATTCTGGCTTGCGCGACTCTTTTCCCCGGCTGTGCGGGGAAAGCACCTCTTCCTCCTTGGGCTTCGAGAATATCCATGGTCAAAGCTCCGGTTGGACCGGAGGAGATCTTCAGCCTCCCTGAGGGAGATCCGATCACCTTCGCACAGCTTTTAAACGATCTCGATACGACAAGGGTGATCTTTGTTGGGGAATCGCATGACCAAATTGAACATCATCAGATTCAGGTGAGAATGATCCATGACCTTGTGGCAAAAGGGAAGGATGTCGTCATCGGCATGGAGATGTTTGAGAAGTCTCAACAAGCCACTTTAGACCGCTGGAGCCAGGGACTCCTGACCGAAGAAGAATTTCTGGAAGAGAGTCAATGGGAGAAAACATGGGGAATGGATCATGAGCTTTACAAAGGCATTCTCGATGCGGCAAAGACCCGCCATCTCAAGATTCTGGGTCTGAACGTTCCAAGGGATTGGGTGAGAACCGTGGCCGGAAATGGAATGCAGGGTCTCTCCCCGGAAGATAGAAAGTTGCTCCCGGAGATCGATTTGGCGAACCGACAGCATCGTGCCTATATCGCCACGATCTTTAAGGGCCACGAGAAAGGCTCGGCAAAAGCTTTTGAAAACTTTTATGAAGCTCAATGCCTCTGGGACGAAGGCATGGCACAGTCTCTTTCTGAATTTCTCGAATCCCCCCAGTCCGAAGGAAAGACCGTGTTGGTATTTGCCGGCAGCGGCCACATCGTCTTTGGCTTCGGAATTCCAAATCGGCTTGATCGAAGAAATCCCGTCCCTTATCAAGCTATCGTTTTAAAGACGTGGAGTAAAAAAATGAATGGGGATCTCTCTTTCACCGGGGCCTCTTCGCCCCTTGCCAATTTCCTTTGGATCACAAAACCGAATCCCCCCGAAAAAAAGAAACCCAGAATCGGGGTGATACTGAAAACGAAAGAGGATGTAAAAGGATTAATCATCGATCAGGTGTTTCCGAGAAGCCCCGCTGAAAAGGCCGGCCTTCTCCCCGGAGATCAGTTGATTGCCGTGGAGGGAATAGAGATCAAAGAAGTGAAAGAAATTCACCACGCCCTCTCCGAAAAAGGCTGGGGAAACGACATCACCTTCACCATCCTCCGGGAAGGAAAGCAGAAAGAAATAGCGGTCCAACTTCCTCCTTTGGAGGACTAACAGACTGCTGAAAAACGCCCATCAGTCCCGTGATACGCGGGACACTCCGGCCGCCTCACCGTCTCGTCGGCGTGACAATAAGTCGCTCCTTATTCGTCGCGACGTCACCCCTCATCCTCGCCCTGTTAGATGAAAGGGCGATTTCCATGAAAGAAGCGCCACGTATTATAGGATCTGATAAACGTGAAGACCAACCAGGATATTATCTAACAGGGCAAGTCATTGCGGCGTACAGCAGTAGGGAACGGTTTCAAACCGTTCCCTACAAAGGATTTAGGGGGGCCCCGTCAACGGGATTTCGAAGACTCAAGTTGCATCTGCCTGCCTGCGCGTAGTCCCGCCTTGCGGTACGAAGGCAGGGGCATTCTTGACCAGCCTGAAAAAACCACTTTTCAACAACCTGCCAAATATCCTCAACGATTCATCCACTCTGATTTGACGCCGACCTTCATCCTCACCTCATCCATCACCTCTTCCGCGATGGCTTTGCATCGAGCGGCGCCGGATTTTAATACACCGACCATGGTTTCGGGGTTTTGATTGATCTCTTTGACACGGGTCTGGATCGGAACGATCTCCTCCTTCATATTTTTAAAGAGGCCCTGTTTACAATCAATACATCCAAACCCCGCCGTCCGACATTGATGATCCACAAAAGCAATCTGGTCCGGTTTTGAAAAGGCTTGGTGCATGGTAAAAATGTTGCAGTGTTCCGGATGTCCCGGATCGCTTCGACGCTGTCGATGTTCGCACGTCGCTGCGGTTCTCAGCTTCTCCCAGATCACCTCAGGAGGGTCGAGGAGAGCAATGGCATTATTCAACGATTTGGACATCTTCGCGTTTCCATCCGTGCCCAGAATTCTCGGCGCATCGGAAAGAATCACTTTGGGTTCTGGGAAGGTATCGCCGAAACGGGCATTGAACTTCCTGGCGATCTCTCTTGAAAATTCTACATGCTGTATTTGATCCTCCCCCACCGGCACATACCCGGCCTTGTAAACAAGGATGTCCGCAGCCTGGAGCACCGGATAATCCAGAAGCCCCACATTGACGTTTTGCCGGTGCTGCCTTCCTTTCTCTTTAAACTGAGTCATCCTTTCCAATTCCCCCACCGGGGTGACACAGTTGAAGATCCATGCCAGTTCCGTATGCTCAGGCACATGGGATTGGACAAAAACCTTGCATCGGTCGGGGGTCAAGCCGCAAGCGACGAGGACGGTCGCCGTTTCCAAAACCCTTTGTTGCATCGAAGCCACTTCGTATTCGATCGTAATGGCATGATAGTCCACCACAGAATAGATACAGTCATAGCGATCGACCAATTGCACCCAATTACGAATCGCACCCACATAGTTACCGATATGAATTTCACCCGAAGGCTGAATCCCGCTGAAAATACGATCCATCTCCTTAACTCCTCCTTTGATGTAGAAAATCAGGTTGAGAGTCCAAAGGGGACGGGAACGGTCCCTGTTTCGTTAACGGGTTATGCCGTTCGTCTTTCTTGAAAGCCTTTGGCCGTAACCTTATCTTCAGTTGATTTGATTCAGGAAATCGCAGAGCATTCCGGCGGTTTTCTCAACGACGGCCGCACACTTCTCCATTCCCCCCGAAACCAGCCATTTCTGCCGTTCTTCCTCGTTATCCAGATGGAACCCTGTGATGTCGAAACAGACATGGCTTCCAAACTCTTTTTCGAATTGGTTCCAGAATTCCCGGCACTTTCCATAGACCTTTGTCACGGCCTCCTTATCCTTGGGATCGGTTCTTCCTATTTTCATCCCAATCGCCATGATCGAACCGGTAAATGCCCCGCAAAGTGACCCTTTCCGCCCGATCCCCCCGCCAAACCCTGTGGCCAATCGCGGGATAAGGGAATCCTTTATCTTTAAATAGTCCTTGAAACTCAAGGAGATTGATTCCGCTCAGTTAAACCCCTGGTTGAAATAGCCTTTCGCCTTCTCCGATATCCATTTCGCATCATCTTTCTTTGCCATCGATACCCCCGTCTCAGCCCCACCATCACCTCAATCATCGCTTTCCCTAACGTTTGATCGAAGAGGTTCTTGGTTCCATCTGTTTTCTGTTTCCCCGACTCATTCTGCACGGAGTTGAAGTCAACCCTTCGATTGCCAGACCTGAAGGCTTGAGCCTGCTCAGGGATGACCTCGATCGGCGCCGTTCGACAAGGCTCACGGCCCTGAGTTTATCGAAAGGGCTTCTCTACCCCGCCTTAAAAAGCGGGGTTTGACGCTGCCGAATGGGTCAAATTTAGCATTTCAAACATAAAATATCAAACTTTCCCTATCGAAAGTGACACGAAAGGGGACTTGGAACCGACAGACTCCTAACTTACAGAGAGGTCAACATAACGGTCAAAAAAGTTGATGGTGCTCCCCGCCCACCCCGTTAGGACGGGGCACGTTCCGGCCACAATTGCTTGCCCCGGGAAGATATGCTAGAATTTTTTAAGGGGCTGAATTTTCCAGGGCTTACCATTTCCCTGAGGTGGGGAAATGACCTTTTTTGCCAGCGGCTTCTGTTCATCTTGATTGACCGTCGCCGAAGTGTTTTACCTGCTCGGCAATCCTGCATTGGGAAGAACGGAGTCAAGTCACAGATGAGATTGACCATATTCTCCAGATTGATGATTGGCTACTTCGCTATACTCTCACTGGTCATCTTAGTGAGTGCCTATGCCATTTTAAGGTTACACCAGCTAAATGTGGGAACCCGCCATATTCAAAACATCGACAGTCGTATTCTGGATTATCAGGAAAAGCTAGCAGACTCCGTCCTGTCTCAGTTGCGATATGAAAAGAAATACGTCCTGACGAAAGACATCCTCCTTTATGAGCAATTTCTGACGGCGAAAAGGGATTCCACCAAAATCCTTTCTGAACTTCTCCTCATCGTAGATACCCCCGAGAAAAAAGATTCCTTGAGCAAGGTAAAGATTCACTATCAGCGTTTCCAATCATTGACTGACAAAGAGATTGAATATGTTCGAGGGAATCAAACCTACTCAAAAAGGTGGTCCGAACAGGAGATGGAAAAGGCTTCGGATGGGATCCTGGAAGAATTGAAAAAACTGGAGGCCTATACCCGGCGTGACATCCATAAAAGAATGAAGATGTTGGGAGAATCTTCAGCCTCTTCTCGGAAACTGGCGATCTCCATCTCTGCGATCGCCATCGTCTCACTCATCGTCGCATCCTTTTTGATCACCCGAAGCATCACCCGACCCCTCACGATTTTGATGGAAAAAACCAAGGAGATCTCCAAAGGGGTTTTCAATGATAACTTGAATATCCCCTCTCCCCCGGAAATATCGGAGTTGACGGGGGCTTTTAATGCGATGTGCGGCAGGCTGAAGATGGTGGATAAAATGAAGTCTGACTTCTACTCATCCATGTCCCACGAACTGCGCACCCCGCTGACTTCCATAAAAGAAGGGATCAACCTCTTACGGGAAGGGGCCGGAGGAGCCGTCCCGGAGAGACAAAAGCGGCTTTTAGCCATTCTCTCCGAAGAGAGCAAACGCCTGATCGACCTGGTCAATTCCTTATTGGACCTGTCCAAAATGGAAGCGGGGATGATGACCTATACCTTTGAACCAGGGACCGTCACCCCGTTGATTGAAAGGGCAACCACGGAGATGACCCCCCTGATCGAAGCCAGGAAGATCACCCTCAAGACAAAGGTTGACGAGAAGCTGCCTGTGATAAAGATCGATCGGGAAAAAATCTTGCAAGTGTTACGGAATCTTCTCGGAAATGCGGTGAAGTTCACCCCGGAGGAAGGACGGGTGACGGTCGTTGCCCGGCTGGTGAACCGGGGGGTGGAGGTCTCGGTGTCGGATACCGGTCCTGGCATAAAAAAAGAAAATCTCACCAATATCTTTGAAAAATTTCATCAGGCCCCTTTCAACCATTCGAATCACATCAAGGGTACGGGCTTGGGGCTGGCAATCGTCAACCATGTGATCACCGCTCATGGAGGTCGGGTATGGGCAGAAAGCGAACCAGGACAAGGAAGCTCATTTATTTTTGTGTTGCCGGTTTGATCATCCTTGTCGTCCAGGGGTGCGCTCCTTTGCGAGACATGACGGGTAAAGTAAAAGTAAAGATGGAGGCCCACCAATATCTCCAGCGCGCTAAAGGGCTTCTTGCTCAAGGAGACTACGAGGGCGCCTTTAATGAAAACTCAAAAATTTTATCCCTTGCCATTCACAGGTCTCCGGAGGATGAAGCTCTTTTCAACATGGGGTGGATCTATGCTTACCCTGAAAATCCTAAGAAAGATTACAAGAGATCCATCTTCTTTTTTAAAAAATTATTGGAGGACTTCCCACAAAGCCCCTGGAGCGAGAGAGCTAAGATCTGGCTGGGCATCCTTCAGGAGAACGAGAAGTTAACCCAGAGGGCTGAAGCCCTCAACCGAAGGAATGAGAAATCAAAACAATTGGGCAGGATGATTGAAGAATGGGAACAGACACGTGAACCTTTCCTCCTTTCTCAAAAGCTTCTGACGGAGGGAAATTACGAAGGGGCCCTCATGGAAAACCAGAGGATCTTATCCCTCTCCGGCCAAAATCCTCCAGCGGACGAAGCCCTTTTTAACATGGGGTTGATCCATGCGCACCCGGGATATGGTAAGAGGGATATCATAAAGTCTCTCGCTCTTTTTAAAAGACTGATCAAGGATCATCCGCGAAGCCCCTGGGTCGAGCAGGCAAAGACCTGGGTCGGGTTGCTTCAGGAGAATGAGAAATTGAGCCACTCGATAGAGGAACTCAGCCGGGTCATTGAAAAATCGAAGCAGGTGGATATCGAAATCGAAGAAAAAAAGAGAGAGAAGGCGAAATGATAGGGTGCTTCGGGCATTGAGCAAAAAAGAAAGTGAGATAAGAGGAACGATGTCTAAAGGAAATATCCTGGTCGTCGACGATGACAGAAATCTCTTGGAGCTCGTGAAGATGAGGCTGGAGTCCGCAGATTATGAAGTGACCACAGCGCCCAGCGAGGAGGATGCCGTAGAAGCCGTTAAAAGCCAGGTCTTTGACCTGTCGGTCGTTGACCTGCAGCTTGTCCATCAGGATGGAATTTCTCTGATGGAAGAGCTTCACCTCATCCTCCCTGAGATGCCCGTGATCATCCTCACCGCCTATGGAAGCATCGAAAGTGCCGTGGAGGCTATGAAAAGGGGAGCCTTCGGCTATCTGACCAAACCCTTTGAGCCCCAGCATCTCCTTCTTCAAGTCGATCGGGCCCTCGAGAATCAAAGGCTCAACGTTGAGATCAAAAGACTGAAAGGGCTGCTGGAGGAAAGATATGATTTTGTGAACATTGTGGCCAGAAGTGAGAAGATGAAGCGGGTCCTGGAGATGGTATCCCAGATTGCCAAAACGGAATCAACCGTTTACATCCACGGGGAAAGCGGAACGGGGAAAGAACTGATTGCCAAAGCCATTCATCTTGCGAGCGACAGGAAGAACAGACCCTTTATCGCCATCAACTGTGCTGCCCTCCCCGAAGCCTTGATGGAGAGCGAACTTTTCGGTCATGAGAAAGGGGCTTTTACCGGAGCGGTTCGAAGCACGAAAGGTTTATTTACCCAAGCCCATGGCGGGACCCTTTTCTTGGATGAAATTGGAGATATGCCGCTTTCCATTCAGGCCAAGCTTTTGCGGGCGCTCCAGGAGCGGCAATTCTATCCCATTGGCGGTGATAAACCTGTCGAGGTCGATGTGAGGGTGATCGTCGCCACCCAAAAGGACCTTGAAAGCCAGGTCAAGCAAGGCCTTTTCCGCGAAGACCTTTTCTACAGGATTCACGTGATTCCGATACAACTGCCTCCCCTGAGAGAAAGAAAGGAAGACATTCCGCTGTTGGTAGAATATTTTCTCCATAAATTCAGCCTGCAAATGAAAAAAGAGGTCAAGGGTCTCGTGCCTCAGGCCATGCAAAAACTGATGCTCCATGATTGGCCGGGGAATGTCCGGGAATTGGAAAACACAGTGGAATATGCATTCGTCATGACTCAGCAAGATAGGATTGCGGAAGATTATATACTCCAGGCCAAGGGAGTCGTGACCCAGGAGCCATTAAAACCGTTAAAAGAGGCCAGAGATGCCTACGAGAAGGGTTACCTGATTCACCTTCTCGAAATCTGTGACGGGAATGTCACCAAGGCTGCAAAGCTTGCGGGAAAGTATCGGGCCGATTTCTATGATCTCCTCAAAAAACATCATCTGAAAAGCGAAGACTTCAAAAAACCCTCCTGAAGTGAACCTCTCGACTCCTCCGCTCGGCTCTCTGCTGTGTCCCTCTTTCGTCTCCCTTCATCGGCGGCGCTTCACCCGTTAGAAATTCGAGCCCCGTTATGGTGGTCCCATAGAGATCTGCACCGCAAGGCGTACAAGGCAGAGCAGCGGTCCATCCTTTCTAACGGGGTGGAGGAAATCACCTACTGTAATCGGTTCTTTCTGTAGGAATATCCATACAGGAGGGACAATTCCAAAATATCTGACGCAGAATAAACTCCTTTAAATTCAACCCAATACTCCCAATCTTCAGACTTGGCACCCCCTTTGCTTTTAATTCCTCTAAAGACTTGCTCTTATTTCCCAAGGAAAGGAGAAAGAAGATGAAAATACTGATTGTGGACGATAACCAAGATTTGGCTTTTCTCCTCAAGTGGATGTTAGAAGACGAAGGGTATGAAGTAAAATCAGCCAAAAATGGCACGGATGGGTATTCCATGTATCTTTTGTTTAACCCCGACCTCGTCCTTACAGATATTCAAATGCCTGAGAAAAATGGCTTGGAACTGATAAGAGAAATAAGATGTCATAACCCAGGTGTGCGGACAATCTATATGAGCGGTGATCTTAGCCGATACGGGTCACCCCTGGAAGAGGAAAAAGAGAAGTACCACGTGGGGATTCTGGAAAAACCTTTTTCCAGGAATGAATTGATCAGCCTGGTCTCTCAATCCTGATCATAAGAAAGGAACGAGAATGAAATTGAAGGAAAAGAGATTCGTCAGAACGGTCGCTACCGGGCTTGCTCTGGTTCAGTGGTTCATTTTTCTCCCGAGTACAACCATTGCTGCAAGCGGAAGAAATGCATCCGACTCACGCGCCCGGCATGTCACGGGTTTTTCGGCCGATGTGTCCAAGATTCTTTCGGTTTTCGAAAACAGGATAGAAGACCAACAATTACTCGAAAGGACAAAAGATAGACTGTTGGCTTTGGAGAAAAGGCAATTACGATTGATCGCCTCTCTTTCTGAGCGAGTCGCGAAGGAGGGAAACACAGCGGGTTCCGATATTGCCTTCTTATTGATGACGGCTTTAATTACCCTGATTTGACCGGCATGGGCCCCGCAAGCCCATTCGATATCCTCAGGGTCCCGCGAAGCGCGGGATCGAACTTCCCCCCTTAGGGCGAGGAGCTTCATCACCTTCCCGGATGCGTAACTGAGAATACGGTACGGAACGATGCACAGTTTGGCAGGAGAGGTCATCTTGATTCAAAAGAGATTTTGGGACGATTTCATAAGGGGCTCTTCCTATTTGCTCTCTCACATTGTGATCGTGAGCTTCAGCGCAGCCCTTGCCCTCTCTTTGCCCATGGCGATCAGATTTGTGGCAAAAGAATTTCTCCTCTACTGGTCCCGGATAGGAAACGATAAGATATTCTTCCTATCCGTGGAAATCATTTTAACCGTTTGTTTTATCTTTATCTTCGCTCATATACGCAAGACCTGGAAAGACCGGAAGCTTTCCAATATGGCACGGGCTGCCGGCATGGTATTTGTCACCCCTGCCAGAGGCTTCTTTGCAAAAAGAAAGATCAGGAAATTGAAGGAAAGCCAGGGGATCGCAAGAGATGTCATGGTCATCAGTTCAACGGGTTTCCGCACCTTCGTGGATCCAAACGGAGAACTGCATCAGGTCATCCAGAATTGCAGGGAGGCAAGAATTATGCTCCTCGACCCGGGCAGTGAAGGAGCGATTCTCCGGGCGAAAGGGATCCCCGACCCGGAGGTGACTCCAGAGACGTTTGGAGAACAGATCCGAAGGAGCATTGATTTCCTCAAGACCCTTAAGGGTGGTCAGAAAAATGTCAGGCTCAAGCTTTACCCGGATCCTCCCTTCCTGAAAATGACGATTCTCGGCGATTTCATCTGGCTCCAGCACTATCAACCGGGGTTGGATGTCCAAAGGATGCCGCGATACGTGTTTCGGCACGACCCAAATATCGGCAGTCTCTATTTCCCTTTCTACCAATATTTCTTCGGAAAGTGGAACAACCCTACCATTCCTGAATATGACCTGGAGACTGACGAACTCGTTTACAGGGATACCGCTGGAAATGTGGTGAGGAGGGGAAAAATGGTTGGACCTAAAACGGAGGGCGTGTCGAGCACGGATTCAACGAATCACAGGAGTCTCCGAAATGTTCGCGAGGGAGAAGGGAATGAAACCTTTTCGCCATGATAGCCCCATGAAAGCTTAGTTTTTCCCGGTGATTTCTTTCGCCGGACAGCGGCATTTCCACGGGGGCTTTGGGGGGCAAGGAGGTGAACCCATGAAAAAGGTCGAGATATTGCTTGCGCTTGCAGAAGAAGATCCACAAGGTCTCACGGTCATCCAATCCGCCCTTGAAAAAAAAGGGTATCTGGTCACAACAAAAACAGGCGATGAATCCGCTGCGGAAAGGATACCGATCAATGAATTCGACCTGGTCGTCACCGATGTTCTGACGGTCCTGGAGAAGGCCAAAGAACTGAATCCACGAATCATGGCCATTCTCGTATTGGCCACCAGCTGCAAATCCATTTCCACAGTCCATGCCATTCGATCCTCTGCCGACGATTACCTGTTTCGACCGTTCGGGCTGGCGGAGATGGAAATGCGGGTCTCCCATTGCATTGAAAAACTCGATGCCCCCCTCCGGATCCCACAACCCGAATCATTCGACCTCAGCCTCAACGAGAAGATGCTGAACATGGTGAAAGCCCTGTCACATGACGTCCGGGGGTCTCTCCTTTCCATATCCGCAACCCTGAAATTGTTGAGCCGCGGGTATTATGGGAAAATGGATGAGACGGTCGTTCACAGAATAAAGGAGCTGTTTTCAAAAACCTCGGGGTTAATCGGCGTCACGGAGGAGTATCTGGGCAGGAGCTTCTGGGTAAACAATGATTTAAACGCAGAAGTCGAGTCTTTGGATTTGATGAGAGATGTCTTGATCCCGGTCCTGAAGGAACTCTCATCAGAGCTGAAGGGCCACCGCCTCATGATTGACCATCGCCTTCATGCCATGTCGAACAAACCGATCTCCATCAGAACGAATGGAGTCTGGCTGAAAATGGTCTTCAGAAATCTTCTTAGGAATGCCGCCAAGTACGGAGACAAGGAAGGAATGATTGCCGTCGGTTTTGAGGATCGGGGCTCCTGTTACCGATTGAATGTCTATAACAGTGGAAAACCCGTCCCCGAAGAATACCGGGAAAGGCTCTTCACCAAATGTGTCGGCAGCATGAATCGCCGAAATGAAAGGGAGGGAGCGGGCGGCACGGGGTTGGGCCTCTATCTGATCGGCAACGTCATTCAGAAATTAGGCGGGGAAATCTGGTATGAGGCAAAAGAAAATGGGTCGAACTTCGTCTTCACCCTTCCTCCGAAGCCAGCCTCCCCCCTGGTGGAAGAAGCCTCCTTACCGATTGGAACACAGTTGCAGATGGCATCCGTCAATCCATAGAGGGGAGAGAGGATAGATATGGACCTGGTACTGAAATTCAGAATCGTAATCGATTTTTATGCCGCCTTTCTGTGTGTTTGGTGGCTGAAAAGGAGGGTCGGACTAAAATGGAAAATAGAAAAAGAATTCTTCTCGTCGGATTTTTTGTAAGTTTGATTTTCGTCCTTATTTTTGTCAACTCCGTTGGAGCGACGACAAAAGTCTATTACGGTCAGGTGATTGGAATAGAATTTACGATGCTCCAGGTGAGAGATGAGGACGGCAGAGTTTCAGTATTCTGGTGCGGGTACAAGACTTTCTTAGATTCAAGACCGCCTCTGATCGGGGACAGGGTGAAGATCGAATATATCAAGGATTCGATCTGGAGAAATGCCGTCACCCGAATCGCTGTAGTGAAATGAATCATTAGCCCTCCTCCCCTTCCCTGCCTACTCCTGCCCGGCCCCCCCCGGTCGGCACCAGGGCCGGTAGGCAGGGGAGGAGGAATTTTTCCACTTTGGCTTTCCTATCTTCCCATCCCCCTCTTCTCTTTTCAGAAAAGGCTGCTGAAAAGCGCCCATCTATGCTGCGCTTCTCGGGATTTCCTTCCTCCCCGCCCTGTTACCGGTAGGGAACGGTTTAAAACCGTTCCCTACAAAGGATTTCAGACCTCCGGTAAACGGGATTTCGCAAAGCGCGACTCTTCTCTTCAGAAACCTGCCAGATCAAAGAGCTCTATCTCACGATCTACTTTTTTCAAATTGAAGACCGCAGAGAAATTAGTTATAAAAGGATCTCAATGGAAACCTGGAGACTCGTAGATACCGGCTCTCGTTCCGGGGCTGAAAACATGGCCATTGACGAGGCACTTCTCGAATGGAAGGCCGCGGGAAGAATCCCCCACACCCTCCGGTTTCTCCAGTTCTCGAACCCTACGGTGTTGGTCGGACATCATCAATCCATAGAGGAGGAAGTAAGGCTCGACTATTGTCGAGCTCACGGAATCGGCATTAACCGGAGACTCACCGGAGGAGGCGCGCTCTATTGGGGCAGAAACGAATTAGGCTGGGAGATCTACATCTCCAAAGGAGATCCGAGGATTCCTTCGAGGATCGAGGATCTT
>Ga0316630_10000165_pt1 | contig 16887 bp, 12 predicted proteins | sample OWC_May_M1_C1_D6_FD_207658 | JGI IMG/M metagenome (GOLD analysis project Ga0316630, IMG submission 207658) | Wetland soil microbial communities from Old Woman Creek delta, Ohio, United States - OWC_May_M1_C1_D6_A | ecosystem: Environmental > Terrestrial > Soil > Wetlands | place: USA: Ohio...
CGGTGCGGGAGTTCGTCGAGGAGGCGTTCTCCTACGCGGGCCTCGACTGGAAGGAACACGTCAGGATCGACAGGAAATATTTCCGCCCGACCGAGGTGGAGAACCTGATCGCCGACGCCTCCAAGGCGAGGAAGCTGCTGGACTGGGAGCCGAAGGTGACGTTCCGGGAGCTGGTGCGGATCATGGTGGACGCCGACATGGAGGAAGCGGGGTTGACGCCCCCCGGGGAGGGACGGAAGATCCTCGCCGCGAAAGGTTTCCCCATCGGCTCCCGCTTATAATCGGGGACGTAGCTGAAAAATTACAAATACGCTGAAGCCGGATGAAATTACCCAGCAGCGTGTATCAAGGCCAAACCATTGACGCTTCCGACGCGAAAGACGATCCACGGGAAAAGAGGTACCGCAGTCCGTCCGGTCGGCGAAAGGAACAGAACTACCAGGACGGCGATCCCTCCGGAATGCAGGAAGACCAAAGGAAGCAACACGTTTAGCAGCCGGGGATACGGGAAACGATGAGCCTCTTCGCGGACAAGAGAATTCTGGTGACCGGCGGTGCGGGGTTCCTCGGACGCCCCCTGATCCGGAAGCTCGTCGAACGCGGAGCTGCACAGGAGGGCATCACGGTCCCGGAGTACCCCCGGTGCGATCTCCGGCTCCCGGCAGATTGCGCCAAGGTCGTCGCGGGTCAGGACCTCGTGATCCACCTCGCAGCCAACGCCGGGGGCATCGGCTGGAACCTGGCGCACCCCGGCGCGCTTTTTTTCGACAACGCCGCCATGGGAATCCACCTCATGGAGGAGGCACGGAAGGCTGGCGTTTCGAAATTCGTCCAGATCGGCACCGTATGCGCCTACCCGTTCCAGCCCCCGCGCATCCCGTTCCGCGAGGACGACCTGTGGGAGGGGTATCCCGAGCTCACCAACGCGCCATACGGCATCGCCAAGAAGGCGCTGATGGTGATGGCGCAGGCATACCGCCAGGAGTACGGCTTCAACGCGATCTACCTGCTCCCCGTGAACCTCTATGGCCCCGGCGACCATTTTTTCGACCCGGAGAAGTCCCACGTCATCCCGGCGCTGATACAGAAATTCGTGGACGCCCGCGAATCCGGTGCCCCCCGGGTCGAGGTGTGGGGAAGCGGCTTCTACGAGGGAACTCCCGTCTCCCGCGAGTTCCTCTATGTGGAGGACGCCGCCGAGGGGATCGCGCTGGCAACGGAGCGGTACGACGGAGCGGAGCCGGTGAACATCGGTGCGGGCCGTGAGGTGCCGATCAACGACCTTATCGCGTTGGTGAAGGAGATGACAGGGTACCGGGGCGAGGTGGTCCGTAACCTCAGCCGGCCCGACGGGCAGCCCCGGCGATGCCTGGACACTTCCCGGGCGCGGGAGAGGTTCGGCTTCTCGGCGCGAACCCCCTTCGAGGAGGGACTGCGCAGGACGATCGCCTGGTACGAGGAAGCACGCCGCTCCCGCCCAGGGCACTTACAACCAGGGACGTAGCTGCAGACTTACAACGGGTGACGCGGCCATTCGGGGACGCAGGGTAGCGGATCCAATTTGGCGGGAGAGCTGGATATCTGTAAGTTCCCAGCTACGTCCCTGTTTGTAAGAGGGGGGAGGCATGAAACGCATACTGGTCACCGGCGGAGCCGGCTTCATCGGGTCGCACCTGTGCGAGCGCCTGCTCGCGCGGGGGGACGAGGTGCTGTGCGTGGACAACTTCTTCACCTCCCGCCGGCAGAACATCCTGCACCTGTTCGACAACCACATGTTCGAGTTCATGCGCCACGACATCACCTGGCCCCTGTACGTGGAGGTCGACCAGATCTACAACCTCGCCTGCCCCGCCTCCCCGGTCCACTACCAGTTCGACCCCGTGCAGACGACCAAGACCAACGTGCACGGCGCCATCAACATGCTGGGGCTTGCCAAGCGGCTCAAGGTGCGGATCCTTCAGGCCTCCACCTCCGAGGTGTACGGCGACCCGACGGAGCACCCGCAGACCGAGGCGTACTGGGGAAACGTGAATCCCATCGGGAGCCGTGCCTGCTACGACGAGGGGAAACGGTGCGCCGAGACCCTCTTTTTCGACTACTATCGCCAGCACAAGCTGCAGATCCGCGTGATCCGGATCTTCAACACCTACGGCCCGCGGATGCACCCCAACGACGGCCGCGTGGTGTCCAACTTCATCGTCCAGGCGTTGAAAGGCGAGCCGATCACCCTCTACGGGACAGGGAACCAGTCGCGTTCCTTCTGCTACGTGGACGACCTCGTCACGGGCATGATCGCGATGATGGACCAGGAAGAGATGACCGGTCCGGTGAACCTCGGCAACCCCGGGGAGTTCACCATCCTCGAACTGGCGAACCTTGTGAAGGGGCTTTCCGGTTCGAAGTCCGAGATCGTCTTCCGTCCGCTGCCCCAGGACGACCCGGCCCGGCGGCGCCCGGACATCACCCTGGCGAAGACGAAACTCGGCTGGGAGCCCACCGTCCCGCTCCGCGAAGGCCTGGTCAAGACTATCGCCTACTTCGGGGACCTGCTGAAGTCGGGGGTATAGCCGGTCCGGTTTCCGGACACCCGGGACGTGATGCGGTCCCACCCTTGGTCCCGTTTCCCGCGCACACCCTTGCCCTGACGTAGTTTTTTCTGCTGCCTCCGGGTCCGGAACGCCTCCCGATCTCCCCGGTACAACCCTTGCCTCTTCCTGTCACAAAACAATTACAAAAGGGGACGTAGCTACAATTTCCCAAATAACAGCAGACCGGATCGTCCTAATGGAAATTGTAGCTACGTCCCCGATTGTAAGGAGGAGGTAGAGCGATGGCGAGGAAGGCGCTGCTGGTGGGGATCAACCGGTACCCGGACCCGGCGGACGGACTGAGGGGGTGCGTCAACGACGTGCTGTTGATGCGGGACACGCTTGCGCGCCACTACGGCTTCATCGATCCCGGCGCCGTGCGCATCCTCACCGACCATCGCGCCACCACCGAGGCCATCCTCCACAACCTCGCGTGGCTCGTCGACGGCGCGGCGTCGGGCGACTCCCTGGTCTTCCACTACTCCGGCCACGGTTCCCAGGTGCCCGACCGGAACGGCGACGAGGGGGACGGCCTCGACGAGATCCTCTGTCCGTACGACCTCGACTGGGCGCATCCCCTGACCGACGACGATCTCGCCGCCGTCGTCGCCCCCATCCCGAAAGGCGCCCTCCTCACCGTCATCCTCGACTGCTGCCACTCCGGCACCGGGTTGCGGGAAACGTCGCGGAACGGATCCGGCATCCGGCACCGTTACCTGCCGCACCTCGTGGAACCGGCCGTTTTCCCCCGCCCCGTCCGCCGCTTCGGCGCCGGCGTCACGAAGACCAACGCGGTGCTCCTCGCCGCATGCCGGGACGACCAGACCTCCGCGGACGCCTTCATCGACGGCAAGTTCCGCGGCGCCCACACCTGGTACCTGTGCCAATCCCTGCGGGAGGCGAACTGGAATCCAACGTACCGCGATCTGGCCTCCACCACCGGCACCGCCCTCTCCCGGACCGGCTTCGACCAAGTCCCGCAACTCGAGGGCCCATCCCGCCTCCTGACCATGCCGGTATTCCAGGGCAGGCACATCAGCAAATCCGCCAGGATCGTCGCGTGATGGTCCGGTTCCCCGGCCCAGAATCCCCTTGCCCGGCCCACTTGTTTCCTGTAATATTTCCGGATATTCCGGCGCACACCCATAAGCTGAAGCCGACTCAGAGCCGTCGTGCGGATGTTCCGGGTGCCGGCATCCGCAGGGGGATTGCTTGGACCCGAGATGGTTCCTGGTCAAGACGAAAGCCCTGAATGAAAACAGGGTGTTCACCCGCCTAACCGGCGCCGACTACGAGGTCCTCTTCCCCCGATACCGGAGGAAGTCCCGCCGCCATCGGGGCGTCCTCGAGACCCGCCCTCTTTTCCCCACCTACCTGTTCGTCCGGTTCGACCCCGACGAGCTCAAAACGATCAAATACACCCATGGCGTCTCGCGGGTCATCACGTTCGGGCTGGAACCCCAGGAGGTGGGGGATGAGATCATCTCCGCCATCCGGGAGCGGATGGACAGCGAGGGGATGGTCAAGCTCGAGCCGAAGGTCGTCCCCCTGTCACCGGGCCAGCGCGTGAAGATCGGGGAGGGCCCATTCGCCGGCCTCGACGCGATCTTCCTCGAGGAACTCCCGGACCGGGAGCGCGTCGTGCTCCTCCTCGACGCCGTTTCCAGCTACCGCCTGACCATCGAAAAGCAATCCCTCGAGCATTGAGACGACGATCCCGCTCTGCCTGCCGGTGCGCTCCATTTCATTCGAATTTTCGGCCAGTAGGGGATGTTATAATTAAGCTTTTATAGGCAAATCGCTGTTTTATTGGATGCGGATTCCCGGGTCGGCACGTCATATGGGCGGTAGCGTGCCAAGTCACGCCAAAAAGGATAACGCCGTGATATCATGTAGATAGTTGGCAGTATCCGGGCCTTTCTCGCTGTGGTTTCCGTACCCGGTTCGTTCTTCTTCTTGTGGCCCCCGTCGTGCTCCTCGCAGTCGCTTCGGCGCCAGACGGGAGCAGCGTTCCGGTGCCTGGTGGTCCACCCATCCGGATTTCCTGCACGACTGCCAGGACCGGGTCCTGAATCACCCGATGGGTACCGATGCACAGAACTTCGGCGTTGGGATCACGCGGTCGTGGCAATTTCCGGGTGGGTAAGGTCCCGTTCTCCCCGGTGATGTCGGCGAACGGTTTTCCTGTTCCTGTTTTCCATCAGAACGGATATGTTGGTTGATCTCAGAGGAGAGCGTATGATCCGGCGCTTTTTCCGTACATCGGTCATGGTCATCTTGTTCACCCTGCTCTCCGCCCAACACGTCCAGGCTGCCGACCCGACCGGATCCGGAAGTGGACAGTACGATCCATCGCAGCCCTCGAACCAGGGGACAACGGGAACGTATCCCAAGGGAACTTCACCGTCGCCGTTCCTGCAGCCACAGGGTCCTTTATCTCCATATCTACAACCACCTGCGGTGACGCCTGTCCAGCCGGGGATGGACGTCCCCCGGGAGGTTCCGATTCCATCCGCGGACAAGGCCGCCTTGCCCGTCCTGCCACCGCTCCCCCCGGAGGGGCAGTCCCAGTTCGAGCAGCTCGTGTCCGGGAAGGTGGAGATAACGAGGGCACAATTCGAGACGCTCTTCCGGGATCCGAACCTGAAATTTTCTGTAACCATGGTGACCCCTCCCCTGGGATCGATTCTCGTCCCCATCAAGGTTGTCACCGTGCCCGATAAGTCCGACCCGGCGGAAACCCGGCAGCCCCGGCAGCCGTTCGAATTCGAAGCCGGCTACCTGGTCGGCTCCCCCGAACGGATCGGGGAGTCGTTCCGCCTCCTCGGGATCAACAGCCCCTACTCCATCTCGACCGACCTCAAGCATTTCGGATTCGACCTGTTCCAGCAGGGACGCTCCGGGTTCCAGGCGAGCATCCGGCTGCCCGTGGGCCCCGACTACGTCGTCGGCCCCGGGGACGAGTTGCGGATCACGGTTTGGGGAAAAGTCGAGGGAGCGTGGAATATCGAGGTCGACCGGGACGGCACGGTACGGTTGCCGAAAGCCGGCATCGTCGTCGTGGGGGGGCTTACCTTCGATCAGGCCAGGGATGTGCTGCGGAAGGAGTTCTCCCGGTACTACACCGGATTCGAGATGAACGTCTCCCTTGGCGCCCTGCGGACGATGACCGTCTACGTGGTGGGGAATGCCCGGCAGCCGGGTGCCTACACGGTCTCCTCACTCGCCACGATGGGAAACGTCCTGATCCAGGCTGGTGGGCCGACCAAGGCCGGATCCATGCGGGACATCCAGATCCGCCGGGGCGGGAAGACCGTCTCCCGACTCGACCTGTACGATTTCCTGCGGCGGGGAGACAAATCCGGTGACCACCGTCTCCTTCCGGAGGATGTGATCTTCATCCCCCCCGTCGGGCCGGTCACAGCGATCGCCGGGAGTGTGAACAACCCGGGACTGTACGAGCTGAAGGGGGAGAAGACGGTATCGCAGCTGGTCGAGCTGGCGGGAGGGCTGAATACCGTCGCGTTCCGGGGCCGCCTGCAGATCGAGCGGATCGTGGACAGCAACCGCCAGATCGTGTTCGAGTCCGACCTCGAGGACACGAAGGAGCAGGAAGTAGACCTCCGTTCCGGGGACATCCTGAAAGTCTTCCGGGTGGTACAGGACAAGCGGACCGTCCGGGTCCTCGGGGCCGTGCAGCGGGACGGCGAATACGGGTACCGCGCGGGAATGACGGTGAAGGACCTGGTCGCGCTCTCCGGCGGCACGAAATATTATGCGTACCTGAAGGACGCGGAGCTGACCCGGCTGGACGTCACCGAACAGGGACCGAAAGGTGAGAAGGTCACCATCGACCTGGAGAAGGCACTGGCCGGTGACCCCGCGTCGAACCTGCCCCTCCGGGAGAACGACCAGCTCCTCGTCCGCACCGTCCCGGAGTGGAGGATGGCCAGCCAGGTTACGGTGCAGGGGGAATTGCGATTTCCCGGGACCTACATGGTCCGAAAAGGGGAGAAACTGTCCTCTCTGATCGGGCGGGCGGGCGGCTTCACCGCCAACGCGTATCTGAGGGGAGCGGTGTTTACAAGGGAGAGCGTGCGGGAACTTCAGCAGAAGCGGCTCGAAGAGTCCATCGCCCGCCTGGAGCGGGACCTGCTGTCCCAGGGGTCGTCCCGGATTTCCACGGCGGCGTCCCCGGAGGAACTGAAGGCTATCGAAGTGGAGATCAAGCAGACGAAGGATTTCCTGGAGCGGCTGAAGACCGTCCGGGCCACCGGCAGGATGGTGCTGGAGATTTCCACGCCCGAGACCCTGGCGAAATCGATCTACGACATCGAGCTCGAGAACGGCGATTCCCTCTTCGTCCCGGAAAATCCCCAGAGCCTGCAGACTCTCGGGGCGGTGTTCAACCAGACCGCCTTCGTGTTCGACAAGGCGAAAGGGCTGCAGGATTACATCGAGCTGGCGGGCGGCTACACGGAAAGCGCGGACAAATCCAGGCTCTACATACTCAAGGTGAACGGGTCTGCTGTCCGGCCCGAAAGCAGCCGGTTCTTTCTTTCTTCCAGGACGACCTACAGGACGGCCGACGGCAGCCCGCTTCTGGAACCCGGGGACAGCATCGTGGTGCCGGAGAAGCTGGAGCGCATTGCGTGGCTGCGGGAGACCAAGGATATCACCCAGATCCTCTTCCAGGTCGCTGTGGCGGCCGGCGTCGTGATCGCGCTGTTCTAGAGGCCGCCGGCTGTGAATCAGGACATGGAATCCTCCCGTATGTATCGCGAGACCGGAATAGACCTGGCGGAACTGATCAAAGCTCTGTCGAAATGGTGGCGGTGGATATTCAGCGTAACTGCCGCGTGCGCCGCCGTCGCGGTGGTCGTCTCCCTGCTGCTTCCCGTCTACTACAAGGCTGAAACCCGGGTTCTTCCTCCTCAGGAAAAAGGCAGCCTTGCCTCCCAACTGATGGGCCAATATGGAGGTCTGATTGCACTTGCAGGTGGTACTGCGGGTATCAAGTCCCCTGGTGAACTGTACGTGGAGATGTTGAAGTCCCGTACGGTCCTGGACCGCATGATAGACCGGTTCGAACTGATGAAAACATACAAGGTGAAATATCGGGAGGATGCACGGAAGGATCTTCGAAATCTGCTCACGGTCCGGGAGCAACGGAAGAGCGGGGTCATTGTCCTTACCGTGGAGGACAGGGACCCGAAACATGCTGCCGATATGGCCAACACGTTCGTCGAGGAACTCAAATCCCTGGCGAGCGGACTGGCGGTCTCGGAAGCCGGCCTGAGGCGGATGTTCTTCGAGGAGCAGATCCGGTCCACGAAGGAGTCTCTCGCCCGCACCGAGGAGGAGATGAAGGGGTTTCAACTGCGCACGGGCGCTTTCCAGATCGACGCGCAGGCGAAGGCGGTCATCGAGGGGATCGCCCAGCTCCGGGCGAGGATCGCGGCGAAGGAGGTCGAGGCCAAGGTTCTCCGCTCCTTTGCGACTGCCCAGAATCCGGATCTCCAACGGGTCGAGGCTGAGATCCAGGCTCTTCGAACCGAATCGGAGAGAATCGAGTCGGGAAAGGGGCGGGGGTTCGACCCGCTTATGTCGTCGCAACGAGTACCCGAAATGGGTACGGAGTATCTCCGGAAACTGAGGCAACTGAAATACAATGAAACCCTTTACGAACTACTGGTGAAACAATATGAACTGGCAAGGTTGGATGAAGCCAGAAGCGCGGTCGTCATCCAGGTGATCGACCGGGCGGTTCCTCCCGATCGGAAATCCAGACCCAAAAGGACTTTGATCGTCTTGATGACGACGGCGACGGGTTTCATTTTATCGTTGGTCGTCATTCTGCTTCGTGAGCGGCCCTGGACAAGATCGGAAAAGCCATCGCGGGAGGGAAGCCGACAAGCATAGCGAAGGCGAATGTTGCTTCGTGTCACGCTGTCGTGGCATTATGCCGGATTCTGGCGTTCGGTGAGACAGGGTTCCCCAGCGGAAAGAATCGTTTCTAAGGCTGCCCTTTCCGGATATAATTTTTCCTTCTAATTACTTGGGGCAAGGGATCACCTGGCGATGGGATATACGGAAAAGGCCATCGGTCGACCGGTATGGAAGAATTAATTTCCCAGAAACATATCGTGTGGTTGTTCTTCTCCTCCCTGTTCCTTTCCATTGTGCTCACGCCACGGACGCGTGCGTTGGCGGTGCTTCTCGGGGCTGTGGACACGCCGGATCCGCGCAAGGTCCACGGGAGGGCGATTCCCCGATTGGGGGGATTGGGTATCGCGGTGTCGGTCGTTCTGTTCCTGTACCTTTTCGGAAAACCGGGGATGTCCCTGAACGGGTTCCTGATCGGTGCGATCCTGACCGCCCTGGTCGGTTTCCTCGACGACGTTTTCCATTTCAGGCCCCTGTACAAGTTTTTCGGGCAGATCGTTGCCGCCGCGGCGTTTGTTTTCCTGGGCGATTGCTACATCCAGTCTTTGGGAGACATCGCCGCGATCGGCGAGATCCGGCTGGAGGCGCACGCACCGTGGTTCACAGTTTTCTGCATGGTAGGAGTGATGAATGCCCTGAACCTTTCCGATGGGCTGGACGGACTTGCGGGCGGGATCAGCGCCATCGCCTGCTTCTTCCTGGGCCTCTTCTCTATCCTGCAAGGGGACTCGCTGAGTCTTTCCATCACGGTCTGCCTCCTGGGCAGCCTGTTCGGGTTCCTGCGGTACAACTCCTTCCCGGCGAAACTGTTCATGGGGGATACGGGGAGCATGCTCCTCGGGTATTCCCTTGCGGCCGTCGCGGTGCGGCTGGCGGAGTTCGGGGGGGCGGTCCGATTCAGCCCCATGACGTTCGCGACCGTGCTGGCGCTTCCGATTCTCGACACGCTTCTCGTGATGGGGCGACGTGCCCTCCGGTGCGAGAATCCCTTCCTTCCCGACAAGACACATCTCCATCACCAGTTGCTGGATCTCGGGTTATCGCACGCGGCGGTGGTCCCGATCCTCTACGGCCTCATGACCGTATTCGGGGTGGTTGCGTGGGGAATGAGAGACTTCCCCGAATGGATGCAATTTGCCTCCGTGGTGGCGTTGGGCGCATTCGTGTACGGTGCGCTCCCCCTGTTCGGACGGATAGGGCCACGGATTGCCGTATCGTTGAAGGATGGAACCCTCTATCGGGGAACTTCCTCCCCGATCCGGAAACACCACGGGCTGGCCCGAAGCGTCCCGCTGGTATCCTGGCTGATCGGGATCGGATTGTGCGTCCCCGCGCTCCTTTCCGCCCAGGTCCGGGGCAAGGCCGGCCTGGTGTCCTTCTCGATGGCCACCTTCATATTTTTCCTGTTTCCGTGGCAAGGGAGACGGAGACACGCGGCCTTGTGCCACGGTGTTTTATACGCCTCCTGCGTCTGCCTCGTGGGGATTCTCCATCTGGGCAATGGCGCGGCCTCCTGGGTCGTGTACTATATGGTGGTATTCAGCATCGCCACTCTGGCCTGGGCTCTCCTGATGACAAAATCCCGGCCCTTGTATGGCAAGCTGCTTGTGCCGAGCGGGTTCGAGACCCTCCTGATCGTCCTGTGTCTGCTGATCCCCCTGATTGTGGTCCCCGCTTTGGGGCTGGCGGGTTCGATGCGGAAAACCATCCTGCTGTCATGCTTCGAATCCATGCCCTTCCTGCTGGCTTTCAAGATCATAGTGCGGAGAAAGCCGGTTCGAAACCAGGTCTTTGCGATCGCCTTCCTTGTGACCTTTCTCCTTCTGGGGATCCACGGCACACTGTCCGCCGATAATGTCTGGGGCTCAAGCCCTGTCCCGGCGGAAACGAAAGCCCCCGGGTGCCCTTGAATTTTCCCCCGTTCGTTCACCCCGTGCCGTGGAGCCGCATGGAGCGAATCCCGAGCGGATCGTATTCCTGTGCCTGATTCCCGCCGGCGGGGGTCGACAGCACCACGAAAAGCCTGGACGGCGAATCCCTCCTTGGGCCTCCACCCACGGCCCTCCCGATGAACACGTGGTTTTCGCTTCCTGCGTCCGGAGCCGTGGTGTTTCTCCGTCAGGTCCGGAAAACCCTGGAGTTCGTCCGGCTCGCGCCATTCGACACCTCGACGACGGAAGGGCGGTCCCGGGAGCGGTATCGGCGGGTCGCGCTCTCCACGGTGACTTCCGCCGCCGCAAAGGCGATCGCGATCCTCACCACGCTCGTGGCCGTCCCCCTCACGGTAGGGTACCTGGGCGTCGAGCGGTACGGGCTCTGGATGGCGCTCAGTTCCGCCGTCGCACTCCTCGGGTTCGGGGATTTCGGGATCGGGCTGGGGCTTCTGAACGCGGTCTCCGAGGCGGATGGAAGGAAAGACCTCGAGGCGGCGAGGGAGTATGTGTCCAGCGCCTTCTACCTGCTCCTGGGGGTCGGGGTTGTCGTCGGGACGGTGTTCGCGGTCACATCAACGTCCGTCTCCTGGGGGGAACTCTTCAACGTGCGGTCGAAACAGGCCGCGGAGGAAGCGCTTCCCGCCATTTCGGTGCTGATTGCATGCTTTGCCGCGAACATTCCCTTGTGGACCGCCAACCGGGTGAATATGGGATACCAGGAGGGATACGTAAACAGCGCCTGGGAGATAGCCGGGAACCTGGCCGGACTGGGGGGGTTGCTCCTCTCCATCCATTTCCGGACCGGGCTGCCCATCCTGGTGCTCGCGGTTTCCTCGGGACCTTTGCTCGCTTCCATGGCCAATGGGATCGTGCTGTTCACCTCGCGCCGCCCACGGCTGCTCCCGAGATGGAAGCGCTTTCGGGCGGATTCCGCAGGAAAGGTGTTCCGGCTGGGGGCACTCTTTTTCATCATGCAGATGGCGGGCGTCCTGATGCTGACTACGGACAATCTCGTGGTGGCCCGGGTGCTCGGAGTCTCGGAGGTGACGAGATATGCCGTCCCGATGAAACTGTTTGGAGCGGTGCCGCTCCTGGTCGGGATGATCCTCGTCCCGCTGTGGCCTGCATACGGGGAGGCAATATCCAGCGGTGACGCGATCTGGGTGCGAAGAACGCTGGTGGGCTCCGTCCGGTGGGCCGCGATTTTTTCGCTCGCGATCGCCGTGCCGCTGGCCGTTTTCGGGAAGTCGATTGTCCACGCCTGGGTAGGGCCGGAAGCCGTTCCTCCCTTGTCCCTGCTGTTGGGGATGGGTGTCTGGACCGTCATGAATACGGCATGGGGAGCCGTGGCGATGTTCCTGAACGGGGCGAGCGCGCTGAGAGCCCAGGCCATCTGGTCTACCGTGACGGGAGCCGGTGCGCTGGGAATCAAGATCGTGCTGGCCCGATCGTTCGGGCTTTCCGGCGTGATCTGGGGGACCGTGATCGCTCAAGGCTTCCTGATGGTTCTCCCGCTTTCGCTGCATGCGAGGCGCTTGCTGGAGACCTTGGCCCCTGTGTCGGGGCAGGGACAGGCGCGATGATTTCAACGGGCTGGGGATGCACCTCATGAGAGTCCATTTTGTCTATGCGGGCCGATCCGATCGGGACCGGTACGGCGTTGCCATGGGAAGGCTGAAGCGGATCGCGCAGCGGGCCGGCATCCCCGTGAGCCTCGTCGGGTCACGGACGGCTCCCCGGATGGAAGGGTGGATGCAGCGTTCCCCGCTTTCCATCACGGCGAATGTGTTTCCCATGCTTCAATCGCGGGCCCCGACGCTCCTTTACGACTGGACGGAAGAGATCCGGATTTCGGGGGGGAGTGAAGAAATCCTCTTCGGGCATCCGTATCCCGAGGACGTACGCAAGGTTTGGAACCGTGCGTGCCGGGATGAACGCTTCGCCCTTCGGGTAGCGATGTTCCCGCTCAGTCATCGGATGGCCGAGGAAAACGCCTGGTTCGACCCGTATTACCGGCACGTCGACGGGCTTCTGGGGATCATGGGACCTTATTGGTTCGACACCTGGGATGAAAGCCCGTTCGCCCATTGGAAGGATAAAATCACCCGCGTGGATATGGCCATCGATGCCTCGCGCTTTCCGAGGGTGAAGAAACGCTTTAATCCGCCGGGGAAGCGGACGTTCTTTTATCTCGGGCGGAGCGCCGCAATGAAGGGTACGCACCTGCTTTCCATCCTGTTCGGCCTTGCGAGGCAGCACCGGTGCCTCGTAATCGGAAGCGGGCCCCCGGTCCGGAACACGGAATTCCGGCCCTGGAAATTCCTGGACTTGTCCTACATGAATCGATTGGCGCTGGAGTGTGACTTCTTTGTCACGCTGGGTGTATCCGATCCGAACCCCACCACGATCCTGGAGTGCATGGCGTGGGGTTTCCCCGTCTGCTGCACGCCCCAGACGGGTTATTACGGGATGCCCGAGATCATCCCGATGAGCATCACGGACATGCGGCACAACCTGCAGAAACTGGACGAATTGCAGTATGCGCCGGAAGAACGGCTTCTGGACCTCGCGGATAAGGCCCGCCGACTCGTGGAGACCCGGTTCACCTGGGAGCGGTTCAACCGGACCGTCCGGGATGGGCTTCTCCGGGCGGCACATGCCAGGGGAGTCTCGATCTGGGAAGACCGGGCGATTGTCGAGGGAGCGGAGTGAGCGGCATGGCGGGAAAACGGACCGGCTGCTTTTTCGCGCAGGGATGGGCCATTTCCCCCCTTGTCCTCTTCCTGGTCATCGGAATCCTCTTCCTGGTTCTTTTCCCCATGGTCCTCCTGGACGTGGAACGGGATCCCGAATACGAACGGTTGCTGATGGTGTACGGGATCGTGCATCTGGCCGGACTGATTCTGGGGGGCTCCGGACGACCACTGAAGGAAGCCATTCCGGCGGGAAAGATCACGGCACCGCCTTTCTTCTTCCGGGCCTGCTGGATTTTCTGGGGGCTTATGGCCTTGTACAAAACGGCGATGCTTTTCCTCGGGGGGATCGCGCGGTACCAGCATGAAGAGTCTGAGGCGCTGTTCCAGCTCCCGTACGCCCAGATGATTCTCGATTCGCTGGCATTCCGGTTGGCGCCGTTCATCGCCTGGGTCGCTTCCGGCGGGAGGATCGGGCCGTTGCTGATACTGGCGGTTCTGGTGGATATTCTTTTCGGTGTCGCGACTCTCACGAAGGAATTTGCCCTGTACGTTATCGTGGCGGCCGCTTTCGGTTTCTGCTATTGGAGGCGTTCCCCCTCCATGCGGATCGTGGCAACCGGGGCTGTCGCGACCGTCCTCGTGTTCCTGATCGGCCCTGCCCTGGTATGGACCCGGTTCGAGACGGTGGGTTTCTCGAGCCCCCTCGAGGTTGTGTCAGGGATCGCGGAAAACCTCGATAAAACGCTCGCCGACGATGTACAGCGGGGAGTGACATTCCTTGCGGCCCAGGAACGTTTCGACCTGTATTCCGCGGGGCAACTCGCGTTCCGGGAGGAAGAGTTCGAGAGGACTGCACAGCGCGCGCGGGATGCCCTTCCCCTGTTCTGGCTTCCCCGCTCGGAGGAGAAGGAGATCACTTTCCGGTCGGGCAACTACCTCGGTGCGTCCGTGGGATTGGCAGAGGAGGGAGACATCAGCGGGGTCGCCTTCCCGAACATGGTGGTCCTCCAGGCGATGTTCGGTTTCCCCGTGGGTGTCGCTTTATGCGGAGGCCTCGGATTCCTCTTCGGGGCGGCTTTCCACCGAATCCGGCAGACGCGGTTCGTCGAGGATTGGATGGGTTACGTTCTCCTGTATCTGGACGTGGCTCTGCAGTTGTATATCGGGCTGCCGTTCCCTGCAATTCCGTACAAGGTGGCGTACGATCTCGCGGCCTGGTGCCTTGCGATCCTGATGCTGCGGGCCTTAATGCGGTTTTCTTCCCGCTTCGCGGTGCCGGTCGTTTGAAAAGAATCACCTCCGGCGATATCCGATCCTTTCTCCAGGCGGCCCCGCCCGTTCCGGCGCCGGCGAAGGGGGATGCCGGAAACCTTCCGAGGATCAGCGTCGTTACCCCCTCCTTCAACCAGGCCGGGTTCCTGGAAAGGACAATCCTGAGCGTCCTGAACCAGGGATACCCGAACCTTGAGTACATCGTCGTCGACGGTGGCTCAGGGGACGGGAGTGTCGATATTCTCCGGAAATACGAGCACCACCTGTCGGCGTGGGTCAGCGAGGAGGACAGGGGGCAGTCCGATGCGATCAACAAGGGATTCCGGATAGCGACGGGAGACCTCGTGGCCTGGCAGAACTCCGACGACATTTATCTTCCTGGAGCGTTCTGGAAAGTGGTCAAGGCGTACCGGGAGTCACCCCAATATGACGTATATTTCGGGAACATGTGCACGATCGACGAGGAGGACGAGATTCTCCACGAACATCGGTACACGCCGTTCTCCGTCGAATGTCTGCTGTACGACGGGTGGAACATCACCAATCAATCCGCATTTTTCCGGAAGGAGATCGTCCGGCGATATCCGTTGCAGGCCGGATTGCGATATGCCATGGACGGCGACTACTTCGTCAGGATCGGGCTGGGCGGCGCCCGGTTCCGGTTCATCCGCGATTCCCTCGGGGCATTTCGGATCCACGGTAAGGCGAAGAGCGGGACGATCGACCGGACCGTCGGCGTCGAGGAGTGGGTCAAGATACGGGAAAGCCGGGGAATCCTCATGCGCACTGACATCCCGTGGGGAAGGCAATACCTGGGGCGAAAGGCTCTCTGCAAGGCGAGGAAGCTGTTCCATTACCTCCGGCAGGGCGATTTCGACTACATCGGCGGAAAGATCGTGCGCATGGTGCGGGGGGTTTCCGGTTCCAGTTGAAAACGCTGTTCTTCCAGAACATCATTGCGCCGTACAAAACGCTCCTGTTCAACGCGCTCGCCCGAAAAGACGGGGGGAGCTTCCTGGTGGTGTACCTGGCCGAGACGGCAGGGAACCGGGAATGGAAGATCGACAAGGAAGAGATCGAGTTTCCCTATGAGGTCATATCCGAAGGCCGGGAGGAGGACGCGGGCCGATGGAAGAGCGTTTCGAAGGCCTGGAATCTTCTCGAGCGCCATACCCCAGAGGTCGTGGTCGTCGGCGGATACAATTATGCGGCATTCTGGGTGGCCCATGCCTGGGCGAAAATCCGGAAACGGAAATCTCTGATCATCGTGGAGTCCCACTATCTGGACAGGACCCGGCGCTCGATCCGGGAGCGGATGAAAAGAGCCTTCGTGTCCCGCTTTGACGCGGCTCTCGTGGATGGAACAAGGCATCGGGATTACGCCGTTTCCCTCGGCATGCCTCCGGAGAGAGTGTTCATCAAGTTCGGAACCGGCCCGATCGACGTGGGCATGTACGACCGCGAAGTGGCCCGGATAAGGCCTGGGAAAGCCGCGCATTGCCGGTCTTTGGGGATCCCTCCAAAGAATTTTCTCTACGTCGGACGTTTCTCCGTGGAGAAAAACCTCATGGCACTGCTCCGGGCATTCGGTCGACTTCGGAAGGACGGGTTCAGGGAATGGGGGCTGATCATGGTCGGGGACGGGCCGCAACGCCGGGATATCGAGCGGTTCGTCCGGGAGGGGGGGCTGGAGGGCGTCTTTCTGCCCGGTTTCAAACAGAGGAGAGAGGTTCCTCTCTACTATGCCCTGAGCGATGTGTTCATCCTGCCCAGTCTCTCCGAGCCGTGGGGCCTGGTCGTGGTCGAAGCCATGGCGAGCGGATTGCCGGTGCTGGTATCCGATCGGTGCGGTTGCTTTCCGGACGCCGTCCGGGAGGGAGTGAACGGATTTTCGTTCGATCCGAACCGGGACCGGAGCCTGTCGGAAAAGATGAAGGACATCGCCATGGGGCGGCATGACCTGGCCGGAATGGGAGCGAGGTCCAGGGAGATGGCGGCGGCCTTCACGCCGGAAAAAGCCGCCGAGGTGTACGCGCGGGCCGTGGAATTCGCCCTGAAAGGCGACCCATGCATGTCGCATTGAACGGGATCGATTTCTCTCCCGGCAGAATGGGTGGGATCGAGACATATTTCCGCAATCTGGTTCACTTTCTCCAGGCGGGCGACCGCGTGAACCGGTACACGATCCTCTGCACGCTTCCGCACGGACGGGAGTTCGCCATCCGGAATCCGGCTTTCTCGATCCGCGAGTACGGGGCCGGGAGCCGCTCGGTATCTGGAGCTCTCCGGGCGGGAATTCGGCTTCTCGGTGGAATGGATCTATTATCCCCTTCTGTCAGGAAATTCCCCGCGGACGTGATACACCATCCTTTCTCCGTCATCCGGCCGGTGCGGGCCGGGAAACCGGCCGTTCTCACGTTCTGGGATATGCAGCACGTGTATTACCCCGAA